>Ga0207646_10005741_pt1 | contig 13008 bp, 13 predicted proteins | sample KBSK5502metaG_FD_184343 | JGI IMG/M metagenome (GOLD analysis project Ga0207646, IMG submission 184343) | Corn, switchgrass and miscanthus rhizosphere microbial communities from Kellogg Biological Station, Michigan, USA - KBS K5-50-2 metaG... | ecosystem: Host-associated > Plants > Roots >...
CCCGGAGTTCTTCATGAAGCCGTGGCCGAGCCCCGGGTAGATCGTGACCTCGTGCTCGACCCCGCGTGCGGCCAGCACCCGGCGCAGCTCCTCCACGTTCTCCATGCCCACCCCCGCGTCCTGGTCCCCCCAGAAGCCGGCCACGGGCCCGTTGATGCGAGCCCGCTCCTCGGCGCGCAGCGAACCGGGGAAGCCGTAGAAGCAGGCCGTGGCCAGGTCGTCGCGGCGGGCGGCGAGCTGGAGCCCGAAGGTGCCGCCCATGCAGAAGCCGATGGTCCCGACCCGGCCGGTGGAGGTCTGCGCACGCAGCCAGTCGACAGCCCCGCTCAGCTCCTCGAGCGCCCGGTCGCCGTCCAGGTGGCTCCGGCGCTCCTGCGCTGCCTCCCGGGTCTGCTCGGGCAGCGGCCCCTGCCGGAAGAAGAACTCGGGGTCGAGCGCGGTGAAGCCGGCGAGGGCCAGGCGCTGGGTCAGGTTCTCGTAGAAGGGCACCCGCCCGTAGATGTCGTTGATCACCAGCACCGCGCCGCGGGGCTCAGCCTCGGGCTCGGCGAGGAGGGCCGGCATGGAGGCGACGGTGACCTCGCGGGTGTGCACGTCGGGCAGGGGCTGACCGGCGGGAATCTCGGGATGGCACATGTCCAGCGAGCCTACGCTTGACTCGTGGACGACTACCAGAAGGAGATCAGCGATCTGGAGCGGCAGATCGAAGAGCTGGTGGAAGCCGAGGGCGACAAGGAGACGATCGCCGACCTCTCCATGCAGCTGGAGATCATGAAGGCTCTCTACGCGCAGGCGCGCGAGCTCTTCGACCGCGGCGCCGAGGATCCCGAGCTGCGGCACGCTCTGAGGCTCAAGGGCTACGGGGACTGGACCGTGGACAACGTCTACGCATTCGTCTACGAGCGCGCAGTGGAGCTGCCGACGACCGCCCACCAGGCCTTCGTCGGCGGGATCAGGGACGCGGACTTCGCGGCGATTCTGGAAGAGTCTGCTTAGCGCGGCCGCCGCGGCCGCCCTGCTGACGCCGGTGGCCCAGAGCCGGGCCGAGACCGGCAGCCTGGAGGTGGTCGGCAGGGCCGACCTCGGCGCCCGCGGCCTCAACGCAGGGCTTGCGCTGGCCGGCGCCTGCGCCTACGTGGGCAGCCGCGGCGAGGGGCCGATCGCGATCCTCGACATCGGCGACCCGGCCCGGCCCGCCCAGGTCGGGGAGATCCCCGGGCGCGCCGGCACCACCCACCGCGAGGTCCGGGCTTACCCGGACGGGCGCTGGCTGGTGGTCCTCGACTACGCGCTGCGGGCCGGCGGCGTCAACCAGCTGGCCTTCTACAGGTGGGGTGCCGACTGCACGCATCCGGCAGCGGCCGGCGCTTACCCATTCGGCGCTCGCCGCCCACACGAGATGTACCTGTGGCGCGATCCCGCGGGCGCCCGGGTGCTGCTCTACGTGACCATGTTCAGCGGCCAGGCGGGCGATCTGCAGGTGATCGACGCCTCCAATCCCGACGCACCCGCGCTGCTGGGGCTAGGGCCGGCGCTGCCGGGCCCGCTGCACTCGATCTCGCTCGACCCCGACGGCCGGCGGGCGTACCTCAGCGACTGGACCGGCGGGCTCTACCTGGCCGACACATCGGAGTTCGCGGAAGCGGCAACCGGCCCCCAGCTGCGCCTGCTCACCGCGGCGGCCGGCGCCTTCCGGACGCCGCCCGGCAACGTGCACAGCGCGGTGCCGGTGCCCGGCCGCCGGCTGCTGGTGACGACCGACGAGCGCTACCCGGGCACGGGCGGCTGCCCTTATGGCCCGGCCCACCTGGTGGACGTCTCCGATCCGGCGCACCCGCGCGCCACCGCCACCCTGGCGATCGCCGAGAACGACCCGCGCACCTGCCTGGGCGCGGCGCCGGGGACCTGGACTAGCCACAACCCGACGCTCACCGCCAACCTGGCGCTGGTGAGCTGGTACAGCGGAGGGCTGCAGGTCTTCGACATCTCCGACGCCGGCCACCCGTCGGCCCTGGCGCAGCTGCGGCCGGCGGGCGTCCAGGCGCAGGCCGGCGACCCGGCGCTCGGCTCGACCGCGACCATGTCCTGGAGCTACCCGATCGTGCGCGACGGCCTGGTCTACGTGGCGGACATCAACCAGGGGCTGCTGGTGCTGCGCTACCAAGGCCCGCACCAAGAGGAGATCAGCGGCCTGGCGTTTGCCGAGGGCAACAGCAACCTGACGGCGGCGGTGCGGGCGCCCGCGCCGACAGCCGGCGCCGCCGAGCCGGCCCCGTCGCCAACTCGGAAGCCGGCGCCCGCGACCGGCGGAGCGCCCATGCTTGGGCTGGTGCTGGTGTTGCTGCTGGCGGCCGTGGCGGCGGTCTTCGGGATCTTCTGGGTGCACCGGCGGCCGTGAGGCTGATTCCCAAGGAGCTCGAGGTCGCGATCGGCCTCCGCCTGCTGTCCGGCATCCAGGCCTTGTACGAGCGCACGGACGGGCGCCTGGGCGCGCAGATCGGCCACGTCCGGCTGCTGCTCCTGCGGACCAAGGGGCGCAAGACCGGGAAGCAGCGCACGGCCGCGCTGCTCTACGTCAGCGACGGGGGGCACCCGGCGGTGATCGGGTCGCGGGGCGGCAGCGACACGCCGCCGGCCTGGGTCCTCAACCTGCTGGCCGACCCCGACGCCGAGGTCCAGGTCGGCACCCTGCGCTGGCCGGTCCGGGCGCGCTTCACGAAGGGCGAGGAGCGAGATCGGATCTGGCGCCGGGCGGTAGCGGTGTGGCCGGCCTATCGCGGCTACCAGGCGCGGACCAAGCGCCGCATCCACGTCATCCTCCTGGAACCTAGACTCGCAGCCAGGCATGGTCGACCTGCCCGACCGCTATAACGCCGCCGCGGACTTCCTGGACGGCAACCTGGAGGCGGGGCGCGCCGGCAAGGTCGCGATCCGCACCTACGACGGCGAGCACACCTATGGCGAGATCGCCGAGGCCGCCAACCGCTGGGGCAACGCCATCCGCGAGCTGGGCGCCGAGATGGAGAACCGGGTCCTGATGGCCGTCCTGGACGGCCCCGACTTCGCCGCCGCCTTCTTCGGCGCCATCAAGCTGGGCGCGGTCCCGATCCCGGTCAACACCAACCTGAAGCCGCACGACTACGCCTTCTTCCTCAACGACTCCCGCGCCAAGATCGCGCTGGTCAGCGCACCCCTGGCGGACGCCTTCCGGCAGGTGCGCGGCGACCTCCGCTCCCTGCAGCACCTGGTCGTGATCGGGGAGCCCGAAGCCGGCGAGCTGTCCTACAAGGAGCTCATCCAAGGCGCCCGGGCGCAGCTCACGCCCGCCGACACCAGCCGCGACGACATGGCCTTCTGGCTGTACAGCTCGGGCACCACCGGCTTCCCCAAGGGCGCCGTCCACCTGCAGCACGACATGCGCTGCTGCACCGAGGCGTATGCGCGCCAGGTGCTGCAGATGACCGAGGACGACGTCACCTTCAGCGTGGCCAAGCTCTATTTCGCGTACGGCCTCGGCAATGCGCTCTATTTCCCGTTCGGGGTGGGAGCCTCCGCGGTGCACCTGCCCGGGCCGCCCGCGCCGGGCACCCTGCTGCCGCTGGTGCGTCATTTCAAGCCCACGCTCTACTTCTCGGTGCCGACCAGCTACGCGGCCACGCTGGCGGCGGACCCAGAGGTCTGGGAACAGGCCGACTTCCGGTCGGTGCGCGCCTGCGTCAGCGCCGGGGAGCCGCTCAGCGGCTCGATCCTGGAGCGGTGGAAGCACCGCACCGGCGTCGACATCCTCGACGGCATCGGCTCCACCGAGATCTGCCACATCTTCGTGTCCAACCGGCCCGGCCAGATCCGGCCGGACTCGAGCGGCACTGTGGTGCCCGGCTACGAGGTCAAGGTGGTCGACGAGGAAGGCCGCCAGCTGCCAGACGGCGAGCTGGGGACGCTGATGGTCAAGGGCGACTCGATCTGTGCCTTCTACTGGAACCAGCACGAGCGCACCAAGCGCACGATCCAGGGCGAGTGGATCAGCACCGGCGACAAGTACATCCGATCGCCGGACGGGTTCCTGACCTACCAGGGCCGGGCCGACGACATGCTCAAGGTGGGCGCGATCTGGGTCAGCCCTACCGAGGTGGAGGCGGTCATCAACAGCCACGAGGCGGTGCTCGAGTGCGCGGTAGTGGGGGTGGTGGACGAGGAGCGCTTGATCCGCCCGGAGGCATACGTGGTGCTGCAGCCGGACCGCAGCGAGTCGGTGGAGCTGGAGGTCGAGCTGCGCGACCACGTGCGGGCACGCCTGGCGCACTTCAAGTGCCCGCGCGACTTCCGCTTCGTCGAGGCGCTCCCGAAGACCGCGACCGGGAAGATCCAGCGCTTCAAGCTGCGAAGCTAGGCCCCCCTCCAACCTCCCCCCGCGGGCGGGGGGAGGCAAGCCCGCTAATCTCACCGACGTGAAGAAGGTCGCCGTGCTGGCCGGCGACGGCGCCGGCCGCGAGGTGGTGCCGGAGGCGATCAAGGTCCTGCGGGCCGCCGGCCTGGGCGAGCAGCTCAACTTCGAGGAGTTCGAGGTCGGCGCCGAGCCCGCGCTGCGCGGGGAGTCGCCGCTGTCGGACACCACTTTCGCGCAGGTGCAGCAGGCCGACGCCATCCTGTTCGGAGCCATCGGCGACCCCCGTGTGCCCGATGTCGGCTACGCGGCCAGGGTCCTGCTGCGGCTGCGCTTCGAGCTCGACCTGTACGTCAACCTGCGCCCGGCGCGCCTCTACGACGACCGTCTCTCGCCGCTGCGCGCGGAGGAGCGGCGGGGAGTCGACCTGGTGGTCGTGCGCGAGAACACCGAGGGCCTGTACGTGGGCATCGGCGGCCGCTTCAAGCGGGGCACCCCCGACGAGCTGGCCGTGCAGGAGGACGTCAACACCGCCCGGGGCGTGACGCGCATCCTCGACTACGCCTTTGCGCGCGCCGAACGCGAGCTGTGCATGGTGGACAAGTCGAACGCGATGCAGCATGCGGGCGGCCTGTGGCAGGACACGTTCAAGGCCGCCTGCGCCCGGCACCCGCAGGTCGCGGCGCGCCACCTGTACGTCGACGCGGCGGCCATGGAGCTGGTGCGCGACCCCACCCAGTTCGAGGTGATAGTGACCGGCAACCTGTTCGGCGACATCCTGTCGGACCTCACCGCGCAGCTGATCGGAGGCATGGGGATCGCGCCTTCGGGCAACCTCAACCCGGAGTCGGGACGCGGTCTCTTCGAGCCCGTGCACGGGAGCGCCCCCAGCCTGGCCGGGAAGGGCCTGGTGAACCCGGTGGGGGCGATTTTGAGCGGGGCTATGATGGTCGAGCACCTCGGCTTCGGCGAGGCTGCGAAGAGGATTGAAAACGCGGTCGCGACGGCGCTGAGGCGCGGCGAGTGCACCCGCGACGTGGGCGGCTCGCTCGGAACCTCGGAGGCCGGTGACGCGGTAGTCAAGTATTTGAAGGACTGACGGCGATGGGCATGACGATGAGCGAGAAGATCCTGGCCCGCGCCAGCGGCCGGGACGCGGTCAGGCCCGGCGACCTGGTGCTGGCCAGGGTCGACTTCGCGATGGGCCACGACCTCACGATCCCGCCGGCGGGCAAGATCATGCGCGAGCAGATGGGCGCCCAGCAGGTCTGGGACGTCGACCGGGTGGCGGTGGTCCAGGACCACTTCCAGCCCGCCAAGGACATCGCCAGCGCGGCGCTCGGCAAGATGACCCGCGAGTTCGCGCGCGAGATGGGCATCAAGTGGTACTTCGAGGTCGGCCAGGGCGGCATCTGCCACACCGTGCTCCCCGAGCGCGGGCTGGTGCTGCCGGGCGAGCTGGTGGTGGGCGCCGACTCTCACAGCTGCACCTACGGCGCGCTCAACAACTTCGCCACCGGCATCGGCTCCACCGACCTGGCCTGCGTCATGGCACTGGGCGAGCTCTGGTTCCGGGTGCCCGAGACGTTGCGCTTCGTCTATCGCAACCGGCTGCCGCAGTGGGTCGAAGCCAAAGACCTGATCCTGCACGTGATCGGCAAGATCGGCGTCGACGGCGCGCGCTCCAAGGCCATGGAGCACACCGGCGAGGCGCTCACCCACATCGACATGGAGGGACGCCTGACGATGACCAACATGGCCATCGAGGCGGGCGCCAAGAACGGGATCATGGCCTTCGACGAGGTCACCCGCGAGTTCCTCGAGGAGCGCGCCCAGCGTGCCTATACGCCGGTCGCTTCCGACCCCGACGCCGAGTACGAGAAGACCTTGGAGTACGACGCGGAGGCGGTGCCCATCACCCTCGCCAGGCCGATGTCGCCGGACCACACGGCGTCGATCGACGAGGTGGCGGGCACCCGCGTCGACCAGGTCTTCATCGGCTCCTGCACGAACAGCAAGATCGGCGACCTGCGGCGGGCGGCCGCGGTCCTCAAGGACCGCAAGATCGCGCCCCACGTGCGCCTGATCGTGACGCCCTCATCGGCGCAGGTCGCTCGCCAGGCCGAGCGCGAGGGGCTGATCGGGATCTTCATGGACGCGGGCGCGGGCTGGACCGTGGCCACCTGCGGCGCCTGCCTGGGCGGCCACATGGGCGTGGTGGGTGCGGGCGAGGTCTGTCTCTCGACCTCCAACCGCAACTTTCCGGGGCGGATGGGCGATCCGACGGCGCAGGTCTACCTGTCCAATCCCGTAGTGGCCGCGGCCTCCGCGGTGGCGGGCGAGATCATCCATCCCAAGGAGGTCGTGGGGAAGGAGCTGGTCGCCGTATGAGTGAGGTGCTGCGCGGTCGGGCCTGGACGTTCGGCGCCAACGTCGACACCGACCAGATCATCCCGGCCAAGTACGCGATCTACTCGCTGGACGAGAAGAAGCTGGGCGAGCACGCCATGGAGGGGGTGCCCGGCAACGAGAACGGCTGGTCGCAGAAGATCAGCGCCGGTGACGTCCTGGTCGCCGGGCCCAACTTCGGCTGCGGGTCGTCGCGCGAGATCGCCCCGGTCGCCATCCGCGGCGCCGGCATCAGCGTGGTCGTCGCCGACTCCTTCGCGCGCATCTTCTTCCGCAACTCGATCAACCTGGGCTTCCCGATCCTGCAGTCGCCCACGGCCGCTGCGGCGGTCAAGGAGGGCGACGAGCTGGAAATCGACCTCGACGAGGGGATCATCCGCAACTTCACGCAGGGCGACGAGTACCGCTGCGATTCCTTCCCGCCCTTCATGAACGAGCTCATCAAGATGGGCGGGCTGGTGCCCTGGGTGCGCGAGCGCTTGAAGGAGAGACGGGCCCGGGTCAGTGCCTGACGACGGGCCGGTCGAGCTCCAGGAACCACTCGAGGAGCTCGCGCGCGATCCGGCTCGCTTCGCGCACGACCTAAAGTTCCCGCCGCCCGAGCGCATCCGCGTCTACGACGACACGCTGCGCGACGGTGAGCAGATGCCGGGCGTCGCGTTCTCGCCGCGCGTCAAGTACGAGCTGGCCAAGGAGCTCTCGGCGATCGGTGTGCACATCATGGACGTCGGCTTTCCCGCGGTGTCCGAGTCGGAACGCGAGACGCTCAAGCTGATCCTGGAGGGCCGGCGGCGCGGCGAGATACGCGCCGACCTCGAAGTCCTGTGCATGATGCGCAGCACGCGCGGCGACATCGACGCCACCATGGGCGCGATCGACGAGCTCGGCTACGCGCGCGACGAGGTGACCTACTTCGTGTTCACGAGCGCGTCGGACCTGCACATCAAGTACAAGCTCGGCCGTTCGCTGCTGGCGCGCGAGGGGATCCCGGCGTCGGAGTGGTTGGAGCTGCCGCTCGACTACTACCGAGACGCCAACCTGCGCATGATGTGCGAGGCGATCGCCTACGCCCGCGAGCAGGGCGCGACCGAGGTCGAGTTCGGCGGCGAGGACGGCTCGCGCGCCGATCCCGACTACATCGCGCGCCTCCACCGCGAGGGCTTGGCGGCCGGTGGCACGCGGCCGTCGACGCCGGACACCGTCGGCTGCTACTCGCCCTACGCGGTGCGCGAGTACATCCCACGCATCAAGGCCGCGGCGCCCGACGCGCCGCTGGTGGTGCACTTCCACAACGACCTCGGCATCGGCGCCTGGAACACGGTGGTCGCGTTGGGGAGCGGGGCGGAGGTGTTCACGACGTCGGTCAATGGGATCGGCGAGCGCACCGGCAACGCGCCCATGCACCAGGTCTTGCTGCAGCTGAAGTATCTCTTCGACATCGACATCCCCGGGTTTCGCTACGAGCGCCTGCGCGAGCTGGCGCGGCGCATGGAGCGGTTCAGCGGCATCCCCGTGCAGCCTATGGAGCCCGGAATCGGGCTCAACGTGTTCCGCCACGAGTCGGGCATCCACACCGCGGGCATGCTCATCCATCCCGCCATCTACCAGTTCATCCCGCCCGGCGACCTGGGCGCCAAGATCGAGTACGTCTACGGCAAGCACTCGGGCGCGCTGGTCATCGAGCACGCGCTGCGCGAGGCCGGCGTCCGCTACGACAGCGACCTCGTGGGCCGCGTGATGAACGAGGTCAAGCGCGTGCGCGAGGAGCGCGCCGCGCGCTCGGATTTCGCCGATTTCCAGTCGCGGTACTACGCGCACCTGGAGGGATTGGGCGTGTCGGCCGAGGATGTGGTCGAGCTGGCGGCGGCACTCAGCGGGGAGTCGGAGGGCTTCTAGGTCCCAGCGCGGGAGGGGCAAGCCCCTCCCCTACGGTTCCTGCGTGGGATCATGAAGGCCGTGAGCAGCACCGCCAACGTCCCCCCGGCCAACGTGTACGAGGGCAACGGCCAGCTCAGCGTCGCGGTGCCGATCCCCGGCGCCCATCCCGAGCACACCGAGGTGGTGGTCACGCCCGAGCGGGTCACGGTGAGCGCCGAGAACAAGTACCCGCAGGACGAGCAGCACTACCACCGGCATGAGTGGCAGGTCGGGCGCTGGCAGCTCGAGCTCGCGCTGCCGCGGAGCGTCGACCCGGAGCGGGCCAAGGCCACGCTGCACTACGGCGTGCTGGTCGTGATGGCGCCCATCAGCGACCGGGGGGCGGGCGAGTCGAGACCGAGAGTCAGCTAGCCACCGAGGCGGGCTCCCAGGAGGAGTTCCTGCGCATCCACCGCTGGATGTGCGCGACCAAGGCCCTAGACGACCGCATGCACATGCTGGTCCGCCAAGGGCGGGCGCCCTTCGTGGGCTCGAGCCGCGGCCACGAAGGCATCCAGGTCGCCTCCACGGCGGCGCTCGATGGACCCACCGACTGGCTGGTGCCGCACTACCGGGGGCTCGGCAACGCCGTCACCCGCGGACTGACGCCTCGCGAGTGGATGCTGGCCGTCTTCGCCAAGGCCGGCGACCCGCTCACCGCCGGCCGCAACATCCCGGGCGGCTGCTTCGGCTCCTCTCGGCTGCGCATTGCCTCGGTTTCGCAGGTGGTGGCGTCCTGGATCCCCAAGGCCGCGGGTCTCGCGTACGCAGCCAAGCTGCGCGGCGATGGGGGCGCCGTGCTGTGCACCTTCGGCGACGGCGCCACCTCCAAGGGCGACTTCCACGAGGGGCTGAACTTCGCGGGCATACACCGGCTGCCGGTGGTCTTCGTCTGCGAGAACAACGGCTATGCGATCTCGGTGCCGCTGCGCCTGCAGAGCGGCAACCTCGACCTCTCCGCGAAGGCCGCCGGCTACGGGATGCCGGGCGTGGTGGTGGACGGGACCGATGTTCCCGCCTGCTACCAGGCCTGCCAAAAAGCCGTCGCGCGAGCGCGGGCGGGGGCGGGGCCGACCTTGATCGAGGCCCGGATCTGGCGCATCAACGCCCACACCTCTGAGGACAACCAGGCCAGATACCGCACGCCCGAGGAGATCGAGGAAGCCGCCGGGCACGATCCCCTGGTGCGGTTCGAGGCGTGGCTGGCCGCGAGGGGCTGGCTGACCGACGCCCAGGCCCGGGCCGTGCGCAGCGAGTGCGACGGCGAAGCCGCGGAGGCCGCCGATTGGGCCGAAGCTCAGCCCGACCCGAGGGCCGAGGATCTGCTCACCAACGTCACCGCGTAGCTGCCGCAGGCTCGGGCAGGTGGCGCAGTCTCGGGATGGGTGAGGGCAGCAGGAAGAGCACCCCGGCCACCGCGGCGATGGTGACGATGAGCAGCGTCTGGCGCACTCCGATCGCGGTAGCGAGCGCGCCGCCCAACACGGAGCCGATCGGCCTCACCCCGTAGTTGACCACCGTGTAGGCGCCCGCGACGCGCGCGCGCATGGTGTTCGGCACCAGCGCCGCGAAGATCGCGCCCACGTTGATGTCGAGCACCATCACGCCCAACCCGGCGCCGAAGCCGGCGGCCAGCAGCATGCCGGCGACCACCACCAGCGGCCCGGAGGCAAGCGGCGTCAGCACCAGGGGCGCCGTGAAGAGGACGCAGCCGGCGGTGTAGGCGGGACCCACACCGAAGCGGCGGCCCAGACGGCCCGCCAGAAACGACCCCAGCAGGCCCCCGACCGATCCGGCGCCCAGGATCACGCCCAGCAGCCCGGGCGCGATGTGGAGGTAGCGGACGATGTAGAGGATCGCGAGGGCGGAATAGGCGAGGTTGAAGAGGTTGATGGTGGCGGTGGCCGCCAGCGACGACCGCATGATCGGCGTGCGCGCGATGAACCGGATCCCGGACGTCAGGTGGCCTGGCCGGCGCTCGGCCGCGGGCGGCTCCACCGGCCTGATCCGCGACAGGGTCAGGGCCGAGAACAGGAAGCTGGCAGCGTCGGCGATGAGAGCGATCGGTCCCGAGAAGAGCTGCACCATGAAGCCCGCCACCGTGGGCCCGCCCACGAAGGAGAAGGCCCGGGCGCCCGCCATCAGCGACTGTCCGGACAGGTAGTCCTCCCGCTCCACCATCGACACGAACAGGGTGGCCATGGAGACGTTGAAGAAGGTGCTGAGCGTGCCGTTCAGGAAGATCACGGCGTAGAGCTGGACCAGGGTCAGCTGATGGAGCATGGCCGCCACGGGGACTGTGAACAGCAGCGCGGCGCGGCCCAGGTCGGCCCCGATCATGACCAGGCGCCGGCGCCCGTAGCGGTCGACCAGCGCGCCGGCCTGGAGGGCGAACAGCAGGTAGGGCAGCCAGGCGGCCGCCACCAGGTACCCCATGTCGGCGGGCGTGGCGTGCAGGTAGAGGACGGCCACCAGGGGCACCACCACGACCGTGATCTGGTCGCCGAAAAGCGAGACCGTCTGGCCGATCCAGTACCAGCGGAAGGCGCCAGGCCGGCTTAGAAGGGCCGGGATCACAGCTCGCGGAAGGTGCGGCTGCTCAGGCAGATCAGGCCGGTCACGACCAGCAAGGCACCGCCCGCGGCGAAGACCAGCGCCGGCTGCGGCTGGACCAGGAGACCGGACAGCGCGTAGGAGACCGGGGCCAGCCCGACCGCCGCCACCATCATCAGGGCCATGACGCGGCCCAGCATCGGGCGCTCGCTGAAGCGCATGGTCCAGGACGTCCCGAAGGTGTTCGCGAATCCGATGCCCAGCCCCATCAGGAAGGTGGTCACCACGACTGCCGGGAGGTTGGGCAGGACGCCGATGAGGGCCAGGCCCACGCCCAGAAGGAAGCAGATCGCCGCCACCAGGCGACCCGGGCGCTTGAGGGGCGGCAGGCTGCCGGTGGCCACGGCCCCGACCAGGGCGCCGGCTCCGAAGCCGCCCAGGGCCCAGCCCAGGGCCGCCGGGCCGCCGAGCCGCTGGCGGGCGAGCACGGTCAGCCCGACCGTGGCCGGCCCGGCGAAGGCCAGGTTCAGGGTCGTCGTGGCCGTCAGCAGCACGCGCAGCGGGATGGACCGCCAGACGTAGGCGACGCCCTCGCCCACGTTGCGCAGCAGCTCGCGCGCGCCGGGCCGGTTGGCCGCGGGCGCCACGCCGCCGCGGATCACGAGCAGCAGGCCCGCGGTGGCAGCGAAGCAGGCGGCGTCCGCCGCGATCGCCGCGCCGGCGCCGTAGGCGGCCACCATGACGCCGGCGAGCGCCGGTCCGAGGATGAGCGAGCCCTGCTTGCTGACCTGGACGGCGGCGTTGCCGGATTCCAACAGGTCGGAGGGCACCAGCTGGGGCAGGAACGAGAGGAGGGCGGGCATGAAGAAGGCTGAGATGGCGCCGAGCAAGAAGGCGGCCACGTAGACCTCCCAAAGCACCACCGCATGGGTCAGCACCAGCGCGGCCAGGACGGCCGCGACCAGCGTGCGGCCCGCCGCCGACAGCAGCATGGTCAGCCGGGCCGAGAGCTGGTCGCTGATGGCGCCGCCCAAGAGCGTGAGGAGCACGCGCGGGATGCCCTGGACGGCCAGGACGGCGCCCAGCTGGGCGCCCGAGCCGGTCAGCTGGAGGACCAGCCAGGCCAGCGCCAGGAAGCTGAACATGTCGCCCAGCAGGCTCAGGGACTGCGCGGTCCAGAAGGCGGTGAAGTCGCGCGAGCCGAGGAGGGTGCGGTAGCGGGACCAACCCATCCCGACCGGCTTTACTGCGGCCATGGCACGACCTTCCTGAGCTCGATTTCCCCCACCCCGACCCTCCCCGGCGGGGAGGGGGTCTGCTCCGTCAGCAGCATGAGGTCGATGTTCATCCGAGCCTCCTGAGCGCTTCGTCGATGTCGATCTCGCCCCGGGCGACCTGCTCCATCAGCTCGACCCGGCCGGGGGCGGCGGCCTTGGGCGGCTCCAGCCCGAGCCGGCTGAGGAGAGCGTCGAAGCGGGCGCGGGCGGTGGGATAGCTGACCCCGAGGTGGCGCTCGAGGTCCTTCATGTTTCCGCGCGAGGCCAGGAAGACTCGGAGCACGTCGCGGTCGTCCGCGCCCAGGGCGCAGAACTCGCAGGACTCGAAGTTGCCCGAGAGCTCGGTCTCGCAGGACGGGCAGGACAGGCGGGTGAGGGCCAGCGTGTCGCCGCAGACGGGGCAGCTGCGGGGTGGGGTCCGGTCGGGACGCTTCTTCATGAGTCGGCGGTGATCCTGACCGAGCCCAT
>Ga0207646_10005742_pt1 | contig 13008 bp, 12 predicted proteins | sample KBSK5502metaG_FD_184343 | JGI IMG/M metagenome (GOLD analysis project Ga0207646, IMG submission 184343) | Corn, switchgrass and miscanthus rhizosphere microbial communities from Kellogg Biological Station, Michigan, USA - KBS K5-50-2 metaG... | ecosystem: Host-associated > Plants > Roots >...
TTCCCTCTTTTATAATCCACTTAATGAATTTGTCTGAAGTATATACCTCGATTTTCTGAAAAGTAGATGGAACAAATCCTCCATATGTATAGATCATAACAACTATGTGTTTTCCGGATATAATGCCCACTTCTTCCTGTAAAACATCCTGACTCTCTTCAACGGTATTTCTATACAGTAAATGAGGTCTGTGAGTCTGCTGTACTACTATTGATGCTTTCCTCAGCTTATCTGTAAGTCTTTCTGCTAACCAATCTTCAATAATAGCATTATCTTGCTTCTCTTCTACAAGATGAGGAGGAATAAGAGAAGAAGATCTTTTCTTGACAACTTTCTTCTGTTGTCTATTATCATTGGTCATTCAATAATATCAAAAAAATAATAATTTAAAAAGAAATGACAACAATTCTTGATCATGTGGCCTCACTAAATTTACAGATAAATATGGTATGCTGTTACTCTACTTAGCAAGAATTTATAGCTTCAAATCAAAAATATTAGCCAATCCTATCTAATTTGATTTATATAATTAGTACAATTACTACATAGACCAGCGAATACCTAAACACCTTGTGTGGTTTAAAGGCCATAATGTTAATCATCGATACTTTCTTATTTTGTTGCATTGCCGTGCAAGAACGGATCTTAGACACACACGCTGCTAATACTAGGAGGTACATTAAATCAAGAGAATTACGTTTGCAATGCAATTACTTAATTGCATTGTAACTAATTACAATTAGAGCAAAATTATAATTCCATGTTTTTCAAACCAAATTTTTACAACATATATATCAAAAATTAATTTTAGAAAACCATTTCAACACTTTTTCAAATTACTTTGTTTAGTACTTATAAAAAATAACCTAGTAGCTTTTTATCTTATGCTGCAGATGTTATTTGTGAACAAAATGGTAACAGTTCCTTCGAAAAAGATATTGGTCAACAAATCAAAACGTGATATTGAAGATGTGAATTCGACATTGGAAACTTTTACGTTATGTCCTTCATGTAAAAGCGACAATGCAATAATAACAGATCCTAAATCGGGAGAGATTATCTGTAGTAGATGTGGTATGGTGGTTTCAGATAAGATGTTAGAAAGGAGACCGGAGTGGAGTACATTTATTGTAGACGAGACGGAAGACCGAACGAGAACCGGGCCTCCATCATCTCTCAGTCGTCATGATATGGGATTATCTACTGTTATTGGAAAGGAAAACGTAGATGCAACTAAAAATAAAATCGAACTTTCTATGCTTTCTGCAATGCATAGACTACGAACTTGGGATTTTAGAACACAGGTTCACAGCAGTACTGATCGGACTCTTAGACTTGCATTTGATGAGCTATATAGCTTAAAAGATAAACTTGGATTATCGGATGCAATAGTTGAAAAGACCGCTTACATCTACAGGAAAGCTCAACAAAAAGGAATGACGCGCGGTAGGTCAATCCATGCAGTTTTGGCGGCTGCAATATATATTGCATGCAGACAAATGGAAGTACCACGAACACTAGATGACGTAGCAACAACTAGTAATATCAAACGCAAATCTATCGCCAAATGCCACAGAGAGCTAATAGTTGAGCTTCAGCTTGAACTTCCAACCATTGATACCACAAAATGCATTGCAAGAGTCGCAAACGTAGCCAACATAAGCGAAAAGACAAAGCACCAAGCAATGAACCTCATGAATGATGTTATTGAAAATGGCATATCTGCTGGGAAAGATCCAATGGGCCTTGCAGCAACCGTCCTCTATGCTTCTTGTATAAAGACTGGTGAACAAAAAACACAGGTTGACCTCGCTAACGCAGCGCAGATAACAGAAGTGACGATTAGAAACAGATTCAAAGATTTAAAGAATCGGCTTGAACTGCATGACTAGTCCGATAAATCGCCTATGAAGAATTCCTGGGCAAGACAGCGACGATCAGTCAATAAACAAAAATTATATAATTTTCTTTTTGATATTATTCTCTTTATCTCTGGGGCTGGAACTGGGACACTACCTATCTCAAGCAACGTGGAACATGTTTTTGGTTATGCGAATTATGATTTATGTACAGATAAATTAAAGAAGTAGAGCGTCAGTTTATCCTTTGTATTGGTTGATCTATTACCCGTATGCGTAAAATGTGGTGCTAATGTGGCTGACTCATTGGAACCAGAAGTAGAGAAAGCTGGTCAAGTAAAGGTAGGTCATTATGTAAATAGTGTTTGGATGTGTAATGATTGTTTCGGAGAGACAGAAGGTTTTGGAATGGCAAGCTCCACTGATGTATCACCAAATACTCCACGAGCTGATGAAGCAGATCTGAGTTAGTATTTTTGGTCAGAGTACTACTGCCAGAGTATAGTATTTTTGGTGAGTGAACCCACTTACAATCTTTTCATACAGGTAGATACTAATTTAACTTTTCACTCATTTATTATTATCAAACTTTAGAATAACAGTAAGGAAAAGGATGGATCGCCAAAAAAGATATTCTGTATCGCGGTACAAAGATTAAAATTGATATTTGTTTCGTGTAGAATACTGATAAAAAATGTCCTCATCATCTTCCTCACTTGATGATAATTCAGTAAGAATACGAGATCATGCAATTACATCTACATCTGAGACTACTGAGCAAACTACAGAAACCATAAAAGATGTGGCTAGGGATATTGTTGAGGCATCCTCGAGTATAAGAGAATTAATTCTAACACTACATCACATTGGTGCAATGGAAGAGATAGGACGAGCAACCAGAGCTATACGTGATACTGCAAACGAAATTAATGATACTGTAAAAAATCTAACTGAACGTGGGATTATCAAAGATACTGCCGATGCTGTAGAAGAAACAGCCATTGCAACACTAGATACAATACACACACTTAAGGTTGCAACAAGAGAGGTAGCTGAGACAGCACCAACGACGTTAAAAACACTAAAAGAGGTAAGCAATAAAGTGAGATCAAAAATTACTAAAAAAAGTTTACATTAACGCTCTCGTATGTTTGAAGTGTTCCATCTTTGGGATTCGCTCAGCTGTTTTTGAAATTTATGTTGGGTTATATTTATCCCGCTTTGCATGTTTAGGATGAAACGATATCAATTCATAGCGATATCGATGAATAGTGAGTAAGGGATAATAGAACCCAAACACAGCATACTTACACAGGTCAGGGCTAAGGAAACGTAGAATAAGATTATGTATGTAGAGTAGATATTGCTGGACTATTTTTGTTATGAATATTATCACTAGTCTTGTTTTGCATATTCTGTTTACTTATTACAACCGGCATCACTGTAAATTTGGTTAGAGCTGAAGTTGGGTTATAGCCAGATGCAGTTACATGTATTATCAAATTATATACACTAGATTTTGTATTATTGTCTGCTATTAGCCACGAATATGAGGCAGTACCCGAGTTATCTGTAACTAACATAAATTCTTTTGTCAATCCAGTTTTTAGTGTTGGAAAAGTTACTATACTTCCCGTTACGATGGCGTCAGATATTGGCTGGTTCGAGTTTCGATCAAATACTGATATTTCGATAGTTTGATCATTACCCCAAGCTATCGGGTTTTTGGCGACTCTGGTGGAAATACCAAGTACCTTACCAGATTCTTGTAGTGACTGTATTGATTTTGGGTTAGAATTAATATTTGTATTGTTGTTATTGTTAGTACTCGCATCGTTATGAAAAAGATTTGGAAACCAAAATGGTGAATTAGAGATCTTTCCATTATTGTTGGAACCTGCTAAAGCATTGCCATTGTTGTTGTTAAGATTATTATGTATTGTTGATTCTAAGATGCTGTTACCTTGGTGATTTATGTTGTTAAAACCATTTATGTTGTTTGGCTCTATTATTCCTGTCACGTTGCTAACATAATATTCAGTCAAATTATTAGGATTAGCTTTACAAGAGATTTTAGCAGTTATTTTGTTTATTCCTGTTTTAATAGGATGATAGTTCTTAGCATAAGTAAAAATCCAACTAGAATAATTATTATTTCCGGAAGGTCCTACAGCTGTAACTTTTTGAAACTTCAAATCATTTGAATTTGCATAAACTGTGCAATCTTTAGTTGTATTATAACTCGATGTGCCAAATATTGTGAGACTGTTACCAATTGGAACTTGCTGGAGTGGTGGAGGGTAAGTAATTCTTAAATTGAATTTAGTTGAATTTTGTTGTTGTCCTTTTGCAGCGATACTCGAAAAAGAGGTAGCATGTGTCCAAAATACGATTAGCACAATAAAAAAAGCCCAAAAATACAATTCTTTTAATTTCTGTAAACTGTATCAATTGGTTTGCAGCCAATTGAAGGTAATAATAGAATAATAAGTTGCTATCAAAAAAAATATTGATTATTTGCATCTCATGTTTAGATCAAACAAAATACGATTTTAAGAAATGGGAATAACTTGTGGGGCTAGCTACATATTTGGCAGAACAATTTATTAGCTATTGGAAATTGCTCTCAAGAAATGCTATGGTTCCTAAGCTTTTGCAAGAGGCAAGAGTGATGTAAACTAGGAACTAAGTGGGTTAAGAACTAGTTTTGACCCGGCGTTATGATGTTAACTTTACGTGGTAGCATACATTTTGTGTTGTAAATCTTTGAAATTTCTTTACCTTTTTGCCTACTTATGTACTTTTTGGCTGTTCTTCTTGCCCTAAATCATTTATCATTACGCAATATCCACTCTAGTCCAGAGCTAGCAAGAGTAATCAATAATGTACAATCACTGTCCCCTGACCGTGTGTATGCATTAGATGTTCTCAATGTATTCTCTCATGCGCAAGACACGCATGAAAGAAAAGTGCTTAATGAAAATGAATGGTTTGGCTGGGTTCAATGGATGCGCGCCTGCTTTAGAAGTATCGTTAGGGACTGCTAATAAATATATTCATTCTCTGGGTGTGGAAAAAGACCAGTTTGAATTAACTCGCTTTGCTGCAGCTTTTAACTGTAAACCCTTTTTACCATAGAGGTATCAAATCTGCAACTGGCTTTCAATAGTATGTGTCGTGTTGCAGACGCAAGATTAGACGATAATAGCAATGTCGCATACTAATCGTAGAGAAGGTTATTGCAATAATATTATTCATTCTCACTCTCCTCTTTCATCTCATTCGATATTTTAGTCAAGTTACCCAAGTTTTCAGGTATATTTGTCTCACCTTCTTGTGCATCGTTTGAGTTAGAATTCCGGTCTCCATCAAGGACAGCAACATGGTTTGATATTCTGATTTGAGGTGTTCGATCTCATCAACAAGATAGGGCATCTATAATACCGGCTTTGCTGGCGTTGCCGCCTATGATAAAGAATATCTTTTTCTCTCCAAATAATAAAAGTGGATCTCATGAAATGAAATGACAAAAGGGATCTCTGAAAAGGCTCCTGAGCTGAAAGTTCATAGTGGGGAAGGCTCCCCTTACGGCTTGTTCATAGCTGATAATTCGAAGTATTTTAATGCAGAGCTAAAGGAACCCGATACTCAAAACTTCATAGAAGCGATCGGTTTTGGCTTGTATTCAAATAGTAGAGCTAGCGTAGATTCATTCAAATCATTTTTCGAACTCCTCTGGAATAAGCCACTTACAGAACCACTGCTTGAAGAGGATGAGATTAAAAGCTATTCAGAAGAGGTGATAAGGGAAGTTAGGATCACGAAGGAGCATGGAGGATAACCAATAGATAGGTATTTTTATTTACGTTATGTTATTTTACACCACTTGCTCACATTATTAGGAGGCACTAGAACATTGTTCTCTAATAACGAATTTATTCAGCCCTAATACTCTCAAAAATGCATGACAATGTGTGATGGATGTAAATCTGAAAAGAGGATCATTTTTCCTGGTATAAAAGACGATTTTTCTAGGTATTGAATTTATTCCTATTAAGGTTAATGGGTTCATGTACACCATTCAGTTACCTAGTGACCGGAGCTATTACCTAAGGCCTGGTACTATACTAGAAGCGCGATCATTAATTCACTCATTAAGATGGCTATTGTATCAGCTGGGTTATGATTCCAAAGCTAATAGCCAAATTGTTCAACCTTGGACAAAATATTCCACTTGACCAATTGATGTAAAAGCTACAACTCTGCCGTTGGTTTTTCATACATTCTTGACTTTGGATGTTCATAGAGCGGACATATAGGGTAGCGTTTTTCTAGATTCAAAATCAGGATTAGATAACGCTGAGAATATTCTGTTTCGCGTAGTCAAACGACGTTATCGAATCACAAAGCTGAATCTAATAGAACGAATCTCAATAGTCACAGTATGGTGCAGCTATGTTTGGTCCAGATGAGATCTGTCCTGCAATCCTTTCTCTGTTATATTCCATAATCTATACTCTGCATGCGTTGGTGTAGGGAGCGACGATTCCTTAACTAAATGCAGCCATTCTAATTCTTGCAGGTAATTCCTTGCCTGTTCAGCTGGAAGTCCGCTATGTGAAATTATTTCAGTCTCTAGGACATCCTTCTTAATGTCATTCTCCGACAAGTCTGCAACGATATCGAGGATTCTCCTTACCTCATACTTAATCATCATTATCATCTCATGGGCTTAAGAATTTAAAGGTATGACCTTTCTTATTTAATTTCCTGTCCTGCACTTTTCTTGAAGAAGTATTATCACAATAGTAAGTGCGTGATGTAACTCATTTTTAGATATTTGTGGAACTCTTTTATCTTACCTATTGCCCAGTTCTTCGCGAAGTGCGGGCGCTACGCGTTTGCCTATCAATTCGATAGCTCGTAAACGATTACAAATAAACGATTACAAAGACCGCCAGTACAATTGATATGATTTTTGCTCTGCGAAATCATGAAAGTTCCACCTATTTTTGTCCAGAACTGATTTCGCAAACTTTGTTTTGGTGTCATCATCTAACTTATCATACAGTTTCTCTCCAATAATCATTTGACCGCCTCTAGCCACTGATTGCATTTTTGCTGCAAGATTCATGGTCGCACTAATAATATCTACATGCGACCTATTATAGTCAGATCCATACCTAAGAATTGTGTGCTGTCCAAAGTCAGAGGTAATTTTAGCATCAATTCCATCGTGGCCCATTTGTAAAAGCAATGGGTTTATTGCGTGTTTTACCACGTAGAATGTGGCTTCGCATAATATTACTCTGTTGAGGTCATTAAGAGCACTAGAAGATGGCGGAAAATAACTGATGACTGCATCCCCGGGCAGCTGCCCTTAATTCTTTCTTTTTCAAGTAAGTGAAGCGATAAGCTCGCTAAATATCTAAGCGTGCAGACAATAAATTTCTCTTGAATAGGATGACGCGGCAATCAAGAAATGAACGCACATCATTTTTCCTTTGAGACCCTGCAAGTATTGTGGAAGAGGGACTAAATGCGTGTATTCAATATGTTTTTCATGTAACTATTTAGTATATCAAACACTCATGAAGAAAAGACAGAACATCAGGAAGAAAAAGCTTAAACTGATAGAAGTGTTACTCTTAACTGAAATGACTAACTCATGGCTAGACTCCTTTGACCCTTGATTGCTGCTTTGTCTTTGGATTCATCACCAAGCTATTTCATTCTTGGGCCAAGGAGGGCCAAAACACAAACCACCGCACCGCTTTACTTTTTCTTTCCGATTCAGCACAAGAAATAGAAGAATGACACACAAACTAGACTTTCAAAAGCTCAAAAGTTTGATAATCAATGTAATTTCGACTTCGTTCCATAGCGGGTATGGTATTTAGGCAATAGGCTCTTTGGCTCAATTAGGAAGGAAAGGAGTAGTTGTCTGACACCACAAGCACGATAATGGCAATAGGATAGATGTTAGTCAGACGATCAATCAAGAGAATGATTGTTCCTTGGCGGTATGTGTTAACGACGCCCATAACCAAGCCGATATACGCCGCTGATCATGAAAATAACAAGCCGATATACGCCGCTGATCATGAAAAGACCATCTGAAGGAAATTAAGACAGGTCCTCTCTCCATTTTTTCCCAAGGATGTCACAAAATTAAAACCCCATAGATCTTTATTCAAGCCTTATTTCGTCTAATTTGGAAAAGCTAGGAGGTATCTGTATGTCTCTGTTTAGCATTAGGCGTCTCTGAAGGTGCGGGATTATGGTGATCTTTGGCTCCTCAGGAAACACATTCTACTCTAATATCATAAAGAACTGTTCACATGCGATACTCACAAGCAACTTCAAACGATAACAACAATAATACATTTTATAACAATCAACTTATCTATTCACCTTCTGCAATAAGCGGTCTCCAGAATAACAAACCAAGCTCGGATATTGCTAAGAACCACAATGTAAAGATGCACAGCCATCATACTCATCACTAGAACATCTTAAAACCTTTCATATTTGCATTCATATTTGAATGGTTCTAGATACTTGATACTTGCAAAGATAAAGTAGTTTCTTACCTAAACCACTAAAGGATGCAATCTTGACTGGTAGTTGATGCTGAGACACTTCTGCTTGCATTTGAACGGCTAGATCCTAGATAGAATCGGTTGTATTAAATAATATTGCATATATGAGAAAACTAACGTTGTCGTTAGAGAATATCATAATATGCATAATTACAACATTCTGGTTTTCTAGTGTACCTGTTGCCTTTCTAACGTTGACAAGATTCCTGAAAAACAGAGGAGTGTTCGTTGAGAATCACCCTACAAGAATACCTGATGATCCAAAGATAGTATTTCAGATAACGACCCGGTCTGCAACAAAGACTCCTGTTGTAAAACGTGGAATTGATTCAATAATGAGTTCTTCTCTAAAAGTAAAATATCACAACTTTATAATTTCTGTCGTTACTGAAGATCTGGATGATATAGATACACTAAGGGATGAAGATAAATCTGAAGTTATTGTAGTAGATAAACAATTCTCGACACATGCAGTCAAAAAAGGACGGGCCTTACAGTACGCTGTAGAATATCGGCGTAGACTTGCAAGGAATACCTCAGAGTATTGGATATTTCATATGGACGAAGAAAGTTATGTAACACATCAAACGATTCTCTCGTTGCTCAAATTTATAAGAGAAGGAAATGCAATTGCGTCTGAGGGCCCAATCTTTTACCCTTTAAAATTTGAATCTGCAAACTTTTTAACAGCAATTGCAGAATCTGGGAGACCATTCACATGCTATCATTGTGTATCACATATGACGAATCCGCCACCTATGCACATGCATGGGAGCAACTTGCTTGTCAGATCTGATATTGAAGATTCTATTGGTTGGAATTTTGGACCAACACTTGCAGAAGATGAAATTTTTGGATATAAAATTTATGATAAGTATGGTTCAAAATCTTTGGGCTGGCATGGTGGAATATTGCTTGAACAACCTCCTCTGAATATCAAAGACCACTTTATGCAAAGACGTAGATGGATCCTTGGTAGATTACAAAATATTGACAAGTTTCCGCTAATACATAGATTTAAGGTAACATTCGAATTAATAACATATTTTTTAGTATTTGTATCTGGGATTATTTCTCCAATTCTATGTATTCATTCCCAGATTATCCCAAACTTGCAGATATTATCATCATCACTAGTGCAAATTAGTCATGGATTAAATCTAGATACAACTTTTTGGCTCTTGAAGATACTGAATACAATTTCAGCTCATTCAATAATACATACATTGGCAATCGGCAATCCTATTGAAATCAGCGTAGCTTTGATGTTGCTATTCTCTTCGATAGTATGGCTGTTATCTTATCAGGTAGGCTTATTTATGAATCTACGATACACTAAGATTAGCAGACCACGAAGGATTCTGTTTCATTTGCAAACTTTGATACTCTGTCCAATAATAGGCATAGTTGAAACATTCCCAGCATTCTACGCAATAACTGAATACCATATTAAGAACAAAATTCGTAAGACTAAAGTAGCACAAAGCTATGATTTCTATGTTATTAAGAAATGACATTTGTCGTATACCATTTTCTATCTGCAAGGCTGAAAAAATTGACGATTATGATAGGGAAAAATTACGGGCTAGTGTAGGGTCGTCCATCTTGTGAATGCTGTTGGAATCATTACTATTCTTTACAATTCTGTTAACTAGAGAATACATCATCTATAGTAGGATGACTAGGCTCCATTGAAAGCCGTTGAGGAAAGATGATCTTCCATTGATGTAGTATTCGTGCATTAGTTGCATTAATGCTTAGCTGTTCTACAATGACAATGACGGTTCATGCCATCCATACACAATACTATAATAATATCCACGTAAGTATTGACTGATGAAGATAGTATTTCAGTGCTAGGTTTGACTTTTCCCAAAAGCTTCATCGATGCTAGCCGGATATTACTCCCCTTAAGGACTCTCCTGAAGTGAGCAAGGCATATCTTTGACACAGCTCATTGCCTTTTACTATATACTAAAGCAGGTAGCGTTCATGAGAAATCCCTTCAAGAGATCTGGCAGTCCTTATGGTAAGAGAACCTCCGAATATACAACAGGTTCAAGGCCTATTCAATATTCTAACAAATTAAAGATTGTAACAGCAATAGTCACCGTTATTGTTATCATCGTCGTCATGTCTGAATCAGTAGTTGTGGTACAAGCAGGACACAGGGGAGTTGTTCTTTATGTCGGGGCAGTCGAAAACCGTGTATTGGGAGAAGGAGTACATTTTATCGTTCCATTTGCTGAACAGGTTTTACAGTTGGAAGTACGTACTTTGAAGTTCCAGGCCGACGCTTCAGCTGCCTCTAATGATCTACAAGAGGTACAGACAACCATAGCACTGAATTATCATATTAGTCCAAGCCAGGCAAACATTATTTATCAGCAGTTAGGTGCTAATTATCCAGACAGAATAATTGCACCGACTATACAGGAATCAGTTAAAGCAAGTGTTGCGAAATTCAATGCTGAAGAACTAATAACAAAGAGAGCTATTGCAAAGGCTGTCATAGCTCAAACTATCGGCAATACGTTATCAGCAAGAGATATAGTTGTAGAGACAGTATTCATAACTGACTTTGCTTTCTCACAGGTGTTTTCTAATCAAATTGAAGCTAAGGTTGTAGCCTTTCAAAAATATTTGACTGAACAAAATAATCTTAAAGCAATACAAGTAGTCGCTAATCAAACTGTTGTTCAGGCTCAGGCGGCAGCAAGATCAAATATTGCCAAGGCTGGTGGTGAGTCACAGGCAATCAAAATAATCACTGAACAACTAAAACAAAGTCCACAGTATCTCCAGTGGTTCTCTATAAACAGATGGAATGGACAGCTTCCCTATGCTCTTGGTGGTACTGGTGATGTTCCTTTTTTCCAACAGCCGGTGAGTACTGTGGCGCAGGAGAACCAAACCAAACCGTAGTATTCAGATCAGATGCCTTGTTGTGCAGTTGTAAATAATACTCATCAGAAAACTTTTGTTAGAAGCATCTGTTTAGCAAAAAACATTATATAGGTATTCAACAAATGGAGCCCCGTTACCAACTTTACTGGTAATAGGCAAATTCCGCAATTCTTTTAAGATACAAAATAGGTAGTAGAGCGATATAATCTCTCTTATGACATATTTTTCAAAACTCTCCTCGGTATCAACAAATTCCTTTAAAGTAATAACTGGAAAATTATCTTGAATTAATTTATAAATATTGGAGAATTTATCAGGTACACCCAAAGTATCCATACCCAAAATATTTTGAGGAATGATTACATCTGTAACAATCAACGGATAATTAAGGAGCCTAATCGAAGATGCAGGAAATCTTTCTTCATCATCTAATAATAGCTCTAGAATGTGTTTTATACTTCTAAAGGATATATTCAATTTTCTCTCTTCTCGGCTACTGTTTCTGTACATTGTTTAGTTTTTCTTAATTCAGACTGTAAGTTCTACGGCTATCATGAATAAGTATCTCATGCTTTTCTCTTTCTGAATATCGAATACTCAATGTCATAAATAAAAAATTAACTCTCCTAAAGGACTCGATCTAGTTATCATTATATCCTATTGTGGATAGAAGAGCTCTGGCAATTTTGTGAATCAATTTTCCAGTCTTATGATTTTAAATTAATCGTCTTACTAATGATACATACAGCATCTTTACAGTTAAGTCTATGTTTAATATACTATATTGGCTGTGCTAGAAGCTCGTTTCTGGATACCAATACATAGAAAAACTTCCAACTTCATGAGATTAGCATTTACCTGATAATAGCCCGTGTATTATCCTATTTTCCTCTTCGAAATTTCCAAGGATTCAGAAATCAACATGTGCTTACGACACACGTGTAACATTGCATTCTTCTAGATATAGAATTCTATGCTACTCAGCTATCGCGACTAATTAATTAGCGTATGGCATATCCCCTCACCTTAAGATATGCCTCTATTATTGGTAGCATAGGTTTTACAAACGCATCTGGCTTTCCATGCCAGCCAGAGAACAGGGTATCACATATTTCAAGTCCACTAGAAGGAGGATGAGCTGTACTGTTTGTGTTGATCAACATAGAATAAAGAGCAGGAAAGTCCAATGTTCCATTTCTAGATAGAACCAATTCATTTACACAATCTGCTAATGCCATCTTATCTGTAGCATTGGTTTCAGCTGCATAATCACCGGTCGCATCTGCCTGATCGGATTCTTTTTGCCATTCATTAAATTGTTTTTGGCTTGTTATGTTCAAAAGTGAAGATGATGCTGGTGGTGATTGTGAAGGTGATGACTGAAGTACTTGTGCATGTACGGATGATATAGATAGTATTCCTACTAGAAATGATAATATAAACACCACGAATAAAATGCTAAAATATATCATGTCTGATGTATACTCTTACGTCAAGCATAGTCAGGCAGTTATACTTGTGTATCATTTTCAACATCACTTGAGTACGAGGAAATCTCCTATAGCAATGCCATCCATCCCAGTACCATAAAACGTAGAAAGTGCATCTACCGGCGATAGACAGATAGGCTGGTTCATCAC
>Ga0207646_10005745_pt1 | contig 13005 bp, 12 predicted proteins | sample KBSK5502metaG_FD_184343 | JGI IMG/M metagenome (GOLD analysis project Ga0207646, IMG submission 184343) | Corn, switchgrass and miscanthus rhizosphere microbial communities from Kellogg Biological Station, Michigan, USA - KBS K5-50-2 metaG... | ecosystem: Host-associated > Plants > Roots >...
GGTGCAGACCGAACTGGTGGACGTCTCGAGCGGCACGCAGCTCTGGGGCGAGCAGTACAACCGCAAGCTCTCGGACCTGCTGGCCGTGCAGGATGAAATCTCACGGGAAATCTCCGAAAAGCTGCGGCTGCGTCTGACCGGTGAAGAAAAAGCGCGCCTGGCCAGCGCCCGCGCGGTGAATCCTGACGCCTACCAGCTCTACTTGCAGGGCCGCTTTTACTGGAACAGGAGAACAGAAGAAGGGCTCAAGAAGGCGCTCGACTATATGAACCAGGCTGCTGCGAAAGACGCGAACTACGCGCTGGTGTATGCCGGGCTGGCCGACTGCTACGTGGTGATGGCCGATCACCGGTGGATGCAGGCGACAGAGGCGTATCCGAAAGCCAAGACGGCCGCGCAGCGGGCCTTGGAACTCGATCCGACACTGGCCGGACCGCACTCCGCGCTGGCCTTAATCCGCGAGGACTATGACCTCGACTGGTCCGGCGCCGAGGCCGAATACAAGCGCGCCATCGAGCTCAACCCGAACTACGCCACGGGGCACCAGTGGTACGGGCTATCCCTCATGAGCCTCGGCCGCCGGGACGAAGCTAGGCAGCAGATCGAGCTGGCTCGAGGCCTCGATCCCTTGTCGCTTCAGATCCAAACCAACTTCGGAGACCTCTACCGGGATGCGCACGAGTTCGACCGGGCCATCGAGCAATATCGCAAGGTAGTGGAGATGGACCCGAACTTTGCGAACGTGCGCTTTCATCTCGGTGACGCTTATAGGGAAAAGGGGATGTACCGGGAAGCCGCTGCCGAGTGGCAAAAGGCTTGGCTGCTGGAGAATGACCGGGAAGGGGCAGCGGCCTGGGAAAATGTCATCGATGAGGCCAGCTTTCGCCGCGCTGCCGCCCGGGATCTGGCCCACCTGAAGGAATTGTCGAAAAAGCAGTATGTTTCCCCGATGAATCTCGCCTCTTCCGCCTTGGATGGACAAGATAAAGAGCAGGCCCTGGCTTGGCTCGAAGAGGCTTATCGGGAGCACGCCAGTGGCCTCATATACCTGAAAATGGCCCCGGCTTTCGACCCGCTGCGCTCCGACCCGCGCTTCCAGGACCTCCTCCGCCGCCTACATTTCCCGCCGTAGCCCCGCCGGGGCCGCAAGGTCCTTTTGGCGCGCCAGGAATGCCAAAGATTGAAGCGAAGGTTCAGCGACTTAGGGTGGCCTTTCGAGACACCCTTTTGGCACGGGCCCGTGACTCCCTGTAAACCTCTTGACTCGAATGCCCAGCGCCCCAAGCACTTCATCCTCGGGGCCGCTGCGGCACTATGGTCGAGTGCTCGATGCCGCCATCCGCGGCATGCCGAAAGAGGCTCCGCTGCGCAACGGCGTTGCCCGCAGCAAACGAGTTAGTCCAAAACGAGGCGCTTGAGCCCGACGATGGGCTTCCCAACTACAGGATGTTCTCGTTCCAGTCTTCGAGTGCCGACTTCACCTTAGCCATGAACTGGTGGGCCGTGGCGCCGTCCACCACGCGGTGGTCGTAGCTCAAAGTCAGATAGACCATCGAGCGGATGGCGATGGCATCGTTGATCACCACGGGCCGCTTCTGGATAGCGCCGATGCCGAGGATGGCGACGTTGGGCTGGTTGATCGCCGGCAGGCCCATCAGCCCGCCGAAGACGCCCGGGTTGGTGATGGAAAACGTGCCTTCCTGTACCTCTTCCGGCTTCAGCTTCTTTGTGCGCGCGCGTTCCGCTAGGTCGTTGATGGCGCGCTGCAGCCCGAGGAAGTTCTTCTCGTCGGCGCTCTTGAGCACCGGCACGATCAATCCCCAATCGAGCGCGACAGCGATGCCGATGTTGATCTCCCGGTGCAGGACGACGTTCGTGCCGTCTGCGGAGGCGTTGACTGTCGGGAAGGCGCGCAGGCCCTCGATGCAGGCGCGCACGAAGAACGGCATGAAGGTCAACTTGGCCTCATTGCGCTTCTCGAAATCCGCCTTGGTGCGCTCGCGTAGTTCGACGATGCGCGTCATATCAGCCTCGTCCACGGAATAGACGTGTGGGGAGACGCGCTTTGAGGCCACCATGTGCTCGGCGATGCGCTGGCGCATCACGCTCATGGGCTGCACTTCGTACCGGCCGAAGTAAATCCGCTCGCGCGGCACGGCATTTTCGAAAGTGACGCGGAGCACGGTTCCCGGTACGCCGGGTGCCGCTGGCGGAGCCGCTCCAGGAGCCGCTGCGGGAGCTGCGGCCGGAGCGGCGGAGGGACGCGCTCCGGCTTCGATCGCCGTCAGGATATCCTTCTTGCTGATGCGCCCACCGGCGCCGGTGCCGCGCAGGGTGGAAAGGTCGATGTTGTGTTCGCGCGCCAGACGCCGCACCAGCGGCGAGCTGTGGATCGGGTGACCATCGCGCCGTGCGGGCGCCGCTGCGGCGGGAGCCGCGGGCGGCGCAGGTGCGGCAGGAGTCACGGCCGGAGCCGCTGCGGGCGCCGGTGGCGGCGCGACAGCTACCGGAGCGGGTTTTTCTGCGATTTTCTCGGCAGGCTTCTCCGCAACCGCTGCAGCCTTCGGCGCTTCGGCCTTAGCCGGACCCGGGGCCGCCGCGGGAGCGGGCGCAGCCTCAGCCGCGCCAGCGGCCTCAATCACCGCGACGACAGTCTGGATGGGTACGGTTTGCCCTTCGGCGATCTTGATTTCCTTCAACACGCCCGCGGCCGGTGCGGGGATTTCGGCGTCCACCTTGTCAGTGGAGATTTCAAACAGCGGCTCATCCCGCTCGATTTTGTCGCCGGGCTTCTTCAGCCATTTGGTGATGGTGCCTTCGAAGATGCTTTCACCCATCTGGGGCATAATGACGTCAACTGGCATGCTGTTCTCCTCAAGCGTTCAATATTTTGCCAATGCGCGCGCGGCGTCGGCCACGCGTTCCACGTTGGGTAGGAACCGCTCCTCGAGTGGCGGTGAAAAGGGCACCGGGGTATCGAGCGCGGTAACGCGCAGGACCGGCCCGTCGAGGTCCTCGAATGCGCCTTCGCAGACCAGCTCGGCGATTTCGCCGGCGATGCCGCCGGTGCGTGTATCCTCGTGCGCGACCAGCACCTTATTGGTCTTTTTCACCGACGCGAGCAGGGTTTCGCGGTCGAGCGGCAGCAACGTGCGCAGGTCAATCACTTCGGCCTCGATTCCTTCTTTGGCCAGCAGCTCGGCGGCTTCGAGCGAGGTGTGCATCATCGCCGCGTAGGTGACGATGGTCAAGTCGCGCCCTTCGCGTCGCACGATGGCTTTGCCTAGCGGCACGGTGTAGTCTCCGGCGGGCAGCTCTTCCTTGATTCGCCGGTAGAGGAACTTGTGCTCGAAGAAAAGCACCGGGTTGTTATCGCGGATGGCCGATTTCAGCAGGCCCTTGGCGTCGGAGGGCGTCGCCGGGTAGACCACCTTCAGCCCGGGCGTGTGCACGAAATACATTTCGGGATTGGCGGAATGGAACGGCCCGCCATGCACGCCGCCCCCGGACGGGCCGCGGAGGACCATAGGCACCGGCGCGCCCCAGCGGTAGTGCGACTTGGCCGCGAAATTCGTCACCTGGTTGAAACAGCAGGCGATGAAGTCGATGAACTGCATCTCCACCACCGGCCGCATGCCCAGGTAGCCCATGCCCACGGCCGCGCCGACGATCGCCGATTCGCTGATCGGTGTGTCGATCACGCGCTCCCAGCCGAAGCGCTCGAGCAGCCCCGCAGTCACCTTGAACGCGCCGCCATAGACGCCAACGTCTTCGCCCAGCAGAACGACCGACGGGTCGCGCTCCATCTCTTCAAACAGCGCCTGGCGGATGGCTTCGAGCAAAGTGACCTCGGCCACGGCTATCTCCTCGCCTTGCTGCGCACGGGTGCCTTTGCCTTCGCGGCTTTCGTCTTGCGCTTGGCTCTCTGCTCTTTGTTCGCGGGAGGCCGCGCGCCATCACCCGAAACCGCTGCCGGTTTTGCGGCGTTGGCGGCCTCCTCCAGGCCGCCGAAATCTTCTACTTGCCAAAGCGCCTCTATGCTCGACTTCGGCGGCAGCAGCTCCTCCACCGGCCGGTGCCAATCCGGCTCAATCTTGTGGCAACCTTCGCAATAGACTCCCTGCTCGGCGAGCTCCGGCGGCGGGAAGGGCGACTTTTCGGCGAACTCGAGGTCTTCTTTCAACTCGCGGTCGATGCGCGCGTCAATTTCTGCGCGAGTCCTGCTGTCCCAGAGTTTATTCTCGGTGAGGAACTTTTCGTACTGATCGAGCGGGTCGCGCGCCTTCCAGTAGTCAAACATTTCCTTGGGAACGTACTCGGCGGGATCGTGCTGGGCATGGCCGCGCATGCGCATGGTCTTGGCTTCGATGATCACCGGGCCATCGCCCGCGCGGCACCGCTCGGCCGCCTCCTTGGCGGTTTCATACACGGCAACAATATCGTTGCCATCCACGATGTAGCTCGCGATGCCATAGGCCCGGGCGCGCTCGGCCAGATCGTGCAGGGGCACCTGGCGTTTCACCGGCGTCGAGTAAGCCCACTGGTTGTTCTCGATGACGCAAACAAAAGGAGCCTTCTGTGTCGCAGCAAAATTCATGCCTTCGTGGAAGACTCCGGTGGAGGTGCCGCCGTCGCCGATCCAGGTCATGGCCACAATTTTTTGTCCCAGGTAGCGGCCGGCCATGGCCACGCCGGTCATCACCGGGATGAGGTCGCCCAGCATGGAGATGGGCGAGACGACGCGCCGCACCTTCAGGTCGCCGAAGTGGCTGGTGCCGTCCTTGCCCAGCGTCGGGGAGGTGTAGCGCGCCATGTATTGCGTGAGGATGTCGCGCGGCTTGTAGCCCTTCACCAGCAGCGCGCCGACGTTGCGGATCATCGGCGCGATCCAATCGCGCGGCTCGAGCGCGTAGGCTGTTCCCACCGAGGTGGCTTCCTGTCCCAGGCTCGAATAGAGCCCGCCCACCACTTTGTTCTGCCGGAACAGCCGCACCAGCTGCTCTTCGAGCGTGCGGTTGAGTTTCATGTAGTAGTGGAGCTCGAGGTGCTGTTCGCGGGTGAGCGGGAACTTCATGCGTTGCTCCCTCTGGTGCGACCCGTCCTTACGCAATGGCAGCGGCGAGCTGGTGGTGCTCGTGCGCGCGGAGCGACTCCTCCAGCGCATCGCGCGTCGCCGGCTGCATCTCCAGCGCGAAGACTTTGCCGAGCCTCTCGATGATCTGCGGCGCCAGCTCGGCCACTTTCACTGGATGGCCCAGCAGGCCTTCGAGCGACGTGGGCCGCCTATCCGGAATGCCGCAGGGCACAATTAGGTCGAAATAGCGCAGGTCGGTGGCCACGTTGTAAGCAAAGCCGTGCGAGGTCACCCAGCGGCTGATGTGCACGCCGATGGCGGCGAGCTTTTCTTCGCCGCCCCCGGGCCGCTCGATCCAGACACCGGTCCGGCCGGGCATGCGCGTGGCGTGCAGGCCGAAGTCGGATGTCGCGCAAATCATGGCTTCTTCGAGTTGGCGGACGTACCACACCACATCGCGGCGAATCTCCGCCAGATTCAGAATCGGGTAGCCGACCAATTGACCGGGGCCGTGATAGGTGATGTCGCCGCCGCGGTCGGTCTGGCAGAACTCCACATTCATCTGCCGGAGAAGATGCGCGGACGCGCGCAGGTGCTCGCCTTTGCCGTTGCGGCCGAGCGTGATCACGTGGGGGTGCTCGCAGAGCAGCACGACGTCGGGCACGGCCTGCGCCTTCCGTGCCGCGACCAACCGCCGCTGCAGCTCCCAAGCCGCCCGGTAGGGTGTGAGTCCGAGATTGATGACCAGACAGGGTTTCATGCGTTGATGGCCAGGCCGCGTACCGACGCGAAGGCGTCGCTCATAGCCTCCCAGACGGTGGGGTGCGCGTGCACTGTGAACAGCATGTCGTCGAGCGTGGCTTCGAGTTGCAGCGCCGCCACCGCTTCGGCAATCACCTCGGTGGCCTGCGGGCCGATGATGTGCACGCCGAGCACTTCCCCATATTGCTCTTCGGCGACCACTTTGATGAAGCCTTCGTGCTGGCCGAGGATCGAAGCCTTGCTGTTCGCGGCGAAGGGGAACTTGCCCGTTTTGATCTTCAGCCCCGCCTCGCGCGCCTGCCGCTCGGTCAGTCCCACCGAACCGATTTGCGGCTCGCAGTAGGTGGCGTTCGGGATGCGCTGGCGATCGAGCGTGGCCACGTCCTTTCCCGCCATCTTTCCGACGGCGATGATGCCTTCCATCGAAGCGGCATGCGCGAGTTGCGGCATCCCCGCGACGATGTCGCCGATGGCGTAAAGGCCGGGTTCGGCGGTCTCCATGTACGGACCCACCTGCACGAAGCCGCGCTCGAGTTTCACCTTGGTTTTCTCCAGACCGATCTTTTCGGTCTTGGGCTTGCGTCCCACGGCCATCAGGACCTTTTCCGCCGAAAGCGTTTGCGCCTTGCCAGCCTTGTCTTTGAACGTTAGGGTCGCGCCCTTGGCATCCCTCTTGACCGACTCGACTTTGGCTTCGGTGAAGATCTTGATCCCTTTTTTGCGGAAGGCCTTGTCGAGTTCGGCGGAGATTTCTTCGTCCTCGAGCGGCACCACCCGTGGCAGCATCTCCAGGAGGGTCACTTCGGTGCCGAAGGAGTTGTAAACCGAGGCGAATTCGACCCCGACCGCGCCAGCCCCGACCACGATCAGCGACTTAGGGATGCCCGGCAACGCTATGATCTCGATGTTGCTGAGAATCGTCTTGCCATCGAGCTCGACGCCCGGAAGCGTCCGCGCCTCGGAGCCCGTGGCCAGCAAGATGTGGGTGGCTTCGAGTTCGGTCGTCTTGCCGTCCTTTTCCACCTCCACTTTGCCTGGCCCGGCCCAGCGGCCCCAGCCCTGCAGCGTCTCGACTTTGTTCTTGCGGAAGAGGAATTCAATGCCCTTGGCGTGCTTCTTGACGATTTTGTCCTTGCGCGCCAGCACGGCGGGCCAATTGAGCTTGAAGTCCTTGACGTCAATGCCCAATTCCTTGGCGTTTTTGAAGTGGTCGTAAATCTCGGCGTGGTACAGCAGGACCTTGGCCGGGATGCAGCCCACGTGCAGGCAGGTCCCGCCGAGATAGCCATCCTTTTCGATGACGATCGTCTTTAACCCCCACTGGGAGGCACGGATGGCGGTGACGTAGCCGCCGGGCCCGCTGCCGATGATGGCGAGATCGTATTTGGGCAAGCAGTTCCTCCCACCGGGGGCGGTGCGACGCTCGGCTAACAACAGGAGTTGGGAACGAAAAGGTCGGTGCCCGCCCACCCGCGCCGCCTCTTCCCCGCGAACAGATGTTCGATTCTATCAGCCGCGTTGGAGTGCCGCAACCCCGCGCGGCTACAGCGGGAATCCGGGGTTGTGCGGCTCGCAGGGGCAGCGGGCGAGGGTTTTGGCCGAAGTCTTGCGCCCCGCGGGGGCGCCGCGCGCCGCCCGGCTCCTCCCCCCTCCGCCGGGCGGCGAGTTCCGCCCACCGCCTCGGACTAATGCACTTCAACTTCGCTAGGGGGATACGATGTGAGTAGGCTCTCCCATCGGCATGCCTTTCTGTGCTCGTTCAGATTGATTGGTGACACTGGGAATCGGCCATTTGGGGCCTCTTTGGTAAGTCCCCGATATGTAGGGGGCTTGGACTTTCCCCCTCATGGTTCTTAAACAGGGCCTTTTTCCTAGGTCTTGGAGGGTTCTACCGCAGAAATCCGCACAGGCGTAGGCGAAGGGCCCATGACCAGCAGAGCCTGGTCAAGGCAGAAAGTGTCACCAATCATGTGGACGAGTACACTTTCTTGACAGTTTCGGAAGGCGCGCCTAAAATGGCCGGTTTGTGACGTACCGAAATAGAGTACTGTGGGGCCCTGCAATGGACAAGAAACGACTCGAATACTACCGCAAGAAGCTGCTGGCCAAGCGCGAGGAGCTGCTGAGGAACATCGCGCGCACGGAAGAGGAAGGTCGCGCCGCCGATGACGACCCGACGGTGGACCTGGCCGACAAGGCGGCCAATTCCTATACCAAGGAATTCCTCTTCGGGCAGACCAACCATGACCGCTTCACGCTGCATTTAATCGAAGAGGCGCTGAAGCGCATCAGGGAGAATCAGTTCGGCCTGTGCGCGAACTGCCAGGAGGAGGTCCAGCAGAAGCGGCTGGAAGCCGTTCCGTGGGCCCGGCATTGCATCTCCTGCCAGGAAAAGCAAGAGCAAGGCCAGCTCTAGAAACCCGATCGCTGCCCCTGTTACCTCTCTAAGTAGTTTCGTCTTTTTATAGTGACTTGGAGAGTGCCTTCTTCCGTCGTGGCACGATTGCGCTTTCCTGCGTTTTCCGTTCGTTCGTTGTGGAGGGAGACTTGGGACGCGCTGGTGTCGCTGGCCCTTCCGGCGGCGTGCCGCATCTGCGAGGCCACGCTCGATACCGCCAGCCGGGTTCCCATCTGCCGCGAGTGCCTCGGCTCGCTCCGGCCGCTTTCCGGCTTGCTGTGCGAGGGGTGCGGCCGGCCATTTGTCTCCGGGGTGGCGGCGACGGCGCGCCGGCCGCTCTGCCACCTGTGTCGCCGGGATGTCTACGCGTTCACGCTGGCGCGCAGCTACGGCGTGTACGACGGCGCGATGGTGCGCGCCGTCACGCTGCTCAAGTATCATGCGGTGATGCCGCTGGGAGGCTGGTTTGCCACGCGGCTTGCCGAGCTGGTAGCGCGCCAGCCCCAGGCCTTTGCTGCGGACGTGGTCGTACCTGTGCCCCTGCATCCCTCGCGCCTGCGCGAACGTGGCCATAACCAGGCGGAACTGATTGCGCGGCCGCTGGCCCGGCGGCTGCGACTGCCGCTACGGTCGTATCTGCTGGTGCGCACCAAGCCGCGCCCGGAGAAACTCAAGCTCACCCGCCAGGAACGCTGGCGCACGGTGCGTGGCGCTTACGCGATCCGCGAGGGCACCCGAGTTGACAAGCTCAGGGTCTTGCTGGTAGATGATGTGTTTACCACCGGCGCGACGCTGGATGCGTGTGCGAGGGCCTTACGGAAGGCCGGGGCGGCCAGCGTCGTCGGCCTGACGGTTGCGCGGGTGGTGCCGGGCTGGGTGCAGGCGAGCCTGCCCGAGGGAGAGCAGCAGGAAGACTGATGAGCGTACTGAGACAAAATGGTTGGTATCCGCGGCCTAGAGTTCTCCGTGGTGTTCCGACGGGGGAGAACAGCCCGGCGATCCCGGCAGGGTCCTCTGGCAGCCGGCCGGCTATCATGCAGGAACCCGTGCTCGTGCTGAATGCCACCTTTGAGCCGATCAACGTCACTGCGGTGCGCCGCGCCATGGTTTTGCTGCTGAAGGGTGTGGCCCAGGCCGAGGAGCTCAACCATGCCGAGGTTCATTCGGCGACGAAGGTGCTCAAGGTTCCCTCGGTGATCCGCCTGCTCGCTTATCGGCATATCCCGCAGCAGACCCGCGCACTTTCGCGCAAGAATATCCTGTTGCGCGACCACAACACCTGCCAGTTCTGCGGCCACATGTTTTCGGCCTCGGAACTCACGCTGGATCACGTCATGCCGCGCTCGCGCGGCGGCCGCTCCTCGTGGGAGAACCTGGTGGCCTCCTGCTACCAGTGCAACAACCGCAAGGGCGACCGCACGCCCGAGGAAGCGGGCCTGGAACTCGTCCGCCGTCCGCGTCCGTTCACGTTGCATACCTCGCGCCAGTTGATGCGCCTGATCGGTCACAAAGACGAGAAGTGGCGTAAGTACCTGTTCTACTGAGCCAGGTAGCCAAGTTCTCTTTTGCGTTTCCGGCTGGTCAAATGCCCAAGCAGCTCCTAACACGGCATAAATAAGGAAGTTGTCCGAAGGGCATCCGGGTGGCAACCTTTTTCGTCTGCGTGCATCCAACAAGACAAAACCACTTCTAGGACACACCCCGGGAAGCAGCGTTGGCTCCGCCAAGGCTGCTTCTCTTTTTTGGGGCGGCTTTCTCGCCTTTCGCGGCAGGGGCTGCGGCCGAAGTTGCTCCCGTTCCTACTGCTGGAAGACGACGCGCAGGCCGCTGCGCCAGTTCTCGTTCAGGCCGACGCGCATGACTTCCACCTCGGGCGCGAGGTAACGCAGTAAAACGTCTGTGGCCGGATGAAAGCGAAACCCGGGCGCCACCAAGTAAAGTAACGGAAGTTTCTGCTGTAACTCCATCCCGGCAAAGTAAGCGTAGCGAGGGAAATCGTCCTGCTGATGGTGCCAGCGGACGCGCAGCCAGTAGTCCACGGCCTGAAGCACCAGATGGATGTCTTCCGCGGTCTTCAGCTCAATCAGCGCCAGGCGTCCTTCACGCGTCACGCCCAACAGGTCAATCACCCCGCGGTCGCCGGCCGCAAACGCGGGCACTTGGGCGTAGAGGTGTCGAGGATCGAGTCGGGCGTCAATCCGCATGGGATCGGCCTGGACGAGCGATTCCAGCCAGCGCTCGGCCTGCAGGCGATAGAGCCGGTGTGCGGTGTCCTGTGCCAAGGGATGGCGGTAGGTTTGCAGTTCGCGCACCAACTGCTGGAGGTCCGGCCAATTCGCCGCGGTGAGCTCGCGGCGGTCGTCGTCCAGGCCGAAGGAGACTTTGCCGCGATGCCAGCGGGCAAATTCGACTCCACGGAAGCGTACCGCAGCGTCGCGGGTGCCCGGCGGCATACCTACGCCGATTTCCCCGGGCGCGAGCGCGCGAATCCTCTCTATTGCCGGCCGCGCGTCGGCCAGCGTGAGTTCCGCTTCGCGCCGCGGCGTCAGCCAGGTGGCCAGGTTTCCGATGTCGCGGGGATCGATCCGGCGGGCGCGCCCGCGGGCTTCCTCCGTTTCGTAGAGTTCAACCGCTGTGGACGGCGCGAGCGCGCTCAAGCGGTGCGTCGTGATGCGGCTCGAGCCCTCGGGCAGGAACAGACGCAGACCGGCCACCACTTTGCCGCGGGCGTGCTCGCGCCTCCAATCGAGCCACAGGAGCCCGTAGGTCAGGATGGCGTCGATGGTCGCGACGTCCTCCGCGGAGGAAACCCCCAGCACGGCCCACGCTCGCGAGCCGCGATGGAGCACGCCGCGGGTGTAGCAGCCCGAGAAGGAATGCTCCAGATCGGGCGCAGTGCTCAGCGAATCGATTCTTTCATCCGGGAATTGCTCGGAGAGCAGTTGGCGGAACCGCGTACGGAACTTTCTCGAGCTTGGCGCGCTGCCGGAGACTCCCAGTCGGCGCTCGTGAATTCGAGAATATCGGGCTTGCTGCGCCCGAATCGCTGCACCTGGAGGACCACGCGGTCCGCGGAGAGTTCGGCAACGCGCAGGATGCGCCGAACCAGATTGCGCTCGTCACTCCACAGGTGGATCAGCGTGGAGTTGCCCCGGCTGCGCACCTCGCAGTGCAGGCTGGAAAGCGCGGCCAGCCGCTGGCCGTTTTCGTGGACTTGCGCGCGGCCGGAAGTTGCCAGCTCCGCCAGCACGCGTTCGAGTTCGGCCGCTTCGCTCATGGCGGCCTATTATAGATTGGTAAAGGCTATTCCATGGATGATTACGGAATCTGGCCGGGGTGCGGGGCGTGGGCTATTCGAGCAGCAATCCGGTCACGCGGATGGACGGATATTGATGGTTCCAGCCGGCGGGAACGTGCTCGAAGCCGAATTGAAATTCGCGCTGTTGCCCGGGACCAAGGGGCGCGGCCCGAGGTCCCAGCACGCGCCGGGTATCGCGCAGGATCACTTGGTTGAACAGGTCGTGAAACTCGACGGAGGCCTCGATCTCGCGGACAGTGCGCGGGCCGTCATTGGCCGCGATTCCGAACACGAAGGTCACTTCCTGGTTCAAGAAGTTGGCGGCGCGGCTCATGCGTAGGTCGAAGAAACGGATCTGCCTGGCGTAAGCTTGCTCGGGACCGGTTATGGGCAGGTGCTCTTCGGCAGCCGGCTCGGCCGGCCGCGTGTGGCGCGTCAGCAGGACGACGCCGCCGAGCAGCAGTCCGACCACGACGATGCCGACGACAAACGGTGCCGGAGTCCGGCTTTTGTCTTCCTGAATCATGGGGCGGCCCGCTTACCGGCCGAACGACAACCGGAGGATAAGTGGCTCAGGAAGGCCGGCGCGTTCCATGCGATGTTGCACCGCTCCGATGTCGTACGGCACGCGCCAGAATTCCACCACGGCATGACCCATGTCAGCGATGGCGAATGCCGCGCGGGGGTCGCCATCGCGCGGCTGGCCAATCGAGCCGGGATTGAGCAGGTAGCGCGTGGTCGGGTCCACGCGCAGCGCTGCGAAATTGGCGCCGGCCTCGGGCCGGAGTTGGATGACTTCGAGTTTGTTGTCGCGGAAGGAAAAGCCGCCCTGAAAGTGGGTATGGCCGAAAAAAGTCACCGGTGAGGGCGACTCCAGCAGCCCGTCCAGCGCCTGCGCGGGGGCGAACACGTACTCATCCTCGTCGTGAAACGCACCATGGACCAGCGCCAGGCTGTCCTCCACTACCGGCCCCTGCGGGAGTTGTTGCAGATAGGTCAGGTTGTCGGGGCGCAAGTGCTCGCGCGTCCACGTGGCCGCGGTCCGTGCCACCGGGTTGAAGTCTTCGGCGTCGGCCAGCCCGCAGGCGGCCTTGTCGTGGTTGCCGCGGATGATGACGGCCTGCAAAGCGCGCACGCGATCAATCACTTCGTTCGGGTCGGGGCCGTAGCCCACCACATCACCCAGACAAATGGCTCGCTCCCAGCGCCCTTCGACCACCTCGAGCGCCGCTTCGAGCGCCGTTTGGTTGGCGTGAATATCGCTAAGAATCAGGAAACGCATTTGGAAGTCTCTGCCCAGGCAGGCACCCGATTATAGACGAAGCCGTGGCATCTTGCATCCCAGGTGTACTCGTCCACATGATTAGTGACACTCGGACTCCTTTCGTTTGGATTGCCACTCGGTGATGAATTGCTGGGGCGTGAGGTAGCCGAGAGCCTGATGGGGGCGAACGCAGTTGTAGGTCTGCTCCC
>Ga0207646_10005746_pt1 | contig 13005 bp, 11 predicted proteins | sample KBSK5502metaG_FD_184343 | JGI IMG/M metagenome (GOLD analysis project Ga0207646, IMG submission 184343) | Corn, switchgrass and miscanthus rhizosphere microbial communities from Kellogg Biological Station, Michigan, USA - KBS K5-50-2 metaG... | ecosystem: Host-associated > Plants > Roots >...
TGGCGGACTGGCCGAATGGGGTGCCGTCATCACCGGCTACCGCGAGCTCATTCTTGGTGTGGGCGCCCTCTACGTCCTCGCGTACCTCTTGAGCGGACCCCTGCGCTTTGGAGCCGACAAGGACCTCGCTCGGGGGTAGAGACCGATCGTCACGGCCGAGTGTCCGCGATGATGGAACGTCGCCCGCGCCGGTCGCCGCGACGGAACGGTACCCAGCGTCTTGAATACTCGCGAAGAGTTCGTGATCATCCCTTCCAGCGGCGTCAACGCAGGCCGCATTTGCGCGGGGCCGACGCCTTCCGGGAAGCCCTGGGGACCGGAGTTGTTGCACGGCCATCGACGGGCTCCTTCGCCCGTCCCGGTTAGGCTTCCGGACACCTGTCGTTTGTCGCGACTCGGACGTTACTCGGATGGGCCGGGGAGCGAACGTATCAGCAACCTGGAGGCGAAAGGAGCGTTTCTGTGACGAACTGGCGTGACGACGAAGGCCAAGGCCTTGTCGAATATGCACTCATCATCGCGGTCATTGCGATCGCCGTGATCGTGGCGATGATCTTCCTTCGCGGTCAGATCCAAGACATTTTCAGCAACATCGGCAACAACCTGACCTAGAGTTGTTCGGCGGGACCGGTCGCCCGCCGCGGCAACTAGCTGAGGTCTTGATCGCCGTGGGTCGGAACTCTGGGTTCCGCCCGATTGGCGGTCGCGTTGGACCCAACAGTTCTGCAGAAACTGGCAGAACTGTGGGTCCGGGACATAGGGGGGTTTTTCCCCATAAGGTGGCGCCGACCTTCTTCGACTAACGGCCGAGTGCGGGCCCGGCGTGCGGCCACCGGCGCACACGAGAGCCCCAGTTGGGGCGGTGCAGGGACCCAGCGACCAGCATTTGGAGCAGGAACGCTCGTTGCTCGGACCCAACTCGCACCTGGCTACCGCGACGGCGCGGAACGGCCTCAGCGCGCCCCGACCCGCTCGCGTCGCCCTTCGGGGCGCCGCCTCCGCCGATGCTTGGAGTTTTGGATTGTCACGCCATCGCTGGTGCAACGGGTGTCATCTGACCGAGTTGCGCCATCAGCACTAGTTGCACGAATTGGTCGAACAAGAGGGTCTCGCGCGCAATCTTTCCGTCGCGGACATCGACAATGTCCACGAACAGTGTCCTCATAGGCAAGCCAGTCGGCGGAATCGGGCCAGTCGGCAGCCGCAAGGTGCCGCTGTGCGTGCCTCGGGCGTAGCCCTCTACGACGCAGGTAGAGCCGTATGGAATCACCCGCTCAACCCGGGTCCTCATGTCCGGAAAGGCCTCGAAGAGAGACTGTTCAAAGTCGACGATTTGGTCGGCGCCATGAAGGTTGACTACACCCGAGAACGACCAGTCGCAGTCGGCGGCGTACAACTCGCCCAGCGTTCTGAGATCTCGACGATCGCGCGCCTCAAGCAGGCTCGTGACGACGCGCCTTGCAATCTCCGGGTCGTGCGACGCCTCAGCGTCCGGCAACTCTAGATTCAGCACGCGACCGAAGACGGCCGCCCACCTTTGCAGAGTTGATAGCTTCGGATCCGCAAGCCCCGCCTCAAGGCGAGCGACGGCTGGCTGGGAAGTGCCGATCCGTCTGGCGACCTCCGACTGTGTCAGCTTGAAGGTGTCTCGCTGCAGTCGAAGTTCCTGTATCAAAGCGCTTGCCCGCTCACTCGCGTGATCCAGCGCCGCCGCTCGGCTGCGAATATCAGCGTCCTGTTCGAGCTCGCGGATGGCCTCGTCTAGTTCAGCCTTCTCGAGTTCTGCTCCCTGTTCTGCTCTCTCGTCGGCCACGTCAGAGACCTCCCATCGCACAGCACTTCATATCGTACAGATGATATATCACCACCGATATGCCAAGGTCAACGGCTATGCAGAGGCCTCGCTCAGATTGGACCGTTTCGTGCTTTTGGGCCGAATTCGCCACGTGAATCCCCGGCGCTCACGAGTTGGGCGACGGCCCGACCGATCGGGCTTATTCAGCCAAGGCTACTTAGGCCCTGCTGCTTGATGGGTTGGTAATTCACATGCGAGGCTCCTAGGAACGCTTCTCAGCGGTTGTCGCGCGGAATCGTGTTGGACATCGGGCTGATCGAGCGGAAGGGGTACTGGGTGTGATCCTCCGGAAGGACCGCGACCGTCGTTTCGTGACGATCCGCCGCGGTGGAACTCTCACCGATTCGGATCACCAACTGCTCGCGCTGTGGGCGGCATCGTGCGCGGATCACGTCCTCAACCTCTTCGAGTCGGCTCAGCCTAAGGACCCGCGCCCCCGTCAGGCGATCGAGCAGGTCCGCGGGTGGGGGCGCCGCGAGATCACAATGACCCAGGCTCGCACGGCGGGTGGGCATGCAATGGCCGCGGCCAGAGACCTCAGCGGGGCAGCACGCCATGCCGCGTTCGCTGCCGGCCAGGCGGCGGTCGTCGCGCACGTCGCCGCGCACGAGCTCGGTGCGGCCGCCTATGCGATCAAGGCCGCACGTGCGGCTGCCCCGGAAGGAAAGCGCGAGATCGCAGGGCGACTCGAGTGCCGGTGGCAGCACGACCAGCTTCCGGACGCGATTCGCGAGCTCGTACTCGACGACCAGCGGTTGCGGAACGCCATCTGCTGGTCGGTATTCGACTGCTGAGATTTTGGGTCGTGGGCGCCAGCACTGCGCAGCTAGACGTTTACCAACACAAAGAAGCAGCGGTGGCTACTTAGGCCCTGGGCGCCCCTCGCTGCCTCGTCTCCAAGCGACAGCGTGCGCGACGCACGTAGCGCTTCGGGCACCAACTCTCATCGTCCCGACCGATGAGCTCGACGATGTCCAGTAGCACCGGCGCTGACTCCGTCCCGCCAAAGAGGATCCGCGTCCCGGCACTGATCCAGAGCTCGTGGATTCCATCCTGCACCTCGAAGCTGTGCAGCCAATCCCATTTCTCGCGGGCATCTGCTCGAAACTCAACTTCTTGATCCGGCCTCTCGTACATCGTTACCGTCGCGAACTCGTCAAGGCGATATCGGTATGCCTTCCTGATCTTGAGGGCGGCGACGAAGTCGCGCCACTTCTTGTGCACCGAAAGCTGCTCGTCTTTGGGCCAGCCGCCCAAGAGCTCGCCGAGCGTCCGATATTTGCAGTCCGTCTCAGAGAGCTTGCCGGACCCGACGCCCGCATCTTCCAACCACCGATCGATCTCGTAGCTCGCGCGCCCGGTCAGGCGCCACACATGCGCGATCTCCGCCGCATCTCTGTTTTCGGTCAGAGGCCGCGCCATGCGATCCTCAGTCCCGCGTGTGATGGCTTGGTACGCAGTCCGAATCGCATCTAGGAGACCAGCACTGCTGTCATCGAGCGCCGCGAAGATGGCGTCCCAGCCGGCATCATAGGCAGCCTTTTCCAGGCGCTCGTTCGTAGACGCGTTGTAGCAGTTGCGCAGACTTGTGTAGTTCCGGTTGAGTTCATCTTGAACATGCATGAGGATGCCCACCAAGTGCGCCTTGGCCTTCGCATCGCTCTTCCATGCCTTGTAACCCAGCTTGCCGAGTTCGAGGGCGAGTTTGGCTACGGCCGCGCCTGTCACCGGATCTGTCATCCGCGACTTCCCCCGGCCGCGGAGTCTACGTCGGTTCGCTGCGAGACGGCTGTGGAATCGAGGTGATGAGTCGGGCGCAGCCCGGGGCCTCGCGTGCTGTACGCACATCTCTCGGGACTCCGCCGGGAACGCGTGCGCTGACGCGCCGCCTCGGTCGATCGTCCTGCGAATGATGTCTGCAGAAGTCCTCGGTAACTCCGTGCTACGGGGGCGATGACCGGACGAGATACTCGAGGATTCTGTTCGATGCGGAGCCAGTCGTGGCGGCGGCAAAACGGGCCCTAGTAAGCGAAGCGATGCCTACGTGCCGACTGGATCGCGACGCAGGACACGTTGGCCAGGACGCCGCGGTCCTCCGCGGGGCTTGGACGGCGCAGGGCTATCACCACCGTCATCTGGGTCCAACCCAAGGGTGCGACGCAGACTGGCACGCTGCCCTCCGAGGGCTGCAAGCAGTCGTTCAGCTTCTCGATAGTCCTCGGCGAGCTTCTGTAGTCGGCCGCGACCCATCGCGGCGACCTCGAAGTCGCCCCACGTGACCGCAGTCTTGCCCTCGTCCAGCCCTTCGCGGAGTACGGTCTCGAACCACTCTTTCAGTAGGCCGACGGATCCGACGCTTAGCTCGAAGAAGTCATCTGCCCGGCTGGTGGCGTCGAAGGACACGCCGATCGGAAGCTGGGCGATGAAGTAAAGAACCGCTTCGAAGTGGTCCGCAAGGTCAATCGGACGGTACGGCAGGAACTCCACGTAGCGGAGGCGCCGTCCCAGTTGGCTGCTGCAAAGGGCGACGTTGAGAACCTCGGGGGTGCCCACGAGAAGCATCGGCACGTTGGTCTTGTCAGCAAGTACCTTGAGGTTGTCGAAGTGCGATCGCAGCTCCGACTCGTCGTTGCCGTAAACCATGTGTTGGATCTCGTCGACGCAGAAGACGTAAGGGCGCCGGTGGCGAAGCACGTTGATCGCAGCCTGCTGGATGGCGTCACTCGGTCCTCGATACTGCCTGTGTATGACGAGTCTCTTGCGATCGCGAGCCACCTCATCTGCCTCGTCGAGGATCGACGTGTACAGACCCTGGATCCGGTAACGGCGGTTGGTCGGCGCCAGCGCCGTCACCCGCAGGAAGTGGTAGCGCCCTGGCTCGCCGGCAGCCTGCAGTCTCGCTAGACGATCCAGCTCGATGAGGTCGACGAGATTGGTCTTCCCTACACCCGACGGGCCGGCAAGGACGGTCGCTTTTCGATCGAGGATCGCATCGGCGAGCGACGCCTCGACGAGCTTCTGCGCGGTTACCTGCCGTTGGTGGGGGACCTGCTTCGAGTGAAACTCGTCGATGAGCGTGCGGGCCTCAGCCGCTGTGACCATCGCCCTGGACCTCCTCTCGCGCCGTCTTGAGGTCGCGCTTGCGATACCCCTCGGGGGCGCGAACCCCGCTCAGGTCAACGCGCGACGGCGCTCCTGGCGCAGCATGGGATCGCTGCGGAGCGGGGTCGATGCGAGCGACGAGGGCGCGCTGCTCGGCAGCCTTCCTCGCTTCCTTCTCTTTGGCCAGCTCGCCTTCGCGTTGCTGTAACTCAACCAGATATCGGCCGAACTCCTCGGGCGAGACGCGACGCTTGTGTCCCAAGCTCTGCCGGAGCTTCTGTGAAGCCAGCGCGACTTCCTTCTCCGTCAGACCTTCGAGGCCACGAACCGATGAATGACACACGTGCCACGCCCCCTTGACGCGCGCGTAACCGATCGCGGCATTTAAGGGCTCGTAGCTCACATCCACGTAGGTACCGACGACGCCAGCCTCCCGGAATGCCTCGCACCAGTATGTGATCTTGTTGATGTCGACACCGCTCCGCTCGACCTTCGCAGTACCGCCGCGCTTCGGGCCCGGGAAGGCAGTCAGCGCGCGGAACGCGATGTCGAACGGGATTACGAGATCGTCCGACTGCCCCGCGGCCTTCAGACTCCGCTCAAGCACCTCCATCGGTGTTCCCTGGATGCGGTCGTTCCACTCGTTGTTGTGGCGCTGGACGAAGCGCTGCACCTCGTCGTAGAGAGCGTCCAGCGTCCAGACGGCACGGTCGCTTGGTCGATGCCCCTTGCTGAGTTCACGCATGCGCTCGTTGACCTGGGTGTTGCCGCGGAGCAGCCACGCGAGCTCGCGGTTGCCTTCCGCGAATCCGCTTTCCACGATCGTGCCGTCACGCGCATCGCCCTGCTCGCGCTTTTCGAGCCGCGAGTTGTAGCGGGCACACAACTTCTCGAAGTAGGTGGAGCCGAACTCTGGCCCGGCGTCACACACGAAGATCTTCGCGAAGCGGCCGAAACGGCGGACGATCTCGCGAGCCACGAGCATCAGCGACCGCGTGGAAGGTTCGTCGAAGAGAAGGACAGCCGCGAGAATCGCTGAGCTGTATGCGTCGCGCGCCACGCTGAGGTTCGCTGTGCCAAGGCTCTTGGTTCCTTGACTGTCGATAGTCTCGACATCGAACGGCGTGTGGTCGATGTGGACCCGATAGAGCGCGCAGTCGCCGTCAGGTGAGAGACCACCGATCGGGCTGCGCAGAGCGATTGCCTTCGCGGCCTTCTTACCCCAGATCGCCTGCGCTCGCGTGGACGCCTTGATGCGCTTCGCGCGTCGATAGAACGCGGTCGCTCCCATCGGCTCCAGGCCGAGCTTGAGGCACTCGTACCGGTACACGGAGAAGGCCGCAGAAGTCGACCGTTTCTCCGGCTGTAGCATCTGCGCTTCCATCGTCTTGTGCGCGAGCTGCGTGGACTCGGGGTCGAGGCGCGGCGTGCGGTTGCCTTTGGCGGCGTGACTGGCGACCAGACCAGGCTTTCCGTCGCCGAAGATCTTCGCTGCCGCGCGATACCGGCGAACCCAGCGACGCTCGGTCGAACCTGATGGCGTTGCCTTCCCATCGACGTAGGGACGAATCCGTTCGAATCGCGCCTCGGCCTGCTCGACCAGGCCCTTGTCGACGCTTGCGAACTCCTCCGCGATCGAGCGACGGCCGTCGGCGACGCCGACGATGTCGCCAGCCCGGGCAAGCTCAAGGAACTGAACCCGCGGGAATTGGACCGCCTCGCCCTTCGCGCTGAGGAGGAAGACCGTCTCGGAGGTGAGGTGCTTGATGGTCAGCTCCATGCCCGCCCATCTGACGGTGCTGCCTGCCACGACCTCGACCGCTGCGCCATCGATCGCGAGCGTCGGACCAGCCAGAAGTTCTGCCGTCGCGGCATCCGGGTAGACCTGCACCCGGGCGTGATCGGTGATGACGACGCGCCGGAGACTGATGTGGATGTCGTTGCGCCGAGCCAGTGCATAGACCTCGGCGACCGGCACGTCCACGAGGTGCGCGAGCAGGTCGGCGAGGATGCACCCTGGGTTCTCGCTGACCGCCATACTCACGCGCTCGCGCACTCCGGGTGACAGCACGTAGGACTCGGGGTCGAACGGCTCGAGGATTTCGAGATTCCGGACGAGCATCGTGTCGATCTCGCTGCGCAGACGGACGCAGTACGGGATGCCGATGCTCTTCAGGTGCTCGACAACGGGGAGGTGCACCCAGCCGTTCGGCGACCGTTGGTAGCGCCACGGCTCTGACTGTCCGAGCCGCTCCATCCGCTCGTCGGTTCGCCATTGCTCCAGGCGGAAGAACGGCCGTCCGTCGACGATCCCGATTACGAGGAAGTCGGGAGTCTCCTTCAGCGTGCGCCTGCCGACCCCCGGCACCTCATATCTGAATTGGAAGGTGTGCGGCTGGTCCCAGAACTCCAGCACCTGATCGTCGGTCTCGTGTAGGAGGCATGCTGGACCTTCGACCGTTCGCGACTCGTACTGGATCGTCAGGCCCATCTTCCGACTGGGGAAGCGGCCGGTGACGCTGCTCGTCGGCGACACCCGTCGCTGCGGTTCCGACGACCGGATCTTCCGGATGAGCTCTCGACCTTCCTGAGGGAGCCGAGCTTGCTCCATGAGTTCTTCGACGCGTTCGACGCTGAGCTTCATCTCTAGACCCTCTCCATCTCTTCTTTGGCCACTGCGCGGAGTTGCGGAGACCGCAACAGACCTTGGTGGGTGAGTGCGCCCTCGACCATCCGCCGAGTGATATGTGTGTGCTTCGTCCGAAGCAGTCGAACCGTGTCGCGCACCCGTTGCTCGCGCGCCGCCTCGGTTGCGATATGTCGGCGTGCGGCATAGGCGCGCCGGCGCGTGACCAGCTCGTCAGTCAGATCCTTGAACCGGCGTGAGAAGAGCCCGCTCGAGACGCCGTGGCGGCGGGCGATCGTCCTGAGGGAAACGAGTTCATGATCTTCCGCCGCGAGTGCCTGCTTGAGATCCGCTTCGACTCGTCGTGCGAATTCCTCTGACATCGCTGACTTCGGTGCACTGACGAGAGCAACGGGTACGTGGTCGGCGAAGGCCGCCAGGCCGCTGCCCCCTGCCGCGACGATTCGCAGTAGCACATCGAGCCGCGGACGACCGTAGCCGCGCACATAGCGCGTGATGGAGGAAGACCCAACTCCAACGCGCCGCGCGAGTTGGCTCCTCGCACCCCACCCCTGGGTCGCCGCGCGAAGGGCGGCCGTAACGACACCGGGACCGATCGTGAGCCCCGCAGCATGCTCCGCGACGAACTCATACGTGCCGCGGGAAAGCGCATCGACCATGACCGTGGCTCCGGTCCGTTCGCCGAGGCGCCGACCACAGTGTGGGCAGTAGCCGCAAGCCGCCCCGACTGCGAGCGGTCGGTGCGACTTCCCGCATCCACTGCAGTTCGACCGGAGCTCAGCGGCGTGGGTGACACACACCCGAAAGGTGCTGAGCCCCCAGGCCAAGCGGTCGTAGGGTTCGTCCTCGTCGAGGCAGGGTGGACACCAACTCCTTTCGCGGCGCCAGTGCGTTTCGAGGGCGACCCCTTCAGCGCCGATCAGGGTGCATCGACGGAGGTCCGGTCGAAGCGTCAGGACGCTGAGGCGGTCGGCGTACGACTCCGGAGTCCGCCCATATCCGGAAAGACTCTCGGTCGCCTTGGTCGGATCGAAGAGCAAGCACCGCTGGCCTCGCTCCCTCCGGAGCGGCTCGAGCACCAACTTGCGCACCATCCAAGTGACTCCGAGAACGTGCGCCTCGGCCAGCCTGCGGGTGTAGCTCAGGATGGACTCCACGTCGCCGGTACCCAGTCCCCGGGGTTCGAGCGAGAAGAAGACGCCCGCCCCGTGGCGGTTGCCTTCGTAGCCCGCGAGTCCGCTCGCGGCGGCCGACGATCCGACAGGCGAGGGCAGCGCGTTGGCCGCGGCGACGGGCTCGTAGATGGCCGGGGTCTGCATTCGGGCTCTCCTTCGCGGTTCTACTAACCATGATTCCGACGGCGTGATCTAGCGCCCAACGATCGGTACACAGTTACGCTCCCACCGCTATTAGCATGCGTATAACCAGATGACTTTCTTCAGCGCCATCGTTAGGCCTGGTTTTCTTGTGCCCCTGGCGGCATTGAAATCGGCTCCTCCGGAGGCGCTTCTCGAAGGCCTGGTGCGCCCGTCCGATCTCAGGGGGCTGCGCACGGTGATCGCCGCACTCGAAAAAGAGGGGTTCGTCGGGATCGCGCGCCGCGGAAGCCGCGAGTACGTAATCAAGATCAGGCCGTTCCCGCCCTGGGTGACCGGGCTAGCCGGCCACTACGGGGTCTTCGATCTCCCTCACGCCTGGCGCGTGGACAGCGAGGAGCTCACCAGGTTTGGCTTCGTGCACGCGATCCGACCCTTCGAGGTCCTTAACGTCGCCCACCGGCGGACTGGCCGACGGCGCACCCCGGCCGTCTACCTGAAGCACATGCCGGCTGCTGGCGACGAGCATTGGGATGACTTGCTTGTGGCCCTGCTGCACCGTGATGGCAGGGTCGCGGCCCTCTTGGCTCAGTCGCTCGATCCGGAACGCTACCCGCGCGCCCGGGAGCGAATCCGCTCCGAGCAGCTCTACTACCGCGCGCGCTACTTTGGCATCGTCAGACGCTTGGGCATGCGCGCGCCTCGCAAGCGGCGGACGGTGCGCCGAGACGCGCAGCGGCGCTCCGACTTCGCCGATGACTAGGCGATGGCGAATGCAGATCGCATCCGACTTCAGCCGGTCGTAGGCAGCATCGCCGCCTTGCGCAGGACACGCCGGGCACCCAGCGCGAACCGAGCAACAAGCCTCGCGAAGCTCGATCGCGGCGTCCTGTCCTATCAGTGTCGCGGCCGCGAAGTCGCGACCGGTCTCAGCTGGCACCCGGGAGACCACTAGCGCCGTGGCCCCGCTCGATCCGCTGGTGGCCGATCCACTCCGCGTCGTCAATGTCATCGGCCGGCCTGCGACGGAAGCAGGGTCATCCAACCCGGCAGCGGTACTCGGCGTCCGCGTACCAACGGCAGGTCGTGGATCCAGAGCACCGGGGTCGTCAGCCGAAGGCGGATCTCGCAACCGGTGGACTGCTCTGAACTCAGCAGGAGCGCCGCGCGCTCGCCGATGACCAGCTCGCCGTCCCAACGACTCTCGACCGCGCCGAAAGCGATCAGCGCCTCCGGCAGCAGCGGCTCGTCGTCGAGCCAGAGCTGGCCTGCCGTGTCCTGCTCGACCACCTCGCTCGTGAGCGTCTCGAACAACACTCGGCGATCGAACGCCCCCGGCGTGATCTCCGAGATCCAGAACGCCGGCTCGAGCTCGCTCGCGCGCAGCTCCCACTCGGGCACGAAGCGCGCGCCAACCTCGCGATCGAGGCGGACTACGCAGGTCGGCACGGCTCGCCGTCGCGCCAGCGCATCGTCGACCGCGACGATCAGCACCCGCGCGATCGGTGTCGGATCCTCGCATCGGTCGAGCTGGGGGAACAGGCCCATCGGCGCGGCGTCCTTCCTGCCCGTCGGTCGCTTGAGCCGACCGAGCAGGGTCATGACCGGCACCGACTGCAGCGAGGGTCCCGCGGGATGTCGACCGACCGCGTCGTCGGCGCGAGGCCGCCGAAGCTGAGGACGGCGTGATCGGGATTGGTCGGCGACACCGGCTCGCCGATGAGTGTCAGCACCGCCGCGCGGGCGACCGCGGCGGCAAGAGCGGTGGTGTCGAGGACGCTGCCCGGCCACGGATTCACGGCCGTGTTCACGAAGCCACGCGACGGAATCTCCTCCGGCTCAGCCTCGCGCACGCATTCGTAGCAGGCGCTTTCGCCCGGGCGAACCCGGAAGATCCGACCAGCGACCACGCCGGTGGAGACCCAGGCGAAGAGGGCCGGGCGGCCGAGGATCAGCGCCGCGAGGTTGGTCTCGTCGGTTGAGAGCTCCTCGCCGGTGACGTTGATCAGGAGGTCAGGCTTCGCGTCGACCAATTCCGTCGTGCCCACGTCCGTGCCGACATCGGCGGGGTCGGCCCGCACCTCGATGCCCGGAGCGATCCCCGCGAGCTGCTCAGCGAGTGCGTCGACCTTCAAGCGTCCGGTGGAGTCGAGAAACGCGCCGACCCGGGCAAGGTTTCCCGAGCCGACGCGGTCGTTGTCGAACAGGGTGAACGAACGCACGCCCGAGCGTGCGAGCAGGGTGGCCACCGACCAACCCACAGCCCCAGTGCCGATGATCGCCACGCTCTTGCCGATGAGGCGCGAGGCGAAAGGCGCGCGATCGATGAACGATCCCTCCCAGTAGGAGTCGACCGGCATCACAAAAGGCGTTCCCGCCGGCGAGCGCCGAACGAAGTGCCAGGCGACCTGCGTGCGCCCGACCACCGCGATCGCTCCGACTTCGGAACGCAGACGCGCGCGCACGGCCGTGATCTCCAGACCATGGGCACGGGCGAGCTGCTCCTCGGCGTCAGCAACGATCGTCTCGGTCGGGTGCGCGCGCTCATCAAGCCACCCACCCGCTGCCCAGAAGCCCGCGACCGGCACGGGGAAGGCCCGGGCGAAGCGGTCCGACTCGGCGCCGAGGGCCTTGGCGTCGGCGGCGCCGCTCAGGCCACGGGGCAGGAAGACGTGGCCGGAATGACTCCGACCGAACGTGATCGAGCCGAACGTCCCGCCGCTCATCGCGGTCCACGCCCACGGGAGCAGCACCCAGCCGCCGAGGGACGACGGCGCATACTCGCCGCCACCGGCGCTGAGGTCCTCCAGCGCCACTACGCTCCCGCCGGGACCGTAGGCGTAGGCGATCCGCAGATCGCCGCCGCCGCCGCCCGTCTCATCGGGGCGAGCCGGGCTCTCAAAGGCGGCGACCAGACCGCCGTAACGAAAGTCGGGTCCGAATCGGACCAGGTACTGCTTCTCCGAGCGTTGGGCGCGCAGGATCGGCCCATGTGCGGGACTCGACAGCTGGCGGACGCGGAACCCGGCGTGCCTGAGCGAACGAATCTCCTCGGCAAGGATCTCCGGGTCCCGCGTCCACCACGGCGCCGCGAGCTTCGCCAGTCGCTCTTGACGCCGGCGTCCACGTCGCGCTTGCGCGCTCTTCTGGCGGGCTTGGCCTTCGCCTTGGCCAGCTTCTTCTCGGCGGGCGGAGCCTCCCTGGCTCAGGCGATCGTTCCGGCGAGAGCGAGGTTCGGTCATGCCGGCCTCGGATCCGGCGGCTGCGCGGACCTCGCCAGGGTCAGCCAGTCCGGAACCTTGGCGCCAGCCTTCACCTTCGGCTGCTGAAAGAGCACGAAGATCGGTCCGGTCGCGGTGACCCGCGCCCGGGGCGGGGTCACGAAGAGCAGCGCGGCCTCCTCGCCCTCGACGAGCTCACCCTCGACATCAGCCCGAGGTCGGCCCGTCGCCACGGGCGCCTCGGGCCAGACCTGTCGGCCGTTGCGCAGGATCGCGCCGCTGGGCGCCTGCTCGAAGATCTCCAGCGCCGTGGTCTGGAAGAGCCGGACGCACCCCGGTCGGCTGGGCACGTACGCGCCGAAGTAGAGATCCGACTCCGTGTGCGGACTTTCGAGCTCGCTCGCACGTACGAAGGTAGACGGCAGGCCGATCTTCGCGATGAGTTCAGTAACCATCGGAAGAAAGCGCTCGTACGCGTCGTCGTCGATCGCGACGATGACGCGCGGCCCGCCGAGCGTGAAGGGAACCCGAGGACCCGCCTCGCCCGCAGCCGTCGGCGCGGGCCCGCGTGCCTCCGCGCCGATCGAGGTCCGCTCAGGCGGCATCATCGCGCCCTCGGCGCGCGCCTGATCGCGCCTAGCACCTGGCGGATCAGGGAGTCGGCGTTCGGGACGGTCATGAAGCTCGACCACAAGCGCGGCCGACGGGCGCTGGACACCTGGATGCGTTGGATGTTCCGCCGCTTCCAGTCGACGAAGGTGACACGGAAGTGCTGAACCAGCGCTCTGGGTGCCACGTTCTTCGCCTGCGCCCTCACCCTGAGCTCCGCGCTCTGGCCCGTGTGGTCGACGGTGCCGTGCGCGC
>Ga0207646_10005753_pt1 | contig 12993 bp, 12 predicted proteins | sample KBSK5502metaG_FD_184343 | JGI IMG/M metagenome (GOLD analysis project Ga0207646, IMG submission 184343) | Corn, switchgrass and miscanthus rhizosphere microbial communities from Kellogg Biological Station, Michigan, USA - KBS K5-50-2 metaG... | ecosystem: Host-associated > Plants > Roots >...
GAGGGCGTAGCCGTCGTGCCCGAAGATCTCGAAGGAGAACAGATTCTTCCACTGCGTGAGCGTGGAATGGATCGATAGCACCCGGCCGCGCTCCGTACGATAGGTCGCGAACGCATTGTCCTCGAGGGGGCCGAGGTCGAAATACGGGGCGCCGAGCATGCAGTTCACGTCGACGAGCTCGCCCAGAAACCAGCGGGCGAGGTCGATGCCGTGGATCCCCTGCTCCATGAGTTGGCCGCCGGCGACGGCGTCCGCGTTGCCGCGCCACTCCTTGGCGTACCCGGGACGCCCGCAGATCCCGTACCGGCATCGGATGAAGAGCGGCTCACCGAGGCGGCCGTCGTCGAGCCATCGGTGCGCCTGCTCGATCCCGGGATGGTGGCGGTGGTTGAACCCGCACTTCACCGTGAGCCCCGTGGCGCGGGTGACGGCACGCATCTCTTCCGCCTCCTCGAGGCTCCACGCCAGTGGCTTCTCACAGAGGACGTGCTTGCCGGTCTGGAGCGCGGCGATGGTGATCGCCGCATGCAGGCGGGGTGGCGTGCACACGAGGACCACGTCGACGTCCCGACGTCGCGCCACCCACTCCCATCCCACGTCAGCTTCGCAGCCCATCTGGCTCGCGAGCGCCTTGGCGGAGTCGGGGTGTTCCGCGGAGATGACGACCAGCTCCGCCCCGGGCCACGCCTTGATCACCGGGGCGCGCCGCCGCGCCTGCAGCCCCGCCCCGACGATGCCGACTCTCATGCCGTGAGGGTCTCCGCGCGAGCCGGACGCGTTCCGCGTCCGATGCCGAGATACAGGAAGCCGGCCGCCGTGACCGCGGCCGGCTCCAGGAAGTTCTTGGTGTCGATGAGCACGCCGTGACGCATCGACGCCCGCAGCCGCGAGAGGTCGAGGTCACGGAACTCCGGCCACTCCGTGGCCAGCACGACGGCGTCGCTGCCGGCGCCGGCGTCGTATGCGCTGCCGCATAGCTCGAAGGTGGGTGGCGCCCCGAGCTCAGAGAGGTCGGCCTTGGGATCGTAGGCGGCGACCGTGCAGCCCTCCGCTTGCAGACGGCCGACGACGTCGAGGGCCTGCGAGCGGCGCAGCGTGCTCGTGCCGGCCTTGTACGTCAGGCCCAGGACGGCGATCCTCCGCCCGCCGAGCTCGCCGAGGGCGCTGCGCAGCCGGCGCACGGCGAGATCCTTCCGGGCCTCGTTGACCCCGAGGACGCTGTCGATGAGCGGTGTGGCCTGCGCGTTCGCCCGGCCAAGGCCCTGGAGGATCCGCAGATCCCGGGCCAGCGTCCCGCCGCCGAACGGCGGGCCGGGCATGACCAGCGCCCGCGGTCCGATCCGCTCGTCGAGCCGCATCGCTTCCGCCACCCGCACCCCGTCGGCGCCGACTTCGTCGCACAGCGAGGCCAGCTCGTTCGCGAAGCTGATACACGTGGCGAAGAACGCGTTGAGCGCGTGCTTCGTCATCTCCGCCGTGCGCAGCGTCGTGCGCACCCGGGGAGCCGGGACCGCCGCGAACAGGGCGTCCACGTCGTCCCCCACGTCGGGATCGTCGGCGCCGATCACCAGCATGGCGGGATTCAAGAAGCGCGGGACGGCCTGGCCGAGCCGCAGATTCTCGGGCACGCACGCGATGCGTGGCTTCGGTCCCGGCCGCCGTGCCTGCACGCGCTCGGCGAGCGCCTCACAGGTGCCGACGGGTACCTGGCTCTGCACCACGAGCGTGGCGTCCGGGCGCAGGTGCGGCGCCAGCGCGTCCACCGCCGCCTCGATCGGCGAGAGATCGAGGTCGTCGTTCGCGTCGACGGGGGTATCGAAGGCGAGCGTGACATAGCGGGCCTCGGCGACGGCCGCGAAGTCGGCGGTGTACCGGAGACGGCCGCCGTCGATACCCTTCCGCATGAGCGGCGCCAGCTCGGGCTCGAACAGCGGGGGCACGCCCGCCGCCAGCTGCGCGGCGCGGGCGGCGTCCGGCTCGACGCCGATCACGCGCGCGCCGAGGTGAGCGAGGCAGGCGGAGGTGACGGCGCCGAGGTGCCAGATGCCGATGACGCAGACCGTCGGCTCACCGAGCCTCATTTCTTGAGATCCGCGATGATCCGGCGCGCGGCCACGCGCACGGCCTCGCTCGATTGCGCGCGCGCCTTCCATCCGAGCCGGTTCACCCGTGCGACGTCCAGACGCACGCGCGGTTGATCGCCCGGCCACCCCTGTCGGCCGCCGGTGAAGCGGAACTTCACGTCCGTGAGGCCAAGCTCCTCGATCACGATGCGGGCGATGTCCATCACGGTCGTGGCCTCGCCGGCCCCGAGGTTGAGGAGATCGACGGCGGGCCCATCCCCGGCGAACGCCTTCTCGACGACGAAGAACATCCCGTCGAGACACTCCTCGACGAGGAAGTAGCTCTTGACTCCCTGCCCGTCGCCGAGGATCTCCAGCTCGGTGGGATTGCGCAGCAGCTTGACGATGAAGTCGTAGGTCACGCCGTGGCTCATCCGGGCGCCCACCACGTTGCCGAAGCGGAACATGCGCGCCCGGAAACCGAAGAGGCTGCAGTAGGACGCGATCAGCCCCTCGGCGGCGAGCTTGCCGGCCGCGTAAAGGGACAGCGGGAGCAGCGGGCCGTAGTTCTCGGGAATCGGATCGACCTCCGCCTCGCCGTAGATCGCGCCGGTCGACGAGAACACGAGGCGCCCGACGCCGTGGGCGCGCATGGCCTCCAGCACGTTGTGGGTCGCCACGATGGCATTCTGGAGATCGAGATCCGGCCGGTTGACGCCGGACGGGATGTCGGTGTTGCCACCGAGGTGCCACACGACGCTCGTCCCCTTCATGGCGGAGCGCAGCCGGTCGGCATCGAGCAGATCGGCCTGGATGAAGCGGACCCGTCCCGCCTCGATGTGTCCGGTGATCCAGTTGTGGCCGCTCACGAGGCTGTCGTATACCGTCACCTCGTGGCCGTGGTCCACCAGCCGATCGACGAGGTGACTGCCGATGAACCCCGCACCGCCCGTTACCAGCATGTGAGCGCCCCGGGCGAGAGCCGTGCTCATTCGCTTGCCCTTCTCCCCCCTAGAAATTGACCAAGACCTTGCAGCCTTCGAACTCGAAGCGGAAGCGCATCTCCACGAGGCCTTCCTCGGCGAGGGCGGCGCGTACGCGCTCCTTGCTGTCCTCGCAATAGAACATGAAGAAGCCGCCCCCACCCGCTCCCATGATCTTGCCGCCAATCGCGCCGTTCGCCCGCGCCATGTCGTACCACCGATCGATGTGGTCGCCGCTGATGCGAGGCGAGAGGTGTCGCTTCGTCTCCCAGTGCTCGTGCAGCAGCTCGCCGAACCGGCGTAGCTTGCCCGCCTCGATGGCCTGCAAGACCTCGCGACCGATGTCCTTGATCCGGTGCAGGCCGTCGATGACGCGGCCGTCGTTCTCGGTGGCTGCCCGGTTCTGGTCGGCGAGGATGTCCGAGGCGCGGCGCGTGAGTCCCGTGTAGAAGAGGAGGATGTTTCGCTCGAGCTCCTCCACGACGTGGGTGTGGACCCGGGCCGGGATGACCGTGACGCTGCCGTCGCGCTGGACCTCGAGACAGGTGATGCCACCGAACGCGCCCAGGTACTGATCGTGCTTGCCGATCGGCTCACCGAGGACGTCGATCTCGATGTGACAGGCCTCCTCGGCGAGCCCATACGTGGAGATGTGGTCGCGCTTGAGCGTGTGCAGCGCGTGCAGGAGCCCGACCGTGAAGCTGCCCGAGGTGCCGAGCCCGCAGTTCGCCGGCACGTCGGCAATCGAGGTGATCTCGAGCCCGCCGTCGATCCCCGTCAGGCGCAGGGCCTCGCGCACGAGCGGATGGCGGAGCTTCTCGAGGCTTTCGACGATCTCGGTGTCGGAGTAGCTCGCCCGGATGAGCCGATCGAGGCTGCGGCGGTTGACGGTCACGAACACGTACTTGTCGATCGAGGCGCTGACGAGGAAGCCGCCGTGGCGTGACGCGTACGACGGCAGGTCGGTGCCCCCGCCGCCGAGGGGGACCCGCACGGGTGTCCGGGTGATGATCATGCCCGCGCCGCCTCGACCTTGGCTGAACGCCCGGCCAGGTAGACCCGAAAGTCCTCGATGCCGGCAAGCGAGCCGATTTCGTAAAAACGGTCGCGCGTCTCGAACGCGAGCAGGCGTCGCGCTCGCGCGAGAGGCGAAAAGATCTCTTGCTCGAGCGAGGCCACACGGTCGGGAAGGATCGCAGCGACCGCGGCCCGAGGGAGGATGCTGATGCCCGCGTCGATGTGCGTGAGAACGCGTCCTGACGTCCGCTGCTTGTCGTACGCGGCCACGTAGGGACCGTCGAGCGCGATGTTGCTCCGGTCGTAGCGGTCGTGGTTCTCGTGCACGACGACGAGGCCACCGGCCTCGGAGCGCGCGAAGAGGCTCCACGCCGCGCGAAGGTCGGCGGGGACGTAGCTGTCACCCCAGGTGACGAAGAAGCGATCCACGAGGAGCGGCAGCGCGCAGCGCAGCGCGCCGCCGGTGCCGAGCTGTTCGTCGCGGCTGTAGCGAAGGCGAACCCCGAAGGGCCCGCCATCCCCGAAGTGGTCGACGATCTGCTCACCGAGGTGGCCGATACAGACGACCACGTCGCGCACCTCCTGGCCCCTCAAGAGGTCGAGCTGGTGGGCGAGAAACGGCCGCCCGCCGAAGGACAGCATCGCCTTCGGCGTCTCGCGGGTGAGCGGGCCGAGGCGGGTGGCCAGCCCCCCCGCCACGATCACCGCCTGCATCGACGGCTCCGTCACGAGCGGGCGCCCTGCCCTCGCGCCGCCAGCAGCGCGTCCCGATTGCGCAGCACCTTGTCGATCGCCTTCACGATGTCGTCCATGTCCTCCTCGGTCGCGGGCGGACGACAATCGGCGATCAGGACCAGCGTCTTGGTGTGGAGCTCCTCGGCGACGGGGCAGATCCCCGGGGCGTAGCTGGCCGTCCCGCGATAGTGCTCGAAGGCCGGCGCGCGCCGATTCTGGTAGAGCGGCGAGAAGTAGAGCGGTTTCACGTACCCGACCCCGAGGGGGATGCCTTCGGCCTTCACCGCCTCCGCGAAGAGGTCGCGCGGCAGGCCGAGCCGGACCTCGTCGACGATCAGCGGATACACGTAGTACACGTGGTCACACCCTTCCCGCACGACCGGCGTCATGAGTCCGGGCACGGAGTTGAGCCGCTTCGTCAGGTGATCGGCCAAGACCTGCCGCGCGTGGTTCTGCTCGTCGATCTTGCGGAGCTGCGCCAGCCCTAGCGCCGCCTCGAACTCGGTCATTCGGTAGTTCCACCCGAGGATCTCGCTCATGTACGTGCGATGGGTGAAGGATTCGGCCACCGCCTCGCCGTGGTTGCGCACGAGCTGGCAGACCTCGGCGATCGCGAGGTCGTCGGTGACGAGCATGCCGCCCTCGCCCGTCATGAGGTTCTTGCTCTCCTGGAACGAGAACACCCCGCACGCGCCGAGCGTGCCCAGCATCCGGCCCCGGTAGGCCGCGGCCGGCGCCTGCGCGGCGTCCTCGATGATGGTGAGATTCTTCCGCCGCGCGAGGTCGAGCAGCTCGTCCATGGGCGCGGCCTGCCCGAAGAGGTGCACGGGGATGATCGCGCGCGTGAGCGGACCGATGGCGCGCTCCACCGAGGCGGGGTCGATGCAGAACGTGAGGGGATCGACGTCGGCGAAGACGGGAATCGCGCCGTGCATGAGGGCGCAGCTCGCCGTCGACGTGAACGTGTAGGGCGGGACGATCACCTCTTCCCCGGGGTTGACGCCCACCGCGACCACGGCCGCGTGCAGCGCGGCCGTCGCGGAGTTGAACGCGACGGCATACTTGGTGCCGGTCTTCTCGGCGAAGGCGCGCTCGAACTCGCGGATCCGCCGGCCGCCGAGGAAATTCTCGCCCTTCGAGGCGATGAAGGTCGACAGCCGGCCCTCGTCGAGCACGTCCAGCACGGCCTGCCGCTCCTCCGGCCCGATCACCGGATAGGCGGGAAACGGCTTCGTGCGCACCTTGGGGCCGCCGAGCAATGCGAGCGCGTCGGACGTCATCGTGTCCCTCCACCGTTGACTGCGATCCGTACACCGCCGCCGGCGGCGCTGCGCCGGATGGCCTCGAGCACCGCGAGCACGGCGAGGCCGTCCTCGCCCGTGCTCACCGGACGCTCCCTCCCGCGCAGACAGCCCACGACGTGCGAGGCCATCCCTCGCATGAAGCTCCGTGGCGCGCCCCGGCGCGTCGCGTGGGGAATGTCGAGCTGCTGATAGCCGGTCACGTCGGTGCGTTCGCAGAGACCCACCCGCTCCACCTCGTACCCGAAGTTCACGAAGGCCATCCGCCCCGCGCTGCCCAGCAGCCACAGGTCGAAGATGCTGTAGTCCTTCACGTCGAGGACCTGCAGCACGAGGCGCCCCCCCTCGGTCAGCCCGAGGATCGCGTCCACGTTCTCGTCGCCCGGGGCGTGGGACGGGCACGGATTGGCGAGCGCCATCACCCACTCCACGTCACCGGCGAGCTGTCGCAGGAGGCCGAGCGTATGGGTGCCGCTGTTCATCACGCCGGCGGTGTAGTAGCAGGTGCCCTGCACGAGACGGCCGATCGCACCGGCGCGCACCTCCGTCACCGCCTCGCGGACGAGGGGGTCGAAGCACCGGGTGTGATTGACGAAGAGCAGCCGCCCCACGCAGGCCTTCGTCAGCGCGATCGCGTCGTCGATCCGATCGGCGAGCGGCTTCTCGCAGACGATGGCCGCCACGTCGGCGGCGGCCGCGGCCTCCACGACGGGACGGTGCTGTTCGGGCGGCGTCGCCACGCAGACGATGTCGGGCCGCACGGCCCGGAGCATGGTCTCGACGTCCCGGAAGCGGCCCGCCGAGGGATACATGCGCGCGGCCGCGTCGAGCCGACTCGCCTCCACGTCGACGAGCGCGCTCAGCACGGTCTCGGGATTGCCATGAAACGCCGCCGCGTGGGTGGCCGGCTGGAACTGCTTGGGGTCCTGTGCCATCGTGGCGCCGATGCGTCCGCAGCCGACCACGGCCACCTGTAAGCGATCGGCACTCACGCCTGGACCCCTTCAGCGGCACGGGACGCGAAGCGTGCCGCGTCCGCTTTGTATCGCTCGTTGTAATACTCGTCACGGAGCACGCTCATTCGCACCGAGTCGTAGTAACGGCTATTGCGGTAGAGGTCTTGGCGCAACGTGCCCTCGTAGCGGTACCCGGCCTTCTCGTAGGCCCGCCGGGCTCCGAGGTTGTCGTCCGTCACGCCGAGCCAGATGCGGTTGAGGTTCAGCCGGTCGAATCCGTAGAACGTCAACAGCTCTGTCACTTCCGTGCCGTAGCCCCGTCCGCGATACGCCGCTTCGCCGAGGAGAATCCGGAACTCCGCCTTCCGGGCGGAGGCATTGATGTCGTAGAGACCGGCGAAGCCGATCGGCTGCCCACTCTTGCGCTCCACCACGAGGAACACGCTGTTCGCGGGACTGCCGACGAGCCGCGCCAGCTCCTCGGCCACCTGCGCGCGGGTGAGTGGACGTTGTCCCGTGAACATGAAGTACGTGGTCACGTCGTCGTTCATCCAGCGTCCGAGGTGTGGCGCGTCCTCCGCCTCCAGGGGACGGAGCGCGACCCGCGGCCCCGCGAGAAACGTCGAGGCGCCCGCGCGGACGCCGTCCGAGGACGGGCTCATGCGCCGGCTCCGTCGATGGGCCGCGCGAGCGCCTCGATGACCGGCCCGCGGCGCAGCATCCGCTCGGCCATTCCGACGGCGCGGAAGACGAGCCGCTTGGCCGGGTGCCGGACGATGTACGGGTCGCGCGGGGTCCGCACGGTCAGGGGGCGGAAGGCCGCGCGCTCGAGACAGGCCGACAGCGTGCGCGGCGAGAAGAAGAAGAAGTGCGACGCCGAGGAGGGCTTCGCCGGGCGCGGGCGCCCGAGCAGCGCGAGCAGCCCTTCGCCGAGGTCATAGAACTCGTACGGCACCTCGAGCGCCAGCACACCTTTGGGGGCGAGCCACGAGCGGAGCTTGCGCAGGCTCGTGACGGGGCGCGGCAGGTGCTCGAGTACGTGACTCATGTGGATCACCGCGAACGACCGCGGCGGGAAATCGGCGTCGTCGACCGAGCCTTGCCGGACATCGAATCCGCGCTCCCTCGCCTGCTCGCTCGCCCACTTCGAAAGCTCGAGTCCGGCCACGTTCCACCCACGGGCCCGTGCTTCGGTCATGAATAGGCCCTCGGCGCAGCCGACGTCGAGGAGCCGGCCGCGTGGAGCGACGCGGGCCAGCCGTTCCAGACGGCCACGGAACAACCGCTGCATGTGCGTGACATGGTCCGCCGAGTAGCGCCCGAAGCTATGGTAGTAGTCCGCCTCGTAGGTCGGCATGACCTGAGGGCTGGCGAACTGCAGCCCGCAGCCCTGGCAACGCACGACGCCACTGCCGGGCGGCAGACAGGCCAGCGCGGTCTCGCGCGGACGCGGCTCGACGTCGATGCCGCCGCACAGCTGGCAGGCGTCCATCGTGGAGGTCCTGGTCCCGGCGTGAACGCTCATCGCGCCTCGCTGCATGCCGAGACGCCTCCGCCGACGAGATCCCAGGTCAGCGGGGTGCCGGCGGCCACGTCGCAGGCGGCCCGCTTGCCCAGGACGTCCTCGAGGTGACGCGGCGGCAGCCCGTGAGCCGGCCGGATCACGCGGACGTTCTCCGTGGTGAAGACCTGGCCCGCCTTGACGTTCTTGACCACGAACAGCGAGCGTCGGAAGCAGAGGTTCTTCCGCTCCTCGGGCGTCCGTTCGTACGAGACGTCGCCGAGGGCCTGCTCCACCTGGCGGATGTCACGAACCATCGCGGCGAATTCCTCGGGCTCCATCGAGAAGCTCGAATCCGGGCCCCCGTCGCGTCGCCTGAGGATGAAGTGCTTCTCGACCACCGCGGCCCCGAGCGCCACCGCGGCCACGGCGACGCTGCTCCCGAGTGTGTGGTCAGACAGGCCGGTGACGACGTCGAACGTCTCGGCGAGATTGGGCATCGTGCGCAGGTTCATCTCGCCGGGGGGCGCCGGGTACGCGCTCGTGCATTTCAAGAGGATGAGCCGGTCGATACCATGCCCGCGCAGGACCCCGACCGCCTCCGCGATCTCACTGAGCGAGGCCATCCCCGTGGACATGATCACGGGCTTGCCCGTGGCCGCGATGCGGCGAAGGAGTGGGAGGTCGATCACCTCGAAGGACGCGACCTTATATAAGAGGACGTCCATCCGTTCCAGGAACTCGACCGACGAGGCGTCGAAGGGCGTGGAGAAGAACACCATGCCCAGCTCCTCGGTGATGTCCTTGAGCTTCGGCTGCCAGTCCCACGGCGTGTAGGCCTCACCGTACAGGCGATAGAGCGTCTTGCCGGCCCACAGGCTGTCGCCGGGGATCTGGAACCACTCCCGGGACGAGTCGATGGTCATCGTGTCGGGGGTATACGTCTGCAGCTTGATCCCGTCGGCGCCGGCGGTCTTGGCCGCGCGAATGATGTCCACCGCCCGGTCGAAGCTCTGGTTGTGATTCGCCGAGACCTCGGCCACGACGAAGCACGGCTCCCCCGATCCCACCCAGCGCTCACCGATCTTCACCCGTCTCGTCGTCATGACGCGCACTCCTCGAGGATGGCTCGCGCGACCCGCGTCGCACCGAGACCATCGACCACGCGCCGGGCGGCCCGGCTCATCCGCTCGCGCTCCCCGGCGCTCGCCGCCAGCCGTCGCAGCGCGGCGCACACGGCCTCGCCCAGCCCCGGCTCACGGACGTCGCCCACCCAGTCCAGCGCCCCGGCCGCGCTGAGGCCCCGCAGATTCCCCGTCTGGTTGTCGGCACACCTGATGGCGATCGCCGGCGTTCCCGTCGCCGCCAGCTCGTAGGTCGTCTGGCCGCCGGCCGTGACCGCGAGATCCGCGGCGGTCATCAACGCGTAGAAGTCCGGCGAATCCCGGTGGATCCGCACGGCCGGATCGGTCGCGGCCAGCTCGGTGAGCGCGCGGACGACCGGTCCGGGAAAGAACGGGCCGATCATCGCGTCGACCGTCGCGGCCGGAAGGCTCTGCCGCACCCACGTGACGATGGGGGGCGTCACCCCCCGCGGATCCATTCCACCGACCGTGACGAGGACCCGCCGCACGTCGTCGCCGAAGGTGCGGGCCGGCGCCGCGGCGAACGCGCGCCGCAGCAGCAGGTACCGCGGGCCGAGCAGCAGACGCGTCGAGGGCCCGGCCGTGTAGACGAGCTCCGACGCGTGGACGCCCCCGTTCACCACGACGTCGACGGCCAGGCGGCGGTCGCCCATGTCGTCGATGACCGCGACCGTCAGGTCCGCGGCGAGGCCGTCGAGAGCGTCGGCGGTCACCCCGTACGAATCCACGACGAGCGCGGCGGCGGCGGCGCGGCGCGCGAAGGCGCGGGTGAACGCCAGGTCGGCATCGTCGCCGGGCACGGTCACGGCGGCGCATCGGCCCTGGGCGTCGAGATAGGCGCTCACGCCCGGCGCGTCATTGACGAGCAACCGGACGTCCGCGCCGCACCGCTCGAGCTCGTCGGCGAGCGTCAGACAGCGTCGCAGGTGTCCCAGGCCGACCACCTCGCCCGCCTCGGTCCGGACGACGACGACGGGAGCGTCGGCAGCCCCGCCGTCACGACTGCCCATCGGCCATCGTGCGGAGCTCGGAGCCCGAGAGCCACTTGGTATTGGTGTCACTCGTGAAGCGGAACCCGTCGCTCAGCGCCTTGCCGTCCTGCCACCGCTCGCCCCCCACCCACTGGAACATGGGAAGCACCACGAACATGTCCTCGTACTCCACCGCGTTGCGCGCCTCGTCCTCGGAGATCAGCACCTCGTGGATCTTCTCGCCGGGGCGAATCCCGTTGACCTCGAGCTTGGCGCCCGGGGCCAGCGCGTCGGCCAGATCGACGATGCGCATGCTCGGGATCTTGGGGACGAAGACCTCGCCGCCGTGCATCTGCTCGGCGCAGCGCAGGACGAAGCGGGCCCCTTGCTGCAGCGTGATCCAGAAGCGCGTCATCCTGTGATCGGTCAGGGTCAGGGTCCCGCGCTTGGCCTGCTCGCGGAAGAGCGGGATGACGCTGCCCCGGCTGCCGACGACGTTGCCGTATCGGACGCACGCGAAGCGCGTGCTCCGGGAGCCGGCGTAGGCGTTGCCCTGCACGAACAGTTTCTCGGCGACGAGCTTCGTCGCGCCGTACAGGTTCACCGGGTTGACGGCCTTGTCGGTGGAGAGCGCCACCACCCGCTTCACCCCGCAGTCGATGGCGGCGTCGATGACGTTCTTGGCCCCGATGATGTTCGTCTGCACGGCCTCGAAGGGGTTGTATTCGCAGGCCGGGACCTGCTTCAGCGCCGCCGCGTGCACGACCACGTCGACGCCGTAGAAGGCGCGGTACAGGCGGTCGCGATCCCGGACATCGCCGAGGAAGTAGCCGACCCGCGAGTCGGGCAGCGCTTGCCGCATCTCGTGCTGTTTGAGCTCGTCCCGGCTGAAGACGATCACCTTGTCCGGGCGCTTCTCCCGGAGCACGGTGTCGACGAACACCCGGCCGAACGATCCGGTGCCGCCGGTGATGAGCACGCGGGCTCCAGTCCAATCAAGTTCCGACAAGGTTCGCTCCCCTCGTTGGTCAGACACTGCGCTTCACCATGCCGTCCGCCCGCCATCCATCACGAGGTTGAAGCCCGTCAGGAACGCGGAGGCGTCGGAGACCAGGAACACGACCGCGCCCTTGTACTCGTCCTTGGTGGCCATCCGGCCGAGCGGGATGAGGCGCGTCAGTCGCTGCACGAAACGCTCGTCGTGATCGTTGTACACGCCCGCCGGCGACAGCGCGTTCACCCGGATGCCTTTGGGTGCCCAGTAGGTCGCCAGGTAGCGGGTGAGATGGATCAACCCGGCCTTCACCGTGGCGTACGACGCCGGCGTGTTGAAGGTCGTGCCCGGATAGTCGCCGTCGGCGTGATAGATCCGGTGGTCCGGCGAGATCACGCCGACGTCGGAGCCGATATTGAGGACGACCCCGCGGCCGGCCTCCACCATCGCGCGCCCCGCGGCCTGCGTGCAGAGGAAGGCGCCGGTCAGCGTCACGTCGAGGGCCCGGCGCCACAGCCGCGGATCGTACTCCTCGAACGGCGCGAAGTACGCGGTGTTGCCGCCGTCGCTTTCCACCGTCATCGCGGCGTTGTTGACGAGGATGTCGATCCGTCCGAAGTCGGCGAGCGTGCGCGCGGTGGCCGCGGCCACCCGCTCGGCATCGGCGATGTCGACCTCCACGGCGCCCACCGGCGCACCGTACGTCTTCTCGAGCGCCTGACGCGCGGTGGCGAGCCGGTCCGCGCGTACGTCCCACAAGACCGGGATCCCGCCCATGTCCGCGATGGCCTCGGCGTGCTTGACGCCCAGCATGCCCGCCCCGCCCGTGATGACCGCGACGCGACCGCGGAGGTCGAACAGCGCGGCGGTGGCGCTCACGCCGTTAGAAGACACGGGTCTGTCCCCCATCCACCACCACGGATGCCCCCGTCATGAAGCTGGCCCGTGGCGAGCACATGAAGACGGCAACGTTCGCGATCTCCTCTGGCGTGCCGAACCGGCGCATCGGAACCTCGGCGTCGATGTACGCCTGGACATGATCCGGGGCGTCGGCCAGCTTGCGCGCCCAGCTGCCGGCGGGGAAGAGCACGTTGCCGGGACTGAGCACGTTGACGCGCAGGCCGTGGGCTCCGAGCTGGCGCGCCATGCTCTTGGCGACGGCGTTGAGAGCGCTCTTCGCCGCCACATACGGTAGCGGCGCCGGCGTCGCTTCGACGCCGGCGATCGACGAGATGAAGAGCAGCACGCCGTCGCCCCGCGCCTGCATCCCGGGGACGAGCGCCCTCGCCAGCTCCATGGCGCCGAGGAGATTCGTCTGCAATCCTTG
>Ga0207646_10005754_pt1 | contig 12991 bp, 11 predicted proteins | sample KBSK5502metaG_FD_184343 | JGI IMG/M metagenome (GOLD analysis project Ga0207646, IMG submission 184343) | Corn, switchgrass and miscanthus rhizosphere microbial communities from Kellogg Biological Station, Michigan, USA - KBS K5-50-2 metaG... | ecosystem: Host-associated > Plants > Roots >...
TCCGATCTTTGAGCGGAACTGCAGGAAGTCCTGGGGCGTCATGGTCTCGATCACGTCGACCTGGCTGACCAGCAGCCGCTCTATGACCTCGGCGCGCTGCATCAGGTGCCTGGCCAGCCATGTCTCGCCCACGTCCATCGCGTCGCGGGCGGCGACAAGCTCGTACAGCAACTGCTTGAACCACAGCTCATAGACCTGGTGCACGGTGATGAACAGCAGCTCGTCGTGGGCCGGCGGGTCCGCCAGCGGCACCTGCTGATCGAGCAGGTCGGGAAGATGCAGGTAGGTGCCGTAAGTAAGTCGGCCGCCCTCCTCGCCGAAGCTCCGCCCGGTATCTGCCGTCACTACGGTTTCTCCCCCTTGGGGGCGTCGGGCGCGAAGTAGGCCAGCACGTCGGGGTTGGCGAGCGAGTCCCGGTCCGCGACCTCGCTGACGGGTGTGCCGGTGAGAATCTTGCGCACGGGAACCTCGAGCTTCTTGCCGGACAGCGTTCTCGGCACGCCAGGAACCTGGCGCATCTCGTCGGGTACATGCCGGGGCGACAGTTCCGACCGGAGCAGGGACGCGATCTTGGCCCGCAGCGCGTGGTCCAGGGTCACGCCAGGCGCCAGCACCAGGTAAAGCACCAGCCGCCCTTCTCGTCCGAGCACGCCCGTGTCGATTACGAGGCTGTCGGTGACCTCGGGCAGCTCCTCCACGATGCGATAGAACTCGCTGGTTCCCATCCGCACCCCGCCGCGATTCAGGGTCGCGTCGGACCTGCCATAAATAACGCAGCCCCCGTCGGGCAGGTTCATGATCCAGTCGCCATGCCGCCAAACCCCCGGATACTGGGCGAAGTAGCTGGCCGCGTATCGCTCTCCGGTCTCGTCTCCCCAGAATCCGACCGGCATCGACGGCATCGGCACAGTCAGGACAAGCTCGCCGACCTGGCCGACCACCGGCTTGCCTTCGACGTCGAAGGCCTCGACCTTCGCCCCCAGACACGGCCCCGCAATTATTCCCCGCCGTACCGGCAAAAGCGGGCACGGCCCCACAAACCCGGTACACATATCAGTCCCCCCGGAGAACGACCCCAGCACGAAGGAACAGCGCTGAACCCCTGGTGAGGTCATAGCGACACCAAGGGTCCATCGATGTTCTCCGGACTGGGGGGCGACCGCTGCGTAGACCCAGTCGAAGCCTTCCGGTGGCAGCGGGGAGCCGGTCGAGCCGACGCCGCGCAGCCGGGACAGGTCAAGCTCCGCCGCTGGTCGCAGGCCTGCTTTCATGCAGGTAACCAGGTAAGGCGCTCCGGTGCCGAAATAGGTGACGCCGGCCTCGGCCGCCAGCCGCCACAACTCGTCCGTGCCCGGATAGACGGCGCTGCCGTCGTAGGCGACCACGGTTGCGCCGGCGAGCAGCCCGCCCAACACGAAGTTCCACATCATCCAGCCGGTCGTCGTGTACCAGAAGAACACGTCCCCCGGCCCGAGGTCCAGGTGCAAGCTGAGCGCCTTGAGATGCTCGAGCACGATTCCGCCGTGCCCGTGCACGATCGGCTTCGGCAGGCCGGTCGTGCCGGAGGAGTAGAGCACCCACAGCGGATGCTCGAAGGGCACGTCGTCGAACTCCGTGCGTACAGGCCTCTGCGCGAGGTCGCCGAGGGCGGCCCATGGCGTGGTGCGCACCGGCAAGGCCGCATGACTCGCCGCCGTGCCGATGTAGTCGACCATGATCACGGAGCTCAGGCCGGGCAGCGCCGCCGTAATGGAGGCAACCTCCTGCTGGCGGTCGAACGTCTTCCCGCCGTAGACGTAGCCGTCCACGGCGATCAGCACTTTCGGGGCCACCTGAGCGAACCGGTCGATCACGGCATGCGCCCCGAAGTCCGGCGAGCAAGACGTCCAGATCGCGCCGATGCTGGCGGTCGCCAGCAGGCCTACCACTGCCTGCGGCGAGTTGGGCAGGTAGGCGGCGACACGGTCGCCGCGCCGCACCCCGAGGGCGATCAGCGCCGAGCGGACCGTCGCCACCTGCTCGTCGAGTTCGGCATAGCTCAGGCTGCCCTGATGACCGGCCTCCGACCGGTAGATGATGGCCGTTCGGTCCGGGTCGGTGCTGGCCGCCCTGAGGGCGTTGCGCGCATAGTTGAGCGTGGAACCAGCAAACCAGGTGACGGCCGGCATCGGGCCGCCCTGCAGCACCGGCGCATCGCCGCGGCTGCCGACCACGCCGAAGTAATCCCAGAGCGAAGACCAGAACTCGGCAGGCGCCGAGACCGACCACTGCCACAGTCCGCCGTATCCTTCGCCGGTGCTGACGCCCCTGTTGGCGGCCAGCCAGCGCGCGTAGTCAGTGATCTTGGCCCGGTCGATGTCCGCCTCCGTCGGGGTCGACAAGATCGCGCCATAGCCGCGTCCGGCAGGCAGGTCCTGCTCCCGCGTCGCCTGTTGCTGCCCCACTTCACCGCCCCTGATCGGTTGAAAGGACGTTTATACCAGTATGAATCCCCGATGGCGCCCGAGGTGTTGCGCGACTTTCCTCATGGCACGCGGCGACTCACCTTCTGGACAGGACCGAAACCCCTTGCCGGTGGCGGCAGGCGGGTTGACATCCTGACTTCGGATCTACCCGGCGAGCTGCAGCTATCAAGCAGGCTGGCCGTCGCCGATGGCGGGTTTATCCAGCGCGATGGACCCACCGCTGCGCCGCGCCACGCCACGCGTTGCGCATGGCCGGGAGCCTGCGGCTCCGAGGCTCTTCAGTCTGCGGCGCCGCGGAGCATGGGCGGGTAGAGCAGCGCGGCGGGTCCTTGGCGGTAAAGCTGCGCGGGCCTGCCGCGGTCACCGATGGTTGCGGAGCCTGTCGGGGAGAGGAACCCGGGTGTCCGGGTCGCCTTCCGGTGGAAGTTGCGCGGGTCGAGGGTGGTACCCCACACAGTCTCGTAGACCCGCCGCAGCTGGGCGATGGTGAAGGGGCGTGGGCAGAACGCCGCCGCCAGCGGGGTGTACTCGAGCTTGGCCCGGGCCCGTTCGACTCCGTCGGTAAGGATCTGGTGATGGTCAAACGCCAGCCTGGTGTGACGGCCCGCGAGGATGTCTTCCGCGGGTGCCCAGCTGGCCTCGGCAGCATCAGTGCCCGCATGCGGGCGCGGTAGTCCGGGAGCGAGGGCAAGATAGGCCACGGTGACCACGCGCATCCTCGGGTCGCGGCCCGGGTCGCCATAGCTGGCCAGCTGCTCCAGGTGAACCGAGTCGGCGGCCAGGCCTGTTTCCTCCGCTAGCTCGCGAGCGGCTGCCGGCCCGAGCCCTTCGTCCGGGCGGACGAAGCCTCCGGGCAGCGCGATCCGGCCCTGGAACGGCGGCTCGGCACGCCGCACGAGAAGTACCGCGAGCCGGTCCTCGCGGATCGTGAGGACAACTAGGTCCACGGTGACGGCGGCGGGCGGGTAGGCCCGCGGATCGTAACCCTGCACGGGCACACCTTACCCATTAATCGTCATCTTGACGAGAAACAAATCGAAGGATTATCGTCGGATAGACGATTAAGAGGAGGTGGCCAAGTGGCCGACGTCAGGTCCTACCCGCTGGCACGGCACCTGCGGGGAACCCCCACGCTGCACGTGCGGCATCTGCGCCGCGGCTCGGTGGTCCACGATGGGACCGGGCTGTCGTTTTTCTTCCGCCCGCTGTCGGCGGTGTTGTCGGAGGTGCCGGTCGATGACCGAGAGTTGGCGTTGCTGTTTCATGCCCGCACCGCTGACTTCCAAGACCTGGCGGTACAGGCCAGCGTCACTTTCCGGGTGACCGACCCGGCCACCGCCTGTGCCAGGATCGACTTTTCCATCGACCCCGACACCGGCCGCTGGCGTGGGACGCCCCTGGAGCAGGTCGCTGGGTTGCTGACCGAAACAGCGCAGCAGCAGGTGCTGGGCACGGTCGCCGGCAGCCCGCTTGCGGGAGTCCTCGCAGACGGTGTCGGCCAGATCCGGGACCGGATTCTGCACGGGCTCACCGCTGACGCGCGCCTGGCCGAGACCGGGATCGCTGTCATCGGCGCGCGCGTGATCGCGCTAAGGCCCGAGCCGGAGGTGGAGAAGGCGCTGCGGACACCGGCACGGGAGCAGATCCAGCAGGACGCCGACCGGGCCACTTACCAGCGGCGGGCCATGGCCGTGGAGCGAGAGCGGGCAATCGCGGAAAACGAGCTGCAGAACCAGATCGAGCTGGCCCGCCGCGAAGACCAGCTTGTCGCCCAGCGCGGAGCCAACGCCCGACGCCAGGCCGAGGAAGCCGCGGCCGCCAGCAGGATAGAGGTCGCCGCGCAGGCCGACGGCGAGCAGCGGCTCGCCGAGGCCAGGGCCGCAGGAACCCGGGCGCTCGGCGAAGCCACGGCAGCCGGTGAAGCCGCCCGCGTCTCGGCTTACCGCGACCTGCCGCCAGCGCGCGTGCTAGCACTGGCGGCCAAGGACCTGGCCGGAAGTCTGCCGCAGATCGGCACTCTGGTTCTGGCCCCCGACCTGCTCGCGCCGCTGCTAGCCAAACTCGCCGCAGCCTCAGCACGCCCGCCGGCGACCGAAGCCGCGGCGGGCAAGCCGTGACGCTCACGCCGCGAGCCGTGCTAATACACCGCCGGACCGAGCTGGAAGAACTACTGGACAGGCACGGCACGCTTGGCCAAGCTGCCTACTTCCTGAAAACCAGGGCACGCCGCATCGAAGACATCGCTGCCCGCCACCACGCCGTGAAGGCCGCCATCGCTGCGACCGCCTCCGCCGTCCCCGCCGACTGGCGCCGGGGTCTGGTTGAGCGGGCCGACCTGCCCCGGTTCCTGTTCGCCCCCGACGACATCATCGTCGCCGTCGGCCAAGACGGTCTGGTCGCCAACGTCGCCAAATACCTCGACGGCCAAGTCGTCATCGGCATCAATCCCGAGCCCGCCCGCAACCCCGGCGTCTTGGTCCCCCACCAGCCGCACGCCGCGCCCGCCCTGCTGGCCGCCGCCGTGGGACCTCACGCCGACAACCACGTCGAGCCGCACGCCATGGTCGAAGCTGCCACCGACGACGGCCAGCAGCTTGCCGCGCTCAACGAGATCTATATCGGGCAAGCCAGCCACCAGACCGCCCGCTACACGCTCACAATCCCTGACGGGCAAGCCGAGCCGCAAGCCTCATCCGGACTCCTCGTGGCTACCGGCACCGGCGCCACCGGCTGGTGCCGGTCCGCCTGGCTGGAGCGAAAGAGCACCCTCATCCTTCCCGCCCCGGCGGAGGGGCGGCTCGCCTGGTTCGTCCGCGAAGCCTGGCCCTCACCCGCAACCGGCACCGCCCTCACCGAAGGCGACCTGGCTGCCGGCCAGTCGCTCACCGTCACCGCGGAGTCCGACCAGCTCACCCTGTTCGGTGACGGGATCGAAACCGACGCCATACCGCTTGCCTGGGGGCAGACCGCCGCCATTCGCCTCGCGCCGCAGACCCTACGGCTACTGCACTTATCACACTCAGTCGCCCCACCCGGCTGCCCAGGCTGCCACCGCGGTCCTGGAAGTCGGCATCGGCGGACTCGGAGCGTGACGGCCATGGCACGTGACGCCACGCGCTATCCAGCTCTGGCAGACGGAGGGTCTCCGCTGCCGAAATTCGGTTGGCGGCGCGCAGGGGTTCGCGGGAGGCTGCTGTTCATGGGCTCGATCACGTGGGGTCCGGAGATAGCCGAGGTCTACGACAAGGCCTACGCGGCCAAGTTCGAGCCGGGTTCTCGGCCCTATCGTCGATCTGCTCGCCGACCTGGCCCGGGGCGGACCCGCATTGGAGTTCGCGATTGGTACCGGGCGAGTGGCGCTTCCGCTGAGGGCGCGGGGGATCGCCGTGCAGGGCATCGAACTGTCTCCGCACATGGCCGGACAGATGCTCGCCAAGCCCGGCGCCGATGCAGTGGCGGTTGGTCAGGGGCCGGTGGGCGGGGGGGACCAGGCGCCGTTCGCCTCCGACAGCGATAGCCAGGTCGCGGTGTTCGAGAAATTGCCGTAACGGCACACACCACCTACGGGCTGGTCCAGATTCCGGGCCTGGGTACCGTCAGCCAGTTCTGCGCGAACAGCAGCCGCCGGGCTCGCCGTGCAGGCCGGCGCAACGGCTACGCTGTGCCCGCGGGCTGGGTGATTTCGCGCGTGGTCCTCGTAGCCGCCGCTCAGGGGTGCGCCAACGTTAGGGAGTTTGCCTCATGAGTGTCCCGGAGACGGAATCCGCTCAGGCCGCGGAACGCGCGCCGACCGCTACAACAGCCGCGGCCGAGAAAGCGGATCGGGCGAACGATCCGCAGCTGCCCTGGCACGGGAAGCCCCGGGCAACCGACATCTTCTGCTGGCTGGGCATCGTGTTCAGCGGCTTGTTCTACTGGGTCTTGCTGCCGTTGCGGTTGTCGCTGGTCGGCACTCACCCGGTGATGGCTGAACTGCTGAATGGCGGCACCGAATCCATCATCTCGGCCGCCGCGTTCGCCAGGGCCGGGGACGGAACGCTGATCGTGGCAGTGCTCGCCGCGATTCCAGGGCTGATGAAGTTCGACGCCTTGTACTGGTGGGCGGGACGGCTGTGGGGTGAGCGGTTCATCATGGCCCTGCCCGGCAGCCAGCGCGTGGCTAAGCACATGGGACGCCTGCAGGGGGCCGGCCGCAAGTTCACCTGGCCAGCTGTGGTGATCAGTTCCTTCCTCCCCATCCCCAGGGCGATCATTTATGTCATAGCTGGCTGGGCCGGGATGAGGCTGGTCACCTTCCTCATCCTGGACCTGATCGGCGCTCTGCTGCGGGCCGGCCTGCTCGCTGGGGTGGGGTACACGCTCGGTCACCACGCGATCGTCGCTGCCAAGACCATTTCCCAGTACAGCTGGTGGTTCACGATCGGAATCGTCGTGCTGACCGTCCTTCTTACTGTGCGCTCCCAGCGCCGCCTGATGACGGCCGCGGCGGCCCCGGCCGACCAGAACGGTAGATGACCTCCGTGCGACAAACCTCTCTGGCGCTGGCCGCGTCTCTTCGCCCCTCAGCCGCGCCGATCTGCCCGGCCGCTCATCGGCTGATCGCCGCCACGACCCGGGACGTATCGGCCAGGTCAGCGAGCACCGGGTCGGCACCGGCGTCCCGCAGCTCGCTGATCGTCGAGCGCCCGGTCGCGACGCCGAGGCATCGCACCTCGGCGACGTTCGCGGCGGCAGCGTCCCTGACCGAGTCCGCAACGTAGACGGCGTTACCCGGCGTGAACTGGACGCTGTACTTTTCTGCCGCGATCGCGAGCGACCGCACTATCTGGGTGCCTTTCGGATAGACATCGGACCCGTAGCCGCCGATCCCCAGATCGAGGTACTTGTCCAGCCCGAAGGCGTGCAGCTTCTGCGCCGCGTTCTGCTTGATCGTGCCGGTGATCACCGTCTGGATCGCGCCAGGCAGCCGCGAGACGGCGGCCAGCGCCTCGCGCGCGCCAGGCAGCGGGCGGCCCTGCGTCGCGAGCTGCTCACTACGCGCGCCGAAGGCGGCCGCGAGCTCCGTCGCGTACCGGGCGAGCAGGTCATTGTCTTCCGCATGCCCCGGGCCTGGGAACGCCTCGTTGAGCGCGAGCGATTCAAAGAAGATCTCCGAGTCGCTGGCGCCGGCCAGCTGCGGCAAGGCGACCAGCGGGCGGCCGGTGACCCGCCTGAATGCCTCAGCGTAGGCATCACGGGACACCCTGGCGACATCTACCAGGGTGAGGTCGATGTTCCACAGGATGAGGCGGTGGATGACGTGTCTCCTGCGTATGTCATCGGGTGTGTCCCGCACCCTAGCCCATGTGCGGATACCGATAGTCCGTCGGCGGGGAGAACAGTTCCTTGATGGTGCGGGCATTGACCCAGCGCGTCAGGTTGAAGATCGAGCCAGCCTTGTCGTTGGTGCCGCTGGCCCGCGCCCCGCCGAAGGGCTGCTGCCCGACGACCGCGCCGGTGGGCTTGTCATTGATATAGAAGTTGCCTGCCGAGAACCGCAGCGTGTCGGTGGCGGCGGCGATCGCCGCGCGGTCCGTCGCGATGATCGAACCAGTCAGTGCGTAGGGTGCTATATCGGCCGCCTGCGCGACCACGGCGTCATAGTCCTCGTCGTCGAAGACATGCACCCCGAGGATGGGGCCGAAGTACTCGGTCCTGAACAGCTCGTCAGTCGGGTCCGAGCATTCAAGCACCGTCGGCCGGACGAAATAACCCTGTTTCGCATCAGTGGTGCCGCCGGCTAGCACCGAAACCGACGGCCGCGACTTGGCTCGGTCAATGGCATCGGCGTGGGTCGCGAAGGCCTTGTCGTCGATGACGGCGCCCATGAACGCGGACAAGTCGGAGGAGATGTCGCCCATCGTCAGCCCCTCGACGGTGGCGACGAAGTCATCGCCCATCCGGCGCCACACGCTGCGCGGGACGTACGCACGGGAGGCCGCGGAACACTTCTGCCCCTGGTACTCAAACGCCCCTCGGACCAGGGCCGTCCTCAGGACGTCAGGATCAGCGGAGGAGTGCGCGATCACGAAGTCCTTGCCGCCAGTCTCGCCGACGAGGCGCGGATAGCTGCGGTAGCCGGAGATGTTCTCCCCGACGGTCCGCCAGAGATGCTGGAAGGTACCGGTCGAGCCGGTGAAATGGATGCCGGCCAGGTCCCGGTGCGGGAGCGCCACCCTGGACAGCGTCCGGCCACCGCCGGTCACCATGTTGATCACACCAGCGGGCAGGCCAGCCGCTTCGAGCAAGCGCATCAGGAAATGCGCGGAGAACTGCTGGGTGTGCGACGGCTTCCAGACCACCACGTTGCCGAGCAGGGCGGGCGCGGTCGGGAGGTTGCCGGCGATCGAGGTGAAGTTGAACGGCGTGATCGCCAGGACGAAACCCTCGAGCGGGCGGTACTCGAGCCGGTTCCACGAGCCAGGCGCGGATGTCGGCTGCTCAGCGAGCAGGCGCCTGGCATAGTGAACGTTGTAGCGCCAGAAGTCAATGAGCTCGCAAGCCGCGTCGATCTCCGCCTGGTAAACGGACTTTGACTGGCCCAGCATGGTCGACGCGTTGATCACCGATCGCCACGGGCCGGCCAGCAACTCGGCGGCTCGCAGGAAGATCGCGGCCCTGTCGTCGAACGACAGCTCGCGCCAGCCACGAGCGGCCAGCCTGGCGGCCTCGATCGCGGCCGCCACGTCCTCGTCGGTGGCCTCGCCGAGGCGGCCGAGTACGTGCGCGTGGTTATGCGGCTGGACGACGTCCACCCAGTCGCCACCGCCCATGCGCTGCACGCCCGCGATGGTCATGGTCAGGTCGACGGGCGCGTCGGCCAGCTCCTTGATCTTGGTTTCCAGGGCTGCGCGCTCCTGGCTGCCTGATGCGTAGGTCTTGACCTGCTCGTTGGCCGGAGCGGGGACGTTGGTGACGGCATCGAACACGGCCTGCTCCCCTAGCTCGATAAAACGCGCGGCGACCTGCGACCCAGGCCGCGACGCAACTCCAGTTTCGTCGATCCTCATCGTTGCACGAACCGGCGTGCCTGCCGAGAGCGGCCTTACTCGCCGTCCGCCCGCGCCACCCGTGGCGAGCGGACACCGGCCTCAGCCGATTAGGTAGAGCAGCTCCTGGGTCGCATACCAGAGCAACTCATGCCCTTCGGCGCTGTCCACGACGAACTTCGCGTCACCGTCCCCGGCGTCGGCGGCAGGCAGAGCGGCCGCCGCAGCGTCGATATCCGGCGCGGCATCCATGGCGTCGACGTGGCCAGAGGCCACATCCGCGAGCATGACAGGAAGTGTCACCAGCACCTGGCCTGGCTTGTCGAGCCCGTTCCTGACACTGATCAGCGATTCTGGCAGCTCGGCGGCGAGCACAACCCTGCGTCTGGGTGCCTTGGTGTCGATATGCAGCATCCGCAACGACGCGCGAGCGGCCTGCACCATCGCGATGTATTCGAGTTCCTCAAGGTCACCACTGGCGTACCACTCGCGCAGCGCGGGGGTTACCGCGAATCCGGTTACCGGTGCGGGCCCGACCTGCCCGGCTACCAGCGCAGACCCCAGCGCCGCCAGCGTGGTTGGCAGGTACACGCGCATGAGGTCCCCAACTGGCTCACTGCAAGTGCGATCGCTCACCCGCGCACGCCTCACCGGCCGAAGCGGGGAGTTCTACCGAGTCTGCCAGCCCGAAGTGTGCGATGACCCCAGAATCATCACCTGGCTCACAAGCGATCGCTGAATTCGCTGACGTTCCCGGATATCACATCGACCACCGTGGCAACCGCTACGTCGACTGACTCGTGCTCCCAGAACCTGATCACTGTCCAGCCCGCCTGGTCAAGCGCGGCATCCGCGGCCCGGTCCCTGGCGACGTTCCGGCGCAGCTTCGGTTCCCAGTACCATTCGTTCGCCGCTGGCTGACTGCCGTGCTGCGGACAGCAGTGCCAGAAGCAGCCATCCACGAAGACGGCGACCTTCCTTGCGGTGAACACGATGTCCGGCCTGACCCTGATCCCGTCGGCCAGGTCGAGTCGGTAATCCTTTCGATAGCGGAAGCCGAGCCCGTGCAGCGCTCGCCGCAGCGCCAGCTCCGGTTTGGTGTCGGCGCGCCGGTTGGCCCGCATGTTCGCCGAACGCCCCGCGTTCGATGGCTGCGGATATCCTGGCCGAGATACCGGCGCGGCAGCCAGACCGGGCGTGCTTCCGGCACTCGTGGCCGTTGGCCAGGGCCTCGTCCTGGCGCCCGCGCCAGCCGGCGACGCATCTTTCGCCATAGCGGACCAGGCTAGTGCCGTCGGCGCTAGAAGTCCCTGCCGCTTGGGATGAGACGGCGGAAATCGGCCACCGAAGCTGGCGGATTGTCACGCTCCGGGACTGCCGGGCGCGACCACCAGCTCAAGCAACGCAGCGCGGGTCAGCGCCGGCTCTATATGGTGTACGGCCAGGAAGCCCAGCGCCTGCGCCGCGACGATGTTGCCCTCGACGTCGTCGACAAAGACGCACTCGGCCGCCGACAGCCCGAGCCTGGTGAGGGCTAGCTGGAAAATGCGCTCCTCCGGCTTGCGCATCCCGACTTCGCCGGAGATCACCACGTCATCGAACAGCTCGTCAAACAGATGCCGCGGGTAGCCGTCGCGGGCGCCCCAGGAGTTGGAGAGCAGGCTGGTCCTGAGGCCGCGCTGCCGCAGCTGCTTTATCAGGTCCAGCATCTCGTCTTGCAGCACCGACGCGGCGAACATGCGCTTGAGCAGACCGTCGGCCACGACCGGCGCGCCGTCGACGCCGACGAGCAGCGAGGCAAGGGCCGACTCGAATTCCTCGTCGCTCACCTCGCCGCGTTCGAGCGCGTGAATCGGCGATACACCGTCCTGCTGTCCGTATGCCTGCTGTACCCAGGGCCGCATCGCGGCGGCGTAACTGTCCCAGTCGATCCGATCGGCTGCCAGCCAGGCTGCAACGGTATCCAGGATGGGATTGGTAACAACACCGCCCCAGTCGAAGATGACGGCGCGGACTTGCTGAACTGCCTCGGCCACGAGTCCGATGGTAGGTGAGCTCGCTGGCTCAGGGAAAACCGGGAGGGAGCAGTCCGAGCCGGCCGTCACGGCTGCTCCTGGCAGAATTCCACCCATGCAGCGGACAGCGGTTATTACCGGGGCAAGCAGCGGCATTGGAGCGGCGACGGCCGAGCGACTCGCCCGCGAGGGCTACCACGTGGTTCTGGCGGCCCGTCGGCTCGGCAAGCTCGAAGCGGTCGCGGCCAGGATCGCCGCCGCGGGCGGCAGTGTCCAGGTCAGCCAGCTCGACGTCACCGACAGGACCCAGGTGCGGGCTCTGGCCGCCGCCCTGACCAGCTGTGACGTCCTGATCGCTAACGCGGGCGGCGCGATTGGTGCCGACCAGATAGCCGACGCCTCCCCCGACGACTGGCTCACGATGTACGAGTCGAACGTGCTCGGCACGCTGCACATGGTGCAGGCGCTGCTGCCCAAGCTGATCTCGAGCGGCGATGGCACGGTGCTCATCATGGGCTCGACCGCCGGGTTCACGGCTTACGAAGGCGGCGGCGGCTACGTGGCGGCCAAGCACGGCACCCACGCGATCGCGGCGACGCTGCGCCTTGAGCTCTGCGGGCAGCCGGTCCGGGTGATCGAGATCGCGCCCGGCATGGTCAGGACCGATGAGTTCGCGCTCACCAGGTACCGGGGCGACGCCGCGAAGGCGGCCGCGGTGTATGCGGGCGTGGCCGAGCCGCTCACGGCCGAGGATGTCGCCGACGCGGTGGTCTGGGCGGTTGCCAGGCCCGCACACGTCAACGTCGACCTCATGGTGCTGCGCCCGCGCGCCCAGGCCGCCCAGCACAAGGTGTACAGGCAGACCTAACCACCAGCCCGGGTTGCCCCTGGCCCCCGCCCCCGGGCAGATCAGGCTGTTTGGGTGACTTTGCTTAGGCCGCGCGGGTTATCCGGGTCGATGCCGAGCCGACGCGACAGCTCCTCTGTGAGCAGCTGCCCAGGGACGATCAACCCGATCGGCGCTAGCCACTCGGGCAGGGCCGGGCCCGACAGCGCCCGGCTGCTCACCGCAGCGAGCTCGGTCCCGCCGCCGATGGCGTACGCGCGCGCGCCCGCGCCGGTGACCCGTCTGGCCAGGTCGACTGCCGCATCGCGGGTCGGACCTGAATCAGCCGCCATGATGATCGCCGGCGTCTTGGCATCGACCACGGCGATCGGGCCGTGTTGCAGGTCGGCGTAGGAGATGCCCATCGCGTGCAGGTAGCACGCTTCCTTGATCTTCAGAGCGAGCTCCAGCGCCGCCGAGTAGACCAGGCCGCGGGCGGAGACCATCAGCCCGTCGACGTGGGCGAGCTCGTCGACGACCTGCTCGATCCCGTAACCGGGTGTCGTCGCGGCGCCGAGCAGATCCTCGATCACTGCGGGAAGCTGCTTGAGCAGGCCAGCGTCTAGATCGGCGCCGAGACCCAGAGCGAGCACGGCG
>Ga0207646_10005755_pt1 | contig 12990 bp, 10 predicted proteins | sample KBSK5502metaG_FD_184343 | JGI IMG/M metagenome (GOLD analysis project Ga0207646, IMG submission 184343) | Corn, switchgrass and miscanthus rhizosphere microbial communities from Kellogg Biological Station, Michigan, USA - KBS K5-50-2 metaG... | ecosystem: Host-associated > Plants > Roots >...
GTGGGTGCGCAGGTCGGGGTAGTAGAAGTCGGGATGATTCACGGCCAGCGCCCGGAGGAGGAACGTGGCGAGGGCCAGGGCGGTGAGCGCCCGCACCTCGGGCGCCGCCGCCCGACCTCGCGCCAGAAGCATCCGGCCGATCGACACGCCGGCCAGGCCGAACAGGGCGAGGGCCAGCACCACGCCCCGGAGCAGGTGGTGCACGAGCCACGGGTCGCGGAGGAGCCCATACGACGCGGCGGCGGCCCAGGGCGCGGTCAGCAGCGCCGCGCCGCGCAGGCCCCAGCCGGCGAGCACGTGCAAGCCGATCAGGAGAGCGATGACGAGAACGGGCGCGAGGCGGGCGCTCCCGCGCAGCGTCACCCGGCCCGTGCCGGCCAGGCGCACCCAGTCGAGCTTCAGCCCCAGGTTCTGCCGCTCGTGGGAGTCCGCATGAAGGCCCACGGCCACCGGCGTCGGGCCCCGGGCCCCCAGCCGCGCGGTGCGCTCGAGGAAACGGCCGCCGCGGCACTCGAAGCGGTCGACGACACCGCCGCCGAAGAGCACCTCGACGACCGCCGTCTCCGGGAAGACGCGCGCGAAGCGGTACGAGAGCGCCATCGGGCCGCCGGACACCGTCAGCGGCAAGGCGACCGCGGCGTCGTAGGTGGTCCAGTGCGTGGCCACGCGGTCGTCGATCTCGTAGGAGGACGTGAAGCCCGAAACGTAGGGCGCGTCGCCGGGTCCGAGATTCAGGGTGACCTCGAACGGCCCCCGGGCGCCCCACCACGCCGCCGCGAGCGGAATCGCGAGGACGGCGAGCGCGAGCCCGGCGTCGATGCGCGCTTCCCGCCGCCGTTCAATCAATGATTCGGTACGAGCGGACGCGCTCCTCGAGGCCCGACCAGATGTCGCGCGGCGACGTGCTCGCCGTCATCCCGCCGGCGATGAACCGGCCCATGTCGAGGCAGTGGTCCGAGTTGTTGTAGTTGAACATGCCCACCCGGCCGGTGAGAACCAGGTTGTCCGCCTCCTTCAGCCGCACGTAGACCCGCCCGAGCCGCTCGCGGTAGTCCACGGTGTACATCGGATAGAAGCCGCGGAATCGACGGACGAACCCGGCCCGGAGCTTCTCCGGGGTCGTGAGGCCGGCCTCCACGAGCGAATCCATGCAGCGCCGCACGAGCTCGGCGTCCGGGGCGGCCCACACCGCGTCTCCCTCGTCGCAGGTGAGGTCGCAGCAGACGGCGGTCATTCCCGGCGGGCCGAGCGAGGGGTCCATCGACTTCTGCTCGAAGAGCCGGTTGAACGGATAGCGCTTCTCGGGAAAGAAGATCCAGTGGTCGTCCACCAGGCGGTCCTCGTCGATGACGAGATAGACGAGGGCGAGGTCGCGCAGACGCAGCTGGGCCACCTCCGCCTCGACGTGACGATCGCCGGGGTACAGGAGCCGGGCGAGGGCCGACATGGGTATGGAGGACACGAGCGTGGCGCAGGGGATGCGCTCGGTCGCCCCTCCCGTGTCGACGTGGACGGCCCGGATCGTGCCGTCGACGCGCTCGAGGGCGCACGGAGCCGACGAGGTCAAGATGCGTCCCCCGGCGCGCCGGACTTCCGCGGCGAGCCGCTCGGGGAACACGCCGAAGCCGCCGCGGGGGTAGTAGAAGTACGGCGCGTCGACGTCTTCGGTGTTCTCCTTGAGCTTCAGCAGGCGGAGGACCAGCTCGGTGGCGCCGGCGGAAGGGATGCGGGCGCGGGCCAGGTCCACCGAGAGCTGCCGCGGGTCGCCCCAGACCTTCCAGGCCAGCGGCTCGAACACCAGCTCGTACACGCCCCGCCCGAAGCGCTGGAGGACGTACTCCTCGTAGGAAGCGGGATCGCGCCGGCCCAGGACGCCTCCGAGCAGGGCCGCGGCGTAACCGAGGCCGAGGCGCGCGGCCCGCGCCGGGCCGAGCAGCGGCAGCAGGTTGCCCAGGCTCAACGGGTAGTCCAGGTAGCGGCCGAGGAGGCGGATGCGGTTGCGCTTCTTGTGCTCGATGAGGTCCGCGCCGAGCAGGCTGCGGATCTCGTCGAGGATCCCCGGCACCACCGAGTAGAGCTTGTGGGGACCGTGATCGAGCGTGAAGCCGTGGCTCCGGAAGCTGCCGCACAGGCCGCCGAGCGCGGCCGACTTCTCCACCACGGTGACCGGCCAGCCGTCCTTGGTGAGGTAGTGGGCGGCCGCGAGCCCGGCCACGCCTCCACCGAGCACGACGACGGGCGGTTTGTTCATGCCGGCATGGCCCCGCCGGTCACTGTCTTCTCGCGACGACGAGGGTCTGGCCCACCCAGTACTGGAGCGGAGCGTGGTCGAGCCTCATCCGATGAACGCCTCCGGTGGCGAGACGGCCGAGAGGCCCGAGGTAGGGAGCGGCGCGCCGCGCGACGTAGCCGAGCTCGAGCGTCTGGAAGTAGGGCCGGAACCGCAGCGGCGTGAACCCGGCGCGGCGCAGCAGCTCCGCCATCGTCCGCGGGTCGAAGTAGTACAGGTGCACGGTGAGGTTGAAGACCCACCGCCGCCCCATGAGCCGGGCGACGAGGCTGCCGTGGTCGGGATAGCTCATCGCGAGGACGCCTCCGGGCGCCAGGAGCCGATGGGCCTCGTCCAGGACCGCCCGGGGGTCGGGCGTGTGCTCGATGACGTCCCACAGCGTGAGCAGGTCCACGCCGGCGGGCACCGGCACGTCGAAGATCGTCCCCGGGTGCAGCTCGAGGCCGTAGTGCTCGCGCGCGAAGCCGCACATCCACGCGCTCGGCTCGCAGCCGAGCGGCTCGTAGCCCCGCGCGCGCGCGACGGCGAGAAAGGATCCCCCCGCCGCTCCCACGTCGAGGACACGACGGCCGGCGGGCGGCGCGGTCGCCTCGATGTGCCGCAGGCCCCGCCGGAACGCCCTCTCGCGCATCGCCACCTGGGAGACGAAGCCCTCGTCGGTTCCGCGACGGTAGCCCTCGAGGATCAAGTCCCAGCGCAGACGGGGCCGGACGTAATGGAGGCCGCAGGACAGGCATCGCACCATCTGGTCCTGGAGGGGCTCGTCGCCCGAGGAGCGGAACACGGTCTCGAGATCGACGGGCCGGCCCGGCTCGCGCCTCGACGGGAAGACCACCTCGAAGGAATCCGAGCCGCAGACGTTGCAGGGGACCGACTCGAACTGCCGCTCGTAACGCTCGCGCGGAGTGAATCCGCGCTCGCGGGCGGCCCCGCTCACCGCGGCCTCCGGCCGAGGGCGGCCAGCTCACGAAAGCCGGCGGTCACGGCGTTGAGGACGACGCCCACCAGCACCAGCGCCGCCGCCATCGCGGCCACGCCCAGGAGGACCACCGCATGGACGACGGGCCGGTACGGCGGCAGTGCTCCGATCGCCCACGCGGCCGCCCACACGAGATCGAACGTCACCAGGGCGATGGCGATGAGGCTGAAGAAATACAGCGGCCGGTGGTTGCGCAGCAGGACGGCCATCGTGATGAGGATGCGGTATCCATCCGCGAAAGGGCTCAGCTTGGACTGGCTCCCCTCCGGCCGCGCCCGGTAACGGATCGGCACCTCCCGGATGACCATCCCCTTCTCCAGGGCCTGCAGCGTCAGCTCCGTCTCCGTCTCGAAGCCGCCGGTGATGAGGGGAACCGTCCTCATGAAGTTGCGGTTGACGACCCGGTAGCCGGAGAGCACGTCCCGGAAGGAGGTGCGGAAGACGAGGTTGATCATGGCCAGGATGATCCGGTTCCCCAGGCGGTGCAGGTCGCTGAGGGCCTGCGAGTCGGCCTGGCCCAGGCGGTCTCCCACCACGAGGTCGGCGCGGTCCTCGAGGACGGGCGCGAGCAGCGCATCGACGTCCTCCGCGAAGTACGTGTCGTCGCCGTCCACGATCACGCAGGCGTCCGTCTCCACCGCTTCCAGGATCGCCTGCATGACGTGACCCTTGCCGCGCCGCTTCTCCCTCACCACCCGCGCCCCGGTCGCGCGCGCCTTCTCGGCGCTGCCGTCGGTGGAGTCGTTGTCGAAGACGACCACCTCCGCTTCCGGCAGACGGGCCCGGAAGTCGCCGATCACCTTCGCGATCGTGGGAGCCTCGTTGTAGCAGGGAATGGCGACGGTGACGCGCGGGCGCTTCATCCTTCTTCGGGAAGCAGCGTCTCCGCCGTGGGCTCGTCGTCGGCGCCGAGACCCGTGTTCTGGAGGATGGAGCGCTTCTGCACCTCGCGGTGGAGCGTGGACAGGAACGTCTCGAACCGGTGGCTGATCTGGAGGAGGGCGGAGAGGCTCGGGCACTTCAGGATCTCGATGAAGAACAGCTCGAAGCCCGACCAGTCGCGGTACATGAGGTACTTCATGTCGGTGTCGTAGAAGCGCGAGATGGCTTCCTTCATCTCCATCGCCGTGACGTCGTCCCGGTGGGTCTGGAACTCGCGCACCACGTGGACGAGGCGGGCGAGCTGCTCGCGCAGCTCCACCGACTGCTCGAACTTCGCGGTGAAGTCCTCGAAGATGTCGCGGCCCTGGACCATCGGGTCGAAGACCTGGGCGAGCTGGACGAGCGACTGCTGGAAGCAGTCCTTGAGGATCCCGTGGCTGTTCTCCACCCGGGCCCGCACGATGTCCGGCTGGCGGGCCACCGAGATGTCCACCAGCTCGGTGCTGATGACCTTCTTCATCTCGAAGGGCAGCGAGTACACGAGCGAGTCGTAGATCTCGCGGAGCCGGCTCTCCGGGTCGACGTTCCGGAGGACGCGCCGCTCGATGTAGGCCAGCAGCAGCCGGGTCTCGGAGGTGATGAGCGCGAAGACGAGGACCGTGTTCTTGAGGTCGTCCTCACCCACCCTCTCCGGGTCGGCGAACTCCAGGTAGTGCAGCAGCCGGAACAGCTCCAGGAAGATCTTGGCCGCCTGCCGCCGAGGCCCGGCTTCCGGGACGCCCCGGATGATCGCCGACACGGCGGGGTTGGTGATGCGGTCGTGGATGGGCTTGAACTTCCGGTCGATGAGCAGGGCGAGGAGGTGGCTGCGGCGGATCTCGCGGTACAGGATCCTTCCCACCGCGGTAAACGTGGCATAGGGGATGCGGGACAGCCGCACCAGGTCGGTGAGGAGCACGTGCAGGTCCTCGAGGGCGTCCCGGAGCAGCGTCAGCCCGGCCTCGGGAGAGGCCTGGCGCAGCAGCTTCTCGACGTAGGGGTCGACGGCGTCGTCCTTCTTGAGGTAGCCCTCCACGTACTTGTCGAAGCGGGTGAGGTTGACCTGCTCCTCGGTGAGGATGGCCGTGCAGAGCTGCACCGCCCGGCGGGCGACGTTGTCGACCAGCCGCAGCTCCTCCGACCAGTTGCGGAGGGCGAGGTGCTTGGACTCGCGCTCGGAGAGGGGCTGGTTCTTGATGCGGAAGAAGCGCTCGAAGGCGCGCAGCCACATCTCCAGCTCGAACAGCTCGCGGGTCTTCCCCGCCGCCACCACCTGGTCCATCCAGTGGCGCATCTGGCCGCGCAGGAAGTCGGAGCGGAGCTCGCGGTCGGGGCGCTCCTCCTCGGAGCGGTCTTGGCTGGGCATCGACCGCGCCATTTTATGCTACAAGCTGCGGAACGAATGCGTCTCCAGACGCGCTTCCTCGCCTACTTCGCGGCCCTCGGCGCGGTGGTCCTCGCCCTCGCGGTCCTGCTGCTCGACGAAGCCATGGACGACATGCTGGTGGGGCCGTCCCCGCGCCGCCTGATGCGGCTGGCCCTCATCGCCGTCGCGCTTCTGGCCGTCGCCTTCGGCGCCGCCGGCTCGTACGTGCTCGCCCGCCGTATCTCCCGGCTCCTCTCCCTGCTCGCCGCCCGCACGCGGCGGCCGGCGGCGGGCGACCGGGAGAGCCGGCTCGACGTGCGCACCGGCGACGAGATGGAGGAGCTCGCCCGGTCCTTCGACGAGATGATCGGCCAGATCCGCGCGGACCAGAAGGCCATCGAGGAGCTGAACCGCGACCTCGAGGAGAAGGTCCGGGCCCGGACCGAGGACCTGGAGTGGACGAACGAGGCCCTCCTGAAGGCGTACGAGGATCGCCAGCAGGCCGAGGCCCAGATGATCCTCTCCGAGAAGATGGCCAGCCTCGGCCAGTTCGTGGCCGGGATCGCCCACGAGATCAATACCCCGTCTTCGGCGATCAACGCCGCCATCGTCAACGTCACCGAAGGACTCCAGGCCCTGGCGCGGAGGGTGCCGCTCCTCGCCTCGGAGGGACCGCCGCCGGAGCTGCAAGCACCGTTCCATGCCCTCGTCGAGAAGGCGCTCTCCGTCGACTTCGGCCGCAAGCGCTCATCCACCGCCGAGATCCGGCAGCGCACGCGGGAGCTGGAGGCCGCGCTCTTCGCCCACGGCCTTCCGAGCCCGCGGGAGCTGGCCCTCGCCTATTCGCGCCTGGGCCTGCACCAAGAGCTGCGGCACCTGGCCGCGGCCGGCCCCGGACGGCTGGCCCCGTCCGCGATCGCCTTCCTGGAGAGCGCCGGCAACCTGGCGATCGCGGTGAGCGACATCCGCGTGTCCATCGAGGCCATCACGCGCATGGTGAAAGCCTTGCGGCATTACTCCCATCTCGACCGCGCGGAGATGGCCGAGGCCGACATCCACGACGGCCTGGAGACCACGCTCACGATCCTCCGCAACCAGATGCGCTACGGGATCGTGGTCGAGCGCCATTACTCCCGGCTGCCCCCCGTCGTGTGCAACATCAACGAGCTGAACCAGGTGTGGACCAACCTGATCCACAACGCCATCCAGGCGATGAAGGGCGTGGGCCGGCTCACGATCGAGACCGCGGCCACCGAAGACGGGGTGGCCGTGCGCATCACCGACACGGGCCCCGGCATCCCCGACACTATCCGCGGACGCATCTTCGATCCGTTCTTCACGACCAAGGACCAGGGAGAGGGGACGGGATTGGGCCTCGGGATCGCCCAGCAGATCGTGCAGCGTCACCGGGGGCGGATCACCGTCGATTCCGAGCCCGGCCGCACCTGCTTCGAGGTGCGCCTGCCCCTGATGCCGGTGGTCGCGACGGGACCGGAGGCCGAGCCGTGACCGCGCACATCGTGTGCGTCGACGACGAGCAGGCCGTCCTCGACCAGCTCTCGGCGCAGCTCACCCGGCGCTTCGGCGCCACCCACCGGGTGGAGTGCGCGGAGTCGGCGGAGGAGGCGCTCGCGCTCATCGAGGAGATCTTCGCCGCGGGGGACGAGGTGGAGCTCGTCATCTGCGACCAGGTCATGCCGAAGATGAAGGGCGACCGCTTCCTCGAGCGCGTGCACGAGACCCGGCCGCTGGTCATGAAGATCCTCCTCACCGGCCAGGCCGGCCTCGACTCCGCCATCTACGCGATCAACAACGCGGGCCTGCACTGCTACATCGAGAAGCCCTGGGAAGTGGAGGACCTGAACCTCGCCATCGGGAACCTGCTCACGCAGCACCGCCTCCGCCGCGAGATCGACCAGCACCACGCGCGGCTGGAGCGCCGGAGCCGGGAGCTGCACGGCCTGCACGACGTGGGGCGGGCCCTCGGCTCCGCGCTGGAGCCGGAGCGGGTCCTGGAGCTGGTGGCGGAGGCGGCCCGCAGCCTGGTCGGAGCGCCGTGCGTGGTGGTCCTGCAATCCGGCAACCGCGCCGCCTCGTGGGAAGGCGTCGCCTCCCCTCTCTCCGCAGGCGGGCGCGCGGACATCGAGGCCGCCCTCGTCCGGCTGCGGGGCGAGGGTCGGTCGGACCTGCCCCCGGGCATCCCGGCCACCCGGGCCATCACACTCGAGCATGGCCGGCGGCTCTTCGGCTGGCTCCTCCTGCCCGAGGGCGCCGAGCCGGCCCTCGACACGCGGGAGTTCCTCTCGATCCTCGCCGGACAGGCCGCGGCCGCGCTCCATCACGTCGAGCTGCTGGAAGAGCGCCTGCGCGGCGAGCGGCTGTCCACCATCGGGCGCATGATCGCCACCATCGTCCACGACTTCCGCAACCCGATGACCGCGATCAAGGGCTACGGCAGCCTGATGGAGGAAGACCTGCCCGCCGAGCGGCGCCGCCAGTACGCCCGTCTCATCGCGGAGGAGACGGACCGCCTGGGCGGAATGATCGAGGAGATCCTCGAGTTCACGCGCGGCGAGCGGACGACGATGCGCCCCCGGGCGGTCACGGTGAGCGCGCTCGCCGACGCGGTGGAGCGGGTGGTGGCGCCGGAGCTGAAGCCGCGCGGCGTGACCCTCCGGCGCGAGCTGGCCTACGAAGGCGAGCTGATCCTCGACGTCGACCGCCTGACGCGCGCGCTGCTCAACTTCGTCGTCAACGCCCTCGACGCCATGCCGTCCGGCGGCACCCTCACGCTCGCGTCCCGGCGCGAGGGCCCGCGCGTCGAGCTGATCGTCGCCGACACCGGCGTCGGCATCCCCGAGGAGCTTCAGCCACGGTTGTTCGAGCCTTTCTTCACCCACGGCAAGCCGCGGGGGCTCGGCCTCGGGATGTCGATCGCCCGCAAGATCGTGGAGGAGCACGGCGGCGAGGTGCGGCTCGTCAGCGGTCCCGGCCGCGGCACGCAGGTCACGCTGAGCATGCCCACCGAGCCGCCCGCCCTGGCGGTCCCGCCGCGGCGCCGCGCGCGTGAGCGGTGACGTCCGTCACCCGCTCGCCCCCGCGCCCTCGCTCCGGGCCGGCGCCAGGCTTATCATGGGCCGCGACCTGTTGCCCATGTCCGCCGCCCCGCCGGCCCTGCGCGCCGAGACCCTGTACCGCCTGGCCTTCGGGCTGGGGTTGCTGATCGCCGTCGCCTGCTTCGTGGCCGGCCTGGCGCAGGTCGCGGTCTCCGAGCGCCGCCTGCCGGGCCTCGCGATGGACCCCCTCATCGCCGCGCGGGACGCCCTCGCGCGAGGGGACAAGGCCGCGGCGGGCCGCGAGTATCGGGGGCTGGCGGCGGTGAACTCACGCGACATGGACCTCCTGCTGCAGGCCGCGGAGGGACTCGTGCGCGCCGGTGACGCCGCCGGGGGCGCGGAGCTGATCGGCCGGGCCTGGGCCATGAACCCCGGGCACCCGCGTGTCCAGACCTCCCTCGGCTGGGCGCTCTACTGGACGAAGAGGTACGACGAAGCGGCCGCGCGCTTCGAGATCGCCTTGCGCGCCGACCCTCGCGACGTCCGCGCCCACGCCGGTCTGGCCGAGGTCCGCCTCGAGCAGCAGCGCTACCCGGAGGCGGAGGCGTCGCTCCTGCGGGCGTTGGAGCTCGATCCGACGAACGGGAGCGCGCACAACAGCCTGGGCGTCGCGTACGCCCTCACCGGCCGGCCGCAGCGGGCGGTCGAGGAGTTCGGGATCGCCGTCCGCCTCTCCCCCACCCCGGACATCCTCGCGAACCTCGAGCGCGCGCGTGGCGAGGCGGCGCGGAGGCAGCCGTGACCGCGGTCGGCGCGACCGCCCCCGCGGCGGCTCTTCGCCGTCCCGCCGTCGATCCGGGCCAACCCTTCGTCGGCTTCACGTTCGACTACCTGGTCATCGGCGGCGGCTTCAGCCTCCTCGTGCTCGCGCTGCTGCAGTCGGGGACGGCCCCGTCGGTGACCGTGTTCCTGAAGGAGCACCTCTGGACGTTCGTCCTCCTGAGCAACAGCGCCCACTTCGCCGGCTCCACGGTCCGCCTCTACACGCGCCGGGGCTCGTTCCGCGATCTCCCTTTCCTCACGATGGGCTTGCCGCTGGTGTCGCTCGCCGTGCTGGCTCTCGGCCTCGTCTTCCCCGGCGCGCTCGGCCAGAACCTCCTCTCGCTCTACCTCACCTGGTCGCCGTATCACTACTCGGCCCAGGCCTACGGGATCGCGGTGCTGTACTGCTACCGCTCGGGCGTGCCGTGGGACGAGGCCGAGAAGCGGTGGCTGCGCCTGGCGTGCTTCGCGCCCTTCCTCTACAGCTTCCTGACGATCCCCGGGGCGGGGATGGCGTGGCTGATGCCGGCGGCCGCGCTCGCCGACCCCGCGGCCGCGGCCATGCGCGGCTTCGCCGCCACCGCCGCGCAGATCGCGAGCTTCGCCGCTCCCCTCGCCCTGTTCTTCCGCCATCAGCTCGGCGGCCGCGCGCGCCTGCCCCTCATCAGCCTGCTCGCCGTCCTCGCCAACGCGGTGTGGCTGGTGATGTTGAGCTACCAGGTGGCGATGGTCCTCGCCGTGATCACGATCTTCCACGGGCTCCAATACCTCGCCATCCTCACCATCGTGCACGTGAAGGAGCAGATGAAGCGGGCCGACAACCGGGCTCCGGCCTGGCGACACGCGGCGGGCTTCTACGCGCGCTGCCTCGGCCTGGGCTACCTGCTCTTCCAGGTGTGGCCCCACGCCTTCGTTCTCGCCGGCTTCAGCTACGCGGAGAGCCTGCTCCTCGTGATCGCCGTGATCAACATCCACCACTTCATCGTGGACGCCTTCATCTGGCGGCTGCGCCGCGACCCGAGCTACGCGGCGGTGGCGGCGGGCCGCTCGCCGTAGAGACCGCCCTCGGCTCCGGGAATCCTCCGTGGACAACCTGACGCTCGCGCGCGTGCTCCACGAGATCGCCGACGTCCTCGAGATCAAGGGGGAGAGTGTCTTCCGCATCCGCTCCTATCGCCTGGCCGGCGAGTCGCTGCAGACGCTGACCCCGGACGTGACGGAGATGATCCGGCGCGGCGAGGACCTGAAGGAGCTGCCCGGCGTGGGCTCGGCGATCGCGGCCAAGCTACAGGAGCTGATCGCGACCGGCCGCTGCGCGTACCACCAGGAGCTGCTCGCCGAGGTGCCGGCGGGCCTGCTCGAGCTGCTGCGCCTGCCCGGCCTCGGCCCCAAAGGCGTGAGCCTCCTCTGGCGGAAGCTGGGCGTGACCTCCGCCGAGGACCTCGAGAGGACAATCGCGGACGGCCGCTTCCGCACGCTGCCGGGCATGAAGGAGAAGAAGGAAGCGAGGATCCGCAAGGGCCTGGAGGATCGCCGCCGCACCCAGCGCCGTTTCCTTCTCCCGGAAGCGGAGGCGGTCGTCGCGCGGCTGTCGCGCTACCTGGAAGAGAAGGGCGCCACGCGCGTCGAGGCGGTGGGCTCGTTCCGCCGGCGGCGGGAGAGCATCGGCGATCTCGACCTCATCGTGCTCGGCGACGGGCCGGCTCTGTCCGAGGCTTTCGTCGCCCACCCCGACGTGAAGGAGGTCCTCGCCCGCGGTGACGCCAAGTCGAGCGTCGTGCTCGCGTCGGGCCTCCAGGTGGACCTGCGCCCCTTCGCGCCCGAGAGCCTCGGGGCGGCGCTGCAGTACTTCACCGGTTCCCGGGAGCACAACGTGCGCCTGCGCGAGCGGGCGGTGCGCCGCGGGCTGAAGCTGAACGAGTACGGCGTCTTCCGCGCCGACACCGGCGAGCGCCTGGCCGGGGCCACCGAAGAGGAGGTCTACGCGGCCCTCGGCCTCGGCTTCATCCCTCCCGAGCTGCGGGAGGATCGGGGCGAGATCGCCGCCGCCGAGACCGGGACGCTGCCGCGGCTCGTGGAGGCGGCCGACGTACGGGGCGACCTCCATGCCCACACCCAGGAGAGCGACGGCAAGGACACGCTGGAGGCGATGGTCGAGGCGGCGCGCCGCCGTGGCCTGCGCTACCTCGCCATCACGGACCACTCCCGGGCCATTCCCTCCCCGAAACGGGGGGTGGGAATGGACGAGGCGCGCTGCCTCGAGCACCTCGCGCGCATCCGTGCCCTCCAGCAGACCGTGGGCGACCTGCGCCTCCTGGCCGGCATCGAGGTCGACATCCTGACCGACGGGCGGCTCGACATGGCCGACGAGGTCCTGGGGCAGCTGGACGTCGTCGTCGGCTCACTCCACTCGCGCCTGAACATGGAGCGCGAGGAGATGACCGCGCGGGTCGTCCGGGCCTTCGAGAACCCGCACCTCGACGTCTGGGGCCATCCCCTGGCCCGGCTCCTCGGCAAGCGGGAGCCGGTGAGCGTGGACCTCGATCGGGCGATCGAAGCCGCGGCGCGCCACGGGGTCGCCCTGGAAATCAACAGCCAGCCCGACCGCCTGGACCTGCCCGACGCCTTCGTCCACTCCGCCTGCCGACGGGGCGTCCGTTTCGTGGTCTCCACCGACAGCCACGCCGTCCACGAGTTCCAGAACCTGCGCTATGGGGTCGACCAGGCCCGGCGGGGCTGGCTGCGCGCCGAGGACGTCCTCAACACCCGGGACGTCCAGGGGTTCCTGGCCGCGCTGCGCGCACCCGCGGCCTGAGGCCCCTCCTCGTTGACCGGCGACCGCCGCGCGCCGTACTATCATGGTTTCTGTCGTCATCGAGGAAGGAGACCGTGAACCTCACCGACTACCTGAGCCGTCTGGGGGCGCGACTCGCCCACCTTCCGACGCACACCAAGGTCCTGCTGACCTTCGCGACGTGCGTCCTGCTGGTGGAGCTGGCCTTCCGGCGGTTCGGACCCCGGTCGAAGGCCTACGCCCGGTGGACGAAGGGGATCGAGGCCGTGGGCGCGGTGTGGACGGCGGTCCTCCTCTCGGTCGTGTATCTCGTGTCGGTGGGACCCGTCAGCCTCTTCATGAAGCTCACGCGCAAGGACCTGCTCGACCGGGCGGCCGGCGACGACCCGACGTTCTGGAAGGCCCACGAGGCCAATCCGCTGGGAGCCGTGGCCGCGGCCCGGCACCAGTTCTAGTGCCGTTCCAACCTGATGTGTCTGCGAGAAAGCCGAGTTCGGAGCGAACGGTTGGAACGGCACTAGCATGAACGTCCTCGGAATCTCCTGCTTCTACCACGACTCGGCGGCCGCCCTGCTCCGGGACGGCGTCGTCGTGGCCGCCTGCCAGGAGGAGCGGCTCTCCCGCAAGAAGCACGATCAGGACTTCCCGGCGCGGGCGGTGAAGTACGTCCTCAAGCAGGGGGGCATCGCCGCCGAGGACCTCGACGCGGTCGGCTTCTACGACAAGCCGCTCTTGAAGTTCGAGCGGATGCTCTCGACCTAC
>Ga0207646_10005756_pt1 | contig 12988 bp, 8 predicted proteins | sample KBSK5502metaG_FD_184343 | JGI IMG/M metagenome (GOLD analysis project Ga0207646, IMG submission 184343) | Corn, switchgrass and miscanthus rhizosphere microbial communities from Kellogg Biological Station, Michigan, USA - KBS K5-50-2 metaG... | ecosystem: Host-associated > Plants > Roots >...
TCGGTGAGATTTCCGGGCGTTTGCGAGACCGGCACCGTAAACGTGGCCTGGGCGGACCCGCCCTGGCCGACGGTGAGACTCGACGGCACGCCGGTGACAGTGCCCGTGGCTCCACCGGGCAGCGAATCGGTGACGGCGAGGCCGGAGGCCGGGGCGCCGCCGATGTTCAGGAGCGTTAGCGTATTAATTTCATCGTTCCCGGCCACGAGCTCGGGGGGCCCGGATTTGACGATCGTCACTATCGGCAGGTGCTCCGCCGTGGTGACAGACATCGGGCTGGCGGTGACCGGGCCGCTGAATCCGGTTCCCGACGCCGTTGCCGTGGTGGTGAGCGCCGAGCCCTCGAGGGCAACGAGGCGCGCCATGTAGGCGTCGTCGGTTTCGCCCGGCGCCCTGGCCGCGGGGGCCGGGACTTTGAAGGTGGTGGTGACCGCGAGGGATGCGCCGGGGGCCAGCAAGGCCAGCCCGGCTACCTGGCTCGAGGTGATCGCCGTCTTGGTCCCGTCGGGGAAGGTGAAGTTGACCGTGATGTTCGAGATGGACCCGACGTTCGGCTGAGACTGGAACGGGTTGGCCACGAGCTCGGCGTCGATGTAGGGCTCGGCCGCGGTGCTGTCGCGCACGGTGACCTCGAAGTGGACGACGTTGCGCAGGAGCTGGACCTTGGTGGGATCGCTCAGGACAGCGATCTGGCTGGGCGTGAGCATCAGGCTGGATTGGTAGTTCCAGGTGGCGGTCGCCTGGGGCTGGATGACCGTGCCGAGGATCCCGTCACCGGCCGCCGGGTAGGTGACGCCGTTGGCGGGCACTCCGGTGGCGGTGAGGGTGAGCCCGGTGGCGACGTCAGGCTTCATCACCGGCACATAGCCGGTCTGGCCGGCCACGAAGCCGGCAAAAGCGACCCAGTGGACATTCCCCGCATCGGTGCCGTCGCCACAACCCAGGAGGCAAGACTGGAGCTCGTCCCAGTAATAGGCGACGGTGGCGTCGGCGTTGCCGAGGGATACGGCCCTGAACGTCCCGCCCACCCCGAAGGTCGAGAAGGCGTTGGTGACGACCCCGGTGTAGGTGAGCGTGGTGCCGGGAATGGCGGAGGCCTTGTCGACGCCGAGGGTGAGCCCGAGGGCGGGGTTGACGGTGATCTGGGAGGGGTCGACGGTCTTGGAGAGGTGGAGGCCGGCGTTGCCGACGGCGAGGGCGGGTGCGGGCGCGGTCTGCCCGAGGAGGGCGAGCGCGCTGACGGCGGCGACGGCGACCCGAAGCGACACCTGTGTACGGCGGCGCGCGACCTTGCGGCCCATGCCCCTTCCCCTCCTCTCTACGACCGACCCCTACTCGATCGGGAGTTAAGCAGCGTTAAGTCGAATAGTCAATGGAAATCGGGCCGAGATCCTACCGCCCGTCTTAACATGCCCCGATGCGCGACCTGAACCCGATCGAGCGCCGGCTCATCGATTGGCTCAGCCGGAGGTCAGATCTCTTTCTGGTGAGCTTGCCAATTGCGGCGTACCTGGTGATTGCGCTGCTCGAAATCGCGTTGATCTCGGCGATCTGGAGTCGATCGCTGCAAAAGGACAGTTCAATCTTGTGGCTGATTGTTGCTGGATTGATTGCGGCTCTTGGAATGTACTTGACCACCATCGAAGTCACAGCGGTCGCATTCTTGCGCTCGCGCCGCTTCCGCCTGATCGAACTCCATCAGACGATGCGCGATATCCAAGCCATGTCATGGCGAGAATTCGAGGATCTGGTCGCAGCGGTGTACCAGGGAATGGGGTACGCGATTGAACCTCGAGGTGGCGATGGCCCGGACGGAGGGATCGACCTCACGGTTCGAAAGAACAATCAGACCTGGATCGTCCAATGCAAGCACTACAAAAGCCAGTGGATTGAGGAACGCCCGCTCCGTGAACTCCTCGGAGTCGTCACCGCCAAAGGAGCCGCCGGCGGAGTCTTCGTGGCTTGTGGTGTATTTGACGAAAAAGCGTTGGCATTCGCCAAGGGAACTGAGAAGCTCGAGCTGATCGGCGGCGAGCAGCTGCGGGACCTAATTGCTAGTGCCGTCCGCGCCAAAGAACCTAAGTCCACGTGTCCGAGCTGCGGAAGCGCGATGCGCGAAAAGACCGGTCGCTTCGGACCCTTCTTGGGCTGTAGCAACTACCCCGCCTGCCATGGATGGTTGCCGCATTCATCTTCGACAAGGCCAGCTTGATTCACCGCTGTCCAAGCGTTGAGCACCGCGGGCAGGAAATCGTGGAGGCGCAGGGCTTTCCGGGCGGCCGATTCCCCATCCGGAGCGACCATCCGTGTGCCTCGTTCAAGCCTCCTGAAGATGACGAGCTGAACTGAAGCCAAAGATGACACCCGGTCCGGTGCCTCGCCGGCCTTCCCCGCCTCCAGAGAACGAGCCACTCGACTTCTGGCTAACGGCTTCGGGGCCGCTGGGCGGAGCCTAGCGGCGTGCTAGATGAAAGACGATTGCAACTCGACCGCGACCGGTTCCGTCCGGAACGTTAGGCACGAGGTCGTGGTCGGCGTAGACCAGCTGCCCAACGTATCGGGCGTGACCATGACCATCAGTCTCAAATAGATGGATTTCTTCGCCGTTGCCAGCGTGGTCGCGGATGGCTTTATTGCCAGCACGGAATTCCATATTGCCGCGCTGGCCCTCACCACTGAATCGAAACGTCCCGTCCGACTCCCAGTGGTCTCGATAACCCCACTTCTCGCCGCCGCCGCCAGTGAACAGCAGAATCACCGGGTAGCTCGCGGGGGTACTAATGCCGCCCTGGCGCTGGCCACCGTACCTGTCGTGCAGTTGGCGCCTGATGTAGGACTTGCCTACCTCAAACATCACCCGCGCATGTTAGCCGCCATTCGGGTGGGCTAGCATTCCGAGCGGTGGGCGACTGGATTTTCCAGACCAATCCCGACAGGTACGACCTACTCGCCGCCGCCCAGTCCGGCAAGAGCGAACGTTGGTCGATGCACGTCCATCGGCAAATGGTCGCGGTGGGCGACAGAGTCTGGTTTCTGATCGCTGGGGCCAAAGCCGGAATCTACGTCATCGGTACCGTAACCAGCCCGCCGTACGAAATCTCAAAAGACGATGGGTTTGGCACGTGGAAGGTGGATGTTTCGTACGACGCCTTCGTTGAACCCCCGCTGCTTCGACCTGAGTTGCTAGCAGTTCCTCAACTGGAGCACTTCCACCCTCTGCGGGGGATTATTGGTACGAACTTCGCGGTCCCGGAGCCGCTCGTCGGGATCCTCGAAGGTCTGACCAAAGACAGGCTCAAGCTGATAAACGCCGATTGGCCGTCAAGTGGTTCGACGACGAAGGCAGCAGGCGATGATACTCACACAGCGCAGCCATCAGTCGGAATCGACGCGTCGTCGGCACGAAGCGTCTGGGTAGTTCGCGCAGGACAAGGCGGGGTCGATTCCAAAACGTTCCTCGAACGCGGGCTGGTCGCAATTGGCTTTGGCGTCAATCAGAGCGTGCAGCACCTGTCATGGGACGAGGTGTGGGCCCTCAAACGCAGTGCCGACCCTGAAGCGACAGCCGGTTCGATCGGCCAAGCCGCCGGAGCCTTGTACCGGCTCGCGAGCGAGGTCAAACCCGGCGACTTGGTCTTGACGCCCGAGCCAGGAGGCACCTTACTTGCGGGCGAGATAACGAGCGACTATGAGTTCGCCGATCCGCCGCCGATAGCTGATCACAATCAAGCTCGTGAGGTACGGTGGTTTGGACGACTGGAGCGGTCTACCCTCTCTGAAGCCGCGCAGCACTCGGTAGCATCGAAGTTAACCATCTTCATGCCGGCTCAACAGCCAGAGCTTCTAGAGATTCTTGACGGAATCCGCGACGGCGTGAAGCCACCCACGGTGGCAGCGACTCACCGTGGCGTTCCCGAACTGCGTCTGCCCGGCTCAATGCAGGATCCGCCCGCGCCGGGCGGTTCCGAACCTGCAACGGACAAGCAGCCGCTGACGTTCCTCCTTGACAAGATTCAGAACCGAGAGCTAGCCCTGCCGGACTTCCAACGCTCATTCGTCTGGGATCCCGATGCGACTAGAGAACTCATTGCATCAATTGCCCGCGGTTTTCCAGTCGGCAATCTGTTGTTCCTGCGCGGGAGCTCCGAGGTGTTCGTGCCGCGCGCCGTTGAGGAAGCGCCGGAGCTAGATGGATACCAGCCATCCTTTTTGGTACTGGACGGACAGCAAAGACTCTCCTCCCTTTATCAAGCGTTCACCGGAGTCGGCGCTCATCGATTCTTCTTGGACATTCGAGCCCTCATGACTGGCGATGATATTGACTCGTCGGTGAAAGCCTATTCGACGCGTGCGGCACGGCAATGGTCAACGGTCGAAGATCAAGCTGGTTCGCTAATGTTCCCGCTTGCGCGCCTTCGGGACTATGGCGAATGGAAGGATCAGGTTCGCGATTATTGGTCGGCGCACGAACCGGACCAACATCAGCAGCTAAGCCGCTACCTCAATCGGATAAACAAGGCCTTAATCGAACCGATCTCGTCGTACTTGTTTCCAATTACCACTTTGAGCGAAAAGACTCCCACTGAGGCGATCTGCACCATTTTTGAGACCCTGAATCGGACGGGTATCAAACTCTCGGTCTTTGAGCTCATCACAGCTCGCGCCTTTGCAGAGGGCCACAGGCTCCGCGAACTATGGCGAATTGCGCTCGAGCGCTATCCAATTCTTGACGACTTCGCGATCGAACCCTATTACGTGCTACAGGCCATTGCTCTACGAAATGGGTTAAAACCCCAGCGCGGTGTGGTCGTGTCGCTCAACGTGAAGATTGTCATCGCACACTGGGACGCCGCCGTGCGTGGAATCGCCGACGGACTGACGATGCTCAGAGACGAGTGCGGTGTACTCACGCCGAGATGGCTTCCGTATGGGCCCATGCTTCCTACCCTCGGGGCGGCTTGGCGCGACGTTGAGGAGGCACAGGGGCCGCAGATCGGTGCTCGACGACTCAAGCTCCAGCGGTGGTTTTGGTGTGCCGCCTTCGCAGGCGATTACGAGAATGCCACCAACTCACGGGCTCAAGCAGATGTGCCTTTGTTGCACAGATGGTTAACTGGCGGCGAGTCGCCCGGAGTCGTCGGGGACTTTTCCTTTGAGTCCAAGACCTGGCTCGACGTCACGGTGAGGCAACGGGGTCTGTACCGCTCGACCATGGCGCTGCTTATGTCGAGGCGCCCCCGAGATTTTCACACTGCCACGCCCCTCACTGCCAAGCTAATTGAAACGTCCGGTGTTGATGACCACCATATTTTCCCCACGGGATTTCTAAAGGACAACAACATTGGACCTTACGCAGACACAGTCCTCAATCACACGCTTATCGACAAGCTAACCAATTCGATCATCGGAAAGAAGGCTCCGTCCCAGTACTTGGATGAGATTCGCACTGATCTTGGGTCCGCTGCCACTAATGAGGTACTTAGTAGCCATGGGCTTCCAGCCGGCTCGGATGAACCCCTCATGCGTGACAACTACCCAGGATTCCTCCAATGGAGACTTGATTACGTCACGAAAGAGCTTGGACGTGTCACACGTGAATCAGAGAATGCGGTGGCCGGCGCTAGCACACCAAGCATTTCAGATCTGTTGACTCGTGGCGAGAGCGATTCACTGGAATTCAAATCGTCGGCACGCTACAACGTACACACCAAGTCTCGTGACGAGCGACTCGAGAAGAGGATCGTCGCAAGCGTCGCCGGCTTTCTGAATGGTCAAGGCGGAACTCTGCTAATCGGTGTCGACGACACGGGCAGCCCTGTCGGCTTGGACGGCGACTATTCTTTGCTAGCCAAGCCGGACAATGATCGGTACCAGCTGTGGATACTCGACCTTCTAGCGACATACCTTGGGAAGCCTGTCTTGGGCCACGTGAAGATCTCTTTCGGACGCCTCAACGAGAACGACTTGTGCCGGATAGACGCTGAACGCTCAAGTTCGCCCGTGTTCTCAAGAGCTCCCGGGTCGACAGGTGACGAGTTCTATGTGCGATTTGGCAACTCTACGCGGCAATTAACTACGCAGGAGTACGAATTCTATAGACGTGATCGGTGGCCCTCGTAACTTCGGTTTCCGCTCGACTGGTTCTCCTAACTAGGCGCGCCCCCATCTCCAACCAGCACCGTCGACTCACCATTCGAGAACTTGCTCCTGGATAAGCGCAAGGATTGAATTAGGTCTGGGACCTAGACACCGGGTAGACCTTCAGAACCTCATCACCGTAGTGATTGATCACCTTGATGGCTATCTTGCCTGTGGATGGTCTGGGAAACGGCCGACTCGTGGCTCGATACAGCGTTGACCAGGTAGTCTCGTCGATTTCGGAGCGAAGCGTTTTTCGCAGGCTGTCGTACGGATCGTCAGCCCCGAGGAAGTACGCATGGCGCACGAAGAAGCTTTCGCTGTTGTAGTCCGTATCGACGAACCAACAGGCGATTTCGTCGATTGAGTCGCTGCGGATCTCCCCTGTGGTCGGATTGTACGTGTCGACACCCCGGATCTCGACCGTGACCATATCGTCAGCTATCGACTCGACGTTGATGTCCGGCTCCCCGAAGACCATGAAGAGATTGCCGGTTCCTGTCTTCTTCAATACTTCGTCGCCCATTGACAAGTCGGGATTGATGCGGGCCTTAAGAATTGTCAGTCGGCCTAGCTTAAGGCCCTCGTCGCCCACGTGCGCCTCGAATGCAAAACCACATACAACGAGCAGATCCGCGAACTTGACAGCCTCTTTAGCCGCCTCACGCACCAAGTCAGAGCCGACGGTCCCATATTCTGGTCCGAGGCAGATCGCTACCGTTTTAGCCTTACCGTTCTCGCTAAACTCTCCCGCCGCTTGAATATAGACACCGCCGGGCCATAACTCCAGACGATCGAAGATCAGGCGCTCGCCCTTGACAGTGTTTTGGACTCCGGCCTTCTTTAGATTTTGGATAATCCTATCGATGAAGGGAGCAGGGTCCTTGTCGATAGGGCTCGCGCCCGATTCTCCGATAGCAGCAACTACTCGATGGGGAGACAAGCTCTCAACCGTGAATGGCCCCGTAACGCGAACAGTCTTGGAGTCTGAGTACGGCCTGTCGTAGAGAGCTTCAGATTCCGCGTGCCTGCCAATGGCGGCGTCCACTTCCTCGCGCGTCATCCCTTCTATGATTTCGGGATTGTTTGCGATCGACTTCAACGTCACATGGGGAACTCTCTCGTAGATAAATCCCTTGGTGACATCGTGTGTTGGCTCTATCGTTAGCTCGGGGATCACGCCTGTGAGCTCTGCCTCTTTCGAGACGCCCGCTCGTGAGTCGGCAAGTAGGTAGAACGGGAACCGCGCCGCCATCAAACGCGTTCGGGCAAGGGCCAAAGCGACGCGGCTAGTGTCAATTGTTATCCAACGGCGACCCCATTGCTCGGCAACGTAGGCTGTCGTGCCTGAGCCGCACGTTGGATCGACCACCAAGTCACCCGGATCCGTGGCCATGAGCATGCAGCGCTCAATTACACGAGTACTGGTTTGTACGACGTACTCCTTGTCTTGTTCGCCGAACGTGTCCATCCAAACGTTAGGGAGTTCCTGAACCGGGAAGTCATCAACGTAGTAGACATATCTAAGGCTTCCTGGCAGTGCAAGGAGCCGGTGTGCGGCCGCCAAGCGTTGCATTCCGTCGCGCGTCGTCTTCCAACTATGTCCTGCGGGTGGCGGAAATGACTTCCCAGCGTGATCAAAGACAAAAGTGCAGGACGGCGTGTATCCCGAGGAGGCCAGGTTCTGCGCCGTGAAGAATTTGGTCCCCTTTGGCAATTCCCCAGCAACTCGGGTCGCGGCGGCGTAGCTAAGGCGCTGGCCATCCGGCAACTCGACCATATTGAATTCAGCTTGATCTTCTCGAGTCTTACTCGTGTAAAGCTGCCGATACTTCAAATGGTCGATGCTACGTGCGTACCAAGCCAAGTGGTCACAAACTCGGCCTAGATTGGCGACTCCAAGAGCGCTCTTGACTCGAAACGCGATGTGCGCAACAAAGTTCTCACTACCGAACACCTCGTCCATTACGGCGCGCACAAGGTGCACATTCTCGTCCCCGATCTGCACGAAGATGCTTCCGGTTTCGTTTAGCAGGTCGCGCGCGACGATGAGTCGATCGCGTAGGTATGCAAGATATGAGTGAATCCCTAGGTTCCATGTATCTCTGAACGCTTTGATTTGCTCGGGCTGCCGAGTTGCGTCTTCAAGCTTCCCGTCCCGCACGTCCCGTTTGCGCGTCGATACCTGCCAGTTTGACCCGAATCTAATGCCGTAGGGGGGGTCCACATATATCATTTGAACTTTCCCGCGAAGGCCTTCCTTCTCTGCGAGAGAGGCCATTACAAGTAGGGAGTCGCCAAGTATGAGCCGATTCTGCCACTTCATCGGATGTTGATAGAACTCCACGAGTTTCTCGAACTCAAGTCCATTGAAGTCGCTGAATAGGTCGACCTGCAGTTCAGGGTCAGCCCGTTTCGATGCCGTCCGCAGCTCGTCGATCAGAACGCGCGGGTGGACTTTCTCCTGGATGTAGATCGGAACGGCATCCACCCATAATGGCAGCGAGTCCTGCTCATCCTTTCCCTTCCAGACCAGCTGAGGATCTAGTGCCGGGTCCCGTAGGTACTGAACCTTCTTGGCCATCCTCTCATCGTCGGGTGCGAACCGCTCTAGCTCTGCGGTTGGGATATTCGTTCGCTGAGCGCTGCGGTGCACCGTAGCCTCAACGCTAATGCCGGCCTTCTTTGGAGTTCTAGCCACCCTGTTAAGCCTCAACGGGCGTCTGTTTGCCAAGCTGTCCGATGTGAGCACGCACGAGGGATCCGGCGTCCCATGGATCGAGAATCTCGAGGAATGACCATTGTCCGAAGTCCCCGTGATTGTTGACAGCAGGTACCCACAGTGTTCTTGCGGAAGCCACTTTGGCTTGCTTCTCGCTCTTTGCCTCGCCAGACACCTCTACAATCAAATTCAGTGGGTCGGACTGACCTACGTCCACGCGGACGATGTAATCGGGGTAGTAGTTCGCTGGCTTGCCCAAGTATGTGTATGGGATGGCAAAATTAAGACCCTGGTTCTTGACGTAGCTTCTGACCTCTGGCATATGTTCCAGAGTCGCAGCGAGCTTGCCTTCCCACTTGCTGTCTTCGGTCACATAGTTTAGGTGACATCGGGCGGGATCGGTTGTGTACACCGGCTTCGTCGTGTCGAATGCCACGAATCTCGTCGAGCCGACGGCATCAAACGAGCGAAGAATCGGGATAAGCGTTTTCTGAGCTTCAGTTCCAGCAACGATTGACCGGAAGAGCTTCTCCGCCGCCAGGCTCTCCAGCTGCACGAGTCGCAACATTTGCGGGAACGTGCCTTCCTTGCACACAACACAGGTGTCGAGCCACTCACGGGCGGCCCTAAGCACCTGTGGGAAAAGCCAAGGCTTCTCTCGGCCCTCGGCATCGCGGAAATGCTCATCAAGTGCTCGTCGTGCGATTCGGAAGGCAACGGCCTGAAGGCGAACTTCACTCAAGTCCTGCAGATCGTGGATGGCCCCTTCACCCGCGATAGGTTCGACCTCGACTTCAGTTGGCAGGTCTTGGGTCGAAAGCACTATCTGGGAGTGGAGGGTGAACTTGGCGCGTAGTGGCGCATCTGACATCTCCCACCGATAACCCGTTATCCGGGGGAAAGTAATCTCCAGTTGGTTCCGGTCGTCCATCGCTCTAACGCGATGCACAGGTTTCGGCACTCTTACTTTCCCGACACCGCCGGCTGGCAGGAAGCTGAACGGGACTCCGTAGACCTCAGCGTATTCGGGATCGAGGAAGCCGGCTTCATTTGGAATGTAGTTAGCCCGCCGCAAGCCTCTACCAACCACTTGCTCACACAACAGTTGAGTGCCGAATGCGCGAACGCCAAGAATGTGAGTTACGGTGTTAGCATCCCACCCCTCAGTTAGCATCGATACGGAGACAACGCATCGGATATTTGCCCCGAGGCGACCGGGCTTTCCAACTGTATTCATCACTTCCCGCAAGAGATCCTCGTCTGTCACGCCTTCAGGATCGCGACCCGTCCGTTTCGCGTAGTCGTCTTTGAAGGCTCGGATCTCAACGGCGGCCATCTTCTTAAATCCGGCATCCATGGCGTTCCCAGATTCAAGCTGCGCCGAATCGATAAGAATCGCATTTGGCCTCTGCAGCCACGTGTAGTCCCTAGTGTTGCTGAATAGAGGGAGATTGCCGGGGACCAGAGCGGTCAGGCCGCTATCTAGTCTCTTCTCCCACCCGGAAATCCAATCGAACACGAGCTTGGAGACATTCGTGTTGTTGCACACCACGATGAATACTGGAACCGTATCCATTCCAGCCTCACGCCATCGCTCGAAAGACTGCTCATAGTGACCATACAGACTGCGGAGCGCGGCCTCCAACTCCATGGGAAGGCGCGGCTCAACTTGCTCAGCGGACGCAACGCGTCCCTTGCGGGGAAGCTTATCTCGGATACTGCGCCACAACTCACGATATATCGGGAGCGCCGCGGTCATCTGATTGTCGGCGACTGGCACGCGGGGCACCTTCACTATTCCAGACTCAATCGCGTCGATAAGCGAGAAGTCAGACACTACCCAGGGAAACAGGGTTCCCTCTGGGTATCCCGAGCCCCGAAGAAAAAATGGCGTCGCGGACAGGTCATACACCGTCCTGATTCCGATTTTCTGCTTGACTGACTCAAGTCCAGAAATCCAGACTCGAGCCGCTTCTGCATTCGCCTTCGCCTCAGCCTTCTCCTCAGTGCTAAGCTTGGGCTCAGCTGTCGTGTCCAACTTTTGTCGATAGCAGTGGTGGGCTTCGTCATTGAGGACAACGATGCCCGCCTTCGCGCCGAACTCTCGGCAAACACGACGTACCATCTCATCAGACGTTTCCTTAAAGGCGTCTAAGTTACCGCCAGGCCCAGCAAGAACCTTTTTTGTGAGCGAGGCTGCGGCGATCTTGTCTCGGCGCAAGAACGCGTGGAAGTTCGTGATGAGAATCTTTGCTCGTTGAAGATGCTGAAGCTGGTCGGGTGTGACTAAGTCACGTTCCAGGTAGTAGTTGTTGGTTGCATTCGGCAGTAGTACTTGAAGGCGATGTCGGATCGTAATGCCAGGCGTAACAACAAGAAAAGTGTCGGCGAACCGTCGATCTTGCGCCGTCGCGAATTTATTGAGAGCATGCCACGCGATTAGCATCGCCATGACGACTGTCTTGCCTGAGCCAGTCGCCATTTTGAACGCAATGCGATGTAGGTCAGGGCTGTATTCCTCGTGCTTTCGCCTGAGATCGTTGTCAATCCATGCATCACCATGGCGCTGGGCGACCTCAGCAATGTAGATGGCGGTCTCGAGCGCTTCGATTTGACAGAAAAACAGCTTCTTGTCGCGCTCCGGGTGACGCCAGTAGTCCAGAAGGCCGCGGGTGGTCAGTGTCACTCCCTGATATCCACCCTGCCGCCAGATAGCCACCCGCTCCCTGACTCGGTTGATGAAGGTGTTGGTTTCAAGACGTTCGGCTGTCCAACCCTCCTCGAAACTTAGCTGCGCGGCGCCCTTCCTTCTAGGTGGCGGCACCGGGACGAAGTACGAGCTGAGCCGTCGAGACTCAGCGATCTCGCCCGTAATGCCGTCGTTGCCGAACACAAAGTGACGCCGTGGCTCGATGTAGGGCGAGTTGATAACTGGGTTCTCGATGGTTACGTCTGGCATGCCTTTCTCGAGGATAGTTGGTTCAGCGCCGCGAGCAGCTTGGCGTTTTCGCCCTCAACTCCCCCTGAGGGCTAGCAGCTGACGATCAAGACGCCTTTAGAACCAACCATAGTCTCGCCCCGCATGACCACCTGTCGTACCGAGCTTGGTAGACGTGGCTCGCCACCGAGTCGCCTGAGCCGAAGACGCGTTTGCTACTTGCAGCTCGTAGAACGTCAGCCATCCCTGATTCGTACGCTCGACCACTCGCGTGAACATCACGACGCGCTGCGCATATTTGGGACCCCCCATGCGGGGCGTTAGTAGCCCGAGGCGCCAGATATCGGTCCATTGGCCATAGTCCGTGCCACGGTAGGTCAGAGGCCTCCAGTGAATCGGTTGACCCGCGAGGCGCAACGGTACTTCCTCATCGTCCCGAGAGTCGTCGTCGAAGAATTCGGCCAGGTCGTTCGGTAACTCAATTTGGTGCCGATGTGCGGGCGGCCCGCTCATAGCGCCAGCTTCGATCCAAAAATGCTCCGCGGTGTCAATTGCCAGCTTCAAAACTTTCGGCATGGAAACTATCTCCTAGGTCCAAGCGATAATCGGTGTGGAGCCCACGCCCGGATTCGAACCGGGGACCTTTTCCTTACCAAGGAAATGCTCTACCGCCTGAGCTACGTGGGCGGACTGCAGCTTCCAGATTCTATCCGCTCACCCGCCGTCCTCTAGGCTGCTGACCCTCAGTTAGTTTGGGCCAACTGGGTTGTCCAAGTACACCCAAAAGTGATCTAACACTCCGCCGCCTGGTGGCTGGCCCAACTGATCGAGTGCTGCGCGGAGAGTCGCAACTAGTGCGTGCGGGGCGGGGCCATTCGCTTCAAACGTGCCAGTTCCAATTCGCACGAAGCCGCCACCTTCGAGCGTTGCCCTCACCGCAAGCCCGGTAGCGTTGTTTTGTTCGTCATTGACCGAGAACCTAATTAGTGAACGAGCCATGTTTGGTCTCCTCCCTAAACTGTGATCGCCGCTCACCTGCCCGCAACCCGTAGGCCCCCCGGCTAGCTTCCTGACTCCACCCGGCCCACGTCGGTCAGGATCTCCGCCCGGCCTCGGATCTTGATCGCCGCCGTCAGCTCCGTGAACTGCGCCACCATCACCTCGCCCGCGTCCAGCCGCTCCGAGTGGTG
>Ga0207646_10005757_pt1 | contig 12988 bp, 19 predicted proteins | sample KBSK5502metaG_FD_184343 | JGI IMG/M metagenome (GOLD analysis project Ga0207646, IMG submission 184343) | Corn, switchgrass and miscanthus rhizosphere microbial communities from Kellogg Biological Station, Michigan, USA - KBS K5-50-2 metaG... | ecosystem: Host-associated > Plants > Roots >...
GTGGAGCTCTATGGCTCACGCTCAGGCAGCCCGTTGATGGAGGCCCCGTCCGGAATTGAACCGGAATAGCCGGTTTAGGAAACCGGTGCTCTATCCATTTGAGCTACGGGGCCATCTAATTACAAACAAACAACTTAACTGTGGTTACCAAAGACTTCTTGACAGTCTGATATGTCCAATAAGAGAATGCAGACATGGACACCGCTTCTTGGGCTGAACGCTTCGCCAACCGCAAGCAAGGTCTTCGCAGATTCCGTAAACAACAAGGCACCATCGTGGAACGCTCCAACGCGTTCTGGGTTCGATTTTACCGTGATGGGGGAGACGGCACCAGAATAAAGGTGACCGAAAAGCTGTGCGACAAAACTAAAGAGTTTCCCTCTGCGGATTGCCATGCCGTCACGGTCCTGCGTGATGTTCGCATGGCTCAGGTGAACGCGGAGCACCACAAGGAACTGTCTGCCCCTACCCCGCTTCCTCAAGCACCACCCCTCACGATGGGGGCATTCTGGGTAACAACGTACCAGCCGTGGGTGTTAGCCAACCGCCGTTGGTCCACCCATCGGGGCTATAAGATCATCTGGGAACAATATCTTCAAGATGAATTAGAAACGAAGGCTCTCAGCGAGTATCGCACCGTTGATGGGAGTCGGTTGTTAACCGGATTGGCTTCGAGGTTGAATCGTAACTCCCTGGCGCATGTCCGCTCACTCATGTCAGGCATCTTCTCGCATGCCACAAGCCTTGGTTTGATTGACCGCAACCCAATACGTGATGTAAAGGTGTTGGCAAGGGTCAGACCACCAAAACCCCGCGTCAAATACACGCCCGAGGAAACCGTTGACGTATTGAATGCCCTCACCGAACCTGAGGCAAAGTTGTTCTTCGCCTTCTGTGCTGTGTTGGCAATGAGGCCCGAGGAAACGGCTGCAACGAGGTGGGAAAACATTGACATCAAGGCAGGTGTGTTGAAGGTGCGCGAGGCCGCGCCATACGGCAAGCTTGGTGAGTTGAAGACCGAGCAATCAATACGTGACTTGCATTTTGGTGAAGATGTTCGCGGCTTCATTGAAGCTTGGCACAACGCGATGGGAAAGCCAACCACCGGCTTTTTATTCACCTACAACGGCGTTGACCCGGTGAACAGCAACAACTTTTCGCGTGATCGGATTGCAGCCCAAGCTAAGAAAGCGTGCGCCCGCTGGTGTGGTTTGTATTCGGGAAGGCATGGAGCGGCGAAAACACTGTACAACCAAGATGGTGACTTGCGAGCGGCTTACCAAAGCTTAGGCAACTCGCTTGAAGTGGTCATGGCAACTTACGTTGAACCTGACACCGCAACGGGCAAGGTTAGCTCGCTGAAGATGCAGGCCGCACTCAGCAAGGGGTTGAACAAAAAGGAGAAACTATGAAAGGCCCGTGCGAAAGGCAGCCTAACATGGAATGCCCGTCCTGCGGCGAGTTGATGTTAGTGAGTGAGCAGTGTACATCGTGCGGCACATGCCTCAACTGTTGCGATTGCGTGGAGAGCCTAGGCGACGGAGACTTGTTGTTGGAAAGTAACAAAAAAATAATGTGTGCACAGGTGAGCATAGCCGGTCACGGCACCGATGGGGTATTGCATGTGAGGCGGGGACAGGCGAGACTGCACCCATGACGAAAACCAAAGCAATGACCGCAGAACAGACAGTACGACTGACACAACTCAACAGCGAAATGCGCGACCTGATTGCCGAAGTGGAGAGCCTACAGGAGAGGGCCTTGCGCCGTGTTGAAGAGATTGACAACAACTTCTATCAGGTTGAGTTACATCCCGAAGTGAAAGAGATGTTTCGTAGGTTGCAGACGTTGGTTACAAGGGTTTGAAGGGGGGCGCACACAAATGACTGACTATCTTGCTTGTCCGAATTGTGGTTGCCCGCATACGGAGGGCAACTTTTGCAACTTAGGTTGTCGCAGAGCGTGGACCGCACGTAAGGGACGCGCTGCACGCTTTGCGAAATTGCAGGACCTCATCGACAGCGAAGAACGCGAGCCGGGATGGGTTTGGAAGCGGATGGAACAAAATCAAGAAACGAGGTAACAACAATGATTAAACTCTTTGTCGGTTTTTGGTTCTTCGTCGTGAACGGGGCCATAATTTTATTAGGCGCTGCGCTACCTTTAGCCTTGATTTTCCTCGCTTACACGCTCTTCACTTCTTGAAGTGCTCGTATGCGTATAACAGCGCCCCAATGGTGGAGGCGGGGGCCTTCCACCCTAGTTTGCTCGCCAGTGCTACGATGTTCGGATACTTCGTTGCCCACTCCGCACCGGACGCCATTATGTGTCCTGAGATGTGTTCTGCCAAAGCAGCCATTGGCTGTAAAGAAGCACCTGCTAATATGGGGCCGCCTGTTGCTAAGGCCGCTTGCCCCGCACCCATTGCCGTGTTCCTCGCAAAGTTCAAATCAACAGGGTGATGCTCCATCGTTGGGTCTTTCGCCATGTCTGCCACTTCGGTCTTGTGGTAGATACCCGGCTGCGTGTTCGGCTTGTTCGGATCAGACGACACCCATTGATGGTCAGGGTTGCTTTGAAGGAATGCCTGTTCCTCTGGCGAAGCTTGTGCTTCTTGAGGTTTCATCTGCATCAACTGCTCAATGGGTGAAAGATCGTTTTGACCTTGAGGTTGTGCCGGGGAACTTGGTTGTGCCCCCTGCATCAACTGCTCAATGGGTGAAAGCTGAGGTTGTGTGCTCATTTATTGCCCCTGTTGCGGAATCATCGACCGGATGGCCCCGCCTTTCTTAGTGTGCGTCTTGTACGTCTCAGGACGGGCGTTATCGATAAATGTTTGTACCGAGTTTGCTGTAGACTTCAACGCCCCGCCAATGGCGAGCGGACCATTCTTGAAGTTGTTAAGAATATTTTTCTCAACATCATGCACCGCATCATTTGCCCTCATACCGTGAATACCTACGTTGGCAATGGCAATGTTGTGCATGTCTTGTTGCAGAGACGTGATGTCTTGATCGTTTGTACCTGCCATTTGATCCAAGGTTGTAAAGCGGCCTGAGACTTTACCAACAATGTCGGGCCTTCGCTGAAGGATAGACGCAATGTTGTTTGCATTGAACACCACATTTTCAGATAGTTCAGCTTTCTTCTTCTCATCGGCAGACACACCCGGCACCCAAACGGGATTACCATTTGCATCTACGTTTTGAGGCTTCTGCGGTTTGTCCGCAGCGGCATTATCTTGCTTCTGTTCCGCGTACTTGGCTTTGATGGCCTCCGATTTGTTCAGCGTATCAAGTTGCTGAGCGGTTTGTTGTTTCACAGCGTCCGCATCGCGTTTCGCAGTGATCTTCTGAAGATTTGTTAAATGATCTATGTCATTTTGAACGGCTGCAATGGTGTTGGAGTCTGCGTTTGCACTGCCTTTGTATTTTGCCAACTGCTCAGTCATGTTATCAACGCGCCCCTGTAAATCGTTGGCGTGCATGGGATGGCCTTGATTGTCGAGGCCGTTGCTTGCCTGTCGCAGTTGATCGTACGCCGCACCCTGAACGACCTGACCCTTAGGAACCGGGTTGAAGCCGTAATACGTTGCGCGGGCGTTCCAGTCCTTCGTGTTGGCTTGTGCCTGTTCCTCTGATCCTTGGTTAGGAATGTACCAACCCTTCGGCCCTGCGATGGTGCCAGCGGGTACACTGACTGCGCCGTTCTGTGCCATCTGCACACCCATGTGATCTAAGGCTTCTTTTCCCCCATCGCTATTTGGCACAAACGTGTAGGTCATGCCTGTAGTTGATTTCATGCGCTCAGCTTGCGCATCAGAGTTTGCCTGCACAGCATTCTGGTGATCCTCGGAGGCCCATTGCATCCGAACGTCCTCATTATGGAGCTGAGCGAGTCTGACCTGATCTTGGAATGAGCGGAATTTTAGTTCCTGTTGGTTAGCATTATCCGCCTGCGCAGCGCGCGCCCCACTTCCCAAACCTTGAACGAAACCCGGACGGCCAGAATTAGGGAGGCCACTGAGAGCGGTTGTGCCGACACGAGCAACCGCACCAAGGATGGCCAAAAGTCTACTGCCTCCGCCCGGGTTTACAGAGTCCGCTTGAGCTTGTTGCTCTTCTGGTGACGAAGCCGATAATTGAGGCGCAGGCTGTGAGACTGCTTGCGCGAGGAAGCTTGGTGGTGCCTGTTGAGGCATTGTTACATCAGCCGGTTGCGAATCAAAATCTGACATATAAAATTCTCCTTAAACAACTTAATTCAAATATTGCGTGGGTGATTGTGCGTGGCAACCAACGCCTTGCATTGCTATTGCAGGCTGAACCTTCCGCACAAAGATTTTTACTAGCTCAAATTTCTCATCCGGCAAGTTGGGATAATTGTGAGGTACTACCAACAACAGTTTTGTGATTCCGGCACGTTGCGCCTGATGGGCAATCTCTTGATCTATGATGTCACCTGCCCTGCGTGCTTCAGCTTCTGTGGCCTTCGGGTTCACGGCAAACGAACGAACCATGAACACCTGCTCGATGGGGCAAAATACCAGCGCCTCACCTTGCTCGTTGGTTGCTTGTGCAATACGAAGCGTTGGGGAAGAAAAGTTGTCGAAGCCGAATGCCGAAAATGATGCACTCCGTTTTGACCATGCTTTAAGATTCGTGAGCGCTGGCCAACTCATTTCGCACAATTTTAAGATTCTAGCGAACATTTTGATTCTCTCCTGCATTGCGAGCAGCCTTGGTGTACCTGCCGCAGGTTACGCACTTCTTTGTGGTGAATGTCTGTTCTTGATTCTTCGCGTGCGTCTGTGCCTGCTTTACAAGGTCCGTTGCGAGTTGCACCACTGATGGCGAGTCCTTCGCTGCGTGCTCCCCATCTTTTGTGCAAATGCGAAGCGATTTCTGCACACGTTCACCTCGCACCCGGATGTAAAAGCGGGAATTCCATGCACCATTCGCCTCAAAAATATAGCCGTAGCCTGTTGCTTGTCTGGACATGTTGGTTACCGCCCCATCACAGCGTTGGCACGTTTTCTTACCGTCTCCAAATCCATCTCGTACATCTCGGCCTCGGATGTTTTATCAAACACGGTGCCCCCTTCTGCGATGGCATCAGAGGCGCGTTGCTGCAACTCTTCCCTGTGTTGTTTCGCGAGTGCTTTCTGATTCAACGACAACAAATCAGAGGCACGAAGTTGTTGGTAGGCTGTCTCATAATCCGCAATGGATGCGACATCCTCCAGCACCCCATTAGTTGCTAATTGAAGTCTCATCAATTTCCCGTTGTGGATCGAATCAATAAATTCCGGATGAAGCGTTAACCACGCATCCGCATTGCTGCCCGTTTCGAGAGCATCCCCCTGATGGTGCGCTTTGTGCTCAAGTCGTTTGAGCATGGGAAGAACTTGCGAGTTAGGAAGATTTTCAAATGCTATTTCTTCCTCACTCGGTTCGGGTACTTGCTGAATGGCGGCTTGCCGTTCCGCAGAAATCATTTCGTCAACGGTATAAAACGTCTGCTTGGTTAAGGTGCCTGTGAAACTGCGTGGCTCTTGCCTCGCCAGAGCCGCTTTGTCAATATCAAGCAGGTGTGAATCCCGCAAGATTTCATAAGCGCGCACAAGGTCAGGGTAGGTTGGATTTGTGATGCCCCACGTTTGCAACTGGTAGTTGACAAGCTTTGTGTTCGCTGTGGTGCGTATAAATTCAGGGTGCGCAACCTGAAAAGAATAGCTGTCCGCTTTACTCACCGCTTCCGAATGCCTGTCCTGATTGCTGAGGGCAGCGTTTGCCACAACTTTATTCAGTTGGTCGGCAGACATTTCATCGAACGCGATGGGGGATGTAGACACCTCACCATTAAGGACTCTGCGAATGCCTGCATCTAGCGAGGATTCCGGGCGTGGAACGAAATAACTTGGTGGTGTAGGCAAAATCAGTCTCCTTGTGTTCGTTGGTTAAAATGCGGTGAGGCCGTGGAGTGAAACACGGCCCCACCTTTGGCGCGCTACAGGACAGCACCAAAAACTGTTGATGGGGTCAAAGATCGGCGTGGCGACAAAGCTCGCTAACCTCTGAACCCCACCCATTGCCGGGTCGCAGCGAACGTTTGACGCTTGCGCCGAGCAAACTTGTTTAATTGTTTTGTGAGAGGCGTTTTGTGCTCAGCGCCCCGCAAGCAAAGGCCTATACATCCGTTGCTTTCACTGGCGTGCTACTTAGATAAAATCATGTTTCACACAGCCAAACTTTATTGCACAAGCAGCGATGTTGTTAGTTAGCCTTTGTTGTCAGTACCTGTGCGTGTGGTGATGGTGCCATCCTCTGCGCTTAACGACTTCCTCTTAGGAAGATTGCCGATCTGCGCGAAGTGTTCGGATGTTGAGATGTTGAAAGTTTCCTCTGGGTTCGGTTTGCTTTCCCATTCTGGCGCACCACCTTGTGCGGCATCACCTGAAATTAAGCCGTCGCCGTAGGTTACCGGATTTTCTATACTGCTCATAAACTCTCCTTAACAACTTGGGTTAAACAACAACTTCTAAAACACAGGCCAGCGCAAAGAACGTGAGTTGTCGACTACTCATTGGTTGAACTCCTCACCAGGAACATCATGCATGATGTTGGAAGTTTGGTGATCACCAAAACCACACGCACATCACAATCCGTGATTCGTACGATGGGGTGTTATTGCGCCGTGCCTGCCTGAAACAACAAAAACGTTAGACTACCGTATAGCTCTCAATGGCATTGGCCATTGTCCGCGCTTGATCGAACGTTAGAAGCGTCGAGTATAGTGTTGCGTCCGGCAAAGTCACGGCAACAGTAACCCGGCCCTCAACATAATTGGAAGGCGAAGCCACGATCACAGAGGCAGAGTTGTAGCTAATAATTATGGCAGGACTGGCCACACTCCCCCAGGGTCCTATGTTCGAGGAAGTCACCAGACTGAAACCTACTGCAATACCAAGTCGCCGCGTTTGGTCAGGCGAGAGAGTTATGTTTTGACCGGGAACCTGAACCTGCGAACCACCGCCTGCTTGTGACACGATGGTTAAATTCTGATTGGTATAGATGGTTGACATAGCTTCCTTTAATGGTCGTTAGAAATCGTGCGGATGGCCAGACTGTAACGGATCGCGCTCTTTCCCTGTGACTTTCTTCGCATAACTTCCGGCAGTTTTCTCAGATTCCTCCGCCGATCTAAGTGGGCAGTAACTGTGCAGTTGGTGCGGGTGGGATAGGATACCGGCGTGTATAGGCAAGCTGAGTATCCTATCCCGAGGAAAGCAAGATTCGAGTGAGGAGGGGCGCGCGACCAAGAACGGGTCGCGGCCATCGTCGCGTGTGTGACTCGCGACCCAGCCGCAAAGTCCAAAAAGCTACAGCGGCAAGCGATACTGGCCGTCGTTGTTGACGATGCTACCTTGCTTACAAGCTGCGCTGATCGCTAATTGCGCCGTGCGTTTGGAACACTCGGTTTGCTGCATGATTTTCTGCCGCAGCTCGCTGTAGCGAAGCTGCCCGCCACGAGTGGTAAGTGCTTGGGTGACATCCGCTGGCTCCACCTTATGGCGGGGCGTTGGAGCCACGGGTGCCGAAGCGGTGCTGGAAAACCAGAGAGTCTGGGGATCAAGTTTCAGCAATCGCGGTGGCTGGGGCGCGCTGTAGCGAAACTGAAAGCGCAGCTCGAGGGTGGGCAGCTGTGGCGAAGGGCGGGTGAGCAGCATGTAAGTATCGCCCACGGCATGCAAGGCACTGGAGCCGCGAAAGGCGCTGCCGATTTCTTCTCGGGTGATGGATTTGCGGACATGGTGGACGACGATCACAGCGGCCCGGGTGGCGTCGCGCAGGCGCAGCAGCGCCTGACAGAGAGCCGCCATGGCGCGAGTATCATTTTCGTCCTGATCGTGGGTAGAGTAGAGCGGATCCAAGACGATGACTTCGGCAGCGGCGGCTTGGGCGGCGACGATGAAGTGATTGAGACCCTGGGGTGCACTGAGCAGATGTCCGGTGGCCCGGGTATCGACCAGCAGATGATGATCGGCGGCGGGACCAAGACCACGCCGCATGACCAGCAAGCGGCTGACGAACTGCGGCAAGGGCAGCTCGAACTGGCAGACCAGAACGCGGCGTGGAGCCGGAATGGGAAAGCCGATGCGGTTGGAGCCAGCGGCCAAAGCCAGCGCGAGATTGGCGACCAGCAAGGATTTTCCCACCTTAGGCTCGCCGCCGACGAACCAGATACCCTGTGCGGGCAGCAGTCCGGGCTCGACCAGAGAAGGTGGCGGGGTAGGTGGCTGCTGTTCGAGCAGTTGAGCCAGCGACACCACCGTCGATGCCGAAGCTTTCTGCCTGTCGTGATCCTTCATAAAAGAGCCTCGGTGGTAGCGTCAAGCAGGATGGCTTCATTGACCAAGGAAGTCTTGCGCAGGGCTGCCAAGCGCAAGGCGGTTAGGGCGAGTTTGTTCACTTTGCGCAGAATGCCTTTAGTAGCTTGATAGAGAGCTTGGGTGGCGGTGTCATCAAACAGGGGCTGGCTCATACCGGCGGCTTTCAGTTGATGGGCGAGATAGGTATCGAGTTCCTCGCGCGCCAGTCCTTCCAAGTGATAGTGCACGGCGATGCGCTGGCGCAAGGCTTCATGCAACTGCAAGGACAAGGTCCGGCGCAGCAGCGGTTGTCCGACCAGCAGCAAGGTCAAGTAGTGAGAGGAGTCCATATCGAAGTTGAGCAGCAAGGGGAACTGTTCCAGGGCGGGATGACAGAGCAGATGCGCTTCATCACAGATCAGGATGGGATGTTGTTTTTTGCTCTGGTTCAAGCGCACGATGGCTTCGGAGATCTGACGCACCAGATCGCCACGGCGACAGGCGGGTTCCAGGTCCAGTTCGCGCGCCAACTGCCGCAACAGATCGCCGCAGGATCCGGAACTCCAGTGCAGGTAGAGGATCTTGTACAGGTTGGGATTGAGGGTGGCGGTGAAGGTGCGGGCGGCAGTGGACTTGCCGGCTCCGACTTCGCCGGTCAACAGTCCGGCAGCATGATGATCGACCAGAAACTGCAGTCGTGCCTTGATCTGATTCCAAGCTTGCGAAGCGAACAACTGTTTCGTATCCGGGCAATCACTGAAAGGGGTTTTCTTAAAGCCGAAGAACGTTTCCCACATAGGTTGGTTACTCCTCATTCTTTGTCCTTCTGGTTCTCCTTCTCCTGGTCGTCTTGTTTCTGCTGCAAGAGCTCCACGAAGTTGATACCGGTCGGTTCTGGAGCCGGGGAGGGCAAGAGTTTGGCCGAAGGGAGTTGTGCATTGACCACGGCATCGACGATCCGCGCCATGCTGTGGGCTTGCTCCTGGAAGTAGATCTCCACCTGGTATAGATCGAGGGGATCGAACCGCGCTTCGATAGTTTGTCCCGCGAACTGCGGCGGAGCCTCATAGAAATGCCCACGCAGCAGGAAGGTCGAGTCGCGACGCACGAGGCGAGCGACGCGATAAAAGAACAAACGGCGCAGATCGGTCGAGGGTGGGAGTTGGCGGATGTGTTCGATGTCTCGCTGCCAGCGCAGCAAAGGAGTCGTTCCCAACCCGCTGTGCTCGGACCCGTGATAGACCTGCTCGATCCAGGCCCAGAGACGCTGATTCAACTCCGGAAGCGAAAGCGTCCGTCGCGGATCCAGATTGGCTAAAAATTGTTCTCGCACGGAACGAAACCAACGTTCGATCTTGCCTCGCCCTTCGGGTTGATAAGGCGGGGTGTGAGTGATGAGGATGCCGATGGAGGCGGCAATGCGCGCCAACTGCTGACTGCGATAGACCTTGGCATTATCCACGTAGAGGCGAGTGGGCAAGCCACGTGCGGCCACGGCTTGGCGCAAGCAATCGAGGAATGCGTCGAGTCCTTGATGGGTATAAAACTGGGCATGCGGGATCAGACGGCTGGCGTCGTCCAGGATGGCATACAAGAAGACCTGCATGCGTCCGCCGCCGGCACGCTGGACGTAAGGTCCAAACAGCATATCCGATTGCCAGATTTGGTTGCTAAATTCCGCTTCGAACTTCTTGTGCGCCGGCGCGGCCAGCAGCTGGCGAGTGGTCAGGCCGCGCTGGTGGAGGAAGCGATACAGAGTGGCGGCCGAGATCGCGGGAGAATCGTTGCCGGACACCAAGGCCAGTTCCCGCAGTAGAGTCGTGCCGGTGCGGTGTGGGTTCTCGCGCTTCAGTCGTTCGATCAGCTCGGCCAGTTGCGGTGGGACGACACGCGATTGCCCACGATCTCGTCGCACGTGCGGAGCTAAGGCGGGAAAACCACCGCGGCGATAGCGCAGTGCCCAATCGAGCAAGGTATCGACCGAGAGCGAGATGCGTTGGGAGTAGGGGATCTCATAGTTCCGCGCGGCAATCTCCTCTGCGCGGCGGGTGAGCTCCCCACGCGGAAGAGTCTCCAACACTAAAGGGGCGATGAGGCCATAGCGGAACAAGGCGATTTTTTCCGCTTTCGCATCCATGGTGACCCCCTCTCGACATTGCCACCCTAGTCCGCCGTGGGGTTGCCGCCAAGACAAGTGCTGTGTGTTTGTGATCAGGAGCGGGCGAAAGTCGCCGGCAAGCTGAGACGACAGCCGTGAGGAATGAGAAAACGCGGCCAGCCCAGCAAGTGCACGCGCAGGTTGGCAAACAGGAAACGATGCGCCCGGATCCAGCCCATCGCTTCCAGCATCTGCAAAGCCCGGATCACAAAATCCATCGCGGGCACGACCACCGTCACGCTGGCCAAGGCTGCGCACAAAGCCAGGGCTTGCTTTTGAAAACGACGAATCCAGAACTGGCCGCGCTGGTATGGCATGCTCGGTTGAAGGGCTGCGCCAGCCGCTTCTCGTAAACTGCGACCAGCGAGCAGGCGAGCTACCAAGAACAAGCTGATCAACGAAATACCAAAGCGCAGATACGGCAAGGCAAACTCTGGCAACAGAGAAACCGTACGCTTACAGAGGCGGCACAAGTAGCGGCGCACGGGGATTAATCCATCGAATGCCACATCCACCAAAGTGCGACAGTAGAAACCGTGCGCGATGAGAGGACTGCCGGCTTGGCATTGTGGGCAGCTGTCGGGGCGATAACGATCGGGATCAGAAACTTCTTGCAAGTACTGCTGGATGCAACCGCTGCAGCGGTGTAGGATTTGCATGAGGGACCTCCCTCCGGGAGTCGTCCAACTCCCGTGATTGGTTTAGGCCGGAGGGCTTCACCGCCCTCCGGGGGCTAAACATCCCAAATCCTACAACCACGAATCACACCTGCACAGGGATAGCTGCCTATCCCCACGCGATCCACTGGAGCGTCACATTCGGTTGCGCCATCTTGTCGCGATCACTTCCATCCAAGCAGGACTTAATCAGAGAAAGGAAAGTTTTGGCGGGGCAAAAGAAAATGATTCGTCAGACCAGACCTTTCAAGACTTTTCTTCTCTGATGAGGCCAAGTACGATGTGCTTGTCTCAATCTTTGAAATCGCTTCGACCAGTTCCCAAAGACCAGGAAAAAAATTTGAGACTTTCGAGCGGAACGACTTCTCAACCTCCGCCTTTTTGTCCTCGATGGAACTTAAGACTTCAAGCTCACGCGCAGTGATAGCGCGTTGTGCTTTTTCAAGGTCACCCGCAACTTTAGCAACTTCTTCGGCGATGAGTCTTTTCAAGTAATTCTTAAACATGGGGGTGTGTCCTTTGTAGAATCCTTTTTTGCTTGCTCTGCTGCCTCACGGCACAATTCCGCCATGTTGATGGGTTCCGTTGGTGCGACTTCTGGCGCAATGGGTGCGGTGGTCCTCTCCATTGGTTTGCCGTTGTTGTCAACGAAGAATGGTTTCATATGGCTCCTTAAACCGTTGGTTGGCCCTGGAACCCCATCCGGGGGTAGAATCGCGTTTATTAGAATGCCAGAGGCCCTTCTAGCGGCCTTCCAGAGGCTCTTAAACGGCCAGCAGCTAACTTAGCGAGGTGCTCAGGGGTTAGTTGACGCTTAGGTCGAACCTGAGCCATCTGACACTTGATGGTATGGGCGCGACCGCCAGCGCCGTAACTCAGGACGGTACCTTTGCCGGGGCCGACCTTCTCACCACATACCGCGCAGATCGCTTGCCTTGGAATCATTGATGGTGTGTCCTCTCCCCTTAAGGAACAAACTAGCCGTCGCCAGTGAGCGCCGATGGGGGTTCCTCAATACCTATGGGATGATTCACGCACGTGCTGTTCGCCAATGGGGTGTACCGGGTTCCCCGTAGCTGGGGTTTACTATTGGATTTTGAGGTTAGCGGCTTAAAGCTTTTGTTTTCTTGGTCATGGCCCGCCGCTGAGGTGGTCGGTCTGGGGGGCAGAAAATCGAAATTATACCTATAAAATGTGACTCCTAAGTCATAAGCCTCTTACATTCAATCATTTACAAGCGGCTTTGACCGCTTTGATTCCTTGCGGCTCTCAGCTTCGATCGGCGATCTAGCGGGGGCCGACAGCATTGCGTGAAAATACAAGCCTTGCTCCGCACCCTGCCCATGGCACATCACTTGATACAGTAACCAGTGCTATTTTTGTGTTTTCAATGGGTTAGATGCGTCTTATCGGACTGCTTGCGGACTCGGCTCATGGTGAGAGGCAAACCAGGGACACACAACTATGCGCGATTCTTGTCAGAAGTGTGTTAACTGTAATGGAATCAGATATCTACTTGATATGGGTGCGGTTATTTTTAGTTACTGTGTCAAAGTTGACACACTTTCAACTCTCTATTTGTGATCTGCGAGGCAAGGTTCAAAGTGCCGTCAAGTGCCGTCAAATAATGGTGTTTTTAGGTCCATTTTGAAAATGAAGCCATAAGCGCTGATGGGCGACAATCAGAACTCCCGAGCAACGACAATTAGAATTCCCGATCAGCGACAATAGCCAAGCTCTGGTTTTGTGTTCTTGGCGGCACTCAAAATTTGGTGACAGACA
>Ga0207646_10005758_pt1 | contig 12988 bp, 13 predicted proteins | sample KBSK5502metaG_FD_184343 | JGI IMG/M metagenome (GOLD analysis project Ga0207646, IMG submission 184343) | Corn, switchgrass and miscanthus rhizosphere microbial communities from Kellogg Biological Station, Michigan, USA - KBS K5-50-2 metaG... | ecosystem: Host-associated > Plants > Roots >...
ATGGAAGGTCTGGCTTGGAAGCCCCCCGAGGATTGCGAAACATTGGCTAAATGTTTAGCGGCCATTACGACTTCCCAGAGAAAACGCTTCGCGTCTCCGAAAGTGTGGGCCGGGCGGACGATGGATATTGTATTAAATCGGAAGATTTGCACAAAGACGGTTTTTTGGAACTGCGCGGGCAGGCACGGTCCAATAAGCTCCCCGGTGCCTGACAAAGCGAAGCATGAGCAGGCGAGGTGTGGCAAACATGACTTGGGGGAATGCAGTTTTATCGGAAGACCAGTGCAACGTTGAGATGGACGCCGGTGAGCGCAAGTATCCAGCCGACAGGCTAACGGCCGCGACGGGCAAATGCACATCCTCAACATCGCCTATTTCTATCGAATTCAGAATCCGTCAACCCAAGGGGACCGAAGGTGTGAATGCCGACTTTGCGGGCATCATAGGAGCGAGCTTGGCTCTTAAGAGCGTTCTGGATCTCGTTCGGACGGTCGCACCTACGAATTCCACCGCTCTGATCGAAGGCGAAACCGGTACAGGCAAGGAACTCATCGCTCGAGCCATTCACGAGCACAGCGCACGCCGGCACCGTCCTTTCGTGAGATTGAATTGTGCGGCAATTCCTCTCGGACTACTGGAGAGCGAACTTTTCGGCCACGAGAGAGGGGCGTTCACCGGCGCGGTCGCACGCAAGGTGGGGCGTTTCGAATGTGCCAACGGTGGAACACTGTTTCTGGATGAGATCGGAGATATCCCGCTCGAATTGCAGACCAAACTACTGCGCGTCCTTCAGGAGCAAGAGTTCGAAAGGTTGGGTAGTATACAAACCATATCAGTTAACGTACGCCTGGTGGCCGCAACCAACCGCGATTTGGCCGCCTTGGTTTCCACGAAGCAGTTTCGCAGCGATCTTTACTACCGGCTCAATGTGTTTCCCATCTCTGTCCCTGCCCTGCGCGATCGCCCGGAAGATATTCCGTTGCTGGTGATGCACTTTGTGAAGACTTTCGGGGGCCAGATGGGCAAACACATTGAAGAAGTGCCGGCGGCAGTAATGGAGGCCCTTGTAGGTCATTCATGGCCAGGGAATATCCGAGAGCTACAAAATTTCATCGAGCGGAGCGTGATCCTCACTTCTGGGAACGCTTTGCGTCCGCCACTTGCGGACTTGAAACTTACCAACGAACCGAAATCCCTGGGGCCTATTACCTTGGCGGACGCGCAGCGAGACCACATCCGCAGGACTCTCGACCAAACACGCGGGGTTGTGGGCGGTCCGAATGGGGCGGCTGGGCGTTTGGGATTAAAACGGTCGACGTTTTACTTCCGGATGCAGAAGCTAGGCATTGTAAAGGCGCGAGTCCGCCGCGCCCCCGAAAATGCAGAACGAATTGGTTAGGTAGTTCATCATAAAAGCGGAACGAGAGAAAAGATTGCTCGGTACGGCAAGAACTCCGAGTCTGGCGGCCGCGAGCTGCGCACTGCTCGTGCACGAGCTTCTTGAATGGATCAGAGCATGTTCAACACAATGACACCGCAAACATTTACGTTCGCTAGTTCGCCATTTTGGCCCGTCGCGATCGGCTTTTTCGGTCTTGGAACCGGCTACTTCATCTGGGGTGGGCAGGCTCTTTTTGGCTATCCCAAGGTTGGCCCCGAAGTCGATCGCACCATGGGGATGTGGGGGTTCTGGATGCCCGGCTTTTGCCAGTTCCTCACGGGCGTATATCTAATTGTAGGTTTAACTTGGTTCAACGTTTTCGGAAACGCGGCGCCGCTTTACATGGCGGGCGTGGCATTCACCGTTTACGGAATTCACTGGTTCGCGATGGCCCATCGACGCTACCTCGGGTCGAGCGCGGCACCAGACGGATGGATTGGCGATCGCGTATTTCTTCATTTCGGCGCTCGGAACCTATGTGTTTGGCAAGGCCGGAGATATTCCCGTCATGATTATCTTCATCGGTCTGACGTTGATCTATCTCGTGGAAGCTCCTACGCGGCTGGCCGAGTGGAACGCTGGCTCCCGAATCGTGGCATTGCTGCAATGCTCTACGGGAATTTGGCTGATGTATTGCACCTGGGCGGTCACCGTCAATCTGGCGCTAGGTTACAAGCTCTGGATCTAGGTCGCCGTCCAAGAAGGAGGACAGCGATGCCCATGAGGGGTATTTTCCACGCGAGGGACCGCCAGCCGTACTGGAATTTGTCTGGATGCATTTTCAAACTCTTGTATTGTGTCCCGCATTTATGAAGAGTATGTTCTCCCTAAAAAATGGCGGAGAATGGCTGGAGGCTCGTATGATCAAGGAGCTTTTCTCTAGCTGGCCGGTGATCCGCCAGATCCGCTCGGGCGGGGATGGAACCGGGGTTGAAGCGATGAGCGCCCAAACGCGCAACCTTCGCCCCCGGCTTGAGACCGCAGACGTCGCTCGCTCCGTATGCCCCTATTGTGCTGTGGGATGCGGCCAGCTCGTATTTCACAAACACGGGAAATTGGTTTCGATTGAAGGAGACCCAGATTCATTTATTTCCCGGGGGCGGCTTTGCCCTAAAGGTTCCGACAGCTTCGAACTGCTGACCCACGCCAACCGGGAGACACGCGTCAAGTATCGCAGACCGTATTCTACCAAGTGGGAAGAGCTAGAACTTGAAACGGCTATGGACATGATCGCCGATCGAGTCTGGGACACCCGTGAGCCCACGTTTATTGAGGAAAAAGATGGAAAAGTCGTGATGCACACGACCGCCATGGCGCACCTCGGTGGAGCGACGCTCGATAACGAAGAGAATTATCTGATCAAGAAGCTATTCGCTGCCGGCCTGGGCATGGTCTGTATCAGCAATCAGGCCCGTATATGACACAGCTCAACTGTGCCCGGTCTGGGCACATCCTTCGGTCGAGGGGGAGCAACCACAGCACCAAGCGATCTCTTGAATTCTGACGCCATTCTGATCATGGGATCCAACATGGCCGAAAATCATCCCGTTGGTTTCCAATGGGTCGTGGAAGCACGTGAGCGAGGAGCACAGGTAATTCACGTTGACCCTCGCTTCAGCCGGACTTCGGCGATGGCCAATATCTGGGCGCCTTTGCGTGCCGGATCGGACATCCTGTTCCTCGGGGGACTCATTCACTACGTTCTCGAGAACGAGAAAGACTTTCGCGAGTATGTTGTCCACTACACTAACGCTTCCTCGATCGTTCCGGAAGATTTCAAGGACACCGAGGACCTCGGAGGCGTATTTTCTGGCTGGGACGCGAAGAATAAAAAATACGACGCCGGCACATGGTTTTACGAAGGGTGCGTGGAGGGCGACGAAGGTGTGCCCTATGATGCCTCGGCGCACTGCGGCCACTGCAAAGAGGGCGCGGGGACCACGGTTGATCTCACACACTGCAAGTCTGACCCCACCCTCAAGCATCCACGATGTGTCTACCAAGTCCTGAAGAAGCATTTTGCGCGGTACACGCCTGAGATGGTCGAACGTTTCTGCGGAGTTCCCAAAGAACGATTTTTGAAAATAGCTGAGGTCTTTTGCTCGGCATCGGGTCCTGAGAAGACCGGCGCGATTTGCTACGCTCTGGGTTGGACGCAGCAATCGAAGGGGTCGCAGATCATCCGAGCGGCCGCGATCCTCCAACTGTTGCTTGGCAACATCGGGCGCCCTGGCGGAGGGATCCTGGCACTCCGCGGCCATGCTTCGATCCAAGGCTCGACCGACATCCCAACTCTGTACGACATCCTCCCTGGCTATTTAGCGATGCCCACATTTGGCATCACGGACGATCTGGCTGCCTACATTGCGAAACACCGCGATCTTACTGGCTGGTGGTGGAACTTCGATAAGTACATCGTTAGTTTGCTCAAGGCTTACTACGGTGAAGCTGCGAGCAGAGAAAACGACTGGGGATTCGATTGGCTTCCACGAGTTACCGGCGACCATTCGCACCAAGGCTATTTTCTGGAAATGATGGACGGTAAGGTTGAGGGTTTGTTTGTTATGGGGCAAAACCCGGCCGTGGCTGGCCCCAATTCGCGGTTGGAACGTAAAGCATTGGCAAAACTGAAATGGCTTGTCGTACGCGATATGGTCGAACTCGAGACCGCCTCTTTCTGGTATGACTCCCCGGAGGTCGAGCGCGGCGAACTTCGGCCGGAGGAAATTTCTACCGAGGTTTTCCTTTTGCCTGCCGCCGGGCATGCAGAGCAAGACGGCTGCTTCACCAACACGCAACGTCTGCTGCAGTGGCACCAAAAGGCCGTCGATCCTCCAGGAGACGCGCGGAGTGAGACGTGGTTTATGTATCATCTGGGGCGCCGTCTGAAGGACAAGTCGAGGAAAGATCCACGACCGCGCAACGCCGGCCTGAACGCGTTGACGTGGGACTATTCTCTCCAAGGAAAGCTGCAAGAACCCAGGGTGGAAGAGATCCTTCAGGAGATCAACGGCTATACCGCAGCCGACCGAAAATTGGTGACCGGATTCGGTGAATTGAAAGCCGATGGGTCGACCGCCTGCGGCTGCTGGATTTACTCTGGCGTATTTCCGCGCCCAGGCGAAAACCGTGCCAACCAGCGCAATTCGCAGGACTATTTGGGTCACGGCTGGGGTTTTGCATGGCCTGCAGATCGCCGCATCCTTTATAACCGAGCGTCTGCCGCTCCGGATGGACGTCCCTGGAGCGACCGAAAAAAGTTACTTTGGTGGGACGAGCGGAAGAAAGAATGGACTGGCCTTGATGTCCCGGACTTCACGAAAACCAAAGCGCCCGATTACCAACCTTATAAGGATGCGGAGGGTGATGAAGCTCTCGCAGGCGATAAACCCTTCATCTTGCATGCCGATGGCGTCGGCTGGATCTGGGCGCCCAAGGGATTAGCGGATGGCCCCCTGCCAACTCACTACGAATCCTTGGAGTCTCCGGTCCGCAATCCACTCTATCCAGAGGCCCAAAACAACCCGGCTGCAATGAAGGAAGAGCGACCTCAAAACGAGTACGCAAATTCTCCCGACGCTCGGTTCCCCTTTGTCATGAGCACTTACCGGTTGACGGAGCACCACACTTCAGGCGCGATGTCGCGCATGCTTCCGCATCTTGCAGAACTCCAGCCTGAGTTCTTCTGCGAAATATCTCCCGAGCTTGCCGTGGAACGTGGGGTAGAAAACGGTGGCTGGGTGACACTCATGACTCCACGTGGGATCGTTGAGGCGAGAGCTCTGGTAACTGCGCGGATGCGGCCGCTACTCATTAACGGAAAGATGGTGCACCAGGTAGGCGTGCCTTTTCACTGGGGCTATCGCGGACTGGTCCAAGGGGACTCCGCCAACGACCTAGTCGCCATCTCGGAAGAGCCCAACGTCCGGATTATGGAAGCCAAGGGAATTCTTTGTAATCTCTCTCCGGGGCGGCGAGCAAAAGGCAAAACTGCTCTCGAGCAATTGAGTGCACACTTGGGGGGATCCGATGCCCATTAGCGCTTTTTTAACGGATGCGTCGCTATGCATCGGTTGCAAGGCATGCGAGGTGGCCTGCAAGGAGTGGAACCAAATTCCCGATGATGGTTTCGTGTGGTCTGGCCAGTCGTACGACAACACACGCGCTTTAGGGGCCTCCACCTGGCGACACGTACTGTTTCTCGAACAGAAACAGCCCATGGGCTCCCAGCTAGCGAGCATAGGGGAGCCGTTTCGATGGCAGTTTCTCTCCGATGTTTGCAAGCACTGCGCTAACGCTGGGTGCCTGGAAGCTTGTCCTACAGGCTCGATTGTCCGCACCGAAGTTGGCTCGGTGTTTGTCCAACCCGATATATGCAATGGTTGCGGATACTGTGTCGTCTCCTGCCCGTTCGGAGTGATTGACAAGCGCCCGGAGGACGGACGCGCTTTCAAGTGCACGTTTTGCTACGACCGGCAGAAGGCTGGGCTGGTCCCCGCCTGCGCCAAAGCATGCCCGACGGAATCCATCCAATTTGGCGATCTCGAGGAACTGAAGCAGCGCGGCAAGAGTCGCGTGCAAGACCTGCAGAGGCGCGGATATCACGACGCACAAATTTACAATCCGCAAGAGACCAGCGTGGGCGGAATCCACGCCTTCTTTGTAATTTTGGGAGAACCGGAAGCGTACAATCTGCCCCCAACTCCAGAGGTGCCGACGGTTTATTTGAAGAGTGCCTGGACCTCGGCACTCGTTTCCGCCGCGATTATTGTCGCTATTGTTTTTGCGGCTTTTGCCATTTGATTCCTATTCGTGAAAAGAGGCCAGCTCCCCAGCAGAACCGAGATAAGCAATATGAAAGCAGCTACCAAACTCAAAGCGACCGAAGAAAGGCTCGAGGAAATTCGGAAGGCCGCCATCGAAAATGCCTCACCGACCGGGATCACTCAACCTGGAGCTGGAACGCCGCTAGCCCAGAACGTGGGGAGCTACTACGGCCTGCCGGCGCTCAAGGCTCCTGTCTGGACCTGGCAAGTGCCGCTCTATTTTTTCCTTGGCGGTATCGCCGGTGTTTCCGCCTGTTTGGCGTTCATTGCTCAATCCTTCCGGAGCAATCCCGCACTGATCCGTACTTCCCTCTGGGCCGCACTCCTCGGAGCCGCAATATGTCCCGTTCTGCTAATCGCCGACCTTGGCAGACCTGCGCGCTTCCTGAATATGTTGCGCGTGTTCAAGCTCCGCTCCGCCATGTCGCTTGGCGCATGGATTCTGGCGGCCTTTTCCGGTTGCGCGTTTGTTGCCGTGTTCTGTTTCGAGTTGCTGTTGCGAGGCTTCACGAATCCGCTTTTGACTTCGTTGCTTTGGTTGGCAGAGGCATCTGCGGCTGTGGCTGGTCTGCTTCTCGGGAGCTACACCGCCGTGTTGATCGGAGCGACCGCTATTCCAGTGTGGTCGGAAAATCGTAAGCTCCTTCCGGCACATTTTCTAACGTCTGGCCTTGGCTGCTCGGCAGCGATACTAGAGTTCGCGGGATTTTTGATTCCTGCCACGCAAATCCTGGGCTTTGCCGCGTCAGGAATCGAAACAGTGATTGAGATCTTCCTGGAAGTGCGGAAGCGGCCCGTCGATGCGCCGCTACACCACGGAAGGTCGGGCACGACACTACGCATCGCGGGACTTCTCGAAGGGCCCGCCGCACTTTTGCTGCGTGTTTTCTGGGGCTCGGTTCCTGCGGGACGCTATGCCGCTGCAAGTTGTTTCCTGATCGGGGCCCTTCTCAGCCGCTATGCGTGGATCTGGGCGGGCCGCGCTTCTGCCAGTGACCCCAACGCCTTGTTTCACCTCCAGCGCAAAGCCTAAAGAACGGAATAAGCTTAACGGGCGAAGCGCATGAATGTTCTGCAAAGAGAGACCTCTTAGTTTCTCCGGCACTCCTACGCCGAAGGATTTGCGCCACCGCTGCCACCCTGCAGAAGGCTCCTCCGTCGTCGACGTAGACAAGGTTGCAGGTCCCGCACGACATCGAATGATCTCACCCGTCAGTAATCCTGCCAGCGCGCTGACAGACTGTCGACTCGTTGAACAGTATGTCTTTCCGGCGGTCGACATCGTAAACGCTGTTCCGACTGCAAGCACCTGCACACACGGGAGATAAGTCAGCAGTGTGAGGATGGATCGATTGGAGTGCCAGGTGCACCTGCAGGAACGTAGGCGGCGTCGCAATCGACATTCAGCCGTGTCGCCTCAGAGTGATAGTTTTCAAGGCTGGGATTGGCAGCACATGAGCTATCAGGAAGCTCCTTGGCGACAAGGAGCACGGCGAGCAATGGCGGAGAAGCACAAAACGGAATGGCCAGTACTCGTTGGCAGGGCCACAGGAATACTCGTTCTCGTGGGTGGGATACTTCTCGCGGCTAGCCTGTGCAACGCGACCACGCCGTCAGAGAACGCTGTCCCCAACATCTTCGATCCACGCTCAACTCCAGCAGAGTCGATCTATCATTTGTCACGTTTCGTCCTGGCAATCACTGGATTGATTTTCCTGGTCGTCTTCAGTTTGTTGGCCTATGTCGTCGTTAAATTTCGCAGCAGAACGGTGGACGCCACAAGCGAGCCGGCCCAGGTTTACGGGAGCACACAGATTGAACTGGCCTGGACCATTATTCCGACTCTGATCGTGTTCGTTCTATTTCTGGCTACCGCTCGAGTCATTCACGCTATCCAGGATACTCCGAAACCGGCGACTGCAGTGGAGGTCACTGCAATCGGCCACCAGTTCTGGTGGGAGTTTCGCTATCCTGCGCTCGGCATCGTCACCGCTAACGAACTGCACGTTCCTGTTAGCGACCCCGCGCATCCAACTCCTACATTCCTGAAGTTGCTTTCCGCCGATACGGATCACAGTTTCTGGGTTCCTCAGCTTGCGGGAAAAACAGACTTGATTCCAAATCGCTTGAATGAGACCTGGATAGACCCGCACCGGACAGGCGTCTTCCTCGGTCAATGCGCGCAGTACTGCGGGACGCAGCACGCGAAGATGCTCCTACGGGTGTCGGTCGAGAGTGCGGAAGACTTCGCAGCGTGGGTCAGCACTCAGAAGCAGCCCGCGATTCAGGATGAGAGGGAAATCGCCGGCAAACAAGTCTTCGAAACTACAGCGTGTGTCAACTGTCATGCGGTCGCAGGCACGAATGCAAAGGGGCATTTCGGTCCTGATCTGACGCACCTGATGAGCCGTCGCACCATCGCGGCTGGTGCCGCTGAAAATACAAGGGAAAACCTTCGGTTGTGGATTCAAAACCCTGACGCCATCAAACCCGGCTCGCTTATGCCGGCAATGAAGTTAAGCGACGTCGATCTGGACGCGCTGGTGCGATATCTGGAAACGCTCCAATAAAGAAGGATTTTGGGAGACGAGATATGTCATCGGATGCAATGGCCCTTCAAACAGCAGAAGTAGGCGGGGCGCGGCCGTGGGTTCAAACGCTGCACGAATGGGTGACTACGGTCGATCACAAGCGTTTGGGGATTCTTTACATCTTGTTCGCGTTGCTCTTTCTGGTCATCGGCGGAATCGAGGCCACCATTATCCGGATCCAGTTGATGCGTCCGCACAATGACTTTGTTTCTCCGCAAGTTTTCAATCGCATGTTTACGATGCATGGCACGACCATGATTTTCTTCGTGATCATGCCCGTTATGTTCGGGTTTGCGAACTACCTCGTGCCGTTGATGATTGGGGCTCGTGACATGGCGTTCCCGCGGCTCAATGCATTCAGTTTCTGGCTGACCGCTTTCGGAGGATGCCTTCTGTACTTCAGTTTGATTGGGGGAAGCGGCTTGTACGGAGCAGGCAATGCTCCAGACGTCGGTTGGTGGGCGTATGCTCCGCTGACGTCGCGCGCGTTTTCTCCCGGCCACAGTTCCGACTACTGGACGATTGCGTTGTTGGTTTCGGGATTCGGGAGCATCGGGACTGCCATCAATATCATTGCCACGATCCTCTCCATGAGGTGTCCCGGCATGACGCTAAGCCGTATGCCGCTGCTGGCTTGGCTCAACTTGGTGATGGCTGGCCTGGTCCTGATTACGATCACCCCGCTGTCCGCGGCGCAGATCATGCTGCTCGTCGACCGTTATCTCGGCGGGCACTTCTTTGATACTCAGGCCGGCGGGTCCGCGGCCCTCTGGATGCACTTTTTCTGGATCTTCGGCCATCCGGAGGTGTACATCCTGGTCATTCCTGCGTTCGCTTTTGCGTCCGAAATCATTCCGGTATTTTCGCGCAAGCCTATCTTTGGCTATCCGGTCATGGTTGGAGCGACGGTGGCTATCGCCTTCGTGAGCTTGAGCGTCTGGGCGCACCACATGTTCAGCATCGGCATGAGCTCCTATTCCAATAGTTTTTTCGTGCTGACGACGATGGTTATTGCCGTTCCGACTGGCATTAAGATTTTCAACTGGCTCGGTACTATGTGGGGTGGGAAAATCCAGTTCAAGATACCGATGCTGTTCTGTATCGGATTCCTGTTCCAATTCTTAATAGCCGGTCTCACAGGCATCATGCAGGGTGCGGCGCCTTTCGATTGGCAGCTTACCGGTTCGTACTTTGTCGTCGCGCACTTTCACTACGTCATCGTGGGCGGCATCTTATTCGCTCTGTTCGCGGCATTCTATTACTGGTTCCCAAAAATCACCGGGAGGATGCTGAACGAAACCCTTGGCAAGCTGCATTTCTGGTTGTTCCTCATCGGGTTTCACATGACATTTGACACGATGCACATTCCCGGCGTGCTCGGCATGCCGCGGCGCATTTATACGTACGAGCCCGGCCGCGGCTGGGACATTTGGAACCTGATTGTCACGATCGGTGCTTTCATCCAGGGCGTCGCCATACTGGTGTTTGTCGCGAACCTTATTTTTTCTTATCTGAGGGGACCTAAAGCGGGGAACGATCCCTGGGACGCTTGGACTCTCGAGTGGTCGGTGAGTTCGCCGCCACCAGCCTATAACTTCGCTTCCATTCCGACGGTCGCGAGCCGGCGCCCGCTATGGGATCAAAAACATCCTGAAGACCCGGACAGCCGTTATGAGTGAAGGGAGCAATCGATGAGCGTTTTCGCAAGGCCGATCACTCAGACGCCCGTCGCCTGGACACTACCGTATCGAGGCACGGTCGGAATGGCCAGCCTGATTGTTGCCGAATCGGCCATCTTCACGATTTTTGTCGTGGCCTATCTCTTCTATGCAGGGAAGAGCCTTACCGGGCCGACTCCCGGCGAAGTGCTCGAGACACCCATCTTCTACACGATTTGTTTGTTGTCCAGCAGCCTGACGATCCACTTCGCGTCAAGATTTCTCGAACGCGGCAAGCGAGGCGCGTTCCTCGGCTTGTGGGTCCTCACGATTGTCCTTGGTGCTCTCTTTTTGTTCGGCACCGGCCAGGAATGGCATCGGCTAATCTACGAACGCGGGCTGACGATTTCCACCAACCTTTTCGGGACGACCTACTATTCGCTCGTGGGTCTGCACGCGTTTCACGTCACCGCTGGTCTGCTGATGCTTAGCATCGTGCTTCTGTTCGGCTTGGCCGGGCGTGTTGGTCGGGAGCAGTCGGATCGCGTAAACGTGCTTTCTCTGTATTGGCATTTTGTCGATGCGGTATGGGTCGTTGTTTTCACCGTGGTTTACGTTGTCGCCCGCTGAGAACTAGGCATGAGGAGAAGTAATGGCAGCTTTATTGTCCGCTGAACAAAGCAAGCAAAGCCCTCAGGGGCTCCGCGAGATCGAATTGCCCGCTCCCTCGGCGTGGCCCATTGTTCTCGCTTTTGGATTTACGCTGCTGTTCGCGGGACTGCTGACAAGCCTATCGGTAAGCGTCTTGGGTGCTGTGCTTGCCCTGGCTGGTTGCGTGGGCTGGTTCCGCGAAGTCTTGCCTCACGAGCACGAAGAAGTTGTGCCCGTCGTCCCCGAGGAACTGTCGATTACCACGGAGCGCCGCGTCGTCGAACGGATACCGGTCGCGGTGGAACTTGTGCGCGCGTGGCTGCCTGTCGAAACCTACCCGGTATCGGCAGGCGTGAAAGGAGGGTTGGCGGGAGGCATAGCGATGGCGGTGCTGGCGTGCACCTACGGGCTACTCAAGACAGGGAGCATCTGGTATCCGATTAATCTACTGGCGGCGACGATCTACGCGAAGTCATTCAGTATCGACCTCGGGCACCTGAATTCCTTTCATGCCGACAGCTTCGCGCTGGCTCTGCTGCTGCACGGTCTGGGGTCCGTGCTGGTGGGGCTTTTGTACGGAGCGATGCTGCCGATGTTTGCGCGGCATCCGATTTGGCTCGGCGGATTGATTGCTCCAGCGCTGTGGTCAGGCCTGCTGTACTCAATTCTGGGGATTCTCAATCCTGTGCTGGAGAAGCATATCGATTGGTGGTGGTTTGCCGCATCCCAGGCGGCTTTTGGAATTGTCGCCGGAATCGTAGTGATCCGCGCCTCGCCCGTCCGTACACACGAGAATGTGCCTTTCGCTTTGCGCGCAGGAATTGAAGCTCCGGGAACGATTCCACCACGAGGAAGCGGAGAGAAACGTCCGTGAAGTCACTTCTATATCTATGCGCATCCGGAGCCCTCAGCACGATTCTGCTCTCCGGTTGCACTTCGCCGCACGGCCAGCCTCGCAAAGGTTCTGAGACAGTAGCGCCGAATGACGTTTTGGAATTTAGCACTCTGTACGAGGAGAACTGCGCAGGTTGCCACGGGGCACAAGGGCGGGGAGGTGCCGCTATTGCCCTGTCCGATCCAGTGTATCTGGCAATCGCGGACGATGCTGTGTTGCGCAAAGTTGTGGCCAACGGTGTGCCCGGAACCTCCATGCCCGCCTTCGCCCAGAGCGCAGGAGGCATGCTGACGGACAAACAGATTGATGTGATAACGAGCGGAATCCGTTCGCGTTGGAGCCGGCAGGGAATTCTCGGCCAAGCCACCGTACCCGCCTACACGGCTAAATCCGCAGGCGACGCCCAGCGAGGCGAAGCCGCCTACAGGACCTACTGCGAATCCTGCCACGGTCCGGGCGGGCAAGGCGGAGCAAAGGGCAGCGCCATCACCAATGATTCCTTTCTCGCGCTGGTCAGCGATCAAGGGCTGCGCACGATTGTCATTGCTGGCCGTCCCGAATTGGGAGCTCCTGATTGGCGCGAAAACGTGCCCGGCAAGGCGATGTCCGACCAGGAAGTCACCGACGTAGTTGCCTGGCTCGCCTCGCGGCGGGTCCAAAACCCTGGGCAGCCTTATTCCGTTTCGAATTACGCCCATCGCTAGGAGCATGACGATGTCGAATAAAAATATGCTTTCCCGCCGCGGGCTGTTGATGAAGATGGGAGTTTTCTTCAACGGCTTGGTGGCAACCGCATTGACGGTTCCGATCGTGCGCTTCGTTCTGTCCTCGATTACGCGCGGACGCGCGAACGCCTATCTTTCCTGGGTGCCGCTGGGGTCCGTCAGCGAATTTCCGGAGGGCGAAACGCGGATGGCCACCTTTCG
>Ga0207646_10005761_pt1 | contig 12982 bp, 15 predicted proteins | sample KBSK5502metaG_FD_184343 | JGI IMG/M metagenome (GOLD analysis project Ga0207646, IMG submission 184343) | Corn, switchgrass and miscanthus rhizosphere microbial communities from Kellogg Biological Station, Michigan, USA - KBS K5-50-2 metaG... | ecosystem: Host-associated > Plants > Roots >...
CACGTTCGGCCCGATGAGCTACCGACTGCTTGCATGCAAAGTCACTCCTGCGGAGGCACGCGTCTACGCATCCGCTCACGAACTCCTTCACGAGCGCACACTTCCTTCCCTCTAGAACGCGGGTGGGCACTCGCCTGGGCAAGCGTCCTCTCGCCTGAAGACGGGGCGGGCTAACCCGCGTCGAGTTCGCCGGCTCCCTCTTCCGCGGCGGTGATGCAGCGGTCGAACTCGGCGAAGGCGTGCGCCCACGTCTGCGGGTCGCGAAGGTCGACTCCCAGCGGCGCGAGTAGGTCCTGGGGCGAGCGAGAGGCTCCGCTCCCGAGGAAATCGAGGTACGCGGGCACGAACTGCTCGGGATCCTCCCGGTATCGAGCGGCGAGCGAGAACGCGACAAGGTGCGCGAACGCGTAGGCGTACGTGTAGAAGCGGACGTGGATGAAGTGCGGGATGTACGACCAGCCGAGTCGATAGCCCTCGGGCATGTCGAGCGAGTCGGCGTAGTAGCGCGAGTTCTCCTCCATCCACATCTCGGCGAGCCGGTCTCGCGTCAGCGCCTTCCCCTCGCCTCGCGCGGCGTACGCCCGCACCTCGAACCGAGACATCAGCGTCTGGCGGAAGATCGAGGCCATCGCACCCTCGGCACGATCGGCGAGCAGCATCACGCGTGTCGCAGGATTCTCCTCCAGCTCGATCAGCCGCTCGACGGCGAGGAGCTGCGCAAACGTGGAGGGCACCTCGGCCAGTGCGAGGCCCGTGTGGTACGACCGGTACGTCTGCCGTTCGAGCGCGAGCGTCCCGTGCACCGCGTGGCCGAACTCGTGCGCGAGCGTGACGACGTCGCGCAGCTGGTCGGTGTAGTTCATGAGGACGTACGGGAGCACGGTCTTCGAAACCGTGTTGCAGTACGCGCCGCCGACCTTGCCGGGGCGCGGCTCCGCGTCGATGTGCCCTCGGTCGAGGCAACCGCGGAAGATCTCTCCGAGACGTGGGTGGAAATCGCGTAGCGAGTCGTCGACCATCGCAACGGCCTCGTTCCACTCCACGCGGCGGTCACCACCGACCGGCGCGTACTGGTCGCCGAGCTGGAGCCGATCGAGCCCGAGCAGCTCCGCCTTGCGGACGAACCAGCGACGCGCGAGCGGGTAGTGCTCCTCGATGGCGCGGAGCATCGCCTCGACGACCTCGCCCTCGAGCTCGTTGCGCTGGTTCGTCGGCCACATCGCGTCGGGGATGCCGCGCAGCCGGTCGATCGAGAGCCGGTCGCCGACGATCGCGTCGTAGCAGGCGGCCTGCACGTCGGCCACTCCGGCGAGCGCTTCGTAGAGCACCTCGAGCGCCGCGAGCCGCAGCTCGCGGTCGCGATGATGGACGTAGGAGAGGAGGCGGTCGATCGTGTGCGGCTCGGGGCCATCGCCGCCGTCGAACTCGACGGTCAGCGTCGCAAGCTCGCGGCCGTGCAGCGACTCCCAGGCCGAGATCGCGGGCCTGCGCGCGTTCAGCGCCTGCTCTTCTCCCTCGGGCAGGACGTACGGCTTCTCCTCGCGCGCCACCTGCAGCCGGTGCAGGTACGGCTCGAGCTCGGCGGCCTGTAGCAGCGCGTCCGCCTCGGCATCGTCGAGTGCGAGCCACTCCAGCTCGACGAACAAGAGGAGGCTCTCGAGGTCGGCGGCCCGGTCGCGGGCGAGCGTCGCGAGGTCGTTGGTCTCGGCGTCCATCGCGTCCGTGTGCTCGCGCGCCGAGGCGTAGAAGTGGACGCGGGAGATCTCCTGCGTGAGCTCGTCGAGCTCGTCGAGCAGTTCCCGCAGCCCCTCGGCCCCTGCCACGCCGACAGTGCCGCGCCACCGCTGCGCGAAATCACCTGCGCGGGTGAGGAGCCCGTCCCAATCGCGGCGCGCCTGCTCGGCGTCCGGTTCGAGATCGCTCAGGTCCCACCGGACTCCGCTCGCGCTGAGAGATGAGCTGACGGCCACGCTCCGAGGAGCGTATCTGGCGGTTCATCGCGATGCCATACTTGAGGCACGTGTCCCGCCGCCTGCACTGGACCGTCCTGGGGATCGCGCTCGCCATCGGCGTGGGCATCGGCGCCGTGATCGCGGTTGCCGGCTCCTCTACCAAAGCGACGATTCCGGTCGCGGATACGCAGACGCCTGCGGTTGCAAACCCGAATCTCGATCCCGGAGCACGCCTCAACGCCGTCGCTCCCGACTTCACGCTGACGGACCAGTTCGGGAAGCGCGTCTCGCTGCACTCGCTCCGCGGCAAGGTCGTCGTCCTGTCGTTCAACGACCCCGAGTGCACGACCATTTGCCCGCTCACGACGACGGCCATGCTCCGTGCCAAACAGCTCCTCGGGCCGGCGGCCTCCGAGGTCGCGCTGATCGGCGTCGGCGCGAACCCGGAGAAGACGCAGGTCAAGTGGGTCCGCGCGTATTCAAAAGCACACGGGATGATGCACAAGTGGCGGTTCCTGACCGGCTCGCTCGCAGAGCTGAAGCGGGTCTGGCACTCCTACTACATCGCGGCGGCGGTCGTGAACGGCGCCATCGACCACACGCCGGCGACGTACGTGATCGGCCCCACCGGCCGGGAGTCTCGGCTCTACCAGACCGTGATGGCGTACTCGAGTGTGAATCAGCTCGGCTACGAGCTCGCACAGAGCATCGCCGCGCTGCTTCCCGGTCACCCACACCTGCACGGCACGGTGCCGCTTTCCCAGGTGGCGGTGGACGGCCCACGCAACGCGGTGACGCTGCCGCGGATGGGCGGAGGGAGCGTCCGGCTCGGTCCGGGCTCGGGCCCGCACCTCGTGCTCTTCTTCGACACCTGGGAGACCGAGGTGACCAACCTCAGCGCGCAACTCGAAGCGCTCAACCGCTACCAGGCCAGGGCAAGGCGCGACGGACTCCCACCGCTCGTCGCGATCGACGAGGGCGGAGTCGAGGCCTCGCCGCAGGCTCTCCCACGGTTCCTCCACTCCCTGCCTCACCCGCTCTCGTATCCCGTCGTCGTCGATCGGACCGGCACTGTCGCCGACGGCTATCGCGTGCAGGACTCCCCCTGGCTCGAACTCGTCTCGGGCAAGGGCCGGTTCCTGTTCTATGAGGATCTCGCCGTGAAGGGCTGGCCGAGCCTGGAGCAGCTCCTCAACCGAATACACGCCGCGCAAACGAAGTAAAGACTTTCCGGCGAACCTGCATCAATCTGTCGGAAGCTGCGCCGACTGACCCATTCGGGTGACACGCGCTCGCTCGCCCTGTGCTGAAGTGCGGAACCACGCCGACAGCGAGCGACCGCACTCTGCGACGGTCGCGCCCTTCGACGGGAGTTCACCCTTTTCATGCGGACAATCCGCCTTTTCATACTGCTGCTCGCCATCTCCCTCGCACTGGTGCTCACGCTCGTGCGCCCGCTCCAGGGACGCGCGACCCGAGTGGCGAAGAGACATCGCGCACATGTGCATCGGATCGTCCATAGGCCCGAGCCGAGGCACCACCATATGGCTCGCTCGCGTCACGTCTCGCATCCGTTCGGCATCCGCGTCGTCTCGTACGCGCGCCACTTCATCGGGATCCCGTACCGCTACGGCGGCTCGACGCCAGGCAGCGGATTCGACTGCTCGGGGCTCGTCCGCTTCGTCTATCGGCATTTCGACATCGCGCTGCCGCACTCGAGCTGGGGGGACCTCTCGCACGGCCGCCGCGTCTCGCGCCGGTCGCTCCGGCCCGGTGACCTCGTCTTCTTCTACGGCGCCGGCCACGTGGGCATCTACGTCGGCGGCGGACACTTCATCGACGCGCCTCACAGCGGAGCACGCGTCCGCATCTCGACGATGGGTGCGTACTCGGGCTACTACGGTGCCCGGCGCTTCAGCGCGAGCTAGCGCCTAGCGCATCTTCTCGGCCATGGCCGTGAGCAGCTTCCACGCGATGGTGGAGTTGCTCTCCACGAGCGGCCGAAAATCCCATGGGGTCATGCCATAGCAGAGCATGTCCGTGCCGGCAATCAACGTGGCCGTACGGGGCGACTCGTTGATTAGCGCGATCTCGCCGAAGTACTCCCCGGGGCCGACCGAGCCCTTCGACTGCCCGCCGACCGTCACATCTGCGCGCCCCTCCTCTACGACGAAGAAGCCCACCCCGCCTGCGCCTTCCTGCGTCACCGTGTCGCCGGCCTTGAAGCGGCGCTCACGCATGCTGCTCGCGATCTCCTTGAGCTCTTTGTCGTTGAGCCCCGCGAAGAGCGGGACCTTCTTCAACATGTCGGCGGATGCTCCGGCCACGGCGCAGTTATACACAGCTGCGCTTCATCATGCGAGCACCCGCTGATTGCAGCAAGAATCGGCGCGTGCAAGTCCACGTGATCGGGTGCTCTCCGGCCTGGCCCAACCCGGGCGGCGCCCAGTCGGGCTACCTCGTCAAGCAGGACGGACGGCGGATACTGCTCGACTGCGGGCCGGGGGTGCTCCCGCGCCTGCGGCGGCTCGAGCCGTGGCCGCGTCTGGATGCGATCGTCATCACGCACTTCCACCTCGACCACTGGGGCGACCTCGTGCCCTGGGCCTTCGGCGGCCTGTTCGGCGCGGGCCGTGACCAGGAGCCGCCCGAGCTGTGGTTGCCCCACGGCGGCCGAGAGGTGATCCACGGGCTCGATCCCGTCCTCTACGCGAACGCGATCCTCGAACTCTTCGAGGTGCACGAATACGACGAGGAGAAACCGTTCACGGTGGCGGGCTACGACCTGATCGCGCATCGGATGCTGCACTACGCGCTCGAGAGCTACGGGTTGCGCGTTTCGGACGGCGACCGGACGCTCGCCTACAGCGCCGACTCGGCGCCGTGCGAGGGACTCATCGATCTCGCCCGCGACGCCGACCTTTTCCTCTGCGAGGCGACCCTGTCCCAGCCCGAGCCCGGCATCAGGGGCCACCTCACGGCCGGCGAGGCGCTCGACGCCTTCAAGGCTTCCGGCGCGCGACGCCTCGTGGTCATCCACCGGCCGGACGAGCTCCCCCTGCCCGACGGCATCGAGCGCGCGTACGACGGGCTCGAGCTAGAGGTTTAGCGGCGGCAGGCGGAAGGCCTGCTCGCCGAGCAGGCGGTGACCTTCGATCGATGGGTGATCGCCGTCGTCCGTCAGGCCGTCGGCCATGCGGCTCGGATCGTTCGGGTCGGCGAGGGTGTCGTGGAACGGGAGGAGCATCGTGGTCAGCTCCCCAAGCACCGAGTTGAGGCTCCGAATGTCCTCCGCCGTCTGAGCGTCGCCGTTGTTCCACGGGAGCAGGTCGGTGACAGCGAGCGCAAGCCCGGCCGCACGACCCCGCTCGAGCATCGCGGCGATCTTCAACGCGGCTATCTCCAGGAGTTGTCCCTGCACCAGATCGTTGATCCCACCCTGGACGACGAGAACGTCGGCGCCGTCCAACACACGATCGAGCCGGCCGGCGATCTGGTCTGTGCGATCGCCGTAGAAAGCGGTCGTCCGAAACTCGAGCCGCGGGTCGGCACGCGCCGCCCACCACTGCCACTGGCTGCGCTCGTCGGGCGCGGGGATCCGCGCGCGAACGGTGGGATCAGGGTCCCAGAGCGGCGAGCCGGCGGAGATCGAGTCGCCCGCGACCGCGACGACGATCCGCTCCATCGCTACTTGCGCGGCTCGAGCTCGACCACGAGCTCGCAATCGAGCGCCTCCGCGATGCGGAGCAGCGTGTCGATCCGCGGTGGACGACCGCCCCGCTCGAGGCGGGCGATCGCAGACTGGGTCGTACCGCAGAGCTCCGCGAGCTGACGCTGCGAGAGGCCCTTCGCGTTACGTCGTTCGGCGACTCGGTCGGCGATCTTCGCGAAGAACCACCCGCGGTCACCCGCGACGATTCGCTCGTGCAGCCGCTCGACCGGCCCTTTTGCCTCCGCGCGTGCGCGCGCCGCCATGCCTGAAGGATAGCAATTCTGCTATGCCTGCACAGCGAGCGGCACCGGACGCACCGCGTCGCCGACGCGCACCCGCCCGGGAACGGCCACATCGCAGTACACACCGAACGGCAACGGCTCGGTCACGCCCTCCGGGCGATATGCGGCGAGGAGCTTGAGCGTGTCGAAGTCCGAGACCGCGGTGTCCGGATCGCACGTCGTGACGACGCAACGCCCGACATCGCCGACCGGGACGATCACCGCGTCGCCGATCGCAACGCGGTTGCCGAGCCAGGTGTCCTCCTCGTGCGCCTCGACGCCGTCGATCTCGAACAGCATCCGGAAGCGGCGACCGTCGACCGGCTCCGGTGCCCCGGCCTCCGCGCGCAGCGCCTCGAGCGAGCCGCGAGAGATCAACGACGCCCAGCCACCGTGGTCGTTTCCGCGGTCCTGCGCACCGCCCTCCGACCAGAGGAGCGTGATCGGCTCGCCGACGAACTCGGATAGCGCGGCCTGCCACGGCCCCGGCACGAGCCGCGACGGATGCGGCTTCCGGTAGAGCTCGGCGGCGAACGGCTCGCCCGGCTCGACGTGACCCTCGACGATCGAGCCGTCGGGGAACACAAGCGCGAGCCGCCGTGAGGCCTCGTCCCACTCTGGCTGTACCCGCATGAGCTCGGGATGACCTTTCCCGTTGACGAGCCGCCTGTTGCCATCGACGAGCCAGAAGCGACGATCGCCCAACACGCCGGCGTGCGTGAGCTCGACCTCGTCGGGATTGACGACGTGCAGCGCCTTCACGGGCGCGAGACAAATGCGCACGACCCGGCCTTCCACATTGCCAACCTAGCTATTTCTGCGGCGGACGGAAGTGAACGCGGAGAAGGCGCTGCACGCGGTCGATGAACGCCTGGCCCTGGCCCGGGGTGCTGTCGACCAGCGGCGTCTGCCGGTGTCCGCCGATGCTGAACCCGATCGGGTCGCAGGCCCACGAAGGCCGAGAGGGCACGGTCGCGCTCGCCAACTCGGACCCGTTCCCCGAGCGGAAGTCGAAGCTCACGCTCGAGGCGTCGATGAGTGGGCAGCTGATTGCCCCCAGCCCCGGTGGAACCACGTTCAGCGCATCGAACCAACGGCGGATCAGGGCAACCTTCCACGGCGCGGTGACGCGACGAGAGACGCCGTCCGACATGTCGATTTCGCGCACACGGGCGGGAACGACCTCGCGCGGCGAGCGCGGGTAGACCCAAGCGGCTCCCGAATCCACACGGATGAACGTCCTCCCCTTCAGCCGGGCCAGAGAGATGCTCAGCATGCGCTGCTCCGGACGGCCGCCGACCATCCGGCTGTAGAAGTCCTCCATTGCGTTCGGCGGCGATCCCGGTCCGCCGACCGATCCCCCCGACCCCCACTTCAAGCCCGGGGTCGGATGCGCCTTCACGAACGAGTCGACGGCCGACACCGGCAACCCGACAGTCCAGAAGGCGTGCCGGTCGGCGAACTTCGTTAGCAGGGAGATGCCCAGCCCCGAACGACCCAGGAGGTCGCCGCTCCCGGCCGGAGGATGCCGAACGCGGATCGCGCCGGACGGCAACACGACTCGGCGCAGGAGCCTTTCGGCCTTGCGCCCGGCGTCGCGCCGGCGCTGAATCGCGACCGTGGGCAGGCTGAGGCTGACCGGCCGAACGGTGAGGCTGCCGCCGCTGGCCGTCGCCGATCGGTGGCTGGCGCCACAGGCGGTGAGAACGAGAACGAGCGCGGTCCCCGGCAGAAGCAAGCGCTTCATCGGCCATGTATACGGCACAGTCACGACAGCCGTCACCGTGCCCGAGCGAAGCTACATCCCGCTCATGCCCATGCCCCCGCCGGGAACGACGAAGCCGGGGACCGAGCCCGGTGCGGCAAGAACCCCGACAGCGAGGGCGAGGAGGATCAGAGTCGTCGACCAGACGGCGACCCGTCGCCACGGCACTACCTTCTCGATCGTGATCAGCGCAGCGACGACGGCCATCCAGAAGATGCTCATCACGCCGAGCGCGAACAGCGCGGCCATGAGCGCCCAGCAGCAGCCCAGGCACCACGCTGCATGCCGGGAGCCCATCGAGAACGCGCCGCCGACACCCTCCCGCCAGCTTCCCAGGAGGAAGCCGAACGGGCTCCGGCAATTGCTCAGGCAGACGTCCTTCAACGGGGTGAGCTCATAGACGGCCGCGACGACCAGCACTGTCCCGACGATCCACCGGCCGCCGGAATGCCAGGAGAGCTGACCGCCGAGCGCGTGCCGCCCGAGCGCATAGAGCCCGTAGGCGACGATGCCGGCTGCGCCCCAGACGACGAGATAGGCGGCCGTGAACGCGACGGGACGGGTGAGGCCGTTCCGCTTCGTCATCTGCGAGTAGAGGGCGACGGTCGGCGAGACCGCCGGCAGCATCATCGCGGCCATCATCACGACCCACACGCCGATGAACCAGCCGAGCGCGCCGAGGTCGGCGCCCGGGCTCGCGCCCATACCTTCCATCGCCCGGATGGTCGACCACCAGGCGAGCGCGGCGAAACCGACCAGGAGTGCGACCAGGCCGAGCCGCGCACGCGCCGCGGCAAGAGCCTGCAGTTCCGGCGAGCTCACGCTGCCCAGGCGAACTCGTGCGAGAAGGCGGACTTCCCTTCATACGAGATGCCGAAGGCATCGATCTGCGACCGCGTGGCGTGGGCAATCGTCAGTTCAGAGCCCACCGGATGGAAGATCCCCACCAGGCGTCCCGGTTGGCCGCTCTCCACACCGAACGGCACGACGTCCTCGACCTCGAACTCGACGGAGTCGCCGATCTTCACCGAGTGCGTCAGCCCTTCCTCGCGCACCTCGATCGGAGCCCGCTCGACGCCGAGATTCTCGGCGACCAGCGGCCCGAGCGCTGCCATCGGCCCGCCGAGCGCACCCGAGAACACACCGCCGAGCTTCTCCGCCTGCTCGTCGGACGCGTCCGCGTCGATGAACACGCCCAGGCGCCAGTTGCCCTCGCTCATCACCTTCGGGGTCTCGGCGACCGCGGCGACCTTGAGACCGCTCACGTCGACGCCGTCTACCTCGCCGTCCTTGACGTTGAAGACGAGCACAACGCGGCAGTAATCGTGAGTCGCGCCGAGTGCCAGCGACGCAGTGCACGGGCACACGACGTCGCACGAACACGTCTCAAAGTACGAGCCTGCGACCTTCCACGACATGGGTCCTCCCTGATCGCCGTTGAAGCGCTGATTCTCGCGCCCTCGGGGTGCCCGAGTCAACGCCGGCCGCTAGAAGAAGAAACCCGACCAGGCCGTCCACCAGTCGTCGCCGCGGACGACGAGCGAACTCGCTCCCGTCACCTCGACGCCCTTGCGGTTCGCATACTCCTGCAGGCGGTCGGGGGTCGTGAAGTCGATCGAGATCTCGCTCGGGCGGCCAGGGTCGTACGGGGCGACCGCGGAGAGATCCGACAGCGCCTTCCGCGCGCCCTCCTCGATCAGGCTGCGCGCCTCCGCCGGAGTCTTCATCCGCGCGCTGAAGCGGCCGAGGCCCTCCTTGACCTCGACCGTCGTCAGACCGTCGCCGAGCAGCTCTCTCCCTTCGCGGCAGACCGCGCGGTCACCGGTCACGAGAACCACGGGAACGCCCCAGTGGCCGCAGAGCGCCGCGTTGATCCCGGTCTCGCCCACCAGCTCCCCGTTGAAGCGCAGGCTCTGCCACGCCTGACCGGAGACCGTGTGGGACAGGACGCCGTCCGCGGTGCCCGCCATCGCGTGCATGCCGACGAAGAGGGCGGCGTCGCAGCCGGCCTCAAGGAAGCCGGTGTACTCCGTCCACTCCTGCTGGACGACGTACTCGCAGGCAGGCTCGAGAAGGTCGGGGACGAGCGAGTTGAAGTCGTATCCGCCGCCCGCGCCGTGGCAGTCCATGACGACGATCTCGGTCGCGCCGGCCGCCTTTGCGCCGCGCACGGCCGCGTTGATCTCCTCGGTGTAGAGGACGCGACCTTCGTCGTAGGCCTTCTCGCCGCCGGTGGTCTGCTGCCACCTGACGATGCCGGCGACGCCTTCCATGTCGCTGATCACGTGGACGCGCACCGCCCTATTTCAACAAAGACTGGTCGCCGGCGACGGTCAGCTCTTGCGCGGTTTCGGAACGACGTAGGATCCTCCGGTGCTCGAAGAGAACGCCGGCGAGACTGAGACGAGCGCACACCTGTTCAGCCTCGTCCACGACGAGGTCAGCGGCGTTCACGAGTGGGAGTTCATGTGTGAGTGCGGCCACAAGAGCTGTCACGAATCCGTCTTCCTCACGCTTGCGGCCTTCGTTGCACGTCGCGAGAGCAGGGAAGCCGTCGTTGCCCCCGGGCACCTGACGTAGCGGACCGGCGATAACGTCCGGCCGTGGAGACGGGACTGGCCGGAAAGAGCGTCCTCGTGACCGGCGGCGGCGGCGGGATCGGTTCGGCGTGCGTGCGCGCCTTCGCGGCCGAGGGCGCGCGTGTGGCGGTCCACTTCCGCACGAGCCGCGACCGCGCCGAGGAGCTCGCGCGCGAGACCGGCGGCATCGCGCTGCAGGCCGACCTCACGGTGGAGACCGAGGTAGACGACCTGTTCGAGGCCGCCGAGCGGGAACTCGGCGGCGTCGACGTCTGCGCGGCAGTTGCGGGCGTCTGGCCGCGCGAGGATCAGCCGGTCTGGGAGCTACCGCTCGAGCGCTGGGAAGAGACGCTGCGCGCCAATCTCACGGCGACCTTCCTCACCGCGCGTGGGTTCCTGCGACTCGTCGAGCGGAGCGGACACGGCAACCTCGTCCTCGTGGGCTCGACCGCCGGACACTTCGGCGAGGCCGGCCACGCCGACTACGCGGGGGCGAAGGCAGCGATCCAGGTCGGCCTGCTCCTCAGCCTCAAGAACGAGATCGTCCGGATCGCGCCGCGCGGGCGCGTGAACGCGGTCGCGCCGGGCTGGACGTACTCCCCGATGACGCGCGGCGAGCTCGAGGACGAGTTCGTCGCCCGCCTGAGCCGGACGATGGCGCTGCGGAAGGTCGCGCAGGCGGAGGACGTGGCGCGCGCCGTCGTCGTCCTCGCCTCCGACGAGCTCTCCGGCCACGTGACGGGTGAGCTGGTGACCGTCGCAGGCGGGATGGAAGGCCGCAGCATTCACGAGCTGGCATGAGCCGCTTTCTCGAGCGGCTCGCCGAAGAGACGCCGATCGTCGCCGACGGCGGCATGGGCGCCCTGCTCTCGAGCGCCGTCGCCGGGCTCCGCTGCCCCGAGGAGGCGAACCTCCGCGCTCCCGAGAGCGTGCTCGAGGTGCATCTCGGTTTCATCCGCGCGGGCGCCGAGCTGATCGAGACGAACAGCTTCGGAGCGAACCGGGCGAAGCTGGGCCGCCAGTTCCTCGCCGACGAGCTCGAGCAGATCAACGCCGCCGCCGTGCGCGTCGCACGCGAGGCCCGAGAGGTTGCGGGCCGCGACGTCTTCATCGCAGGCTCGATCGGTCCGCTCGGCGACGTGGAGCTGGCCGGCTACAACGCGCCCGAGCTCTACGCCGAGCAGGCGCAGATTCTCGAGGGGCGCGGAGTAGACCTCTTCATGGTGGAGACGTTCTACGACCTCGAGGAGCTCGAGACGGCGATCGAGTCGATCGGCTCCGTCTCGGCACTGCCGCTCGTCGCCCTGCTCACGTTCGACGCGGGTGGAGAGACGCTGGCGGGCGTGAAGGCCGAGGACGCCGCGGCCCGCCTGCGGCCGCTCGGCCTGGCCGCCTACGGCGCGAACCACGGCGCCGGCCCGGCCGCGGCACTCACGGCGCTGGCTCGCATGGGCGGCGACGGTGCAGTGCTCGCCGCACTGCCGAACGTCGGCCTCGCGAGCATGAGCGGCCAGCGCATCGTCTTCCCGCATGCGACGCCGGACTACTTTGCCGAGTTCGCGGCGCAGGCGCGAGAGCTCGGCGCCCGGCTGATCGGCGGCTGCTGCGGCACGACCCCGGCCCAGGTCGCGGCGATCCGTGAGGCCGTCGACGCAAACCGGCGACCCGCTGGCTCCTTCCTCGTCCGGGAGCGTGCGCAGGTCGCGCCGTTCGAAACGACAACGGGAGAGAGCCGGCTCGCGCGAATGCTCCGCGAGGGCGAGTTCGTGATCTCGGTGCAGGTCGACCCGCCGCTCGGCGCAAATCCCGAGGCCCTGATCGAGACGGCGCGTGCCGTCCGCGAGTCGGGTCGCGCACAGTTCGTCGACGTCAACGACAACCCGCGAGCGCGGGCCCGAATGAGCGGGATCATGGCCTCCGTCGCGATCGAGCGCTTCACGGGCGTCGAGACGATCCCGCACCTGACCCCGCGCGACACGACCATCAGCGGACTCGAGTCGCTTCTGCTCGGCGCGCACGCCGAAGGCGTCCGGAACATCCTCTCCGTCACCGGCGACCCGCCAGAGGCCGGCGACTATCCCGGTACGCATGCGGTCTACGACGTCGACTCGGTCGGGCTCGTGGAGCTGATCGCGAAGCTGAACGCCGGCGAGGACTGGCACGGCCGCGCGATCGACGCACCGACGACGTTCTTCCCAGGCGTGGCGGTAAACCCCACCGCCGACGACCTCGCGCTCGAGGCCGAGCGCTTCCGGCAAAAGGTCGCGGCCGGCGCCCGCTTCGCCATGACGCAGGTCCTGTTCGACCTCGACGCGCTCGAAACGTTCCGGGAACGGATAGGCGGCTGGCCGGTGCCGGTGCTCGTCGGCGTCTGGCCGATCCGGACGACCGAGACGCTTGTGCGCGTGCACAACGAGGTGCCGGGAATCGTCGTTCCCGAGCACGTGCAGGAGCGGTACCGCGCTGCGGGGACCGGCGCGCGCGGCGTCGGACTCGCGCTCGGACAGGAGCTGATCGAAGGCGCGCGCGAACTCGCAAGCGGCATCTACGTCCTCGCGCCGTTTCGGCGGCCGCTCGACGTGGTCGAGCTGCTACCCGAGCCGGTCTAAGGCGCGCAGCCACCCGAGGACACGACGTGCGTGCCGGCGCGGGCGAGATCGCTCCGGATGATCGAAGCCGGAACGCCGTAGCCG
>Ga0207646_10005762_pt1 | contig 12980 bp, 13 predicted proteins | sample KBSK5502metaG_FD_184343 | JGI IMG/M metagenome (GOLD analysis project Ga0207646, IMG submission 184343) | Corn, switchgrass and miscanthus rhizosphere microbial communities from Kellogg Biological Station, Michigan, USA - KBS K5-50-2 metaG... | ecosystem: Host-associated > Plants > Roots >...
CGCAACGGGGAAGGGGAACGATCAGGTCCGCTTCGAGTTAACCGCCGCCGCACTAGCGCCGGAATTGAAAGTGATCGCGCCGTGGCGCGAAGAACGTTTCCGGAAACAATTTCCCGGTCGCGCGGAAATGATCGCGTTCGCGAAGAAAAACAAAATCCCGGTCGAAGCGAGCGCGGCGAAACCGTATTCAATGGATCGAAACCTTCTCCACATCAGCTTCGAGAGCGGCGTGCTGGAAGATCCGTGGTTCGACGCCAGCTCAAAAAAGATGCGCGGGATGTACAAACTCAGCGTCGCGCCGGAAGATGCGCCCGACGAAGCGGAACATGTCGATCTTGCGTTCGAGAATGGGAACTGCGTCGCCGTGAACGGCAAAAAACTTTCGCCGCTCGGTGTAATGCAAACGCTGAACAAACTCGGCAGCAAACACGGAATCGGCCGCGTCGATATCGTCGAGAATCGTTTCGTGGGAATGAAAGGCCGCGGCGTCTACGAAACTCCCGGCGGCGCGATTCTCCATTTTGCGCATCGCCAAATGGAAACGCTGACCATGGACCGCGAAGTCATGCACTTGCGCGACAGCTTGATTCCGAAATACAGCGAGCTTGTTTACAACGGCTTTTGGTTTTCGCCCGAACGCGAAGCTCTTCAGGCGCTCGTCACCGAAACGCAGCGCAATGTTACCGGTCTGGTTCGCCTCAAACTTTACAAAGGCAACATCATCGTCGCCGGTCGCAAAAGTCCGAAGAGCCTTTACGATCCGAAAATCGCGACCATGGAAGGCGAGAAATCCGCATACGACCAGAACGACGCGACCGGATTCATCCGACTAAATGCGCTGCGTCTTAAGCTTCGCGCGTTGCTGAGCGAGCAGTAATCACCCGTCTTGCGACGGGGGATTGTCGATCTTATATTTAGGGAACGCGCGATGCGCGATAGAAAGCGGAGGTAATTTATGGCAACGACAATTGCTGCTCCAAAGAAGAAAGCTGCTCCCGCAGCGGCGGAAGATTTTCTGCCGCTCGAGGGCACGGACCACATCGAATTTTACGTCGGTAACGCCAAACAGGCGGCGCATTTCTATCAGAGCGTGCTCGGTTTTCAGCCGGTCGCTTATAGCGGGCCCGAGACCGGCGTCAAAGATCGCGCCAGTTACGCGGTTCGGCAGAACAAGGTCATTTTTGTTCTAACGACGCCGATCCGCGCCAAAACCGCAATTGCCGATCACATCTACAAACATGGCGACGGCGTGAAAGTGCTCGCATTGAAAGTGAAAGACGCGACTTCCGCCTGGAAAGAAACGACCAAGCGCGGCGGCAAAAGTTATCTCGAGCCAAGAACATTGAAGGACGAGCACGGCAAAATTGTTCTCAGTGGCATCCACGCATACGGCGAGGTCGTCCACGTCTTCGTGGAGCGTGACGATTACACCGGGCCGTTCATGCCGGGATTCGTGAAATGGGATCCGCCATTCCGCGCATCGGAAACTGGATTGCAATATGTCGATCATTGCGTCGGCAACGTCGGCTGGAATCAGATGAATCCGTGGGTGAAATTTTACGAGGAAGTGATGGGCTTCCGAAACATTCTCACGTTCGACGACAAGGACATTTCGACCGAATACTCCGCGCTCATGAGCAAGGTGATGAGCAACGGCAATGGTTTCGTGAAGTTCCCGATCAACGAGCCGGCCGAAGGCAAAAAGAAATCGCAGGTGGAAGAATATCTCGAGTTCTACGACGGCGAGGGCGTGCAACACATCGCGATGGCGACGAATAATATCATCGAGACGGTGAGCGATTTAGAAAATCGCGGGCTGGAATTTCTCAGAGTTCCATCAACGTACTACGACACATTGCTCGATCGTGTTGGTCACATCGACGAAGAAGTTAGCTCGTTGAAGCGGCTTGGAATTTTGGTCGATCGGGACAATGAAGGTTATTTGCTCCAGATCTTTTCGAAGCCGGTGGAAGACCGGCCGACTTTGTTTTTCGAAATTATTCAGCGCAAAGGTGCGAAGAGTTTCGGTAAAGGAAACTTCAAGGCGCTTTTCGAAGCAATCGAGCGGGAGCAAGCCGCGCGAGGAAATTTGTAAGAGGACACGACAATGCCTTTCTACCAAAAACTTGGCGAGATGCCGCGGAAGCATCACATCTGGTTTCACCGCAATGGAGCCGGCCCGAGCTTTAAGAATGAAGGAATTCATTACGAGCACGTCTTCACGACGGCTGGGTTCGATGAAGCCTACTCGATCTGCTATCACCTCCGTCCGCCAACGCGGGTGCGCAATGTGAAGTTGCTCAAATGCGAGGAGCTCAAAAAAGTGACGGACGCTCCGCTGCGCCATCACCATTTGAAAACTGCGAACGTTCCGCGCAAAGGCGATCTCTACACCGGCCGCATCCCGATGTTGTTCAATCAAGACATGACCGCCTACCGCTCGAAACCGGCGAAGGCCTACGACAAATTCGAATATTACCGCAATGGCGGCGCCGATGAGATCATTTTCGTTTTTAGAGGCAGCGGCGTTGTTGAATCGGTTTTCGGCAAACTGCCGTATCGCGCCGAGGATTACATCGTCATCCCACGTGGCGTCACTTACCGCATGGTCCCCGACAAAGTTGAGGAAGAAGATTATCTCATTTTGGAATCGGTCGGCCCGGTGCGAATTCCGAAACGGTATTTAAACAGCGAGGGCCAGATTAAAATGGGCGCGCCTTATTCCGAGCGCGACTTTCATGCGCCGACTGAGCTCATTGCGGTCGACAAAGAAGAAGACACGCAAATCCTGGTCAAAGACGGACCGCGCTGGACGGTCGTGACGATGGCGCATCATCCATTCGATGTCGTTGGGTGGGACGGTTATCTCTATCCGTTCACGTTCAACGCCCAGGATTTCGAGCCGATCACCGGCACGGTCCATCAACCGCCGCCGATCCATCAAACGTTTGAGATCCGCGGCTACGTCGTATGCACATTCGCGCCGCGATTGCTCGATTATCATCCCGAGGCCGTGAAAATTCCGTGGGTGCACGACAACGTCGAAGCCGACGAAGTTTTGTTTTACGTCCGCGGAAATTTCGGTTCGAGGAAAGGAATTGAACCGGCGTCGATCACATTACATCCGCGCGGCATTCCGCACGGGCCGCATCCGGGCACGATCATGGCGAGCAAGAACGCGCAGCGCACGGAAGAACTCGCAGTTATGTTCGATACGCAACACACGCTCGAACTGACCGAGCAGGCGGTCGCGCTCGACGACGAAAAATATCCGCAGAGCTGGCTGGATTGAGGGGGTTGTCGATCTTGCGAACGTTTGATCCTGAAATCGAAACTGAAGACCGCTTGTCGCGGCACGCTGAACCGTTGCCGCCGGGGCAAATTGGAAAGCTGACCAAGATTTATCGCGAGCTTCTCGACGCGATCGGCGAGGATTCGACGCGACAAGGTTTGGTCAAGACACCGGCACGCGCGGCGCGAGCGATGGAGTTTATGACGCAAGGCTATCGCCAAAGCGTCGAAGAGATTGTTAACGGTGCGATCTTCGATTCCGACGCGAGCGAAATCATTCTCGTCAAAGACATCGAACTTTATTCGATGTGCGAACATCATTTGCTGCCGTTCATCGGGCGCGCGCACGTTGCTTACATTCCGAACGGCAAGGTCATCGGGCTTTCGAAGGTCGCCCGGATTGTCGACGTTTTCGCGCGGCGTTTACAGATTCAGGAAAATCTCACGACCCAGATCGCGGAATCGCTGATGGATTGTCTCCAGCCGGACGGCGTGGCGGTTGTGGTCGAGGCAAAACATCTTTGCATGATGATGCGCGGAGTGGAGAAGCAGAACTCTGTCATGAAGACTTCCTGTCTGCTCGGCGCGTTCAAGGAAGACGCGCGCACGCGTTCCGAATTCCTCTCGCTCCTAAAAGAATAGCGCCGTCATGCTTCTGACGGTCAGCAAACGGCTTGAGTTCTCGGCCTCGCGACGGCTGTTTATCTCGCGCTGGACCGACAGCGAAAACGTTGCCGCCTTCGGCGAAGAGAGTCGCGCTAAGTACGGGACCGGTCGAAATTACATTGCCTATTTTATTTTCAGCGGCCGGGTCGATCCCGTTACCGGAATGCTGATCAATATCAGCGAAATCAAGGAACGCGCGGGCCAAGTGGTCGACAATCAATTCGACCACAAGTTTTTGAATGAGGACAATCCGGTGTTCCGTGACGTAGCTCCGACCGCCGAAAATATCGGGCGGCAGCTTTTCACTGACGTCGCGCCCTTGTTCGGCGACGTCGATGCGAAGCTAGTGGCGGTTCATCTGATTGAAACGCCGGACCGGAGCGCGACGTTTTATAGCGACGGCGGGTGTGACGCGAATTACTGGTTCGAATTTTCAGCGGCTCGACAAACGATGTCGCCCAATCTGACTGCGGCGGAAAACGAGCGGCTCTTTGGGAAGGCAGCGGGAATTCACGGCCACAATTACCGCGCCCGCCTGACGTTTCGAAAAGAAAAGAGCGACGGTCCGATTGTTCAACAGCACGATGTCGATCTTTGCCGAGAATCGCTGCGCAGCGAATTTGATCACTGCAATCTGAACGAAGTCGAAAGCTTAAAAGGCCGCCCAATTACAACCGAAAGCCTGGCGATTTATCTTCGGGAGCGAATTGCTGCGTCGTTGCCGATTCATCGAGTGCGTCTGCACGAGCGGGAGGATTTTTTTGCGGAGGTCTGGCCTGAGAAACACATTTTCCTCGGAATGCAGGCGCGCTTCAGCGCCGCGCACCGTTTGCACGTCCAGTCGTTCTCAGACGAAAAGAACCAGGAACTTTTCGGCAAATGCGACAATGCGCGCGGACACGGCCATCTTTATCTTGCCGAAGCGACGATCGGTGGAAATTACGACGAACGAAGCGGCACGCTCTACGATTTTGTTGTGTTCCAAAAAGCGCTCCATGAATCGATCGAGCCTTGGAAAGATCGACATCTTGATCTGGAAACGGAGGACTTCCGGAGAATTTCCTCCACCGGCGAGAATATTGTCCGAGCGCTCTGGCCGAAGATTGATAAGCGGGTGAACCAGCAGCTGGTGCGGTTGCGGTTGTGGGAAACGAAGAATAATCGCTTCAGTTTGCGAAGGACTGCATAGCCACAGATGCACACAGATTTTCACAGATTTTATTCAGCAGCGGCCGGAATCCGTGTTTCATCTGTGTTAATCTGTGGCTGAGATGAAACGAATCCTCATCACCGGCGCTAGCCGCGGTATCGGGCGAGCGATCGCCGAAAAGCTCTCCGAGCCTGACGTCACGTTGCTTTTACACGGCCGCGACACGATCGCGCTGTCCGAAACGTGCAAGATCGTTCAATCTCGCTGCGCCAGTGTCGTGAAATTAATCCACGATCTCGCGACTGAAAAAGGCGTGGCCAATTTGATTTCGCAAGTCGGAAGCGATCCGCTCGATGTTCTGGTCAACAACGCCGGCATCGCGGTCGTGAAACCGTTTCGTGAAATCACTTTCGAGGAGTGGAAGCAAACAATCGGCGTGAATGTCACCGCGCCGTTTCTGTTGATGCAGCGTTTTGCCGGACAGATGCCGCCCGGCTCCAGCATCGTCAACATTCTCTCGATCGCGGCGAAGGAAGGTTTCGCCAATTGGAGCGCCTACTGCATGAGCAAATTCGCGCTCGAAGGATTTTCTCAGTCGGTCCGTCATGAATTGCGTGATCATCGCATTCGCGTGATCAACATTTATCCCGCGGCGACGAACACGGAGATTTGGGATGATGTCGCCGGCGAATGGCCGCGCGACAAAATGATTTCGGCGAAACAAGTTGCCGATGCGGTCGCTTACGCCTTGTCCCAACCGGAAAATGTCGCGGTGGAAAATATTACTCTCTCAAACGCAGCCGGGAATTTATGACCATGTCGATCTTATGTCTGGCGGCGCTGTTCGACGCTCTGCAAAGCGAGATCGGCGTCAACGTGATCGCGTCCATCATTGCGTCAGCTGTTTTTCTGGTCGCTGGTTTCGTTTGGGGAAAATACAAGGAGCGTCGCCGCAAGTTCGGACGGAACCTGGAGGAATACGATTTCTATCCATTTACCGTTTCGCGGGAGAACTTTGGCGAATTCAACCTCAATAATTTTCGGCTCGGGATGCATTACTTCCTCAAGAACGAGGACCACACCGCCGCGCGTCAGCTCATTTTCATCGGCGAACAAAACAACGTCCGCGGGCAACTCGAACCGGCCGAGCAAAAGGTCTACGCCCAATTGTTCGACAAGTACGACGGTAAGAAGGTCGTCGACGATACACACGAATGTCTCGCGAACTACGAGCGGATTGTTCGGCTCGTCGGGAAATCTTTTCCCAACACCGGAATCGAAATTCTGCTGCATAATCTGGCTGATCCGGCGCATTCGTTGATCACGCTCGAGAACAATGTCACGGGTCGCCATCTCCGCGACGGAACAACGAGTCTGTTGATTGATTTGAAAAAACGCCAGCTAGCGAACGAAGATAAACTGAATTACGAGCTCAATATCGGCTCTCGGAAATTCAAGTGCACGACCATCCCGATCAAGCGCAAAGACTTTGGAATCGTCGGCGCGATCTGCATCAATATCGATGCGAACTACATCACCGAAGAAGTGTTGAAAGATCGACAACGGATCGAAACCTGGTTCCAGAATTTTCTCCGGACCGACATGCAGCTCGACGAAAATATTTTGAGCAAGGACGAATACGCCAAGGCGTTGAAAGGTAAACGCCACTTCAAGGACGAGAGCGTTTAGTACTCGTTACCAGCCCGAGCCGAACGAGTAGCTCAAGCCTGTCGCAACACGAAAATCGTTTTCCCAGTGACTGTTGAACTCTGCAGGAACGTAATCTGCCTCGAGAATGCGCCAGGAAAATCTGCGCGCGAATTTCCATTCTGCACCGCCGCCAACCACAGCGGCAAAACCGTCCGCAGAGGAGCTTCGAGTCACCCCGAAAAATTGCGTGGAGACATGACCGTGCGCCCCACCGGCAAGCGCTTCGGCAAATACCTTGACCCTGTTCTTGTGCCAAATGTTGACTCTCACACCACCGGCGTAGACTGTTCGACTTTCATCAAAAGTGAGGGTTCGGCCGAAAAATACATGATCCTCCTGGCCCCAAGCGCCCATAAAATCGCCGCCGAACGCGAGCCAGGAATTGAGATTTAGAAAAAGGCAAAGGTCGAATCCGTACATGTTTTTTGCGAATGCGTTCTCGACTCGGAGGTAATTAAAGCCGAGTGAGACATCGAACAGCTCGGGCTGCGTGTTTACTCCAGTCGCCACTGGCGGCGGTGTCTGCGGAGTTTCGCCGCGCGTTTGAAAGCCAAACGCAAATAGAGCAAGCAGTGCCGGGAGAAAAATTCGGGGGAACATGGATGCGATTTGTCTCGCCGCTTGTAGCGAGCGGCGCAGAGAAAGTCAATTGCGGAAAGCGTTGCCCCTTATTTTCGCGACGCTGCGAGCGCGGCTTGGTATTCCGGTTTTTTGTGATACTCGACTAATCGGAATCCCCAGCTGATCAGCGTTGTTAGATCTTTGGTCTGCGCTTTTTTCTCGTTGAGGAATTTCTCGATCTTGGCCTTGAGGTCGGGTTGCTGCTCAGTCATGTCGAGGATTTCGTAAATCTCCATCGACAACAGCCAATCTTCCGGATGTTCGGCCTGTTGGGTCTCCCAAATCTCGCCGAGACGCTCATAACCTTTCTTGGTTTCGCGAATCTTGCGCACCTGCGCGTAAAGATTCTCCAATTTCTTTCGCTTCGCGTTCGATGGAACTTTGATCGTGCGCTCTTTCGGAACCAGCGCGACCTGATTGTATGCGTCTTTGTCGGCGGCGCCGTTAAACACCGAAACGATCCGGTCGCCCACCGCCATGTCGTAATTGCCCCAGCTCGGATCGAACAAAACACGATCGCCATATTTCGCGGTGCAATTTGAAAACGTAATGACCAGCAGTTTGCCGTCGCGCTCGAGCAAGTTGTCGATCTTTCCTTCAACCGTGATTCCGCTTTCGAATTCGAGTTTCGCTTTCTTGCCCGCTTTGATCTCGGTCGGTTTCCAATTGCCGATCGGCGAACCGAATCCGTCTTTGTGATAATCGCGGCCGTGGCCTTCGAGTTCTTTGTCTTTGTAAGCGAGCGCGCAGGGACCCTTGGCGTGCAGATAAATAGGCGTTTGGCTTTGATCGACAATCACTTCGTCGAACACGCCAGTGACTTGAAGTCCGGACGAATACTGGCAGGTCGCTGTGTTCGCGCACTCGATCGCTTTGTTAATTCCTTCCAGCCCGCCGATTGAATACGCCATTTTGCTGGCGAACTCTTCGAGCACGTCTTTCAAATGCTCGAAATCGCGACAAACGAAGAGCTGTGGCTGCTTGGTCGTGATATCGAACGGCTGATTCATCGCTTCGATCGAGTAGGGGATTTTTTTCACGTGCGGCTCGAGACACGAAACCGATTCGCCAATCGATGAGAGCAAACCTGCGCCGTAAATTTTCGGATTCTCGAGCGTGCCGATCAATCCGTACTCGACCGTCCACCAATGCAGCCTCGACAACAGCGCCATCTCCGACGGTTCGCCTAGATTGGCGAAACGGCGTTCCACTTCACGCGTCGCCTCGGCGACTTCATTTGCGTCGGTGTTCGGCTGCTCCTTCAAGATCGACAAGTGCCGGATCGCTTGATAGAGCTCGAAATCTTTTTTCGACGACATCGCTCGCGCGCCCACTTCGCCGAAGCGCTGGAGATAATTTGAATATTCGCGATCGACGATGATCGGCGCGTGACCGGCGGCTTCGTGGACGATGTCGGGCGCCGGCGTGTATTCGATGTGATGGATCTGGCGCATGTCGCACGCGATCACGAGCACCTTGTAAGCCTGGAATTCCATGAACGCCGCCGGCGGAATGAATCCGTCCACCGCCACCGCACCCCAGCCGATCTTGCCGAGGATGTCGTTCATCTCTTCGATGCGCGGGATGCGTTCGAACGAGATGCCGGTGTCGAGCAGGCCCTGGAAATAAACTTTGTGCGCGTACTCGCGCAGAAAAAAAATGTTCTGCCGCATGATGAACCGCCAGACCGCGTGATCGACCGACGTGTAATCGTCGTAACGCTGATCGACCGCGAACTGCAAAAGATGTTTCGGCGTCGCGGCGACGGCTTTGTTATCCAGGCTGATACCGCTCTGTGCTTTCATCGACATTCTCCTGACCAATAAAATACGATTCGTTTCTTAGACGGGCAAGCGTCAGAAAATGATCACCGTATTTCCCACGCTGACGAGGTCTTTCACACGAATGGCGTCCCAGTTGGCCAAACGAATACATCCGTGACTGGCGGCACGGCCAATCGTTTCCGGATTGTTCGTGCCGTGCATCCCGATTCCCGGTTTGTTCAAACCCATCCAGACCACGCCGACCAAATTATTCGGACCGGGTGGCAAATTATAATAATTCTCGGTCCGGACGCCGTAATTCAACATTCCTTCGTCGTAACGGAACCACGGCCAGGTCGCCGCGCCTTGAATTTTCCAGGTGCCGATCGGTGCCGGCAATGAAGTCGAACCCGGCGTGATCGGGAAAACGCAAACGAGCTGATTATTCTCGAAGACTTCGAGCAACCGTTCCGGAGTGTCGACGTAAACTTTGCGGGCGGCGAATTTCGGATTCGGCGCAATCTTTTGCTCGGTGATCTTTTCTATCTCGAATGGAAGGACATTCGGAACTTTCAGCGTGTCGCCCGGCTCGAGATGGTCGCAATCAACGCCGGGATTTAGTTTTTTAATATAAGCTTCCGCCGAGTGAAAACGCTCCGCGACGAATTCGAGCAGCGATGTGTAAGGCAAAAATTTTAGTTTGGCCTGGCTCGGATGATCGGAAGGTACGTCGCCGACAAACGCGAGATCGTCACCCTTGATAGTGTAATCGATGAAAGTTTGCGGGACTTGATCGAGCATCCATTGATCGACCACGCCGGTCTCGCGCTGCGCGCGCGCGTGCTTGAACGAGATCAGCGCCTTACGGAAAAATTCGCCCATCTTCCCGTCGATCTTTCCCGGACCGAAATCGTTGTTGTCCAAAAAAATCTGCAGCCGTGTGGCCGTTTCCTCGTCGTAATTCGGAAGAGCGACGGCAACTTTCGGCGTCGACTTGGGGGCTGGCGCGAGCTCGGCCGCGGGAGTGCGTTGAGGAACCGCACGCACCGGAGCGGGTGAGGGCAGAACTTTGCGCCACCATGGCTGCGGCTGCTGGGCGTTCGCAAGCGACCAAGGCGAGAGAGCGAAGATCGACAGCGTGATGATGAAGTGTCTCATTCGCTCGAAGTAATGCGCCCCAAAAGCCGATTGCGCAACTCGATGTCGCGATTCAATTTCAATCTCATGAGCGAAGATCCCATTGCGAAATTTAAGGAAATGCAGCGACAGGGTTGGAAACATTTCGCGCCGCTCGAAGGACTGACGACTCCCGCAGCCGCGCGATTGGTGAAGTTCGCCGGCGTTCGCGCCGGTCAGAATGTCTTGGATGTCGGCTGCGGCACGGGCGTGGTCGCGATCACCGCTGCGCGAACAGGCGCGCGCGTGCACGGTGTCGATCTTACCCCGGAATTGCTCGAGCGCGCGCGAGAGAACGCGAGCATCGCGAAATTCGAAATCGATTTTCGGGAAGGGGATGCCGAAGCGCTGCCGTTTGACGATGGAAGGTTCGATGTCGTGCTCAGCCAATTCGGGCACATGTTTGCGCCCCGACCGAGCGTCGCGATTGCCGAAATGTTGCGCGTGCTGAAGCCGGGCGGCACCATCGCGTTTGCGACTTGGCCACCGGAATTACTCATCGGCGCCAGTTTCAAACTGGTGTCGAGTTACATGCCGCCTCCGCCGCCGGGCGTATCGCCGCCGCCACAATGGGGCGACGTCGCGATTGTGCGCGAACGGCTTGGGTCCGGGGTGAAAGATATTTTGTTCGACCGCGCCTGCATGTTCTTTCCGGCATTGAGCGTGCAAAACTACCGCGACCACATCGAGCGCACCGCCGGTCCGATGTTAAAGCTCGTGGAAATGCTGAGCGCAACCGATCCCTCGCGGCTGGCGCAATTTCGGCGTGATTACGACGCGCTGATCGCGCCCTATTTCGAAGACAACATCGTCCGCCAGGATTATCTGATGACGCGCGCGATCAAAGTTTGATCAGTAAATTTTGTAATCGATTACACGCCAACCGACGTCTTGCTTGATCAGGATGACGCGTTCGGCCGTCGGGTTTTTGTGTTCGAAGTTGGTTTTGAACAGCACGCTTTCGTAATTGCCTTCCGGCGCGCCGACAAATTTTTCGACATGGGCCGCGCCGATAAATTTTCGATCGAGCATTTTCCCGAACGGAGCCCGCCGCGCTTGCATGAAGCGAACGAACTGACTTTGTGTTCGATACATCCGGAAATCCTGCGCTTCAAACTCGAACGCTTCCTCATAATCGCCGTCATCGAGAAGCTGCAGCCAATTGAGCGCGGCTGCTCGCGCGTCCATTTCATTGGCGCGTTTTTCTGCACGCGACATCGAATGCGACGCACAGCTGGTTAACAGGATCGACAATCCGCAAATGAGAATAGCAAGGCCGCGCCGCATCCCGCGATTTCATCAGGAAAATGTGCTGCGCGCAATATCAGGGGTCGCCCCTACTCCGGACGGTTAAATTCGATTTCCGAAATCGCGGTCGAATCGAATTTGGTGCCGCGATACACCGACATGATCTCGAACTTCATCGATTGAACGACCGGATGGTGTGGAAAATTGAAACGCTGCAATTCCATTTTGTCGGCAAGCGCTACAACTCGGGCGCTGCCATTTGGAAAAGTTATCCGAAGTTGTTCAACGCGGTTGTTCAGCGAATAGCGGTTAGCATCAGCGCCGTTACCCCAAGGATCGACACACTGTTGATTGTCATCGGCGATTTGAAGAAAACTTCGATCCATTCGCCGGGTCCGCTGCCGTTGCTGATCCAGGCGGTGCTGTTGTTGCCGTCAAACGCCAGATTCGGTTCGAAATGCCTGATCACGCCCATGTAAACGCCCGACGGTCGGTGCGATGAAGCTGAGACTCGTTCAATAAATTCCGGCAAGGTCGGCGGCGCCGTTTCGTTTGTCGCGGCCTCTGCGCCCGGCGTCGCGAGATTAGCAGCCGACGATTGGGCTGGCGCCGCTTCGCGACCGCCGCGGTGATGGCCCATTCGAGGTGCGTTCGATTGAGCCATCGAAGATGTTGACGCAGTTGTCGACGTTTCATTACGCCCGGCAGGGGAAGATCGAGTCGCGAGGAAAGCGGCCAACCCGACAATGGCCAACGCAACAATTGCGCCGCCGATGATTAGCGGCAATTTCGACCCGCGAGTCGGCGCTTGTACCAGAGACGCGGTTGGCGACGCGACCTGGTCTTGCGGCGCGCCGCCAGCTTGCCAATTTCGAATTGCATCCACCAGCGCGTTGAGATGTTTTTCGAGCGGCTTCTCGGTCGCGTCCAACCAGTGCGAGGAGCTGACATAAAATTCCAAATCACGCGACGGTTGCACCGGCTCGATGCGCAAGGGAATGATGACCGAATTCGCGCTCGCCGCCCGTTCAACTTCGCGCACGACCTGACCGGATTTGTTGGATTCGCTGCTCAGGATCAAAACAAACACGCCGCATTCATCGATCGCATCGACAATCGCCACGCCGTAATTTTTCCCCGGGGTAACATCGCGGGGCGCGATCCAGCAGGTAATGCCGTTCTGTTCTAGAAAATTGCAAACCGCTTCACCGATCGCTCTATCTTTCGATGAATGGCTGATGAAGGCTGTGCGTTTCACAGCGTTTTTAAATATTCGATCAGATCGCGCTTCTCGTTCTCGGACAATTTCGTTCCGTAATCGTGGCCGGAATTGGAATTGCCGCTGCCATTAGTGT
>Ga0207646_10005765_pt1 | contig 12973 bp, 5 predicted proteins | sample KBSK5502metaG_FD_184343 | JGI IMG/M metagenome (GOLD analysis project Ga0207646, IMG submission 184343) | Corn, switchgrass and miscanthus rhizosphere microbial communities from Kellogg Biological Station, Michigan, USA - KBS K5-50-2 metaG... | ecosystem: Host-associated > Plants > Roots >...
TACCGCGTGGTGAAGAACAGCCTCGCGCTGCGGGCGGTCAAGGACACGCCCCTCGAGGGGCTGAGCTCGAAGTTCGAGAACACGACCGGGGTCGCCTACACCGGGAGCGACCCCGTGGTGCTGGCCAAGGTCCTGGTGGACTTCGCCAAGGAGCACCCGCAGCTCGTGGTGAAGGCGGGGGTCGTGTCCGGCAGCCAGATGCTCGACGCGGAGGGGGTGAAGGCCCTCTCCACGATGCCGAGCCTGCCGGAGATGCGGGCCCGGCTGCTCGGGCTGATGCAGGCCCCGGCGGCCCGGCTCGTGCGCCTGCTGAACACGCCGGGCGGACAGCTCGCCCGCGTGCTGAAGGCGCACCAGGAGAAGGAGGAAGGCGCCGCCGCGCAGTCCTGAGGGGATTAGGATTCAAGGGAAGGAACTGAGAGACAAATGGCTGACATTCAGGCGATCGCAGACCAGCTCAGCGAGCTGACGGTGATGCAGGTGTCCGAGCTCGTGCAGACGCTGGAGAAGAAGTGGGGCGTGTCGGCTGCGGCCGCGGCCCCGATGATGATGGCGGCGGCGGGCGGCGCCGCGGCGGGTGCCGCGGCGGCCCCGGCGGAGGAGAAGACGGAGTTCGCCGTGCACCTCACGAGCGCCGGCGACAAGAAGATCAACGTGATCAAGGTCGTCCGCGAGGTCACGAGCCTCGGCCTCAAGGAGGCCAAGGACCTGGTGGACGGTGCGCCGAAGGTGGTCAAGGAGGGCCTCAACAAGGACGAGGCCGCGGCCATCAAGAAGAAGTTCGAGGAAGTGGGAGCGACGGTCGAGGTCAAGTAGACCCACGTCCACGCGCGCGCTGCTCGAAACTGCGACCTCACGAACCCCGGGGGGAGGTGTCCCCGCCGGGGTGCCGCCTTTCATGAAGAAGCCGTTGTGTCTGCCTAGTTAGAGGTCTTTCGAAACACATGCAAACAGCCGCCGCCAAGAACGTCTACCGGGAGCGGGTCGGATTCCAGAAGATCAACACGTCGATCCCGATCCCCAACCTCATCGAGATCCAGAAGAACTCCTACGAGCGCTTCCTGCAGATGAGGGTCCTCCCCGCGGAGCGGGAGGACGCCGGGCTGCAGTCCGTGTTCAAGAGCGTCTTCCCGATCACCGACCTGCGGGAGAACTGCTCGCTGGAGTTCGTGGAGTACTCGATCGGCAACTGGGAGTGCAAGTGCGGGCGCATGGTGGGCCTGGACAAGCTGGGCCGGCCGTGCACCTTCTGCGCCGCCACGATCATCATGGACCCCCGGGGCGACCGGGAGATCCACTGCCCGAAGTGCGGGCACCTGAACGAGAACAAGCCCGTCACCTGCGACACGTGCGACGAGCCCGTCGGCCTGAAGCTCAAGTACGACGTCGACGAGTGCCAGGAGCGCGGGATGACCTTCGCGGTGCCGCTGAAGGTCACCATCCGCCTCGTGGTGTGGGACAAGGACCCCGACACGGGGGCCAAGACGATCCGCGACATCAAGGAGCAGGAGGTCTACTTCGGCGACATCCCGCTGATGACCGAGAACGGGACCTTCATCATCAACGGGACCGAGCGGGTCATCGTCTCCCAGCTCCACCGCTCGCCCGGCGTGTTCTTCTCCCAGCCCGAGAAGGGCCTGTTCGCGGCCCAGATCATCCCCTACCGCGGGAGCTGGGTGGAGTTCGAGTACGACTCCAAGAACCTGCTCCACGTCCGCATCGACCGCAAGCGCAAGTTCCTGGCCAGCGTGTTCCTGCGGGCGATGGGCCTCAAGACCGACGCCGAGATCATCAAGACCTTCTACAAGTGGGACCGCATCCAGGTGCGCGAGGGCAAGCTCCAGTGGATGACGTCCGACAACCTGCTCGGCCTGAAGCTCTCGCGCAGCATCCTCGGCCCCAAGGACGCCCACGGCAAGCGGGACGAGCTGCTCCACGCCGGCAAGAAGATCACGCCCGCCGTGCTCGAGCAGGTGCGGAAGCTCGAGGTGGAGGAGGTGGAGGTCACCGAGGCCGACCTCGAGGGCGCGTACACGGTCACCGACATCGTCGATCCCCGCACGGGCGAGGTGGTGCTGGAGGCCAACGAGCCGTTGAACTCGAAGGTGCTGTCGGTCATCCAGGACCCCGAGAGCCAGGTGGGCAGCTTCGAGGTGTTCTTCCCCGAGCGCGACGAGATCGGCCCGATGATGTCCATGACCGTCAAGAAGGACACCATCAAGTCGCCCGAGGAGGCGCTCATCGAGATCTACCGGCGCATGCGGCCGGGCGATCCGCCGACGCTGGAGTCCTCGCGCAACCTGTTCGAGGGCATGTTCCTGAACCCGCAGAAGTACGACTTCTCGCGGGTGGGCCGCCTCAAGCTCAACACCAAGCTCGGCCTCAGCAGCCCGCTCTCGGACAAGGTCCTGCACCTCGAGGACATCACCGCCGTCATCTCGTTCCTGCTCAAGCTCCGCCGGAGCCCGCAGGACGTGGACGACATCGACCATCTCGGCAACCGCCGGGTGCGCAGCGTGGGTGAGCTGCTCGAGAACCAGTTCCGCATCGGCCTCGTCCGGATGGAGCGCGCCATCAAGGAGAAGATGAGCGTCTACCAGGAGATGGCCACGGCCATGCCCCACGACCTCATCAACGCCAAGCCGGTCATGGCCTCCATCCGCGAGTTCTTCGGGTCCAGCCAGCTCAGCCAGTTCATGGACCAGACGAACCCGCTCAGCGAGATCACCCACAAGCGGCGGCTCTCGGCCCTCGGGCCGGGCGGCCTCAGCCGCGAGCGGGCCGGGTTCGAGGTGCGCGACGTGCACCCGACCCACTACGGCCGGATCTGCCCGATCGAGACGCCGGAAGGCCCGAACATCGGCCTCATCTCGTCGCTGAGCTGCTTCGCGCGCATCAACGAGTTCGGGTTCATCGAGAGCCCGTACCGCAAGGTGAAGGACGGCCGGGTCCTCGACTTCGTCGAAGTCGTCGAATCCGGCGACAGCGACCTCACGGTGGGCGACAAGGTCCAGCGGGAGGACCTCCAGAAGGTCAACAGCGCCCTCCAGGCCAAGAAGAAGAAGCCGGCCGAGGTGCAGCCGTACTGCTTCTACCTCTCCGCGTGGGAGGAGGACAAGTACACGATCGCCCAGGCCAACATCAAGCTCGACGACGCGGGCAACATCCTGGAGGACCGCGTCTCCGCCCGGAAGACCGGCAACTTCATCCTCGCCAAGCGCGAGGAGGTCGACTACCTCGACGTGAGCCCCAAGCAGCTCGTCTCGGTCGCGGCCTCGCTCGTTCCGTTCCTCGAGAACGACGACGCCAACCGCGCGCTGATGGGCTCCAACATGCAGCGCCAGGCCGTGCCGCTCCTGCGCAGCGAAGCGCCCCTCGTCGGCACCGGCATGGAGCACATCACGGTGAAGGACTCCGGGGCGGCGGTCGTCTGCCGCCGGGCGGGCGTCGTCGACTCGGTCGACAGCCGCCGGATCATCGTCCGCGTCGAGGCCCAGGACGGGCCCGACAAGGGCAAGGAGATCGGGGCCGACATCTACAACCTGACGAAGTTCAAGTGCTCGAACCAGAACACGAGCATCAACCAGAAGCCCATCGTGAAGGTCGGCCAGCACGTCAGCAAGGGCCAGATCCTCGCCGACGGGCCCTGCACCGACATGGGCGAGCTGGCTCTGGGCCGCAACGTGCTCGTCGCGTTCATGCCCTGGCGCGGGTACAACTTCGAGGACGCGATCCTGGTCAGCGAGCGCCTGGTCAAGGACGACATGTACACCTCGATCCACATCGAGGAGTTCGAGATCGAGGCCCGCGACACCAAGCTCGGCCCCGAGGAGGTGACGCGCGACATCCCCAACGTGAGCGAGTCGCTCCTCAACAACCTCGACGAGAGCGGCATCATCCGGATCGGGGCCAGCGTGAAGCCGGGCGACATCCTGGTCGGCAAGGTCACGCCCAAGGGCGAGACGCAGCTCACGCCCGAAGAGAAGCTCCTGCGGGCGATCTTCGGCGAGAAGGCGGGCGACGTCCGCGACGCGTCGCTGGTGTGCCCGCCCGGCATCGAGGGCATCGTCGTCGACGTGAAGATCTTCTCGCGCAAGGGCGTGGAGAAGGACGAGCGGGCCCGGCAGATCGAGGACGCCGAGCTGTTCATGATGGAGAAGAACCTCAAGGACGAGATCCGCATCCTCCAGGACGAGCGCGACAAGCGGATCGAGGACCTGCTCGAGGGGAAGATCGCCACCTCCGACCTCGTCAACGCCCGCGGCGAGAAGATCGTCAGGAAGGGCCAGGACCTGACCCGTGACGTCCTCTCCAAGCTGCGCCACTCCGACATCCTGAAGCTGCGCGTCAAGGGCAAGGACGACGAGGACATCGAGTCCGAGCTGGCCGAGATCGTGGACAAGACGGAGCGCCAGATCGAGGTCCTGAAGGCGCTCTTCGCGGAGAAGGAGAGCCGCCTCAAGCGCGGCGACGAGCTGCCCCCCGGCGTGATCAAGCTCGTCAAGGTGTTCGTGGCGATGAAGCGCAAGCTGTCCGTCGGCGACAAGATGGCCGGCCGCCACGGCAACAAGGGCGTCATCGCCCGCATCCTGCCCGAGGAGGACATGCCGTACCTCCCGGACGGGACGCCGGTGGAGATCGTGCTGAATCCGCTGGGCGTGCCCTCGCGCATGAACGTGGGTCAGATCCTGGAGACCCACCTCGGCTGGACGGCCAAGGTCCTCGGCCTCCACTTCGCATCCCCGGTCTTCGACGGGGCGAAGGAGGACGAGATCAAGACCTACATGAAGCAGGCCAACGTCCGCGAGCAGGAGCGCAACCCGCTGCGGCCCAACCTGCTGGCGGCGGGCAAGAGCGAGCTGATCGACGGCATGACGGGGGACCCCTTCGAGCAGAAGGTCACCGTGGGCTACATCTACATGCTCAAGCTCTCCCACCTCGTCGACGACAAGATCCACGCCCGATCGATCGGCCCGTACTCGCTCATCACCCAGCAGCCGCTGGGCGGAAAGGCGCAGTTCGGCGGCCAGCGGTTCGGGGAGATGGAGGTCTGGGCGCTCGAAGCGTACGGCGCGGCGCACATCCTCCAGGAGCTCCTGACCGCGAAGTCCGACGACGTGTACGGCCGCGCGAAGATCTACGAGGCGATCGTCAAGGGCGACACCGTGTTCACGCCGGGCCTGCCCGAGTCCTTCAACGTCCTCATCCGGGAGCTGCAGAGCCTGTGTCTCGACGTCGAGCTCATCAAGACGAAGCACTGAAGGTTTTCATTCGTTGGTTTTCTAGAGGGTAATCAATGAGTTTGATGATGCCCATGAGGCCGAACGTGGAGCTGGGGCGGGTGGTGATCGATTTCGACGCCATCAAGATCCGCCTCGCCAGCCCGGAGAAGATCCGGTCCTGGTCCCACGGTGAGGTCACGAAGCCGGAAACGATCAACTACCGCACCTTCAAGCCGGAGAGGGACGGGCTCTTCTGCGCGAAGATCTTCGGCCCCATCACCGACTGGGAGTGCCTCTGCGGCAAGTACAAGCGGATGAAGCACCGCGGGGTGATCTGCGACAAGTGCGGGGTCGAGGTCACCCAGTCCAAGGTCCGCCGGGAGCGGATGGGCCACATCGAGCTGGCCTGCCCGGTCAGCCACGTCTGGTTCTTCAAGGGGCTGCCCAGCCGCATCGGGCACCTCCTCGACATCAGCCTGCGCGACCTGGAGCGGATCCTCTACTTCGAGTCGTACGTGGTGGTGGACCCCGGCGACTGCCCGGAGGTCAAGCGCCAGGAGCTGATCAGCGACGACCGCTACCGCCAGCTCCGCGAGAAGTACGCGCGCCTGCGCGCCGCGATGGGCGCGGAGGCGATCAAGGAGCTCCTGAAGCGCGTCGACGTCGAGAAGGACGCGGTCGAGCTGCGGGAGCGGATGAGGACCGAGAACTCGGTCCAGAAGAAGATCAAGTTCGCCAAGCGGCTGAAGGTCGTGGAGGCGTTCCGCAAGAGCGGCAACCACCCGGAGTGGATGATCCTCGACGTCATCCCGGTCATCCCGCCCGAGCTGCGCCCGCTGGTGCCCCTCGACGGCGGCCGCTTCGCCACCTCGGACCTGAACGACCTGTACCGCCGGGTGATCAACCGCAACAACCGGCTCAAGAAGCTGATCGAGCTGCGGGCGCCCGACGTCATCGTCCGCAACGAGAAGCGGATGCTGCAGGAGGCGGTGGACGCGCTGTTCGACAACGGCCGGCGCGGCCGCGTGCTGCGCGGCGCGAACAACCGGCCGCTGAAGTCGCTCAGCGACACCCTGAAGGGCAAGCAGGGCCGGTTCCGCCAGAACCTGCTCGGCAAGCGCGTGGACTACTCGGGCCGCTCCGTCATCGTGGTCGGACCCGAGCTGAAGCTCCACCAGTGCGGCCTGCCCAAGAAGATGGCGCTCGAGCTGTTCAAGCCCTTCATCTACTCGAAGCTGGAGAAGGAAGGGCTCGTCACCACCATCAAGGCGGCCAAGGAGATGGTGGAGCAGCAGCGGCCCGAGGTGTGGGACTTCCTCGAGGACGTCATCCGCGAGCACCCCGTGCTCCTGAACCGCGCCCCCACGCTGCACCGCCTGGGCATCCAGGCCTTCGAGCCGATCCTCGTCGAGGGCAAGGCCATCAAGATCCACCCGCTCGTCTGCACCGCCTTCAACGCGGACTTCGACGGCGACCAGATGGCCGTGCACGTGCCCCTCTCGCCCGAGGCGCAGATCGAGGCGAGCGTGCTGATGCTCTCCTCGAACAACATCCTGTCGCCCGCCAACGGCCAGCCCATCGCGGTGCCCAGCCAGGACATCGTGCTCGGCTGCTACTACCTCACCAAGGAGAAGAAGGGCACCAAGGGCGAGGGCAAGGCCTTCGCGGCGCTGGAGGACGTGCTGATCGCCCTCGACCACGGCGAGGTGGAGACGCTCACCCCGATCCGCCTCATGTACTCGGGCGAGCTGATCGACCTCACGACGGTGTACGACGACCAGGACGTGATCCACACCGAGGTGCAGAACGTCAAGAACCAGATCGTCAACACCACCGTCGGCCGCGTCATCCTGAACGACCACCTGCCGAAGGGCCTGCCCTTCGTCAACGGCCTCCTGCGCAAGAAGGGCCTGCAGGCGCTCGTGCAGTACGGCTACCTGCGCTTCGGCCTCGAGAAGACGGTCGAGATGCTCGACGCGATCAAGGACCTCGGGTTCAGCTACGCGACCAAGGCCGGGATCTCCATCGGCATCGACGACCTCGTCGTGCCGGAGGTGAAGGACAAGCTGGTCTCGGGCGCGCAGAAGGACGTCATCGACGTGGAGAAGCAGTACCTCGACGGGGCGATCACCAACGGCGAGCGCTACAACAAGGTCATCGCCATCTGGTCCAACGTCACCGAGAAGGTCGCCGACGCGATGTTCAAGGAGATGGAGAAGTCGGACCAGGAGGGCGGCGAGTTCAACCCGATCTACATCATGGCCGACTCGGGCGCCCGCGGCTCCAAGCAGCAGATCCGCCAGCTCGCGGGCATGCGCGGCCTGATGGCCCGGCCGTCGGGGGAGATCATCGAGAACCCCATCACCTCGAACTTCCGCGAGGGCCTCACCGTGCTGCAGTACTTCATCTCCACCCACGGCGCGCGCAAGGGCCTGGCCGACACCGCCCTCAAGACGGCGGACAGCGGCTACCTGACCCGCCGCCTGGTGGACGTGAGCCAGGACGTGATCATCTCGGAGCACGACTGCCGCACGCTGGACGGCATCGACATCCGGCCGATCATCGAGTCGGGCGAGGTCATCGAGCCTCTCCGCGACCGCATCGTCGGCCGGGTGAGCCTGGAGGACATCAAGGATCCCTTCGGCGGGCAGGTGCTCGTCAAGGAGAACGAGGAGATCACCGAGGAGAAGGCCAACGAGGTCCAGGCCTCCGGCATCGAGAAGGTGCGCATCCGCTCCGTCCTCACCTGCGAGAGCCAGCGCGGCGTGTGCGCGCTCTGCTACGGGCGCGACCTCGCCACCGGCAAGCTGGTGGAGATGGGCATGGCGGTGGGCGTCATCGCCGCCCAGTCGATCGGCGAGCCGGGCACGCAGCTCACGATGCGGACGTTCCACATCGGCGGCACCGCGTCCCACCGCACCGAGCAGACGACCCTCGAGGCGAAGAACCCGGGCATCGTGAAGTTCCACAACGTGACCACGGTCAAGAACAAGAAGGGCGACCTCGTGGTCATGAACCGCTCCGGCGCCCTCATCATCCAGGACGCCAAGGGGCGCGAGCGGGAGCGCCACGCCGTCGTCTACGGCGCCAAGCTCAAGGTCAAGGAAGGGCAGGAGGTCAAGCAGGGGCAGCTCCTGGTGGAGTGGGACCCCTACTCCTTCACGATCCTCACCGAGGAGGGCGGCCAGGTCTCCTTCAAGGACGTCATCGAGGGCCAGACGGTGCACGAGCAGGTCGACGAGAACACCGGAATGGCCGCGCTGGTCATCATGGAGTCGCCCGACGAGAAGAAGCAGCCGCGCGTCGAGATCAAGGACGAGAAGGGCAAGACCGCGCGCAAGTACCTGCTGCCTTCCGGCGCCCACCTCATGGTGGAGGACGGCGCCGAGGTCACTCCGGGCGACATCCTGGCCAAGATCCCGCGCGCGGAGGCGAGGACCAAGGACATCACCGGCGGTCTGCCCCGCGTCGTCGAGCTGTTCGAGGCGCGGCGGCCGAAGGAGCCGGCGGTCATCACCGAGATCGACGGCGTCGTGAAGTACGGCGACGTCGCCAAGCAGCACCGCAAGATCTTCGTGACCGCCGACGACAACGAGCAGCGCGAGTACCAGCTCCCCCGCGGCGCCCACATCAACGTGCAGGAGACCGAGCGCGTGAAGGCCGGCGAGCCGCTCATGGACGGCCCCATCGATCCCCACGACATCCTGCGCGTGCGGGGGGAGAAGGAGCTGCAGCGCTACCTGGTGGACGAGATCCAGGAGGTCTACCGCCTGCAGGGCGTGAACATCAACGACAAGCACATCGAGGTGATCGTCCGGCAGATGATGCGGTGGGTGAAGATCGAGGAGGTGGGGGACAGCGAGTTCCTCATCGACGAGGTGGTGGACAAGTTCCGCTTCATGCTGGACAACGAGCGCCTCACGGGCCTGGGCAAGAAGCCGGCGTCGGGCCGGCCGCTCCTGCTCGGCATCACCAAGGCATCGCTCAGCACCGACTCGTTCATCTCCGCCGCGAGCTTCCAGGAGACGACGCGCGTCCTCACCGAGGCCGCCATCAGCGGGAAGGTGGACTACCTGCGCGGCCTGAAGGAGAACGTGATCATGGGCCGCCTGATCCCCGCCGGAACGGGCATGGAGTTCTACCGGCGCATCAAGATCCCCGAAGAGGTGATCGAGCACACCCCGACGAACCTCGAACCCGGCTACGAAGTCGAGTACGTGGTGGAACCGGAGCACATCAAGGAGGGCGCGGAGGTTTAGCTAGTCCGTGCACGTGTCCCGGCCTCGTCGTTAGGCCGGCCCCGTGCCCGTGAGCCGTACCCGGGCCGCCAGCGCGAAAGCGCTGGCGGCTTTTTCTTCATGACAATCTGAGCATTCCCTCAACACCCCCAGCCCCTCGCCTCCGTAGTGTCTGATGTCCCCACATCGCTTCTTGAAGGAGCATGCGATGGCGAAGGCAGAGGTCGAGTTCCTGAACTCCGAGCAGGTGCGTCAAGCGATCTACGCCGACCTATACGCCTGGGGCGGCGACTATATCTACGTCCCGGGGTATACGGCCCGAGGGCCTGTCTGCGTCACCTGGGGCTGCGACCAGCAAATGACCTGGGCGTGGATGGACGAGTACTACGACGAGGCCGACGCCATCTTCGACGCGAAGGACAACTTCAAGGAGACGGTCATCGACGAGGCGAAGCTGAATGCCTTCGTCGCACGGATCCCGGCCGACTGTTAGGCCGGACCCGCCATCCTCTGCTGCAGCCTCGTCAGCATCTGCACGGTGCGCACGAGCAGCTCCCGCCCCTGGCTGCATGCTGCTTCGCTAGCCAGACCTCGCACGCGCAACAGACTGACCCGGACTGCGGGGCCCGATCCGCCCGCCGGGCCATCGCACGCTTGCACCCGCCGTGCCAACGGCGCTATATCTGACGGCGCGTTGGCGCGGCGGGTGCGGAGCGTTAGCGGCATGGGTCGGTGCGGCTGCCGTTGAGTCGAGGCGGATGGTGATGCGTGCGGGCGGGCAAACAGACGGGCTCAAGCTGACGAAGCCGCGGTGTCAAGGGCGTGTCGCTGATCCGAGTGGTGGCTGAACGTCGCGCGGCCGATCCGAGGCGTCTGAGCTCCTTCAACCGTGCCTTGATGTTCATTCACCCAAATCGCTAATGACTCTCCTCGAGCTTTCCGCCTCGGAGGCGGTCGCGCAGATGCGGCGGGGCGACCTGAAGGCGGAGGACTACGCGGCCGCCCTGCTGAGCCGATGCGAGGCCGGCAAGCATCTCAACGCCTTCATCTCCTTCTCGCCCGACCAGGTCAAGGAGGCCGCCCGCGCCGCCGACCAGCGCCGCGCCGCCGGCGCCTTTCTCGGCCCCCTGCACGGGCTGCCCATCCCGATCAAGGACAGCGTCAACACCAGGGACTACCCCACGACTTCGGGGACCGCGGCGCTCCGCAACTTCCGGCCGAAGGACGACGCCCCCGTGGTGCGCGCCCTGCGCGACGCCGGCGCCATGGTGCTCGGCAAGACGAACCTCCAGGAGCTGTCGTTCGGTTACACCAGCACGAACCTCACCTTCGGCGCGGTCAAGAACCCGTATGATCCGACGCGCATCCCGGGTGGCAGCAGCGGGGGCACCGCCGTCGCGGTCGCCACCCGCATGGCCCCGCTCGGCGTCGCCGAAGACACGTGCGGCTCGATCCGCGTGCCGGCCGCCATGTGCGGCATTGCCGGGTTCCGTCCGACCACCTTCCGCTACTCACCCCGGGGCGTCATGCCGCTCACGTCGGTCTTCGATACGATCGGCCCGCACGCCCGCACCGTCGCCGACCTGGCCCTCTTCGACTCGGTGATCACCGGCGACTTCAACCCCCTCCGGCCCGTCGCCCCGACCGGCGTGCGCCTGGGCATCTCGCGTGCCCACTATTTCGCCGACCTCGATCCCGAGGTCGCGCGCGTCATCGACGAAACGCTGAGGAAGCTGGGCGATGCCGGCGTGACGCTCGTCGAGGCGGACGTTCCCGACCTCACCCGGCTGGTGGACGCCGCCAACCAGCCCATCATCCAGCATGAGGCCGTGCCGATGATCACCCGGTACCTGGAGGAGTTCGAGACCGGGATCACCTTCGACCAGCTCTTCGCGATGGTCGGCGAGAACGTCGAGCGGAGCATGAGAGCCCGGGTCCTGCCGGCAGGGCAGCAGTGGGTCCCCAGGGAGGCTTACGAGGCGGCGCGCAACGTCCATCGGCCCGCCTTGCAGGAGACGTTCCGAGCCCACTTCTGCAGTACAGGCGTGGCCGCGATCGCTTATCCCACGACGCTCGTCCCGGCGACGCCCATCGGCCAGGACGAGGAGGTCGAGATCCGCGGCAAGAAAGTGCCGCTCCGGTTCGCGATGTCTCGGAACATCGCTCCCGGAAGCTGCGCGGGAATCCCGGGCCTCGTGCTGGCCGCTGGACTCACTCGCGACGGCCTGCCGGTCGGGATCGAGCTGGACGGGCCCGTCGGTACCGACCGCGACCTGCTGGCCCTCGGTCAGGCCCTCGAAGCCATTGTCGGCCGGCCGCCCGCGCCTCGGATCTGAACGACGGGGCCGAGGACGCGGCGCTCCCAAATCCAGAGAGCGAGCGAGGAACGCTACATCACACCTTCTCCACTCTCCCGGTCTTCTCGTTGAAGCACACGCGCGCTCCCAGGCCCAGGGCCGCGTTGGCGATGTGAGCCGCCCGCACGGCCAGGTGGCCCACGCGCATGGGCGCGTTCGGGGCCCTGCGACTGCGGATGCAATCGAGCCAGTTGCGGAGGTGGCTGACGGAGCCGTCGCCCAGCGAGCGTACGTGTATCTCAGGCTCCGGCGTGAACTGCGAGCCCGGCTTCCTGCTCTCTTCATTGAATACGACCAGCCGCTCCCGGTCGATCTTGAGCGTGCCCTGGTCCCCGCGGAACTCGAGGCCGCCGTCGTCGATGCTGCTGCCATACGTCCCCGTGTGCGTGACCATGAAGTCACGGGGATATTCGAGAGTAGCCGTCACCGCATCGGGCCATTCCCAGGTCTTCATGAGGTAGTTGCGCCCGGTGGTCACCGCCGTAAGCGGCGTATCCACTCCCATGTACCAATGGACCACGTCGATCCAGTGGGTCAAGAGGTCGGTGAGCACGCCCCCCCCGAAGTCCTTGAAGAACCGCCAGCGCAGGAAGCGCTCCGCGTCGAACGGCTGATCCCGCGCCGAGCCGAGCCAACGCTTCCAGTCGAGTCTGGCCACGTCGACCTCGGAGAGCGGCTGGGTGCTCCGGAGCTGGTACCAGTACGTGTTCACGAAGGTCACCTGGCCGAGCTTGCCGGAGTCGACGATCTGCTTGCCGAGGATCCAGTGGTCCCAGCTCCGCTGCTGGGTGCCGGTCTGCACCACCTGCTTCGAGGCCTCGACGGCGGTGACCATGGCTACACCCTCGTCGATGGAGTGCGAGACGGGCTTTTCGACGTAGACGTCCTTGCCGGCGGCGATGGCCTCGAGCGTCATCGTCTTGTGCCAGTGATCGGGAGCGCCGATGAGGACCGCGTGGACGTCCTTGTCGTCGAGTATGCGGCGATAGTCGAGGACCTGCGTCGCCTTGCCGCCGGCGATCTCTGCGGCCTCCCGCATTCGGGGCTCGTAGACGTCGGAGACCGCAACGATCTCCTGGCCCGGCAGCTCCCTGAGCTGCTTCATGAGGCCGCGCGCGCGGCCACCGGTGCCGATCACGCCGATGCGGACGCGGTC
>Ga0207646_10005766_pt1 | contig 12971 bp, 9 predicted proteins | sample KBSK5502metaG_FD_184343 | JGI IMG/M metagenome (GOLD analysis project Ga0207646, IMG submission 184343) | Corn, switchgrass and miscanthus rhizosphere microbial communities from Kellogg Biological Station, Michigan, USA - KBS K5-50-2 metaG... | ecosystem: Host-associated > Plants > Roots >...
GGCGGGCGGCTGGTGATCTCGTTCTTCTCGGACGAAGAGCTCCAGGGGATCTACGAGGCGATCACCGGGCGGGATCGCGCTCGATAAGCGCTGAGGTGGAATGGCCCTCGACCAGGGGGATGAAGGCCAGTTCAGCGGCAATCTCTGTGGTTTGATCCGTCGAGCAATCGTCCACGACTACAACTTCAAACAGATGCGGAACCACATCTATAAGTTTGTGCACGACTCTCGCCAATGTGGCCTGCTCGTTAAAGACAGGTACCACGATCGAGAGGCTCAAGGGCTGACTTTCATCGTGGGGCATCATCAAAAACCTTTACATTTAGCTATTAGAACTTTAGAGACAGGAGACTAGTATAGTCTGTTTCGCCAATAAGTCTTTGAGCAATGCGGCAACTTAAGATGCGAATAGGTATTCTCACTCCAAGTATAACCAGCAATGATGCCGTCAGCAATTACGTCCTGAGCATGCACCGCGCGCTGCGCCAGGTCGGGAAGGTACGCGTTTTTGCTGTGGGGCTGGACATTGGCTGAGCCGTCCAACGAACTGATCGAGCAGCGACGTATTGAAATACCCGCCAAGACATGTGACGATTGGACGTGGCACGCCTGAACGGGGCGTGGCGATTGAGTTCTCGAGATACAAGGTGCTGTTAAGCTTCAGTTGGTTTCGCACGCTTAATCAATGATTGCTAAAGACTCGCAGCCTGTTTCCAAAATAAACCTGGGAGTTGTGTGTCCGATGGCCAACGAGAGCGCCTCCGCAGTTCAGTTTGTTAAGGCGGTGCTGGAACCGTGTGAGCGCCCGGCTTTCGCGTCCGTGTTGTTCTTTGCGATTCTCGACAAGGTGAGCAAAGACAACACGCTTGAATTGTTGAAACAGTTGGCTGAGGCAGAACCGCGGCTGCGCGTGGTTTGGGCGCCGGAAAACCGTTGGGTAACCGATGCCTACATTCGCGGGTATCATGAGGCGTTAAATGCCGGCTGTGACTGGATTCTGGAGATTGATGCCGGCTATAGCCACCAGCCTTCGGAGATTCCGCGTTTCTTCGACAAAATGGCCGAAAACTACGCGTGCGTCTTCGGCAGTCGCTTCTGCGACGGAGGAGCGATGGCTGAGGCTTCAATTAAGCGCCGCATCATCAGCCGCGGTGGGACACTGCTCACCAACCTGTTGCTGGGAACAAAGCTGAAAGATATGACGAGCGGCTTCGAAATGTTTTCGCGGACGGCTTTGCAGGAAGTTCTGGCGAAAGGAATTCGCTCGCGAGGACCTTTCTTTCAAACCGAAATCAAGACGCATTGCCGCAACCTGCGGATTGCCGAGATTCCGATTACGCACCGAGCGCCAAGCCGCAAGATGAATCGCGCGGAGTTGGCCGATGCTCTTAGCAATCTTTGGCGGCTGTTTCGCCTGCGCGTTTCCGGCGAGCTGAGCTAGAGGACGATCGATACCACATGACCAATCCAAGCGTCGCTCTCGTCGTTACTTCGATCGCTGCGCCCAACAAAGCGCTCCAGGCTCTGGCTCGCGGGTGCCAGGAAAACGCTTATCAATTCATCGTCATCGGCGACCAAGCGAGCCCGCCGGACTTTGATCTCCCCGGATGCCAATTCTTCAGTCTGGAAGATCAGTATCGATTACCTTTCAAGTTGGCGCGGCTGAGCCCGATTCGCCATTATGCCCGCAAGAACCTTGGATATCTGATCGCGTTGCGTCAGGGCGCGACTGTGATCGTCGAAAGCGATGACGACAACCTTCCGAGCCCGGATTTCTGGAGTGACAGAGTTCGGCGCCAATCCGTCAAATCAGTTTCTCAAGCCGGCTGGATTAATGTCTATCGTTACTTTACGGATGCGAACATCTGGCCCCGCGGGCTTCCGCTCGACAAGATACAGACTATAGTTCCGCAGTTTGAATCTTTAGCTGAAGCGGAGATTGATTGCCCAATCCAACAGGGTCTGGCTGACGAGAACCCTGACGTTGACGCCATCTATCGGTTAGCATTGCCGCTACCGCAATGCTTCAGACAGGATCGCCGGATAGCGTTAGGCTCGGGCTCCTGGTCTCCCTTCAACAGCCAGAACACGACCTGGTGGCGCGATGCTTTCCCCCTTTTGTATCTGCCGTCGTTCTGCTCGTTTCGAATGACCGATATTTGGCGTAGCTTTGTTGCACAACGCATCGCATGGGTAAATGATTGGGGAATTCTCTTTCACGAGCCAACCGTTCGACAGGAGCGGAACGAGCATGATCTAATGCGAGATTTTCGCGATGAAGTTCCGGGTTACTTACATAACGAAGCGATCGGCAAGGCGCTGTCAGATCTAACAGTAGTTTCAGGAGAGCAGAACCTCGCGGATAATCTCCGAGGCTGTTATCAGAAGCTGGTGGAGATGCGTCTGGTTGCCGAGAACGAGTTGGAGCTGGTCGAAGCCTGGATCGAAGATCTCAATTCAATCAAGAGCTGATTAGGAACACCACAACAGTGAGAATCAAACTTGAATATCGCACTGGCCGGTTGGGATGTGCGGCCTGGGCATCCCGCCCGTGAAACCACGCGTAAGAGTTGGGGTGCCACATTCAAACCGACCTACTACCCTAAGCCTGACTACCGTACTACGATCTTCAACCTGGCCGTACGCGATTCCTCTTCATCCGCGAACCAGCTCACTCGTTCCTGCACCATGTCCAGTTCCAGTATGTAGTCGCCGGGAGTTTTCGGCGCGGTGATGGTCAGCGGTAGTTCGACCTCTCTTCCCGGCCTGAGGTCGTAGGGAAGAAAGGTGCGGCCATCGTCCAACGTAATCAGCCCGCCGTTTCGATCAAGCCAGTGATTGCCAAGTCGCAAGAGGTACGTTCCATCGCTTTGGCCGCTGGTGGGCCAGATCACGCCGCTAATATTCTTCACCTTGACCTGGAGCACGACGGACTCGCCGGCTTTCAAAGTCGTCGGTGGGTTAAGCGGAGACAATTCTGCTCCATATCCGCCCACTGGAAGTGGAGTGTTTGCCACGGTCTTTGTTTGCGTGTCGACTCTCGGGCTGCCGGTGCTCGGGGTTTGAATCTCAAGCCAAAATACCGCGATTCCCAGTGTGCGCGGGTCGGGATTGAGATTCAGTGACCTCGGCGAGGCTGCGTCCGGTAGTTCGAAGGTCAAAACATTATTTGGCTGAACTGCCTCTTTGGGCAGCGTTCGTGTGAATTCCTGAGGGCCTGGAACTCCAATCGTTAGTGAATCAATCAAGCGCCCATTCAGGCGGATGTTGGCTCTTTGTGCATCGAGTTTTCCCGGAACCAACAACGCCTGTATTTTCATTCGAAGTTGGCATTCCGTGACCTCATCCAGAGAGAAGATCACGGCGGCCTCGTGCGCGTCGCTCCAGCGAAACACCTCTTCGTTCGTGCTCCAGCCGTACCACAAATATGGCTCGGACGACTTGCGTGAAAACTCGATTCGCACGTCGCCTGGCGAAAAAGCCTTAGGCCGCGGCGGCGAAAGAAATCCCGCCAGGAACTGAGGGTACCGCCAATCCCAAAGGCGACTTGGCTGCTTGTCTACGCGCGCTGGCTTGTCGCTCCAGATTATGGTGGCCGGCATCGTCGCGCCAATTCCATTCATGACTATGCTGGCCAGCAATAACAATCCACCGAAGACGTTTTGCGTTCGCCAAACTTTCAGAGATTGGTTTTGGCGCTGCAGCTCAGCTCGGGCTTTTAACATGGCCTGAATGCCCAGAATGCCAAGCAGGACAAACCAGGGCACTATGCCTCCCAACAATCTTGGGCCATAACTATTACCGCCCCACCAGTGCGGGAACGCCGAAACTGCCATCCAGTGAATTACAATGCTGGTTAAGGAAAGCGATACTAGTCTCGGGAAGGCAATCTTCTTCCGGTATCGGGCCAACAGATAAGAAATAAACAGGAGCACCGGAATATATATGAACAGCCCGCGGGCCGGGCTGATTAGATTGCCCGCCAGCGCCTCGCCAAAGTGCCCGAACGTCAGGCGGCTTGCCTGGTAATAGCTCGGCAGCATTTTGCCGAAGTGATACCAGGAATAAATGATGAACAGAGCGAACCAAACCAGCCCGGTTGCCAGATACCGCACAAACAACCTGCGGTAGAAGATGAGCACGTAGACCGAGATCGTGACAATCGGGATCGCGTAGGTCGGACGCACGAAATATGTCCATCCGACCAGGCTCGCCAACACAATCGGACGCATCCGGTACTTGCCGGCAGCATCTGCAAGCAACATCAAAACCACAAGGCCCAGAAGGAAGATGCCCCAGGTGTCCGCCCATAAAGCCCGGGACAGCGTGCTCCACATTTGCGTTCCCAACGCGCTGCCGCCCGCGACAACGATGCTCCAGCTTGTAGGCAAAACCAACCGACTCGTGAAGTAAAAGATGCTTGCCAAACCAGCCATTAGAAATACCGCGAGCATCCCCTGGAGCCTTATCTCGCGGTCCATGTTGTAAGTGCCGTCAGCGTTGATTACCGAGAGGCCGAACACATTCATCAACCCGACGAAAGGCACGGAAAGGATCGAGCTGCCCGGCGGCAGATAGTAGTAGAGATGACCGCCGACCCACTCTTGCTGGTAGATATCCCCGTTCCAAACATAATGGTCGCGTAGTTTCGGCTCGAGGCGTGGCAGCGCGAAATGATCGAGCGCGAAGCTGCGGTTGCTCAGCAGACTTTGGCTGACCACCAAAGTGTATTTTGAATCGGAAAACCAATAGACGGGCGACAAGTAAAACGTTGCGAACGCGACCAGGAAAAGAACGAAGCCGATGAACACGTCTCTCTTGTGCGTGAGAATTGTCTGACGCCAGTTCTTAATCATGCCAGGAACTAGACGACGATTTGGGCCGACATTCGGTAACATGTGTTATTCAAAAATCATTTCAAGATGGCCCGCAGTCAAAGAGCCCTGATCTTTGGAGACCAAAAACTTCTCGGGCTCTAGGGCCGGGGGAATTTCGCGCGGTGCTCGCCCGAGTTGAGAAACCCCCCCACCAAAGTCTCGGTTTTTGATCCGCTTCTGAGCGTTTGCAACCAATGATTGAAACCATCCGTGTCAGGATCGCGCTTGAGGTAAATAAAATAGCATAGAGTGACCAGGGCTTCATCGTTTTCGGCTGCGCGTCGCGACTGACTAATGATCTCGGTCAACGTACTTGCACGAGTCGCGCTACCTTCGTTCAAATTCCTGATGAGCGCGGCGCGTTGAGCTGCGTCGACGGCCTGACCGGCTGTTTCAATTAACGTGTCAACGTATTCGCGATTCGTTAAAGAGGCGGGATACCGAGCGAGGAATTCCGCCTGCTGGGTCCAATCCTCGGCGAAAGCAGCCGCGCCGTTTTTGCCGGCGGCCGCAAGTTTCTTTCGATCGCGATCCCATTCGGTGTATTTCGGCTGTCGCCCCAGGGCTACCCTGTAGAGCTGGTAGATAAAGCCTCCGCGGCTTTGAAATTCCAGCGAGTGGAGCAGATTTGAATCTAAATCGACATTTCGTCCCAGAATACAAGCACCTTCTTCGTGGCAATCGTTGATCAAAGCAACCGATTTCGCTAAATCAGACGCTTCAGGTTCACGGTCGAGAATATGCAAATATGATTGTCGCACAAGCAAGTCGGCTCTAAACACGCTCTCGATTATTCGGGCCTGCCCCGTATCCGCCACGTATCGTGCGAATGCGAAATCTTCATCTTCGTACCAACTCGATTCAGCTAGGCGAAACCAGCCGCCATACAAGTAAAAATGTTCCGGCGGTTCGAGTTTTGTTCCCGACTGCTGCACTACAACTTGATCAGCCCCTCGCACCATGTCTCGCGTCCAGGGCATCCTGTTTTCCTGTTGGTTAAAGGGCACCGGGGTCATCGTATTTTCGGGTTGAAGGGAGGCGAACACATAAACCCCCCAATAATCGCCCAAAAGAATTCCCCGCGGCGATTTCCGGGCCAGGGCAAGCGCCGCCTCTTCAAACGATCGATACTCAGGCTGGTAAATTCGCGTGGGAAACCTGACTAAGAGCAGACCCATCGCGGCCAGGAGAAAAGCGGCTTTGCCGTATTTACGAATCAGGCTCTGACGCGCGAGCAAGTTCAGAAGTAGGAAGAGAATCAAGATACCGCTGACCGCGCCGAACAAGTTCGTCAGTATCAGAAACCGATCGTCGTACTGATTAATCCGAACATGACTTACCGTTACGGCAAGAACAAAATTGATCAGAGCCATCCCGAAAGTGCCGATACAAACTACTCCAGTGTCATTTGCGGTTATCGCTTTCAATTTCTCCGGAAATTTATCTCGGCTTTTTAGCCACGTGTTGATGACGACTCCGACTAAAGCCAGGGCTGTCAGCACTGCTAGCAGGTTAATCGGCCACCAGAATGGCTTTGTTAGATTACCTAGTTGGGTGGCAAGGTTTTGCAGCAGAAAGCCGACATCCAATCGGAGTGGCGTTCGGAAATCAAGGCCGAAATGGTTAATTGCATAGCGGTGATAGAAAGAAACTTGTAGCCGCTCAGCGACTGATGCCGCCACCACGGCGGCTAGTCCGGTGGCGAACGATTTCAGCCACGTACCGCCATGCGTTGGCCAGTCTCTTCCCAGACGCGCCCTCAAAGCTTCCAGGGCAACAAGGAAAAGCAGAAACGGTATGCTGACTATCGAACTCCAGATGGCCAGATACGAAAACACAAAGATTGCAACCAGCCACAGGGTGCGTTTCCATTGAGGCTTTTTGGAGTTGGCATCGGGATCAAACCATCGGCGCAGGCTGTACCAACTAAGAAGGAGAGCCGTCACTTGCCACGCGTAAACGTTACTAAGCAAAAAGATTTGATGACGAGTATCCCCGAACACGCAGACTGCCAGCAGAAAAGCAAGTGCCCCTATTGCACGGCCGTGGCGGCTCAACACGGCCATAATTATTGCGCCGATGAATAGCCAACTCGTCTGCACCATCGACAGGCTTTGACCCGACCAGCGGTAACCCGTCAGGCGCCGAATGCCTTGCGCTATCAGAAACGGCCAGCCGCCCCACCGATCATGGCCGTAATAGTAAAGGTTGAAAAGTGTAATGGGCCGATCGTCGTTGGACATCAAGACCGGCACCGCGCAATCCGAGTTGAAGACGGCGGCAGAATTGACGCCCGGCTTGAAGGCTTCGACGGCCCGCCACAGAAAGAAAGACCAAACTATGAGCGCGATTACAGCGAGAAGAAGTTTTTGTGAAGTCGACCAACGCTTCATGAGCTTGCTCGAGATGTTCCACATGGCGAAAAGCGGGAAACCGATGAGTCAGGGATTAGACCGGCAATCCGCTCGCTTACGGAAACAGACGTGAAACTCGTGCTATCTTACACGAGTTATTGTGGCATTTTTTAACGAACTGTGCCGCGCTTCTTTGCTCATTTAGTACCTATGGATTGACGCTTTGCGGGTCGCCAAATCGTCAAAGCGCTGAGCTTTGCCTGCGGGAAACAAATGCAAACACCACCGCCTAACGGGGATAATTTAATCGAACCGCTGAGGACGTTTATTGAGCGAGCACAAAACTCGCATGAGGCTAATCTTTTAGACTTTACTAGCCATCGCGATTTTATCGTCCTCGCTTTTCTCCTGATACTGAATCGCCGACCTGACGAGGAGGGCATAGAATATTACCTGAAACGCCTCGATGGCGCGCTAATCAGCCGGCAACAGTTTATTCAGTTTCTTTTTGAATCGGACGAGTATCAAGCAAGATTCGCCCCGAAATTTGCCGATCGGCTACATGAGGCGCGCAAGGAATTCATCAAGACGTTGCCGAAAGCAGAATGCATCGTGGACTTAGGAGGAGCATGTCCAACTGTTCTTGAAGGTGCTTTGTATTCGAGCGGCTACCCTTACCGCGCTAAGGAACTAATAATAGTTGATCTTCCGCACCATAATCGCATGATCGTCCCTTTAGACTTTAAAGAGGAACGAATAGTCCGAGACTATGGAGTCATCAATTATATCCATTCTTCAATGACCGATTTGTCGGTCATCGACGATGCCTTTGCCGATCTCGTGTTCGCCGGTGAAAGCATCGAACACGTGACGCCGGCCGAGGCCGTCCTCGTTCTTGCTGAGGCCAGGCGTGTCTTGAAACCCGGCGGATACTTTTGCCTGGATACGCCTAATAGCAAATTGACGCGCATCCATTCGAAAGAATTCGTTCATCCAGAACACAAGGTCGAATACGCGCCAACAGAATTAATAGAGCTGTTACAGAATGGGGGCTTTGAAGTGGTTGAAGCCGGCGGTATCTGTCCCATGCCGGAGACGGCAAGGACGGGAGTGTTTGATGAAACCGAAGCATTCAGAACACAGGCTTTAGGTGTTGACGCTGAGGTTGGTTACTGCTTTTACGTAAAGTGTCGAAAGCCAATCGAAAACTGATTCGGCTTAGAGAATAAGTCCAAAGTCTCATGTCCAGAGTCCAAAGTCAGTCGTGCCATCCTGCTTGAAATCGGATTCAAGCAAAAAATCAAATCACTTTGATCGGCAACCGCACGGGCGCCCCACCGCAATCAAACCAGCAGACGCCTTCGCTCACCAAGTTGCATTCCAGCAGATACATTCCTGCTGGAGGCATGGGAACTTTGACCTGTAGTTCAATTGTCTCTCCCGGCTGAATCGGACGGCCGTCCCCGGGAGTCAAATGGAAACGAAAGTAGTCGATGTCGAGCAAGTTCGAGTTTTCATCAAGAAGCTGAATCGCAAAACGTACGCCGCCAACGCGCGGCGCGACTACATCCGGGCCCATATTCGTTTGCTTCCCAAAACGTGCCAGCACGCCTTTTTTCCACCATGGTTGCGGAATTTCAGGAGTCGGCAGCCAAACGGCGTCGCCTGTATTCTGCACGGTAATCGTCAGATGGATTGGTTTGCCGGCCACAACATGATTGGACGAAGGCGTCACCTGGAGATCGGCTTTCAACGCCGCGCGTTCCCGGCTGTCCGGCGCGTCCATTGATTCGCCTTTGATTAAGAAGAACAGGCGGCGCTCTTGCATCTGGTTGCGAGTATCAGCCGCATACGCGTCGCCTGATTCTCCAGACAAAAACTTTTCAAATTCACATAGCGGAAGAAACGAAGGCTTTGTGTTCACCAAAGGCAACTTAATGTCGGTGAAACCCGCTTTCTGCGCCTCATTCCAAATCTCGCGGACGTCGATGTCGTTTTCAAAAGTTCTGTACGTCCGCATCTCGCATTGCGCTTGCGCAGTTTTCGAATGTTGCGGCCCCGGTTCCGAGAAACCGGCGATGCCGCCTTGTTTCAAAACACGACCCATTTCTTTGATCACCTGCGCGGGATTCGGCACATGATGAAACGCTTCCCAGCAACTAATGCGATCGACGCTCTGGTCGGGCAAGTCAAAAGTGTAACCATTGAATTGCAGGAATTGCGGTTGAGGCTGGCGCCCGAAAACAGGATGCCGGCGATAGAGCTTCTTCCCGATTTTCAAGGCTGAAGTAGAAACGTCCAGGGCAATCACCTTCAGTCCGAGCTGGCTGAGAAAACGTGAAGTCCAACAGGTACCGGCGCCAAAGTCCAGAATCGTCATGTCCGGCAAAAGGTTTAAGCCCCGCACCACCTGCGCAAAACAGATAAGCAACTCAGGCATCTCGTCGATGTCGGCAAAGGGTTTCGCTTGCAGGCTGTCCCAATCGGCGCGTTGCGCGAAAAACTCCTCGGCCGTTCGACACAATTCCTCGACGCTCACTTCCTGCATGAGCTTCCGCACGTCAATCAGGTCCGGGTTGATAGCTTCGCTACTCATGATCTCCGGGACACTACGCTACTCTCTTCGGCCGCATATCGCCGGCGCAATCAGCAAAAGCTCTGAGGGTCGCCCTGGCTGTCTCCGGCCACGAAAAGGTCCTGGAGTAATCATACCTCCTTTGCCGTGACTGGTAATCCATCGGCGCCTGTAAAGCCTGGTAAAGACCATCAGCCATCTCGTCAATGTTGTAAGGATCAAAATAGACCGCCAGGTCGCCACCGACTTCCGGTAGCGAAGAAGTATTTGATGATGCCACCGGAAGACCGCACGCCAGACCCTCCAATACCGGAAGCCCGAATCCTTCGTAGAGCGAAGGAAAGAAAAGACAGCGGGCCTTTTGGTAAAGCGCCAGTAAGGCAGCCTCGGAAACAAAACCGGTGAGCCGGACCTTTCCGCTCAGGCCTAAACGTTCGGCGCGACGTAGCATACGACTTTCCGCTACCTTGTCCAGGCTGCATACGAGACACAACTCTGTGGCTTGTATTCTCGGATCCGCCACGTACTTTTTTTGTAAAACGGCAAACGCTTCCAACGCACGATCCATGTTCTTGCGCGGATCAAAGCCGCCGGTATAGACAACATACTCGTTGATGGCTGGAGCTTTCGGAAAGGGATATGGGCGGAACGAACCGCCGGCGGCGAGCGGAGTGACGACGTGCTGTTTGTTCTCTATTTGCAGCAGCCTGGTGAAATCGGACCGGGTATGCCGCGAGATATGAAGAAACAGATCATAGTCCTGCTTCAGCAACTCTAACTTCTTCTCATAAGACGTTAGGGCTGAAGACGACCAATGTTTCGCGTACTCTTTGGCCATCACCAGAATTATCAAATCAAAGATTGTCACCGCGAATTGGCAGGCACTTGTCTGGCGGGTGGGGAGAACAACATTGTCCATTAAGGCGTTCGGTGACCAATAGAGATCTATTCCTCGCTTCTCAATATCGTTGTTCAGACTGTTCGAGTATTGTTCCGACCGGTATTTCTTGCCTCGATCGGCGGCACGAATGTCATAGACCGGATCATCGATCAGGCAAAGCTTCTCTCTGGCCCACGATGACAAGCGATCGAGATGAGCGCCCGGTATGGAATTGATGTAAAAGTCATTCGAAAAGTCATTGGCGAGAATACCCTCGACACAGTTTCTAAAGTATGTGCCAATCCCCCTGGTGATTTCGGCGGTAAGCAGTGTCTGTCCGTCGATTAGTATTTTCATTCAGGAATACCAGGCAGGGCAGACGCGCAGGCACTGTGCGCCCAATCATTCAGCTCGCCGCTGGATAAGCCTCTTCACGCTCGGGGTTCCGAGTAAACTCACTTAAGTACTTTCCGAGCACAGCGTCAAAAGAAAACTCCCGCGCCAGGTACTGTCGGCCGTTTCTGGCCATTAGGTGGCGAGCCGTTTCGTTTTCTTCAAGATACTTCAAAGCCAGCGCGAACTCGTCGCTGTTTTCGACATACAAGCCGCCGTCGCACCGGCGCACATGATTTTTCGTTACGGCGCACCTGGCAGAAACTACGGCCGGAACACCAAAGAGCCAGCCTTCCATTATTACGATGGAAAAACTCTCGTTCTCAGAAAGGTTAATAACGCCCGTGGCTCCGCTGATGACCTGCTGCTTCATCGCTTCTGAGACAAAACCAAAATCAAGGAATCGATCCCTTGCCGGCACCAGGGACTTGTCGCCTCCTCCAATGAAGATCAGTTTTGTGTCCCGCCGAAAGTTTTCGACGTAACTGGTGAACCACCGGCAAAGAAGCGGAACATTTTTCCCGACTTCCTTGCGTCCGGCGTAGACAAAATAACTGTCCGGGAGCGGCGTTGAGATAGCCTCTTCATTTCCGCTGGCCGACGGCAACTCAACACCGACCCCGGCGACCACGCTTTCCACAATGCGCCGCCCCACCTTCCGGCCATACTGCTCAATCGTCATCTGCTTTTCGTCGTTTGAGTTAAAGAAGATATGTTTCGCACTGCCAAGCAACCTCTCTGTTGTCGCCCAGTAAAACTGCGGCTCGTTATGAAAGCATGGAATCAGCGAGATCTTGCCCGGGTACCTGTTTATGGCGGAATTTGTGAGACCGTGGAAATACGGCAGCGCGATGATTTCATAATCGCCGTCAATGTACTCTGCCAGAGCTTCAACCAGGTCGCTGCTATTGATGCCAAAGTCAAAAAAGTCCTGCTCGTCGCGCGCGTTCAAATTTGCGCCCCGTCGCAGCTTGCGGATCACCGCGTCGTAAGGCGCCCGATCCTTGATGGTCGCAAATCGTCGCGTCTCGATTCCGGCAACATCATAAACACCGGGACGGTAGTGGTCCTCCCACCAACTATCGTAGGGCGATAACGAGCAGGTCGTGAACACAGTCGTGGTGATGCCACGTTGATTGAGTTCGCGGGCCATTCCTCTGGCCAGCAACTCAGCGCCTCCGGCGAAGCGCTCGAACCACGGAGTGACGATAATTATTTTCTTGTCGAACATCGTAGCGTGTGAAGCGGCTTTGCCCCAAAAATCGGCTAAAGCGGTTACAGAACCGCTCGCGGTAGCGAGCGGGATAAAACCTCAATCAACCCTAACGGAGGTGGCGCTATACTCGCAGGTCAAATACGGAACAGATTCAGATTTCAGCTAGAGTCTTGATCCCGCTCGCTACTGCGAGCGGTTCTGTACCAAGCGCCCTGTTGGCTTCAAGCCGACTCGAAATTGCCTTTTGGGCAAAGCCGCGTCAATCCGAAAACCGGCGATTTGAATCAGGCCTTCCAGCCCACAATCCCATAGTCGGGTGCGCTATAAAAATATTCGTTGAAACGCTTGATTATCTCGCTGTCGCCCTCGATTTTGGCGGCGTCCCACGGACGCAGTTTCATCACCTCGATCCGGCCCAGGCCGCGCGATTCCAGCAGAAACTTGAGAGTGGGGCTGGGAATCGGATTACGATGCGTAGGATCCGCGTAAAAACTATGACTGCCGACCATGAAGTTCTCAGGATTGGGTGTTTCAAGGATGAGCAGGCCCCCGGATCTTAATGTGCGAACCATTTCATCCAACAGTTTGATTAATTCTTCAAACGCCAGATGCTCAACCAGGTGAAAGCTGGTTATGACATTGAGACTCTTTTCGGGCAGGCCGCAAAGAGTCTCAA
>Ga0207646_10005770_pt1 | contig 12968 bp, 12 predicted proteins | sample KBSK5502metaG_FD_184343 | JGI IMG/M metagenome (GOLD analysis project Ga0207646, IMG submission 184343) | Corn, switchgrass and miscanthus rhizosphere microbial communities from Kellogg Biological Station, Michigan, USA - KBS K5-50-2 metaG... | ecosystem: Host-associated > Plants > Roots >...
ACCCCTGATGCACAAAGCGAGCCTGCCGGAGCTGAATCCATAGTCGATCCTACACCCACTCTGCAAAGTGAACTAGTCGAAATAGACCTGATGATCGTACCCTCACCTGATGCACAAAGCGAGCCTGCCGAAGCTGAGCCTGTAATCGTACCCTCACCTGATTCGCAGAGCGAACTAGTCGAAGCAGAAGCTACTCAATCTACTGTCCCCCCCGACGAAGAGCAACCAGATGAAAGCCAGACCATTACAAAGCCCGTCTCGAGACCTAAACGCACCCCCAGGCAATCTATGAAATCACAAAAAACTACTGAGGACGTCGAGATTACCGAAGACGTACAAAAGCCAGGTGAAACCAGCGGTAATTCAATCAATTAGGAACGAATCAGCAGCCTGATTCGTTAGTAAATTAGGGGCATTGTGCTGGTGGAGGGCATTGTCGCACCTTAGATCATCTTCAAACCTTGTTGTATTGCAGCAACGGATCAGTAAAAGGATGGATGTTTATCCATTATATCAAACAGGTACAATTTTAATTTTAACGTATTCTATATATATCTATCGTAGAGAGCTGTATGAGGAGCATGTATGACAAGTCAAAACCAACAACCACAAAGATCCTCTCCACAGAACCAATCGCCTGGATATGCTATGGATCCCAATCCCGCTCGTACCACATCGCAACGAACCCTTTCCTCATCGCATGCATATCCGGCACAATCGTACCAGCAAACCATCTTACAAACGCAAAAATCGCAACACCGCCGGGAGCATACACCCCTGGTTGTATTTATTCTGCTGTTAACTATCCTTGTCGCAGTGGGTGCTATCCTTAGTCCCAACCTGTTTACCAGTAACCCTGGATCAGGCACATCCTTCGCCTATGGCGCAACAGGCCCATTCGTGAAAGCTCCTCTTGATTCAGCTCAAGTCAATGCCATTATGCATCTTACAAGCTATATGAAGTATAAGCAACTGGCAGGCCTCTATGTCTCGCATATGACCCTGGATGAAGAATTGGGCCAGCTTCTTATGGTCGAGTACTTCGATTCCTCTTATTCGCCCGACCTTGATACCATGATTACTAAGTTCCATGCTGGCGGCGTTATCATGTATGCATTCCAAATGCAGACTTTTGCACAGACCAAGCACGATATCGCGGAGATGCAGCAAAATGCCAGTATCCCTCTACTCATTGCAACCGACCAAGAGGGCGGATATGTGAACCGTCTCGCCAATATCTATGGCTATCGCATGTCGGCCACGGATATCTTCAATACAGGCAATCCTAAGGTAGCAACGCAGCAAGGGCAAAAGGATGCCCACGATCTGCTTTCGCTCGGTATCAACGAAAACCTGGCTCCAGATGTCGATGTGAACCTGGTAAACGGCTATGACATGCAGACCCGCACGTTTGGAAATACCCCCCAGGATGTAATCACATATGCTGGCGCTTATCTGAAAGCATTGCAGGGAGCCGGCGTGATTGGCACTATCAAGCATTATCCTGGCCTGGGTGATGCAGTTCCTGATGCTCATGCGACCCTTCCCGTCGTAAATCGTACAAAAGACCAGATCTACTCCGTTGAACTTGCACCTTTCAAAGCACTCATCCAGTCGCCTGATAGGTTGCTCAACCCGGGCGTAATTATGCCAACCGATGTGCTGATGCCCGCGATTGATCCCGTCTATCCGGCGGAGTTGTCTCATATCTTTATGACTGATATCCTGCGCAAGCAATTTGGCTACGACGGCGTAGCGCTAACCGATGCACTCTACATGACAGGCGTCGCCGTCAACGGCTCCCGGTTAACTATACCCCAGGCCGCGATAATGGCACTCAACGCAGGAGACGATATGATACTCGGTGCCATCACAGCCGACGAGGTGCTTGCAACGATTAATGCATTCAAAGCAGCTTTACAAGATGGTACGCTCTCTAAGGCACGGGTCGACGAGGCAGCGACCCGCATCATCGAGCTGAAGATGGAATACCACCTTATGCCTGCAGTGCCACCACAGGAGTAAACTGGCTATGAGTAGTACGATTGAACAGACTCTAGCAGGCCCGGCAAACACTGAAACCCCTGCTAAAGTGCGGTCTAGACGCCCTCGTCGCGGCGTTCACATTCTAATCTTATTCCCGCTGCTGGTCTTTCTGATCATTTTGAGAGGAGATTTTCAACCGGCTACGAATAAGCCACATGCTCCGGCAGTACGCATAAGACCCACAGGTCTGTTTGTGCAGTCGCCGCTCGATGCCTATCAAATCAACAATCTCCAGCATCTTGTGATCCATATGCAATATAAAGAACTCGCCAGGCTATATGTCTCACATATGACCCTGGACGAAGAACTGGGCCAACTCTTTATGGTTCAATCTTATGATCAGTTCTACTCTCCCTCCCTTGAATACATGATTACCCAACTACATGCTGGTGGTGTCGTGATGTATGCCTTTCAAATGCAAACCTTCGACCAGACCAAACACGATATCGCCGAAATGCAAAAGCACGCCACCATTCCATTACTGATTTCAACCGATGAGGAGGGAGGCTTTGTAGAACGGGTACAAAATATCTTCGGACATCACCCGGGAGCGCTGGAGATCTATCAGACAGGCAACGTTAATTTAGCGACTCAGGCTGGGAATCGCATCACTCATGATCTACAATCACTGGGAATCAACACGGATCTTGCACCCGATGTTGATGTGCAATTAGTGGATGGTCCCGATCAGTACCTGCGTACCTGGGGCTATACTCCTGAATCAGTGATTAAGTTTGGCGGTGCCTACCTGCGGGCAGTGCAAGGTGATGGGGAAATCGCTTGCCTCAAGCATTTCCCAGGCCTGGGTGCTGCCACCACCGATGCACACTACGCCTTGCCGGTGGTTAACCGAACCATCGATCAAATCAATTCGGTTGAGCTTGCACCTTTCAGGGCATTTATTCAATCTCCCGATACCTTGCTCAAGCCTGGCATGATTATGTCCACTGATCTACTCATGCCTGCAATTGATCCTGTCTACCCTGCGGAACTCTCCCACAAATTTATGACTGATATCCTGCGCAAGCAGCTCGGCTACGACGGCGTTGTGATAACCGACGCTTTATGGATGACAGGTATTGCTCAGCATTGGGACCTTGATCAGGCGGGAGTAATGGCGCTGAATGCCGGTAATGATATGCTGCTCGGTGCCATCGGACCATACCAGATGCAGAGTATGATCAATGCATTGAAAGCAGCTTTGCAGAACGGGACGCTCTCCAGGGCGCGTGTCGACGAGGCGGTTACCCGTATCATCACCTTGAAGTTGCAATACCACCTCATGCCCGATATACCACCACAAGCATAACTTTTCTACTCCTCAGATCGTGGTCGTGCTCGGAAAAACATGCGAATGCCCGTTCCCTTGAAACCGAAAGCAGCACGCAACTGATTCTCCAGGTAGCGCTCATAGGAGAAATGCAACGCCTGCGGGTCATTCACAAAAAAGACGAAGGTTGGCGGATTCACTTGCGTCTGCGTCGCGTAGTAAATCTTCAGCACCTTACCACGATTAACCGTAGGGTTATGCCGGCGAACCGCATCCTGCACCATCTCATTGAGACGAGAAGTAGGAATACGCAGGAAACGCATATCGGCAATGTTCAGTACCATTTCAAGCAGCGATTGCACGTGATAGCCCGTTTTTGCCGAGGCAAAAACAATTGGAGCATAGGGAATAAACTTGAGACCTTCCGCGATAATCTTGCGATAGCGCTCGGCGCTTTCGATTTCCTCATCGGGCTTAGGGATATATCCCTCGCGTTCAGCGCGTCGCTGAGTCTGGGCCAGGTCCCACTTGTTGACAACCACTACAACACCTTTTGATTTGTTTTGAATTTCGCCTGCTATGTGTGTATCCTGAGCAGCCAATCCTTCACTTGCATCGATCAAGAGCAGCACCACGTCGGCGCGCTCGATGGCACGGCTCGCACGCAGGACGCTATATTTCTCGACACCCGGGCCGACCCGTCCACGCCGCCGTATTCCAGCGGTATCGACCAGGATCAGCTTTTTGCCCTCAAACTCCATCTCGGTATCTATAGCATCGCGGGTTGTCCCTGGTACATCGCTGACAATCGAGCGTTGGAAACCCAGGATGGCATTGAGCAATGATGATTTACCAACATTGGGCCTACCAACGATAGCGATGCGCACGACATCTTCTTCCTCTTCGCCTTCCGGTTCCTCTTCCTCCGGGGGTAACGCATCGACAATCATATCTAGCAAATCTCCAGTTCCCGTGCCCTGGATCGATGAAATGGCAATCGGCTCACCGAGGCCCAGGGTATAAAACTCGACAGCATCCAGGCGACGAGCAGCGTTATCAGCTTTATTGGCAACCAGGATGACAGGTTTATTAGTGCGGCGCAGCAAGTCGGCCACTTCTTCATCGGCTGCAGTGATACCGGTACGCGCATCCACCATGAAGACGATCACATCAGCTTCTTCGATAGCTAATTGGGCCTGTGCCTGGACACGCTTCATAATGTCACCCGGTTGCCCATCCAGACCCACCTGGCCAACAGGGATATCGGTACCTAATTCAAGGCCGCCTGTGTCAATCAATGTAAATTCGCGCCCATTCCAATCCGTGTCGCCATAGATGCGATCACGGGTCGTACCGGGCATATCTTGCACGATGGCGACCCGTTCGCCGATCATGCGATTAAAAAATGTGGATTTGCCGACATTCGGCCGGCCTACAATGGCCACAAGTGGCTTCATATGGCCCCTCTACCCTTTCCCATAAATGGGGCACCCCACAAGGAGTGCCTTAGGTCTAAATTGCTTTTAGTTGTGGGCTATTATAGCATATAACAATACACACCGCGCGACCCTTTTTGCCGCCTTGTTGTTCACTATAGTACAGAAACCGCAAAAGTAACTTGGGCTATGATATACTGTTGGTCTGTCGCAGATAGAGCATGATGCATCTTGAGAAGGAAAGGAAACAGGTATGATCCATCGGGTATCATCAGGCAATGGGAGAGCTGAAGAACACGCGATTACTAAAGCTCTCCCATTAACCGATACCTTTCTCAACACGCTTGTAGCTGAACTTGATAACGATGACATCGTCGGGATAACACTGGGTGGTAGTTATGCTCGGGGTAATGCAACTCCATATAGCGATGTGGATATCGCGTGCTTTGTAAAAGATGAGATGCAGCCACATCCAAAGCGGCTTTTGTATCGTGATAATCGCCTGGTAAGTATTGGAACAAAAACCGTCGCAGGTGTTCGAAATGATCTCTTGAAGCCAGAGCGAGCGATTCTCTTTGTCTCCGGCTTGCGCCGTATCTTGCTAGACAAAGATGGGTCGGTAACCAGGCTTGTGCAAGAGATCGAGGCATTCACCTGGGAACCATTGCAGGGCACTGCCGATCACTATGCCAGTTTTCGGATGATGATGCTTGCAGAACGGGTCCATAAAGTGCTGAGCGAGCTCCTCAAACATGATGAATTAGCTCTTGCCTATGTGACGTCAGAACTGGTGTATGCCTTGACTGAGGTTGTCGCTGTACAGCGAGGCGTGTTGGTCAAGAGTGAGAGTACCTACTATTGGCAAGTTCAAGCTGCTGTCGGACTGGACTCTGACTGGGCCGTGTGTCATCGATGGGCTATAGGGGTTGATTCGGTACCGACACAAGGAAGTCTGGTGTTGACACAAGCTATTGCTGCTCTTCGCTTGTATCAGGAAACGGTGAGGTTGCTGCGGCCTGTTCTCCATCAAGATCATCTTGCTATAGCAGAACAGACAATACAAGTGATTGATGAAGCTATCCCGCTTCTCGGATTGTGAGCATCCTTTGAACCGGCTGTCTGCTCTCTACCAGAACAACTCTGTCACCGACCGCCCGTCATGAATGCGGCTGATCGCACCGGCGAACAACTCCGCCACCGAGAGCACCGTCATGTTAGGCATACATCTCTGCTCAGTAAGCGGAATAGAATCCGTAATCACAATTTCTTTGATCGGGGCATTTTTGAGGCGTTCAATGGCAGGGCCTGAGAAGATGCCATGTGTAGCGCAGCAATAAATATCGCGCGCACTGTGCTCATGCACAACGCGCACGGCTTGCGTAAGTGAACCTGCAGTATCGATTTCATCGTCCACAATCAAAGCATTTTTCCCCTCAACAGAACCAATAATCCCCATGGCCTCTGCAATACTGTTGTTTCCATGCCGGCGCTTCTCAACGATAGCAAGTGGCGCATTAAGACGATCAGCCAGCTTGCGGGCTTTCTTGGCAAAGCCTTCATCGGCTGCGACCACAGTAAAATTATCCTGCTTCTTCTCGGCAAAGTACCGGGCTTGCAAAATCTGCGCGGTCAATTCATCCACGGGTATATTAAAGAAACCCTGGATCTGCCCGGCATGCATATCCATCGTCAATACCCTTTGCGCGCCAGCAACGGTAATACAATCGGCGATCAGGCGGGCGGTGATAGGCACACGCGGTTGATCTTTCTTGTCGGTACGACCATAGGCATAGTAAGGAATGACAGCAGTAATGCGGGCAGCAGAGGCGCGCTTGAGGGCATCTATCATTATTAATAATTCCATGATGGAGCGATTGACCGGGGCACTGAAAGGTTGAATCACAAAAACATCGCGCCCACGCACATTATCATTGATCTTCACAAAAATATTTTCATTGCTGAATTGAAAAACATCTGCGTCGCCCAGCGGTATGCGCAGATGTTTACATATAGAAGCCGCCAACGGGCGGTTTGCGTTGCCTGTAAAGACAATCAGATCGTCCATACGCTCCTCCTGGTCGCCCTGAGTATATCACATCGCTAATGTTTCTGTAAACCGATGCCAGGAGCTAAGCGTGTACATCATTTATGGGTCCCCAAGCATCTCCTGTAGTTCATTCCAGGCATACATCAGCGGTGCCTGATCATATCCCACCTCCCTTGAGCGCACATGAATGACGGTTTCGGTAACTGTTGGCACCCACGTGTAATCTCCTGAGCGACGCACCAGCCCATGACTAGCAGCAAATTCCAGGAAACCTGCTGCTCGTTTACGCGCTCTACGAGGCTTGAGCAGTTGCCGATCTACGTGGCGACCAGCCTCCACAAGTGTCACTGCCTGGTGCTTCAAATCATTGACCAGGTCATCTAATGTGAATGATGATAACCCTGCACGACTTGCCCGCATCAGAAAACCGCTGGCGAGCTGGGAACAAGTAAAGCGTGCATTCCGCAGCCACGCCGTACGCAATTGCGCATCCAGTTCCTTTAATGGCAGCGTCGGTGCATGTTCGATGGCGGGAGCAAGGTCCACAAAGATCCGTAATTTTTGTACGGTCATGAAGTCGTAGATGATAAATATTGGGACAATACTTGTATCAGGGGGAGCAGCCTCTACGATACGATGCCAGCCAGAATTTAGGGAGCTGAGTCTTCCATCAGGCGAAAGTTGCCCCTCGGGTGAACCATAAAGCGAGCCTCCTCTCCACAGCCATGCATCAAGACTAGCCAGGGACTCTTTTATGCTTACTATGATACGCTTTTCTAAAGGTCGACGGGCAGGCCCCACAATGATCTCGATACCATAAAAGTGCTGAAGTGCTTGCTGGTAACGCCAGTCCAGCAGGTGAGAGAGAGGGTAAGCCTCCAACTGCGTATAGGGTTCGCCTGTAGCCGTGGCCAGGTCCTCGATAAACGAAGGAGCTAGTATATCGCCAACAGACCCACCATACCCCGAACGTAGTAAGTCACGGATCCACTCTTCTGCCGGGCGAATCAAATCATTCGTTGGTTGTGCACCAAGCCATTGCAGAGCGGGGCCTATCGATAGCTGCCGTATGATTCGCGCGAACCAACGTGGATGCATTGTAATGCGTGAAAGATAACCTTGCGAAAAGCCATCATCGCGCAGGGCAAAACGCACATCTCCGGCCAGTCCTCGCCATCCGCGGTGAAAGAGAATCGTCGGAACGAGTACAATCGGATCCAGGTCACGTTTATGACACATGCCATAGTAGCTTCGTGACGCTTTGGGATCGTTTTCCAATCCATGGACCTCAACATCAAAGAGGGACCTGGTAGAGGCCCAAAATGCGCTCACGACCGTTGTCCGGCTTAGTCCGCGCAACGATCGCTTGAGAAAGCCCATCGCATACCTTTCATTTGAAATCCATTAAGACAGCGTTCCCCCACGCCATCAATGAAAATGCATCGATTCAGTGTATTGAAAATGCATCGATTTGTTACTATTATATTCCCCTCAAATCCTCTATTCAACAGGTTCCTCTGGGCTTGAAATGAGGATACGCAGGAACCGTCTCAACGCATAGAAGATAAGGAAGTAGACTGCCATCGCAATGAGAGTCGAAAACTCAAAAGCTTGATTGGGATGAATTGATGGCGATTTGACGATACCCAGAAATGGGTAGAGTATGATATCGGTCAAAGCATAGAGGAAGCCGGCAAACAAGTTGTTTGGATCTGCTCCAATCAGCTTCAAGATGAAACGCAACAACAACGTTACCTCCAATACCGTCAGGAACCATAGAAGGTAATCGTTTAGTTTGCCGATCGCGAATTTGATTGTAAGCGCTTCTTCCTGGCGTGTCACCGGACTCTCCACACCTTCCGACGCCTGGACGGGACTCTCACCGGCCGGTTGAGGAGTATATACAGGCTCTTGCGGAGGAGGCGGCTTGAGAGGCAGCTCTTCCATGGGAGGATACGTTTCGGTTGGTTGCGACCCAATCGTATCTTCCGGAAAAAGATTGTTAGGATTATACATCGTACTCTCCTCAAACAGGCTTTCAGTTTATGTTGTAAGATGCGGATAATTACTCTTTAAGCGGATTATAACATTATTTGACCGTTATGTGCTACGTCGAATCAACAGAACGACACCATCTGCACGGGCCACTACACGGAATTGTCTCGAAAGTGCATTCAGTTTACTAGTGGCCACTGCCCGGTTTTCTATGGTCAGGCTATTAAGATCAACTATCACATATTCAACAGTACGATTACAGGCTGAGTCCAGACAGACAGACGGAAATACGGCTAAAAGCTGGCGCTCGCTCAGGTGAGGATTAAGGTTATCCCCGGCAGATACAGAGGCATCCGGCGGAATCAATGCGAGCAGTTGTTGAACTTGTTTTTCGCGACTACCTGGCTCATGATCGGCCCAGAACGAGTTGAGTTGAGGTATGACAATCACGTAGTTGAGTCCGATCATGAACGTAATCCAGGCAAACATTACCAACTGCTGGCGGAACGCAGTGACTCTTTTCGCCAGGGGAACCATGCGCTCACTGAATCGCTGCCACTGCTCGCTTCTCCACGATGATAATGTAAGACGAGAGAGACGAGGCCGCAGCTCTGCGACCAAACGGCGGAACTGTTCGATCACAAGTGTTTTGCCTTGATCAACGAATCTCAAGGCGTGGGCGAACAGGATGGAAGTGCGCAAGGCCGAAGTGCCCCCGCCCTGTTCGCTCCCACCCTGCTTGCTCCCGCCTATCACACCCTTGCCTTGTACACTCAAACCTTGCCTATCCCCGCCCACCGTACTTAGCCTGCCTGATTTCTCCTCAATAATACCCTGTTCCCCTTGCCGCCACCTCTGCCAGGTCTGAATCAAGCGGCGCGTGCCATGAATGGCGGCAAGCATGACGAAAGGAATAATAGCAGCATTATAGTGGAAGACACCGCTAAATAAGTTTGGATCGGTGCTGAGCAAATTTTCGGCCAGGGCAGGTATTGCTGGTAGCAGCCACTCCGGGGCAAGTAATGGTAGAAAACCCACGCTGCGTACGAGCCCAGCCAGGTAATACAAACGATTCAGGGTGATAAAGGTGGTAAAGAGTAGCCAGGGATGTGTTAGAGCATTCACAATCGCTGCCCCTGGCGAACTTCCCAGGGCTTCATAACGATACCAGAAGTTGTTGGCCTGCGCGCCTGGATAGAAGTGCGGGATAATTACCTTAAAGGCCAGCAAGCTCCATAGGATGCCTCCAACGATCAGGACAATACCCAGGCGCGGCAGTTTATACTTCCAGACGACCAGGATTCCAAATAACGCTATCGTCAGCGGAACATCTTCTTTGCACGCAGCAGCCAGGACACATGCAACAAGAAACCAAACGTAACGTTTGTAGGTGAGCGCAAGTACAGCATAGAGCAATAACGGTGTCGCCAGGGCAAGGGGGTGGAAGTCAAAAATATTTAAACCGAGCAAGGCTGGGGAAAGCAGATAAGCAGTAGCCATCAGTGCAGCAAGGATAGGCAACTCGGGAAGATACTTGCGCGTGAGCAGAAAGACCGGCAAAGCTCCCGACACCAGTGCCAGTGTCTGGAAAACGAGCAGGATACGCGGGTCCGCGTGGAAGACATAAAGCAGGGAAAGCGGCAAGATGATCGGTTCAAAATGGACTGCCAGGCGCGTTGGTGGGCCATACCAGTCAATCGCCTGGTTGGTAAACTGGAAAAGGCGTCCGTGAATCGTGTTCCAGAGCACCTGGTCCATATTGCCAAGGTCAAACGCCGTTGCTTTGAACGTGTCATAGCGCAGTATCGCCTGGTGGCTCATATCCAGGGTGTAGACCACCATAATCAGTATGAGAAGTCCCCAGGCTATTGATTGTTGTGAACGCAGGTCAAATCGTTTCATGTCTTCAAATTGTAAGCATTGCTTTCCAGATACCTATACCAACCAGGAGCATAAATGCGTAGACGATTACAAACTCCGGCCAGTCACCAGTCCTAAAACGCCAGCGTGGATTAGGAGGGAAGCCAAAGCGCTTATGACTCGGCCAGAGCAAGGGCACACCGCCTTGGGTCAAACCATCGGCTGCGATGTGCATGATACAGCCGAACAGTACTCCAATGAAGACCAGGTGCGATGCTCCTATAAACTGGGCAGGTAGGGTAAAGCCTTTTTGGGCTAATAGATATATTACCAGTTGTTCCAGGCCAATCGCCAGTACTGAACCCAGCAATAAACCGAGTAGGCTATGAAAGATCGTCCGGTGACCTGCAACATGTTGAATTTCTTTGCTGATCCAGCCAAACTTACGTCCAATTGTACTACGCGCATTGTCCATATCCGGCAGTAGAGCGCCGAACCCCACTGCGAAATAAAAGACACCTTTTTTTACTAGTAGCTCCAGTGGCACCGATGTGGCCATAGTCAACGGGGGTCCAGATAAGTGCACAAAACTATCGAGTACTACTCCAGCAGTTAAACCGATGAATAGATGTGATCTACCTTGCATACGATGTGGCTCCTTAAGAAGAAAAGGCTTCGGTGCGCCCATTGTAGGGAGTTTTAGAACAAAGGTCAAGAGGGGATTTATTCTTCGGGCAGGCAAACCAGGATCGATCCGTTTTCAACGCGCACACGGTATGTCTGAATATCCTGGCGGGCGGGGCCGCGCAATACCTTGCCAGTACAGACGTTGAACTGCGCACCGTGCCAGGGACAGGTCAGCATTTCGCCATCGAGTTCGCCTTCATCGAGTGGGCCACCTATGTGCGTGCAATTGCCGGTAAAAGCGTAGACGTTATCATCTACTTTGGCGAGGCAAACAGGTTCGCCATCAGCCTCAACTGCCATAAGTTCGCCTTCTTCCAGGTCATCGAATGCTGCAACTTTTACGAAGTCCGTCATCAGATTCCCTTACCCTGGACGGGCAGAATAGCTCCTGTTACGCCATCGCTCGCGGGCGTGACCAGGAAGATGGCGGCTTCCACAATCTGCTCCGTGCTCACCCACTTCTTGCTCAGGTCTTCAGGAGTTGGCTTCATCGAAGCGAGATTTGATTGAGTGATGACCAGGCCTGGACCGATGGCATTTACGTAAATACCCACGTTCTTGCCTTCTTTGGCAAAGGTGCGCGTGAGGGCATCAACGCCCGCCTTGGCGGCGTTGTAAGCAGCCATCATCGGCCCGGCGCTCTGTACGCCACCGGCACGACTAAAATTGAGAATCTTGCCGCCGCCCTGGCTCTTCATGACAGGCCAGACGGCACGGGTGCAGAGGAAGGTGGTACGCAGATTGTTGTTCAGCTCGTAGTCCCAATCGGCCAGGGTCAGTTCGTAAGAGGGACCATATTTGGTGAAGCCGCCAGCGAGGTTGACAAGGATGTTAATTCGTCCATAGGCGGCTAACGTCCCCTGGATCAACATGTTGGCTCCCTCTTCGGTTGTTAGATCGGCAGGGATAGCAACGACCTTTGCGCCTTCAGCTTGCAACTCCTGGGCGCGTGCGTTGACTCGCTCACTACTACGCGAGCTGATGGCAAGCAGCGCGCCCTCGCGGGCAAAGGTAGCAGCGAGCGCATAGCCCACCTGTCCGGCATGGCTAACACCAGTAATAATGGCAACCTGGCCCTCGAGTCTCATGGAGCTTCCTCTCTAGATAGCGTGCAACTAGCGCTCATTTTGCGCGCTAATATTTTTTAGGCTTCAGGCAGTACCTATGTCCATAGAGCCATATCCATATGGACGGATTGCACTCCGTGGTACAATCAAAGCGTTCTTAGCACACTGACAACTCAATACTGTTTGCCGGTTCCAGAGTAAATCGTTCCCCTGGGTAAAAGCAGTAACGTACACACGTTTGTGTGCCATTCGATACCTCTGGTTTCTTTGAGGTCACACTCGCCATTGGTGAATGCAACGAACATGCCAGGCTCGGACGGAGCCTTCAGAGGACGCGCCTCTAAGAAGCCCTCGGCTTTAGCTGTAGGGAGTCGTCACTCTTCATCGTCATCCGTTGCTGGCTTTTCCAGGCCCGCCAGCGCCAGGCTGCGATGCAGTACACGCAGGGAAAGAAATGCACATTTCATGCGTGCAGGACTGATGGGAATGCCAAGCGCATCCAGCACGTCATCTTTACCAAGCTGCACAACCTCTTCGACTGGCTTGCCTTCGATCATTTC
>Ga0207646_10005775_pt1 | contig 12957 bp, 11 predicted proteins | sample KBSK5502metaG_FD_184343 | JGI IMG/M metagenome (GOLD analysis project Ga0207646, IMG submission 184343) | Corn, switchgrass and miscanthus rhizosphere microbial communities from Kellogg Biological Station, Michigan, USA - KBS K5-50-2 metaG... | ecosystem: Host-associated > Plants > Roots >...
AAAACAATCCGCTTCCACACGGTCCTGTTTGGCCTTTACGTGGCAACCAGGGCACGGTCCCACACCCGTGACGGCCAGCAATCGTCTTCGGGCGATTGGTGCGCGGCTTGTGCAGCACTGGCGCACCCGTCTCCTCGACACGAGCCCCATCAGCGCGCAAGACTTTATAGGGCGTCAGGCGCACCGAGTCTGCGAAGTCGACTGAGAGCGCGACCCACCCAGCGTCAGCACGTCACGTGGAGGATCGCGGCCACCTGATCGCTATCCGATGCCTCGAGCAGCTCGCATGCTTGGGCGGTTGGTAGCTCAACGAGCTCGACGCCGCGACGGCCAGCCTCTTCATAGACCTCGGGCATCACGGGCAGTTCGCCGGTGGCGCCGGTGCCGACAATCAGTCGCTGTCCTGTCCAGGGGATCTTCTCGGCGGTCGAGAGAGGCGTGTGGCCGTACTCGGCGCGGTACTCCTTGGATGGCCCCTTCTTGCGGCGCCGGACACGGCCACGCTCGACGACGACGTCGTGGTCGAAGCGCTCCCCGTCGATCTCGATGTGTCCGAAGGACACCAACCGTGCCCTCACCTCTCGACCCTCTCTGTACGATCTCATGTGTGGCGGTTTCGGTCAGGACCCTGCGCCTCACATGCTCGGAGTTCTCGTCGACGCCCGCCTGACCGCCGTCGAGGGCCGATGGCTGGCCTCAGCCGACACGCCGGATGGGCCCAGCATGGGAACTGGCGACTCGCCGGTCAACGCGCTCATCGAAGGGCTGCAGCCCTTCGAGGGCGTGATCGAGGAGCTCCTTGCCTGCCTGCCATCGAACCTCCCAGTTTGCCGCCGCGTTACTCGCCTTTAGTGTGAGAATCTCGGCGGTGGCCTGGTTCAACCCGGTTTCCCGGCGTCGCGTCCTATTCGGCGCGGCGGCGGAAGCGATCGTCGGGCTAGCGATCCTCGGACTGGCCGTCAATGAGATGACGAACTTCGATCTCGGGATCGCCGCACCGTGGCTGATCGGATGGGGCCTCGGGGTCGCCACCGCGGCGACCGCGCTTTTGCACGAAGCGTAATGCCGAGATGCTAGGCGCCGACCCGAGCTCCGCGGCGTCGTCCGACGCATGCCACTAACACCTCGGGTCTAGACTGACGCAATCTAGGAGGTTGCTGGTTCGCCCAGCCGCTCGACCAAAGGTCTGACTCGTGATCGCTGCACGTCCCTTCGGCCGCACCGCGGATCCGTACCGCGACCTCGACGTGATCGACGCCCGCGCCCCGCGCTTCAACCAGGCGGTCGTCGGCCTTGGCTCCCTGTTGGCCGCTCTCACCGGGTGGTGGCCGCTTCTCGCGGTCCTAGCGGCCCAGCTGGGGATCGGCCTGGTGGCGGGCCGGCGATTCTGCCTCGCTTGCATTGCCTACTTCGAGCTGATCCAGCCGCGGATAGGGGAGGGACCGATCGAGGATGCCCGGCCGCCGCGATGCGCCAATGGCCTCGGCTTCGTCGTCCTAACCGCCGCCTCGACCGCCTATGTCGTGGGATGGCCGACCATCGGCCTGGCTCTCAGCGGGCTGGTTGCCACTCTGGCCCTCCTCGCAGCAGCGAGCGGCTTCTGCGCCGGGTGCCAGCTTTACCGCGTCGAAGCCCGTCTGCGCCGGATCCGCGGCCGCCGCCTCGACCGCCTCGAACTCGTCGACCTGGGAGCCGACAAGACGCTCCGCAACACCGATCAGCCTGTCACCGTCCTGTTCAGCCACCCGCTGTGCACCGCGTGCAGACAGGCGGAAGCCGCGCTCGCTGCTTCCAGCCGCCCGCACCACATAGTCGACGTCCAGAAGCGCCCTGATCTGGCGCGGAAATACGGCATCGCCCTCGTCCCCTCTCTGGTCGAGGTCAGCTCTGATGGGGCTGTGCGCCACGGCGTGATCCATGGCGAGATGGCCCCACCCAGCGTTGCCGGAAGCACGCCTGCATCGGAGATTCATGGCTGAATGTCACTGGCAATGGCGCGCCTCGGTTAGCCGCAGCTAATCAACCGACGCCACTCAGCCACCCCGCTCGCATTTTGATACGGACCCCGGGAGCTGACGCGCTGACGCACACGCGAGAAGCTGCGGTCACCGCTGACAGTTATGGCGCCTAGCGCCGGGTAACGCGGGTCAACAGCTCATGCGCTTACAGGCATGTGCTCATCGGATCGTGGTCCCTACATGTGTGCTCGATCTGCGAGGGTCCCTCACTGGACAGGTAAACCGGCGAACTTGGCGCGGAAGGCTCAAGCGATGCGAGGGTCGCTGAGCGTTGGCCTTAAATCGCGGTGGATAAGTCGCATTCGCCTGACACCCCGGGGCTAGGCTGACCACGGCGAGTCCAGGTCGCCGCCCAGAGATGTGCGATTCGCCCGCGTCGCCCATCCGCTGCACGCCCAAGCGCAGTGGGACGACGTCCTTGCAGGAGATCCCATGCGTGGTAGTCCTCTTCATCTTCGCTTTGGTCTACCGGATGAAGCCGTACCTGGCGGCGGCGCCTTTGCTCGCGCGCTCGTGATTGCCTTTATGGCGGCGCTCCTCGCGCTTCCCGGAACGGCGCTCGGGGCGCAACCGATCGAGCGGTTCCATGTTCACTTCACCGACATTTTCTCCGATGAGGTGTGCGGCATCCCCGTCGAGATAGATCTCGTGGTCACCGATATCTTCGTGCTCTACGCGGACGACACCTTCAGAGACACCAGCTCTGCCAGCCAGACGTTCACCAATCCGGTAAACGGCGAGTCCGTCATCCTCTCTTCGGCAGGAATAGTCACCGGATCGGCAGTCGTGAACGAGGAGGCGGGTACCGTCACGTTCTTCACTACATTCAAGGGGCTACCCGAGAAGATTCAAAGCGCAAATGGCAGTGTCCTCACCCGCGATGCCGGCATCATCACCTTTGCGGACACCTTTGATTTGGAGACGGGCGAGTTCATCTCGGCCCAGATCACCGCCAAGGGACCGCACCCGGAAGCCGACAGCGACTTCGCGCTGTTCTGTGAGGTGATTTCGGAGGCGCTCAGCTAGCCTCGGAAGGCAGCCAAGCCCTTGCTCAGCCTCTGGGCAAGGCCGCTTGCCGATGATCTGCGAATCTCGATGGGCCGGTGTCCAGGGTGGGCGCCGGCCCTTTCGTTGCGCTGGCAACGCGTCCGCTCCAGTCGACGCGGTCATGAAAGGCTTTGCTGCGGCTGGTTCGTAAGAGGCACAGCCGCGGCGCTTCACATCCCGCCTCGGTTAGGGCGGCAGGTGTCCCAGGGTCTCGCTTCGCCTGGGCGATGCCGCCCCATTGAGCAGCCCGGAGCGCGCCGCTCCGGGCTGAATGGGTCCCGCTGGTGGAGCGTTAGGTCTGCGTCCGGCCGGCGGGACTCTCGAGATCCCGAACGGTTCCCCCGTGCCGTTCGAGAGGCGGGTCGGTCGTTCAGTGCCCGGCCGGCCGGCCCGCTCCCTAATCCTGCCTGACCGCTCAGCTCAGGGCGTCGCAGAAGATCTGGTCGCCCTGGACATCGTTGCTGTGCATCCTGCCGCCGGCGAAGAAGAGGAGCTCGCCGGTTTGCATCGAAGTGACCTCCTTGCCGGTGTCTTGGACGACGACGCCGGTGCCCTTTACAGTTGCCAGCTCCCGGTTGCCCGTGGCGGTGAAGGTGCCGGCCACGTAGTCGTCGACCGCGTGGAAGGCCCCGTGCAAATAGATCGTGAAGCCGGTGACCGAATTGACGTCGATCTCGTGGTGCTCGACGTGCTTGAAGGCCCGTAGCAGATTGCCGTGGGCGTCGAGCTCGTCGGTCTCGACGATGTGGTAGAAGCTCGTGAAGTTGTCGACGAAGGTGCCGCAATCCTGCACGCCACTGAACTGCAGGTCGTATTCGAGGCGTTCTCCTGGCGCGGCCAGGGCGGCGGAGCCGATTAGCAGGGTCATGGCTGCGGCGAGCAGCGTGGAACGCAGGACGGGTGCGCGCATAAAAAGCCCTTACCTTCCAGGGGTCGGTCTCGCCAGTGGCTCGGCGCGGCGTTCGGGCAGCGTAGGGCGACCGAAGTGGGCACGCCGCGCGTCAACGCCTCCCGTGAAGGCCGACGATAGGTGCAAGGCCCGACCGTCGTCATTACGTCGTCGTCATCAACGCCCGAGGTACCTAGAACGTCTGTTCTATCATCTGCGGATGCCGAATCCCTCCGACCGGGCTCTCCCGCGCATGGATCGAGGCTGAGGCGTCCGTACCCCGTTGGCTGGCGGCGGGACGGCTTCGACTTGGTCCAGACCGAGATCGTGCACATCCGCCGCGGCCAGCGCGCGATCGACGCCTGGAACGAGCGCATTGGTAGTCGTTGCCGATTATCAGTAGGCAGCCGCGTTGACCACGGATTCGCCGTTGAAGGTCTCGCTGGAGCGACTGCGGGAGCCAGCAGCAAGCTGGCAGTAGGTGCCGCCACGTAGTTCACCACCCCCCAACCGGGGGAACTCGATCCTCAGGTAGCAAAGGGACGCGGGACCCGCCCTGGATACGCGGCCTGGTATTCAAACGGGACGGGCAATACATTGGTTGAGGTCGATGCCCAGACGGAGACTGCGAACACAAACAGGGCGAAGAAGGAGAGAAACACGTCGAAGCGGCGACGGTTGACGCTTCGAACGCCGCCGTAACAGCCGCATCGAAGGAAGGATCGCGCATGGCGATCATCCCCACAGATGCGGTAGGTCACGTATCCGACAATGTCCTTCTTGCCGGGCGCCTTTTGTAGTCAGGCAAGAGGCAGTACCTCGTCGCCCGCGACGCCGTCACCCAGCCCTACCGCGGCCGCGCCATCGACATTCGTCTCGCCCGTCTACCACTACACGATCACGGTGCTGGACCGCTTATTCGGCTTCCGTCGCGTGGTCAGGCGATAGCAGCGTCGCTCAAGGATTCGGCCACAAGACAGCGTGGATGTCACCCGAGGGGGTGGCGCTCACGCCCACGATCTCTCCACGGTGGTTGATGCCTGCGGCGGCGCTGAACGCCCCGCCGAGCGTGCCTAAATCGGTCATCGCCCCGGCCTGCCAGAGGAAGGCGTGGAGGTCGCCCGGGGCCGTAAGACTGCCGCCAACGACCTGGCCCAGGTCGTTGATGCCGGCGCCGGCGCTGGACTGTCCGCCGAGCGTGCCCAGATCGGTCATCGCGCCGACCTGCCAGAGGAAGGCGTGTTGGCCACCCGTGGTCGCGCTGCCCCCGACGATCTGTCCACGGTCGTTGATGCCGTTGGCGAAGCTGAACGGCCCGCCGAGCGTGCCGAGATCGGTCATCGCCCCGGCCTGCCAGAGGAAGGCGTGGAGGGCACCCGAGGCCGTGGTGCTGGCACCGACGACCTGGCCGCGGTTGTTGATCCCGCCCGCGGAGCTGTAGGTTCCGCCCAGCGTGCCGAGATCGGTCATCGTGCCGGCCTGCCACAGGAAGGCATGGAACTCACCCGAGGCCGTCGAGCTGAGGCCCACGACCTGCTCCTGCTCGTTGATCGCGGCGGCGTTGCTGATCGAACCGCCGAGGGTGCCCAAATCGGTCATCGCGCCGACCTGCCAGAGGAAGGCGTGCAGGCCGGCCCCGAGCGTGCTCTCGCCTACAATCTGCCCACGGTAGTTGATGCCGTGAGCGGCGCTGAATGTCCCCCCGAGGGTGCCGAGATCGGTCATGGTGCCCGCCTGCCAGAGGAAGGCGTGACCGAGGTGGGCGCCCCCCCCGAACGGGATGAAGCTCCCGCCCACTACCGAGCCGCGGTCGTTGATGCCTGCGGCGCTGCTGGTGGACGATCCGCTGAGCGTTCCGAGATCAACGATTGAGGCTTGGGCCGACACGGGTTGGGCGACGACCGCTGCCACCACCACGGCCAGTAGAGCGCTACGGATGACCTTGGCCCTCCAAGTTTCGCCCGGGGTGCGGGAAACCGCGCCAATGGCTGCGACCGGGGACCGGCGTCTGCTCATCGGCCGGTTGAATTGGGCGATGCGAGACACTGGCTCCTCCTTGATGCAGCGCATCTCTGAGGACGGGACGGTCTCGCCAGTGGCTCGACGCGGTCCAGGCGGCCAGGACACGGGCCGCGCGTCAACGCCTCTCGTCAGCATGCGCTGTTATGCGCTTCACGGGAGGCACGGTCAAGACTGACCGGGCGATGGCGTTGCGGAACCGCACCAAACGCAGGAACCGACGTAGCAGCCTCGGCCTGTCTCAATTTCGACAGGCCGACTAGGGCGGGGGCCGGGCCTTCTTCTATCCAGCGCCTGTGGCTCGCAGTAATGCCTGCAGGCCGTCCGCGGGCCGGGCCAGTGCGCGCGCACCTTCTGCTCTCCGGCTCGAAGCGCAGCACGATGCGGGCGAGCGCCTCGCGGTCGCCACTCGCCGCGGCCGCGAACAGTCCTGCGACGCGGCGCGCAGCGAGTTCTTCGGCGGGCAAGCTCACCTCCATACCAATACTGATGCCAGTAGCCGGCTGTGTGTTACGCCTGCGGGCGAAACCGATGGTCGACGGTCGTCTTCTCGCTCTGGCAGCGTCCGGACAAATCGAGCTCGGCCCGCGTCTCAGCTGCCCCAACCCTGCTCGAGGTGATCGACGCGAGGTATCGGGTGGGGTAAGCGCCCCGTAAGCGCTGACCGTAACGTGTCACCCGGCTCGCTGACCAAGGCGGGCGCCGGCCATCGTCGGGCACCTGACTTTGCCGCCGCGACCGTGCCCGGGCTAGCCGGTCCTCACTCGCTGAATGCACGGTTCGCAGTAGACGCGCCTCCCCACGGCCCAGAACAGCCGGCGACACTCGGTGTTGCGGCATTCCGTCGCTCTCCCAACCAACTTCGTGGAATCCGCATCGAGGAGCGCTCGGCGTGGGTTCCAGCCAGGAGGCAGTGTCATGAGGCCACGCACCACCGTCATTACGTTTCGTAATCCCTGCGAATGCCGAGCCTCGGTCGAGGCGACTATCCCGAATCAACCTCCAAAAGGTGAGCCGTCTGGCGGGCGATCACCATGTCCTCGCGCGAGCGGATCCGAATGAGGTGAACCTGCGAACCCGGACCGGAGAGGATTTGGTCTTCATCGCCCGCGGACTGTCGCGGCGGCTCGACGCCCAGCACGCGGAGTCGGGCGCAGATGCCAGTTCGAACCGGGCCGGCGTGCTCGCCGATCCCCCCCGTGAAGACGAGCGCGTCCAACTGCGGAAGCGAGGATGCTGCGGCCGCGATACCCTCAGCGGCGCGCCGTACGTAGATAGCGAGGGACAGCGCCGCCTTCTCGTCGCCGTCGGCCGCGGCGCGCTCGAGCTCTGCGACATCCGCTGTATGGCTGGACACGGCCAGTAGTCCTGAGTGGTGCTCGAGCGCGTCCTCCAGCTCGTCCGCAGTCATGCCGCTCCGCAGGACGTGGAGCATGATCCCCGGATCAACCGAGCCCGAGCGCGTGCCCATCATGAGCCCCTCGAGTGGCGTGAAGCCCATTGAGGTGGCCACGGACCTGCCTCCAGCGACCGCGGTCACCGACGAGCCCGACCCCAGATGGGCCACGACGATGCCGAGGTCAGCCAACGGCCGCCCGAGCAGCAGCGCCGCGCGCTCGACCGCCCACGACACTGACAGGCCATGAAAGCCGAAGCGTCGAATACCCCAACGCGCCTGCCAGTCGCGCGGCAGCGGGTAGCGCCAGGCCTCCTCCTCCAGTTCCGAATGGAACGCCGTGTCGAAACAGGCCACGTTGTCGAGGTCTGGTAGGAGACTCGTGGTGGCCCGGATCGTCTCGACCGCGAGGTGATTGTGGAGAGGGGCCAGCTCGTCGAGCGCTTCGATCTGTTCGAGTACTCCGTCAGCGACGCGGGTTGGTTCGGTGAAGATGGTTCCCCCATGGACAACCCGGTGTCCGACCGCGTCGATGGCGCCTATCCGGCTGGCCATCTCCCTGACATCCGAAGTGGCCGCCTGTCTGCGAACGTCGGCAGCGTCAGCATCCGTGTGCCAGCCGGTCATCGACTCCGCCAACGTGGCGTCGCTTGCCGTGTCGATGACGCTCGCCTTCAGCGAGCTCGAACCGGCGTTGAGGACCAGGACTCGCATGCCGCGTCAGTGCGGCCAGGTCCAGTCGCGGACCTCAGGTGGGTCCTCTCCGTGGGCACGCGTGTAGGCTCGGCAGGCAAGCCGCCGATCCTCAATCTCCTGGCGGATATGCCCCGCACGATCGGCCAGTCCCGGCACTCGATCGATGACATCCATGACGAGGTGGTACCGATCCAGGTCGTTGAGCATCACCATGTCGAACGGCGTTGTGGTAGTCCCTTCCTCCTTGTACCCCCGGACGTGGAGGTTCCCATGGTTCGTACGCCGATAGGTGAGCCGATGGATCAGCCACGGGTATCCGTGATAGGCGAAGACGATCGGCCTGGAGGTGGTGAACAGCGCGTCGAATTCTGCATCTGACATTCCGTGCGGATGCTGGTCAGACGGCTGAAGCCGCATCAGGTCGACGACGTTGACGACCCTGACCTTCAACTCGGGGAGGTGTTCCCGCAGCAAGTCGACGGCGGCGAGGGTTTCGAGCGTGGGGATGTCTCCGCAGCAGGCCATCACGACATCCGGCTCGCCGTCCATGTCGTTGGAGGCCCAGTCCCAGATCCCGAGGCCCCGTGTGGCGTGGATCACGGCGTCTTCCATCGACAGCCAGTTCAGCGCGGGCTGCTTGCCGGCGACGATGACGTTGACGTAATCGCGGCTGCGCAGGCAGTGGTCGGCGACGCTGAGGAGCGTGTTGGCATCCGGCGGGAGGTACACACGGATGACCTCCGCCTTCTTGTTGACGACGTGGTCGATGAAGCCCGGATCTTGGTGGGAGAAGCCGTTGTGGTCCTGACGCCAGACGTGGCTGCTCAACAGGTAGTTCAATGAGGCAATGGGCCGGCGCCACGGAAGGGTACGTGAGACCTTCAGCCACTTGGCGTGCTGGTTGAACATCGAATCAACGATGTGGATGAACGCTTCGTAGCAGTTGAACAGTCCGTGCCGGCCAGTGAGCAGGTAGCCCTCCAGCCAGCCCTGGCACATGTGCTCCGAGAGGATCTCCATCACACGACCATCCGGGGAGAGCTGGTCGTCGGTGGGCAGGACTTCGGCATCCCAGGCTTTGTCTGTCGCCTCGAAGACCGCCGATAGGCGGTTCGACGCGGTCTCGTCGGGACCGAAGAGCCGAAACGTGCTCGGATTTCGTCGGATGACATCGCGGAGAAACGCACCCAGGACGCGCGTCGCTTCGCTGGATGTCGCTCCAGGTTGCGGGACCTCAACTGCGTACTCGCGGAACTCAGGAAGACTCAGGTCTCGCAGCAGCGCACCCCCGTTGGCGTAAGGGTTGGCGCTCATCCGCTGTTCGCCGGTCGGCGGGAGCGAGGCGAGCTCGCGGATGAATGCACCGCGCTCGTCGAAGAGCTCCTCGGGACGGTAGCTCCGCATCCAGGCCTCGAGCATGGCGAGATGCTCGGGATTGGTACGGACCTCCGCCAATGGGACCTGGTGCGATCGGTAGCTGCCTTCGACCTGCTGCCCGTCCACCACCTTCGGCCCCGTCCAGCCCTTGGGCGTGCGCATCACGATCATCGGCCACCTCGGCCGCCCCTTGTATGGTCCCGTGCGAGCCCACTCGCGAATCGACTGGATGTCGTCGATGGCTTTATCGAGGACCTCGGCCATGCGCCGATGCGCCGCTATCGGCTCATCACCGTCCACGATGTGGACCGCATACCCGTACCCCTCGAACAGCGCTGTCAGCTCCGCCTCCGGGATGCGCGCCAGGACTGTCGGGTTGGCGATCTTGTAGCCATTGAGGTGCAGGATCGGCAGGACTGCCCCGTCCCGCACAGGGTTCAGGAACTTGTTGGCATGCCAGCTGGTGGCGAGAGGGCCGGTCTCTGCCTCGCCGTCCCCAACAACGCAGCACACCACCAGTTCCGGGTTGTCGAACGCGGCGCCGTAGGCATGTGCCAGTGAGTACCCGAGCTCACCGCCTTCGTGGATGCTCCCCGGCGTCTCGGGAGCGACGTGACTCGGGATGCCACCCGGAAACGAGAACTGGCGGAAGAGGCGACGCAGGCCCTCCTCGTCGCGCGAAATCCTGGGGTAGATCTCGCTGTACGTGCCCTCGAGGTACGTGTTCGCAACTACCCCGGGTCCCCCATGACCGGGGCCAGCGATGAAGATCGCGTCCAAGTCGCGCTTTCGAATGACGCGATTCATGTGGGCGTACACGAAGTTGAGGCCCGGTGTCGTGCCGAAATGCCCCAGGAGGCGCGGTTTTACGTGCTCCGGGCGCAGCGGCTCGCGCAGCAGCGGGTTATCCAGAAGGTAAATCTGTCCCACCGACAGGTAGTTCGCCGCCCGCCAGTAGGCGTCGATCAATCGCAGCTCGTCGTCCGCTATGCGCGCGTCGCGGGTCCTAGTTACGGTTCCCGACCGGTCCGACTGCATCGTCGCCATTCTGATCCATCGACCCAGGTGCGGTTGCAAGGGTCAGAAGACCCGGCCGATTCAGTCATTCCGCCCCCGGCGTCGACTGCATCGCGCTGAAGAATTGCCTGGTGAACGGCTCGTGCGCTCGCCAACGCGGACCTCTTCGCCTACCTTCTGGCACGGACCATGAATGGATCGTCTGCGTTCGGTTCGGGGCCGTTTACAGCCCGAGATGTACCGAAACGAGATGTGCGCCGGCTTTCCTATGACCCTTTGAAGCAGCGACGGTATTCGTGAGCGGAACCTGGGCCGGCCGCGCTCGCCACCTATGATTCGCGCTTGTGTCGAACGAACACGTGACTGGCCACGATGAGATCCGTTCGGAAGCGGTTCGACTCGGGCAGCTCATCGTCGATGAGGGCCTGCCGATCCGAGTCATCGGAGGGATGGCTGTGTGGCTGCGCTGTCCGAGCGTGCGCGAGCCGCCGTACGAACGCGACTATGCCGACCTGGATTTCGTGGCCAGCAGCCGCAACCGAAGGGCCGTCGCGGACTTCTTCGAGCACGCCGGGTACGTCCCCGAGCGCATGTTCAACGCGATTCACGGCCGCGATCGGCTGAACTTCGCCCATCCGACCGGACGCTGGACCGTCGACGTCGTGTTCGACGAGCTGCGCATGTCCCACAAGCTTGATCTGCGGGGTCGCCTGACTGGCCCCTCGCCAACCGTCGACTTGGCTGACTTGCTCCTCACCAAGCTTCAGATCTGGGAGATCAACAACAAGGACCTTGGCGACGTCGTGTGCGTGATGGCTGACCACCCGCTGCGGATCACTCAGACGCCGCGGCGCGGCGCGGTTCTCGCTACCGACGATCCCGACGCCATCGATGTGCGCCGCATCACGTCGCTATGCGCATCCGATTGGGGTCTATGTCACACCGTGCAGCGCAACCTGGGACGAGCTCGTGACTTCGCCGCCCAGGGCCGCCCGGCAGCTGCTGACGTTGACCCACTGAAACAGATCGCGACACTGCTGGCGGCCATCGACGAGGCGCCCAAGACGCTTGGTTGGCGCTCGCGTGCGCGCCTCGGAGAACGCGTGCGCTGGTACGAGACCCCCGAGGAGGTCCGCCACTAGACGGCGAAACCGCTCCGCGCGAGCGCGTCACGCCACCGTCCGACCGAGACGACGAGATCCCCAATAACCTCGTCGTCCGACTGCTCGAAGGGCGGGATCACCTCGAGGATGAGATCGGCATGGGTTGCCCCGCTGTCTAACAGCGCGGCGATGACGCGGTCCGGATCGATGCGACCGTCCGCGTCGTGTGCGGGGGTGAAGGGCCAATGGTGGTCGCCCGCTGCATCGGACTGTTGCAGTTGGACGATGGGCGCCCGCGAGCCGAATTGGCGAATCCACGCGTACGGGTCGCGCTCTTCACCCTCCGTGCCAGGCACGCACATATGCCCGACGTCGAGGCAGAGCTGGATGGGCACATGGCCGTCCCCGCCATCCGTCAGCAGGTCAGCGACCATCGCCCTCGTCGAGGGTTCCCGAGCTGCCGCGAGGTTCTCGACCACGAGCGCCTGCAGGCCGGACTCGGCGGCGGTTTCGGCCAGCGCCGCGAGGCTCTGCTTGAGTGCCGACCAGCGTTCGCCGCGCGCCGCAGGATCGTTCCAGTCCTGCACGCTGAAGGCACCCACGTGTCCCCCTATGATCCGTGCACCGATGGCGCCGGTGAATCGGATGGCCGACGTATACCAAGCCTGAGCAGCGGCCCGACCCTCGGCGTCCGGAGCGAGCAGGAGGTTCGACGAGTACGCCGCAAGGCCCGTGAAGGTCGACCCGATCTCCAGCTCGAGGCCCCGGACAGTTTGCACGATCGCCGACGCCTGTCGTTCGACCTCGGCAGGACCTGCCGAGAGGTCCACGAGGTCGAGGGTGTGCTGGACCAGGCGAAGGCCGAGGACCTCGCGGACGATGGGACCCCAGTCGATTGGTCGCGGCCAACGCTTGACCGCGAAGCAGGTGTTAATGCCCAGGCGAAGTTGCATCGCGTCCTCGTCCTATAGAGGTCGCCGCACGATAGGCGACGCCATGAGCTCGCGGAATCGCTGGAAGGTCTCGGCGTAGCGCTCCCTGAGCGCGGGGTTCGGTTTGATGGGCGGATCAGGCCTGACGCAGCGCCTGATCGCGTCATCGGCGTTTCGATAGATCGCGACTCCCAAGCCCGCCAGCATCGCCACCCCGGTCACCGCCGCGTCGCCGGGGATGGTCGTCACGGGAAGGCCGGTCACGTCGGCCTTGATCTGGTTCCAGGTCGCCAGCCTCGCGTCCCCACCCGAGACACGAAGCTCGGTCGCCGGAGCTCCGCCCTGAGCCAGGAGCACCAGCTGCGCGCGGATGTCGAAGGCCACTCCCTCGAGGGTGGCCCGCGCCAGGATCGAGCGATCGTGGCGGATCGAGAGCCCAGTGAACGCCGCCGACAAGTTGGGA
>Ga0207646_10005776_pt1 | contig 12957 bp, 10 predicted proteins | sample KBSK5502metaG_FD_184343 | JGI IMG/M metagenome (GOLD analysis project Ga0207646, IMG submission 184343) | Corn, switchgrass and miscanthus rhizosphere microbial communities from Kellogg Biological Station, Michigan, USA - KBS K5-50-2 metaG... | ecosystem: Host-associated > Plants > Roots >...
GATTTGATCCGCAGGGGCGCTGCCGCTCAGGATCGAATCTTGCATGGAATCGCGTCTCGAAACCGCGACGTGAGCGTTACGCATGACTGTATGGTGATTATACACAAACGGCACTCTTGCTATTTTAGGCCGGGGAAACTTCCTGTATCCGGTCTGCGGCGGCCTTTCCGCTCAGGATGGAGTCTTCCATCGAGTAGTAATCCCAGCGCCCGTAGCGGCCCGCGGTGAAGATGCTGCGGGATTCCAGGTAATCGATGAGATTTTGAAGATGCGTCTGGCGGTGCTGATCGAAAACCACGTACGCGAAGTGAATATCGAGGACGTGGCGGGTGAGAATGCGGTCGCCTTTATTCAGGATTCCGCATCTTTGCAAATCAACAACGGCTTTCTCGAACATCTCATCAACATGCAGCTTCTCCTTCGGTTGATGGGTGATCTCGATATACATCGAGCTAGTCCCTTCCGGTGCCACCGACTTCGAGAAATTCATCGGGAAACCGATGCGCGAGAAAATGAACTGATGCTCAGGGAAGTAGATCCAGTGCTGGTCGTTGATGTTCGGCCTGTCGATGCCGATGTTGATGTTCAGCACCGATATGGCATGAAGCCGCTGCGCATCTGCCACGAGTGAATCCGGCGTGTCGTTCAGTATTCGATACAGGGTCGGCAGAGGAAGCGTGGAGACGAGGAAATCGTAAGGCTCTTCGCGGCCGCTCGCCAGTCGAACGTACTTCTTCTTTGCGTCGATGGACTGGACGGTCTCGCTCCGATGGACGTTTTTGATCGAGCGAGCCAGAGCCTGGGGCAGGCAATCGATGCCACCCGACCTCGGATAAATGAATTTCGGGTTGTAGCCCATCCCTTTGTTCGTCACGCCGAGTGCACCATTGACGACTTCGTCGAGCGTGGGTTTAGGAATCGACCAGCTCACCCAGTCCGACGTGATCGTGCTCAGATCCTGCTTCCAGAATTTTTCGTTGTACGGAAGCATGAAGTGTTTCGCGATGCCCGACCCGAACGTCTGGAGCACCCAATCGTGAAAATTCTTTGGCCCGCCGTTTTTGTGGTGCATGCTCTCGACAAAACCGACCACACAGTCCCGGATTACTTCCGGCGGAAGGCCGTAGGTATTCGCCTGAAACGGATACGGCGTCGTGGTCGATTTCGAGTAGATGGCGGCAAGCCGTTCATGTGAATTGAACGCATCGGGCAGGAGCCGCGCCACCAGTTCCTTCGTATAGGCGTTCTTCAGATGGATCAGGTGGCCCGTGCAGTCAAACGTGAATCCATCCTGGGTGAACGATCGGCAGAGACCCCCGATGGCACCCTCTTTTTCAAAAACGACAGGATCGTATTCGGCGAGGTGATGTCCAGCGCTGAGTCCCGCAAGACCGCCACCAATGATGACGATCTTCGCTGTCATGAGCGCATATCTACTTTCATGAGGAGGTAGGCCGACAGGCACGCGAGCGAAAGCATCCCGCCCATCGTGGCGACAGCCCATTCGAGTGCGATATGACTCATCAGAAGCGCCGCTCCGGAGAGCAACACTGCGACGACGTAGGTAGTAACGGCAGTTTCCCGCACGCTCAGGCGGCATCTTCTCAAACGCAAGGCAAAGTGATCCGGGCTGCCTTTTGTCACTGGAATTCCGCTGCGCCACCGGATCCACATCACCAGGGCGAGATCAAAAAGAGGAATGCCCAGAATGAGCACAGGGCTGATGACTGCAAGCAGGTTTACTCGTGTATAGCCCGCATTCATCGAGAGTGATGCCAGCATGAATCCGATGAACAGGCTGCCCGCGTCACCCAGATAGATTTTTGCCGGGTGGAAATTATGGCGGAGAAAGCCGAGGATCGCTCCGCACAGGACGATGCACAGGAAGGCGACGGCGCCACGGCCTGAGATGTAGTTCGCAATAGCAATGGAAAGCGCAGCAATGGCAGCAACGCCTGAAGCAAGACCGTCGAGGATATCGATGATGTTGAGGGCGTTCATAACGGCCAGAATCCACAACACCGACAGGGGAATTGCGACCCAGACCGGCAGGTAAGTCAGCTTGATGTACGTCCCTGATTTGACAAGAACAAGCGCGGCCAGCGCCTGGCCGAGAAGTTTTTGCGAGGGCGTCAGAACGCCGAAATCGTCGATCAGGCCGACCATCAATGCGATCGTCCCTGAAAGCAGCAGGCCCAGCGTTTCCGTTTTGAAATCGGTTAAAACGCCAACGGTAAGCAGAAATGCCAGGTAAACGGCCAGTCCGCCGAAGTATGGAACCGCCCCGTTGTGGTTTTTGAGCTGGCCGTCCGGATTGTCCAGAATACCAAGCTGCAGGGCTGCACGCCGCATGAGGGGGGTCCAGCAATAGGCAAAAACGAAACTTAATGTGAACGCGGCTCCATACCTGATCATATGTTCACCGCCTGGTTTCCAGACATTTTCGATATTCCGATTCGAGGCCTGCAATAGCTGTGCGCACGTCGAACTCTGCTACTCGCTCCTTACCTTTGGCCCCAAAACTCTTTCGTAACTGTGGGTCGGTAATAAGCTTTAGCACGGCGCCTGCCATACCCTCGACGTCGTGCGGGTTGAACAAGTAGCCGGTCTCGCCATCGATGACGGCTTCGCGCGCGCCGCCGACGTTTGTCGCGACAATGGGCAGCCCGCTGGCCATGGCCTCTGCAAAAATCCGAGGTAAACCTTCCCATAGGGACGTCAATACAACAATATCGAAGTTCCGATAAATCTCCGGCATGACTTCGATCGGCTGCCAGCCGAGAAGCGTAAAGTGCCGCTCAATGCCATGTTCGCGGATGCGGCTCTCGACGGATGTCCGCAAGTCGCCATCGCCCACCATCACGAAGTGGACACTGTCGGTTTTTTGGAGGATTCGGGATGCGATATCTACGAAATCCGTCGGCGCCTTCTCCGGCTTGAAGCACGCCACCATGCCGATGACCACTCTTTCTTCCGAAACGCCCCATTCCGCAAGCTTCGTCCGGCGGGGTCCCGGCTGGATGTATTCATCGATGTCGATTCCCGACCGCGACAGAATCCATTCGCCACGCCGCGTCAGGCCGAGCCTTTCGGCCTTGTCTGCGTTTTCAAGCGACACAAAGACATGTTCTGTCGTGATCTTTGAAGTCAGGCGTTCGATCCACACATAGAAATTCCGGACCAGCGGCTTTTGAAAGTCGTTGAAGCCGAATCCATGGGCGGTATGAAAGATAAACGGGACTCCAGCGAGCTTTGCCGCCCATCGGCCCAATATGCCGGCCTTCGGACAATGCGTATGAACCAGCACCGGACGTTCTCGCCGAAAAACGCGCCACATCATGATCAGCGCCAGAATGTCTTTGAAGGGACGTACTTCGCGCACAAGGTTCGGAACCCAGACGCGCGTGACACACGGGATTCGGTTCGCCCAATCGACCAGCAGGCCCTCAGTTCCGCTGACGAGGCCCAGCTCGTAACGCTCGCGTGGAAGCCGTTCGAGCGTCATCAGCGTGATTTTCTGCGCACCGCCGAGTTCAAGATGAGTGATGACGTGAAAGACCTTCGCCTTCATACAACCGCTTCAGGGTGGTGTACGAGTAAAGCACAGAGGACACGATTGTGTCGACCCGTCCTTCCTCCAGTGAAGGATACAACGGCAGCGTGAGTTCGCGCGCCGCGAATGCCTCAGTTACAGGCAGGTCGACATGGGGAAAGGCCGCCTGGAAGGCGGAAAAGTGATGGATCGGCGGGTAATGAATGCTGGTTTGAATTCCGTCCTGCTTGAGAAGTTCCGCAATCGAATCGCGCTCCGTGGCACTGTCGAAGACCACGGGATAAATGTGATACGACGGCTGCTTCGATTCGGGCAGCGAGGCCAGTGGGAGAATGACACCCAGTTTCGTTTCGGCAAAACGCTCGTTGTAATGGCGAACCAGGTCCGCGCGCTTCTGGTTGAAGAGCGGAAGCTTCGCGAGCTGCACCAGCCCAAGTGCTGCGCGAATATCGTCGAATCGGAAATTGAATCCGAATTCGAGCACGTCGTACTGAGCGGGCCGGCCTTTCTCGCGATCCCAGCTCGTGACGGTCATTCCATGCGATCGCAGCAGACGCAGACGCCGCGCCAGCTCAGGGTCGTTCGTGGTGATCATGCCGCCTTCGGCCGTGGTGATGTTCTTATTTCCAAAAAAACTGAAGCAGCCGGCGTCACCAAGACTTCCGCACGCCTGCCCCCTGAACATCGCGCCGGGGGCGTGTGCGGCATCTTCGACAAGAAATAGCCCGTTGCCTTTTGCGAGCGCGCATAGCCGATCCATGTCTGCTGGAATTCCCGCGTAATGGACAGGGAGGAGGCCCTTTGTGCGCGAAGTGATTTTCGCAGCTGCATCTTCCGGATCCATCGTGGGATTTTCGAGGCTGCAGATGTCGACGAGGACAGGCGTAGCCCCGCAGTGCATCACTGCAGCTGCTGTGGCCACGAAAGTCATCGAAGGACAGAGAACTTCATCGCCGGGTCCGACGCCGAGTGCCTTCAAAGCGAGAAACAGCGCTGCCGTCCCATTTGAAACAGCGACGGCTTCGGCCGTCCCGATCAGTTCGGCGAATGCCTTCTCGAATGCCTGCGTGCGCGGACCTGCCGTGATCCAGGCCGAGTGGAGCGTATCGAGAACTTCGCTCAGTTCCCGTTCGTCAAATTCGAGTTCCGACAGCCGCGCTTTCCACATTTGCTTTTAAAAAGGCACTTTCCATTTTCGGGAAATCTTCGTTGGCTCGTTCGTAGTCGTCGGGCCGTCCGATATCCATCCAGTAAGCTTCGCTTTCGTACGCGAGCACGCGTTGATTGTTTGCCAGCAGGCGCTGAACAAGCTCGGGGAAGTCGAATTTCTGCGAGCGCGGAATGTACTCGCGCACAGCGGGCGAGAAGACGTAGATGCCCATGCTCACCAGGTAGTCGAGATTCGGCTTTTCCTTGAATTCCGTGATCTGGCCGTTGGGTCCCGCTTCGACGACGCCGAACTGGACTGTCTCGGTGCGTCGTTTCGATGCGATCGTTGCCACGGCGCGGTTCTCGTAATGGAACCGGACCAGTCTGGAGAAATCGATGTTCGTGAGCAGATCGCCATTCAGCACAAGCAATGCTCGCTCGTGGCGAGGCAATTTTGCGATCGGGCCGGCAGTACCCAGAGGCGTGGTTTCGTAGGCGTAATCGATTTCAACGCCCCAGTCCTGGCCCTGTTTGAAATATGCCTGGATCAATCCGGCAAGATGACCGACGGCCAGCGTGATGCGCCGGAATCCCTGCGATGAAAGCTGGCGCAGCAGAATGTCAAGAATGGGGTATTCACCAACGGGCATCAATGGCTTCGGCAGCGCCGTCGTATACGGCATGAGCCGCGTGCCTTTGCCGCCGGCAAGGACAACGACCGGCGTTTGCTCGCAAAGTATCGTCATGGGCGATGGCTTGTTCATAGGCTTTATCGCGTTGAATGATTCAAAATATTGGCGCAATTAAGGCGAATTTCTGACGCGCGAGCTTTCCTGATGATGCCGGCAACTCCCGTTTCTTCAGGTAGATGACTTGCGCCTGGCTTTCGCCAGTGGTCGTCCAACGTTCAACCTCCGACCAGGGAAAGGCAAACGATCTGCCATTCTTTCCAGGGAAGGCCTGGCTTATAGTGTCGGGTGCACTATGAAGAAGCGCCTCTCCATCCTCATACCGCTGTACAACGAACAGGTTTTCATTGGCGAACTCTTGTCTCGTGTAATGGCTGCTCCGCTGCCGGAGGATTTGGATCGCGAGATCATCGTCGTCGACGATTGTTCAACCGACAATTCGGCCGAGATCGCCGCCACCATGGCGAAGCAGTTCCCACAAATCCAATTGGTTCGCCAGGCAAAGAACCGCGGCAAAGGCGCAGCGCTGCGGCGAGGAATCGGACTGGCGAAAGGCGAATATATCGTCATCCAGGATGCCGATCTGGAATACGACCCGCGCGATTGGACAAGAATGCTGTCACCGCTTCTCGATGGCCGGGCGGATGCCGTTTTCGGGTCGAGATTTGCGACGAGCCAGGAGCGGCGCGTGCTTTATTTCTGGCATTCGCTGGCCAATCGAATGCTTACTCTCGCCTGCAATGTGATTTGCGATCTCAATCTCACCGACATGGAGACGTGCTACAAGATGGTGCGCACGTCATTGCTTCAAAGCATTCCGCTCACAAGCGACCGCTTTGGATTCGAACCGGAAGTCACGATCAAGCTGGCCAAGCGCCGCGCGCGCATTTACGAAGTGCCGGTCAGCTATAGCGGCCGTACCTACGAAGAAGGAAAGAAGATCGGTCTGAGCGATGCGTTCGACGCACTCTTCACGATTCTTCGTTTTGGCGTATCAAACGATGTATACAAAGACCCCGGACAACAGATATTGCATGCGATGTCGCTGGCCCGGCGATTCAACCACTGGATGATCGATGTGGTTAAGCCGTTTGTCGGTGGCCGCGTTTTGGAATTTGGCGCGGGAATGGGCAACCTGACGCGGGTTCTCTGTCCGGCTCGGGAACTTTACGTGGCAACGGACATCGAGGGTGAGAACCTCGCCCGATTATCCAGTCTCCTGTCGCACTATCCTCAACTGGAAATTCATGAGGGCGATGTCGGGCGGCCGGAGCAATTCAGAACGTTCGCCAATCGTGTGGATACGACGGTTTGTTTGAACGTGCTCGAGCACGTCAAAGATGATCTGGAAGGCCTGCGCACGATGCGGGAGGTGCTCATGTCGGGCGGCCGTGCAATCGTTCTGGTTCCCGAGGGGAAAAACATTTATGGACGTCTGGACGAAGTCCTCGGTCATTACCGCCGCTATTCCAAAGAAGAGTTGACGACGAAAATGCGCGAGGCCGGATTCGAAATCGAAAGAGTGCTTTCGTTCAATCGAATTTCCCGGCCGGGCTGGTTTGTCACGGGGCGTGTCCTGAAAAAAAACACGGTCAATCCGACGCAAATCAAGATTTTCGATAGCCTGGTATGGTTGTGGCGCCGCATCGACAATATTCTTCCATGGAGTCCCGTCTCTCTCATCGCTATCGGCCGAAAACCGTAACCAAATGCCAATGGGCCAAATGTCAAATGCCAAATGTCATATAGAACGGGATCGATATGACGTATGACATATGACATTTGGCCCATTGGCATTTGGTTTTAACTGACCTTTTTCCTCGTGCCCTCAGAACTTAAAAACCCACATCGCATCGCCAATGCAGTCGATCGCGTTACGGGGATTCCATTCGGGCTGTGCTCGCATGACGCGAATCAGATGGTGGGAGCTCACGATGTAAATGCCGGGATGGCGGTGCGGGGCAATCATCACCTGATACGTATCCAGGTCATTTCGCGGTGGACGTAGAATCCCGTAATAACCGGGATTATCGAACGTCGAGAACGGCAGCAGTTCGACCGCCTCCCAGTGATGACGATGAACGTAATCGGCCGTCATCTTGATTGCCTGTCCCCAATCGACATTCGAATCGTCGAGGTACTCCATGCCTGCGGCAGCGCCTCCCGCAATCTCATTGAAATATGGAATGTAATTCGGGAATGCGCCGATCGCCGCGCGCGCCTGCCACGCGACGAGCAACACCAGGAGCGCGATTCCCAGCGCTTTGCGCTTCAGTTCGGTGACGATGCGGCTGCCCCATATGAATAGAAGCGGAAAGACCGGCAGCAGATAACGCACTCCCATGTCGTCGGCGCCGGCCATGATGATGGCGGTGAAGGCAATCACAAGCAGCAGGAGGAGCAACTCGCCCGACCGATCGATGAATCGCTTCGCAGCCAGATGGACGGCAGCCAAAACCGTAGTGAGCAACAGCGGAATCGTGGCTTTGACGAGAAACGCGAGAGGGAAGTAATACCACCAGCCCGTCCGGCTGAAGTTACCAAAGAGAAAAAACATCCGGATCGGATTGTGGTTCGCATTCAGGTACTTCATGTTCGCGAGGTACGCCCATGGCGGGGTAGTGAAAAAGTACGCCGCCTCAATGACGAAAAGGCAAGCGATGCCGGCAACGGCGAGTCCTTTTGCTTCGACTGAAGCTTGTTTGCGGCGGTCGGTGGCAGACCATACACGCCAGATCGAGAAACCGACGACGATGAGCGGTAGAACTGCAGCAGAAAATTTCGAGGCCATCGCAGCGCCCATTGCCAGTCCGACGGCGAGATTACTTTTCAATCCGGATTTCCAGAACAGGTATCCCGTCAATGCTCCGAACGCAGCAAGTGGAACATCCGTTGTCACCAGCATTCCATGCGCGAGTAAATTCGGAGAGAAAGCGCAAAGGCCAACCGCGAAGAGACCGGCAGCCGGGCCGAAGAGATCGCGTGCCCACAGAAACACGACGAATGCTCCAAGAGCCGCAATGAGCGTGATCGGAAGGCGGCCCCAGAAGAGCAGCCGGTCGGCGTCGTTGCTGTACGTGAAGCGATATCCGAAAAGGTATTCGTCGCCGGTAACCCATTCGCGCGAATTCCAGTCGACCCGGGGTTTAAGGAAAATCAGTGGAAATGCGGCAAGCAGCTTCGCAAGAGGCGGGTGCTCTGGATTCATTCTGAAGTCGCGCGTCATCCAGTACGTGTAACCCGCTGGCAGATGCACGATTTCATCGCTCGTCGCCGAAAGTTTCGGAAGCGCCATAAACATCTGCAACCAGAACGCGACGACAAGCGCAATCGCGATAGCTGTATACCTCATTGAGTCGACGGAGGACGTCCGAGCAGAAGCCCTTCGTAGGGGCGCCCCGGATGATAATTGCGGTACTTGTTGACGATGGCTATGGCTTCCTCTGTGTACTGCCGGCTGATGGAAAGATCGCCGAGATCCTTGTACCACGTGGCGAACTGGAGGTATCCCGGAACATAGTTCGGCTCGTAATCGAGTGCGATCTGCAACTCCTGGAAGGCGCGGTCGTGTTGCCCGAGCTGAAAGTAAGAGTCCGCCAGATTTTTTCGAGCGAACGGAATGTACGGATCGATTTCGAGAAGCTGAAGATCGTTCTGAATGAGCTGCTCGTGAACATGAGAGTCGTGCTCGGCGTTTCCAGTCATGGACTGCACCAGCGCGGCTTCCATGTGCATGTGCGGATCGAGCGATCGGGGATTCGCCACTATGGCCTTCTCGAAACATGAACGAGCTTTTGCGAGCAATCCGCCGTCTTTCACCTGAAATGCTCGATCCAGATACACCATACCGAGGTTATCGAGAAACATGGAATTGTCCGGCACGACTTCGATTGCTCGCGTGTGATAGAGCTCTGCGTTATTGAAGTCGAATCGATCGTAGGCTTGATGGCCGGCCTCGTTGTAATAAAGTCCAAGGCCGGGAATCACGATCGAATAAACGTACACCATGGCTACAAGAACGCCGGCCACTGCAAGTTCGGACGGGCGCCACGGGCGCTGGATTTTTTTGGCTCGAAGCGGAAGCAGGTCCGAAAGGGAAAGGATGACGAGTGCAGAGGCAGTGACTGGAATTGTCCAGCAATTATCTACCAGTGCATGGGTTCCCACGCCGGCGGCGGTTAACAGTCCGGCTTCCTGAAAACATCGGTAATCCGGCCAGGCCATCGGCGCCCGTTTCCACGCAAGATGCAAAAGATAGCCGAGCAGCGAGAACAGGAGTACCGCCGCGGGGATTCCGAGCTCTGCAGCATGCTGGAGATACTCGGAATGCGCCATCCCCAGCCGCACCATGTATCGCGCGACCTGTCCCTCCATCGGGAACGCGAAGCGTTTCGATACATGAACGAATTGTCCGAAGCCCGTTCCCAGTATCGGATGCTCGCCGATGATACGAAGTGAGCTCAACCAGATGCGCGGCCGCGCATAGTTGTACGGATCGGTCTGGCCATGAGCCAGGAATTTTGTGATGAGTCTCGGGCTCAAGATACCGACCAGAAGAAGACCCGTAAGGCCGATGAGCAGCCAGAGGCGCCGGGGTATGCGATCGCCTGCGCGCACTGCTGCCACCAGGGCCATGGCTCCCGTTGCGAGCGCTGCGGCTCTGGAGTCCGTCTGGGCAATGCCAAAAGCCAGCAGCGCAGCCGCTACTAAAGCCGCTATTCTGAACTTTCTCTCAGTTCCGAAAACAACAACCGCAAGGCTGGCAGCAACACCGATCAGCAGGTAAGTCGCGAAATAATCGGCATTGTTTCGCGAGAAGCCGGCGATTCGTTCATGGCTCGTCAACAGATCGGGAATGAGATGAACAGCGCCCGTGGCAACCACCGATCCCAGCAGCAGCCCCTTCCACGCTGCCGATTGGTATCGGCTGTAATGCGCCAACGCGAGAAACATGCTCGCGAAAAGAACGAACTTATACCAGAGATACATCCCCTCGAAGTGAGATCCCTGAATTCTCAAAACCGATAGCCACATCAGGCCCGCGAGAACAACGATGAGCGCCACGAACCAGCGCGCGATTTCAGTGTCCGCCTTGCGCGAGCCCCATATACACAGGATCGTGATGGCGACTAAAAGCGTTCGATAAATGAAGAAAACCGGTGGCGCGCCGCCGCTTCCGCCGAGCGTCGTGACCACCACAAGCGCGATCACGCAAAGCGCAATAGCGAGTTGGAGGGGTGTTTCGATTCCAAACTTCCTCAGCACGGGCACAACTCTAGCACCGGGGCACGATAAAAATGCTGAGACAAAGGAACCCCATGGACTTTGTCGCTTCATCCAGGTTGCGTGTCTCTGAAAGTGACGCGCTTTAGCAGTCCACGTGACGTAATTTGTCATTTTTGCCGCCCTGCCCGCCGATAAGCAGATGATTCCTCGTAGGGGAGGGCTATGGCTGCGTGCTTGCAAACACACAACCGGTTGTTGGTGCAGTTGACACGCTCATGGCCTGTTTTTAAGATGGCCCACCAATAAAAAGGACTAAAACCGAGCACGTATTTAGACATGGAGGCAAGAAATGAAAGGTAATCGTGGATTTTCGCTGCTGGAATTGCTGATCGTCGTTGCGATCATTCTTATTATTGCGACGATCGCCATTCCAAGTTTGCTGCGATCCCGTCAGTCGGCGCAGGAATCGTCGGCTGTGGCTCAAATTAGGACGATCAATACGGCTGAAGTAACTTACCTGTCGTCGAACGGCGGTTCGTACGGCAGCCTTGAGATGTTGATCACACAAGGATTATTGGACAATCGCTTTTCGGGATCCGTTTCCGGCTACAACTATGCGGTCTCAGCGTCGCAGACGGACTACACCGCGAGCGCGACGCCGACTTCGACCAACGCCGGCCGGTTCGGCTACTTCAGTACGCCGGATGCCGTCATTCGCTACCAGACGACGACGACAACAACGTGTACGCCCTGCTACCCGGGCAGCTTGTCCGGCAACCCTGTGCAGTAATTCGTATCAACTATAACAATAATGGGCGCCAGTATTACCGGCGCCACTTTAGAAGAAGAGAAAAGTCTTTCAAACCCAAATGGGAGGAGTAATGCCAATGTCAATGAAGCGAAATCGAGGTTTCTCGTTGCTCGAACTGTTAATCGTGGTTGCGATTATTCTCATCATCGCGACGATTGCAATTCCTAGTCTGCTGCGATCTCGTCAGTCGGCACAGGAATCTTCGGCGGTGGCTCAAATTAGAACCATCAATACGGCTGAAGTAACTTACCTGTCGTCAAACGCAGGCGCCTACGGCAGCCTTGCGTTCTTGATCACACAAGGATTATTGGACAATCGTTTTTCGGGATCCGTTTCCGGCTACAACTATGCGGTCAACGCGTCGCAGACGGACTACACCGTGAGCGCGACGCCGACTTCAACGAATGCAGGCCGGTTTGGATATTACAGTACGCCGGATGCCGTCATTCGCTACCAGACGACGACGACAACGACATGTACGCCCTGCTTCCCGGGTACCTTGTCCGGCAACCCAGTGCAGTAATTCCAGGAACAATTTGAGCCTGTAGTGATCATTACACTACAGGCTCGCAAGAAGCCATATGAGACATAAAGGATTCTCGTTACTCGAACTACTGATCGTCGTGGCCATCATCCTGATCATCGCGACGATCGCCATTCCGAGCCTGCTGCGTTCACGGCAGTCGGCCCAGGAATCGTCGGCGGTCGCGCAGCTCAGGACGATCAATACGGCGGAAGTTACATACATCGCATCCAATCAGGGTTCGTACGGCAGCATTCCGCTCCTGATTACGCAGGGATTGCTCGATGCGCGGTTCACGGCTTCGATCTCCGGATACAACTTCACGCTCGATGTATCCGGTAACGACTACACGGCAAATGCAACGGCTGTCTCATCCAATGCCGGCCGCTTCGACTTCTTTACGAGACCGGATTACGTAATCCGCTATTCGACGGACCAGACCCGCGCACCATCAGGACTCTCGGGTGAACCCGTTCGATAAACACCACCCTTCCACACGTGCGCTAATCCTGTGTCTGGCCCTGGTGGCGGTCTGCTATACGAACTCGATTTCGAATGCGTTCATCCTCGATGACATTCTCATCGTGGCGGCGAACGAGCGGATCCGCCACATCCAGCCGCTCCATTTCCTCTTCCAGTCGTACTGGGGAGATCTCAATCACGCCGGCATCTATCGTCCGCTGACGATATTTTCGTTTTCGCTCGAGTACGCCATCTGGCACGTGTGGGCGCCGGGCTTCCGCCTCACGAATCTTCTCCTCCACGCCCTTAACGGGTGGCTTGTTTACCTGCTCGTCAGCGGTTTGCTGGGTTCGCAACTGGCGGCACTCGCTTCGGCGGCCGTCTATGTGATCCATCCGGCGCAGACCGAGGCTGTCGTGAGCATCGTCGGCCGCGCCGAGTTGTTGGCTGCAGCCTTGTTTTTCACGGCCTGGCTTGCGTTTCGAAAGGGCCGCACAGGCTGGTCAGCAGCCGCCTACTTCCTCGCCGCGCTCGCGAAAGAGAG
>Ga0207646_10005777_pt1 | contig 12955 bp, 13 predicted proteins | sample KBSK5502metaG_FD_184343 | JGI IMG/M metagenome (GOLD analysis project Ga0207646, IMG submission 184343) | Corn, switchgrass and miscanthus rhizosphere microbial communities from Kellogg Biological Station, Michigan, USA - KBS K5-50-2 metaG... | ecosystem: Host-associated > Plants > Roots >...
CGGGGCGTCCATTCGTAACGCAGATCCCGCGCCCTGTACAACTGCACGCACTGGCGAAACGTCTACGCCGAGCACAAGCGGAATCCCGAACATGCCTTCGTTTCCAACCAGACCGACTTCGAGCGAGCCAGAACCGTCGACCGGCACGATCAGCGAAATGAAGCTCGTCGTGGGGAAATAGACGTGGCTAAGACGGTCCCCGGGTGTGTAAAGCACGTCGGCAAACGCGAGCTCGACCGTTTCGCATTCCGCAAAGACGCGGCGTCGGTCGCTGCTAGGCAGCGCCTCGAGCAGGCGATTGACAGCGGGGACGCGTGGGGTCGATGGCACCGATACTCTCCTCGGGAGTTGGTGAAACCCACCGTCAGCCCCCGGAGAATTGGGGTGGAATCCTGATTGTGCTGACCTTAGGAGCGCGGTCTCACCTACTGCGATTGAGGCGAGAGTACGGCAAAGCTGTTGCCCCGTCTGCGTGCTAGCGCACATAAGGGCCCAGCGCGGCGGCCCACGGCGCAAACAGGGGAAGACTCGGAGAGCTACCTGGCGATGTAGGGCAGGAGACGATCGAACTCCGTCTTGACCACCTGGTAGCACTCGCAGGACCGCGCCTCCAGACCCGGGCGATCGAGCACGGTGATCTTGCCTCGCTGGTAACGAATCAACCCGGCGTCCTGCAGCTTTCCGGCGGCTTCAGTGACACCTTCGCGACGTACGCCCAGCATGTTAGCGATCAATTCCTGTGTCATGGAGAGCTCGTTCGTTTGCAGACGATCGAGGCTCAGCAACAGCCACCGGCACAATTGCTGGTCGACCGAATGATGCCGATTGCACACCGCCGTCTGCGCCATCTGGGTGATCAGCGCCTGGGTGTAGCGCAGCAGGAGATGCATCGTAGGACCGAAACGCCCGAACTCATTCTTAAGCAATGCGGCCTTGAGCCTGAAGCCGTGTCCTGCGCTCTGCACGACCGCGCGGCTGGGCGTGGTGTCGCCACCCATGAACAGGGATATGCCGAGGATACCCTCGTTGCCTACGATGGCGATTTCAGCGGACGCGCCATCCTCCATGACGTACAGCAAAGAAATAATGGACGTGGTGGGGAAATAGACGTAGCGCAACTGGGACCCGGATTCATAGAGGACGTCACCGAGCCCCATTGGTATCAGTTCCAGATGGGATGCGAGCCGCTCGTAGTCGCTGGTCGGCAGGGCGTTGAGCAGTTGATTCTGATGGGGATTGTGGCGTACAGGCGCAGCCATGCGCGACCTGTCCTTCAAGGACAAGGTCGACGCTTTCGCGGCGCTGCGGGCCGGTCCGTTGGCTGCCATCACGATAGTTTAAACCATCGGGCAGTGCTCTTGTCCGGTATCGCAAAAAGGCGCGGCCGCAGAGTCATCGACTGACCAAACCCGCGCGTGAGTGCGCTAGCGCACAGACGCGAGAAGGTATCGCAGATATCTTTCAAGTCAGGGGAAACACGCCAGTCTCGAGATCGATGCCAGTGTCCCTCGCCACTCTGTTTGGCGGGCAGCATGAGGGATCGGATACAGCGGCCGAGGTTGTTTTTCCTCGGCCTTTTTTTGTGCGGCCGCCCGCCGTTCGCCCCACCTGGTGCCGATTGATGCGAACTTTCGGAAGACAAGCCGCGTACGTAGTGACGCACCCGGGAACTTTCACCTTGGCCGTTCTGCGTGCCTTTCGCGCGAATCAAGGGTTGCTGCTGGCGGGTGCCGTCGCGTACTACACGCTGCTATCGATCGTACCGCTGCTTATCCTCATGCTTATCGCGCTTTCTCAGGTCATCGGCCAGGGAGAGCTGCTCGCGACGCTGGGCCGGTATCTGGAATGGCTGATTCCGGGGCAATCGACGGCCGTGATCGGAGAGTTGGCGCGTTTTTTGGACCATCGCGGCGTGATCGGCTGGGTGCTGCTGGTAACGATGGTGTTTTTCAGTTCGCTCGCCTTCACAGTGCTCGAAAATGCGATGTCCGTGATCTTCCTGCACCGGGTAGTGATTCGCCGACGCCACTTTCTGGTTTCTGCGGTCATACCCTATTGCTTCATCGTCTTTCTTGGGGTGGGCCTGTTGTTGATGACGCTCGTTTCCGGGTCGCTGCAGGCGATCGGCGCGGAAAGCATCGACTTTCTCGGGCGCAACTGGTCGCTCCGTGGCGTTTCGGGCGCGCTCCTCTATCTCTTCGGCGTCGCGGGAGAGATTCTCGTGCTTACGTCGATCTACCTCGTCATGCCGGTTGGACGGCCATCATGGCGGCACGCCCTGGTCGGAGGGACCATCGCGACGGTGCTCTGGGAGATCACCCGCCACGTCCTGGTCTGGTATTTCGGTACTTTGTCGCAGGTCAATGTCGTGTATGGGTCGCTGACGACGTCGATCGTTGTGCTCCTGAGCCTGGAGATCGCGGCGACCCTGTTGTTGCTCGGGGCGCAGGTCATCGCCGAGTACGAGCGCATCGGGACAAAAGCTCAGGGTGCCGCGCCACAACCGTTGCGGACATAACCCAAGATCGGGCCTGCCACACGACAGCCGCGTCCACGACGAAGGATTCGCTATGAGAGTTGCACAGGTTGACGTCGCCATCATCGGCGCCGGGACGGCAGGCCTTGCCGCGTACCGCGCTGCCCGGGCCGCAGGCGCGACCGCCATGCTCATCGAAGGCGGCGCTTATGGCACCACCTGCGCCCGTGTGGGCTGCATGCCGAGCAAGCTGCTCATCGCTGCCGCGGATGCGGCCCACGCTGTCGAAACGGCAGCGGGCTTCGGTGTGCACCATGATGGCGTCGTCCGCATCGACGGTCGCGCGGTCATGGATCGGGTGAGGCGCGAGCGCGACCGGTTCGTCGGTTTCGTATTGCGTGACGTTGAACGCATTCCCGAAACTGACCGGATTCGCGGTCACGCATCATTTGTCGACGACCACACGCTCGACGTCGGCGGTCATGCGCGCGTCAACGCTAAAAGCGTCGTTATCGCAACCGGCTCGCGTCCGACATGCCCGGAGTCGCTCAAGGCACTCGGTGAACGCCTCATCGTCAGCGATGACCTTTTCGATTGGCAGGATCTGCCGCAGTCCGTGGCTGTGATCGGCCCGGGAATCATCGGCCTGGAGCTGGGGCAGGCGCTGCATCGACTGGGAGTTCGTGTCGCGATACTCGGACGCGGCGGCCGCGTCGGCCCGATCAGCGATCCGGAAATCCGCGCTTGCTCGATCGCCGTCTTCAAACAGGAATTCACGCTGGAGCCCGATGCCCACATTGCGGATGTGCGCCGCGATGGCGACCACGTCGCAATTCATCGCACCGCGGCCGATGGCGCCAAGCAGGTCGAGACTTTTGACTACGTTCTCGTTTCGAATGGCCGAACGCCCAGTGTACAGGGCATCGGCTTGGAGAAGACGTCGGTCAAGCTCGACGCCAAGGGCGTGCCTCGCTACGACCCGGTGACCGCGCAGACGCTGAATGTGCACAAAAGTGGCGGCATCGGCAGTCCGATCTTTATCGCCGGCGACGCGGGCAACTTCATCCCGTTGCTGCACGAGGCGGCCGACGAAGGACGCATTGCGGGGGAAAATGCCGCGCGTGTCGCGCTTGGCAAGCCGGTGATAGCGGGCCTCCGCCGCGCGCCAATGGGCGTGGTGTTTACGGATCCGCAGATCTGCATCGTCGGGGGCGGATTTCGTTCGCTGCGACCAGGCAGCTTCGCGACTGGCCAGGTGAACTTCGAGGACCAGGGCCGTGCGCGCATCCTGCTGCGGAACAAGGGGCTGATGAACGTTTACGCAGAAACGGACACCGGTCGATTTCTCGGCGCGGAAATGCTTGCACCTGTGGGCGAGCATCTCGCCCATTTGCTTGCGTGGGCATTGCAAAACAGGATGACCGTCGAGCAGATGCTCGAGATGCCCTACTACCACCCGGTTCTGGAAGAAGGGCTGCGCACTGCCTTGCACGACGTCAGTGTCAAGCTGCGCGCTGCCCGGCGCGCCGCGAGCGAACCGAAAAAGCGCGCAAAGGCCGAAGCCGAGCACAACATAAGCATAAGCGCGCTGGCATAACCTGCCAGACGATGTCTGAAACTTTAGTGCGATAGCGCACAGACGGCGTCCCTGTCGCTCTGTATGTTTTAGCTTTGTGCGTATGTAGCGAAGTGATAATGAGCTATAGCGTTTCAGGGACGCGTTTCTTCAGTATCCATCGGACCGTGGCGATCGCAAAAGGATTTTTTGGAGGTGACGGAGTGACGATCAACAGCAATGTGAGAACAGTCTCGACATCTCGGCGGCCGGAAGCTCCGGCGTCACGACTCGAGCATGCACCATGAGCACCGCCGTTCACGCTGCACCATCGATCGATACTGCATCCGAATCCCGCGCGGGCAAAGAGCGGTCTGCTACGCAAGTGGCCGACATCACTCTGCCGACGGTCCGCCTGCCCGTGGATGCGCGAGGGGTGGCGCTTGCCATTCTGGCGACGCTTGCTCTGGTGGTTGTGCTTGAATGGGCGCAAAAGTTTGTCATTTCTCTGTTGCTCGGGATCTTCTTCGCCTACATGCTCAATCCTCTGGTGGCGTGGCTCGAGAAGATCAAGGTTCCGCGCGCAGCCGCTACCCTCGTGGTGATGCTCGGCGTCGTAGGCGCGCTGGTACTGGGGGTGTACTCCCTGCGCGGACAGACGCAGACCATCATCGAGCAGCTCCCTGAGGCAGCGACCAAATTCTCCGCGGCGCTCGTCCGTCTACGGGTCAATCAGTTCGGCAATATGCAGAAGGTGCAGTCCGCCGCGAGCGAGGTCGAAAAAGCGGCCAGCCAAGCGACCGGCATTCCGTCCACGCCGAAGCAGGCTCCAACGCACGTTGTCGTCGATAAGCCCGCGTTCAAGCTCGGTAGCTTCCTCTGGGAAGGTTCAATGGGAGTCCTGGGATTCATAGGCCAGGCCCTCATGGTGGTCTTCCTGGTGTTCTTTCTGCTGCTGGGAGGCGACACTTTCAAACGCAAGCTGGTGCGGCTAACCGGCTCCTCGCTGTCGAAAAAGAAGATTACCGTCAAGATTCTCGATGATATTAACGGGTCCATCCAGAAATACATGGTCATGCTGCTGATGACCAATGTGCTGGTGGGCCTCCTCGCATGGATCGCGTTTCATTGGATGGGCCTGGAGAACGCGGGAGCCTGGGCGGTCGCAGCAGGGATGCTCCACGTCATTCCATATTTCGGTCCCGCGCTCACTGCAGGCGCGGTCGGCATGGCCGCATTCATGCAATTCGACTCGTTCCCCATGGCGCTGCTCGCCGCGGGGACGTCCCTGGCGATAGCCACGCTAGTCGGAACGTTTATCACTACCTGGATGACGGGAAAGATCGCCAGGATGAACGCCGCCGCCATATTCATCTCACTGCTGTTCTGGGGCTGGCTGTGGGGGGTGTGGGGCATGCTGCTCAGCATACCGATCATCGTGATCGCGAAAGTGGTGTCGCAGCATGTGGAACAATTGCAACCGGTGGCGGAGCTGCTGGGGGAATAGATATCGCGAAATTTCCAATTGACGGTATTACCGCCCGCGCGTTCACAGCTCCTTATCCAGCGGTAACAGTGAGTAAAAATTGACTTCCATCCGCTGCCACTCGCTGCGTGCCGGCTCCCTGTCGTAGTCAATGGTTTTGCCGTTTTCCTGGGTGCGCCAGAGCAAATGCGAAGACCCGCCCACAGCATCCGCTTGCAGCGCCACTCCGTAGCTGTTTGCCGGAGCCACGATCGATTCGAAGCGCGCAGCAGTTTGCTGTGCCAGCTCCCGGCTGTCGATGATCAAGCCGATCTCGGTGTTCAAGCTGCGCGAGCGCTCATCGAAGTTCATCGAGCCGATGTACAGCTTCTGGCGGTCGAATACGAATAGCTTCGCGTGCAACGCGTAATTTCCGGAGCGGGTCGCCGCTAACGTCTCCCCGCTGCCTCGGGCATTACCCAGTAGCGCGCGTACTTCGTAGAGCTCCACGCCTTCCTCGAGCAGAGGCAGGCGATAGTGCATGTAACCCGAATGAGCGACCAATTCGGGCGTCGACTCGAGTGAGTTGGTCAAGACGCGGACGCGCACACCGCGCTTGCGCAAGTCCTTGAACATCTGCGTCCCGGCGTCGCCCGGTATGAAGTAAGGAGAGACCATCAGCAGCTCGGATTGCACCGCAGCTGCGACATCGGCCACGGAGCGGTGCATCAGCTTGCCGATCATTTCCCCGTTTGCAACGCGTTTTTTCTCAGGACTGTCATAGACCAGTTGTGCATTCGCCCAGACGAGCGGCAGCCTGCCGGCAATCATTCCGGCAAGCGGTTCACCGGTTGCAATGCGGCTCGCATAGTCGGTCCCGTCCGACTTTACCTGACGGCGATGGTCGTCCAGCGTCTTGCGATACGCCTCCAACGCGGCCCCTGTCTGTTTTCCGGTTGCAAGTCCCTCAACTGGGATTGAGATGGCACTGCTCCAGAACTCGTCGAATGTGTTGGAGAGCTGCTTGACGATCGGACCTGCGGTGAAGACATCGTCATCGCCGAACTGGGAAGCAGGGTCGACCTGAAAGTATTGATCGCCGATATTGCGTCCGCCGACGAGCGCGATCGCGTTGTCGACGACCAGCAGCTTGTTGTGCATGCGGTAGTCGAGCCGCGAGGCGGTGAATGCGAATTCGACTGCACGAACCATTTCCGTATGGCCGCGATACACGAACGGATTGAATATCCGAAGCTCAATTTGTGGATGAGACTCCAGCGCCGCGATCTGCTCATCGCCTTCAAGCGTATCCCCGTCATCGATCAACACGCGCACGCGTACCCCGCGGTCGGCAGCGTGGAGCAAGGCGTCGGTCAACAACTGTCCGGTCTCGTCCTGACGAAATATGAAGTACTGGAGATCGAGAGTGCGCTCGGCAGTATTTATCATTTGCGCGCGAGTGAGAAACCCGTCTACGCCTGACGAAAGGATGCGAAACGCGGAAGTCCCGGCGCGATTGCGCGCGGAGCTCTCAAACTGTCGGCCGAGCCGTGTCTGCTCGGGGTCGGGGAGCGCGGTGGACGCGGTTTTGGGAAAATCGGAGCCTGGGGGAAGCAAGGCGCATCCCCCAAGCAGCCCAAAAACCGCAATGAAAAATGCGCGACGCACTTCCTGCGTAGGCGTCAAGTGTTTACGGAGCATCGACGATCTCGAAGGGCGCTCTGGTTTTCGTTACTGCGCATGGCTCTCGGAACCGCGCGTCCACCGACCGCGCTGGAACTCGTGACGACCATTGACCTCGTTCCAACGGTCGGGGGCCCATGCATATCCGGTGCGCGCCCGCATCGTGTGACCTCTGACCCACACATGCTGGTTGCGTTGCCAGCCCCAGTATCCAGGCGCCCACGTATAACCGTGGCGCTGCACGGGAACTACTTCAACCCGCGCCGGCGGCGGAGCGATCTCGACAATGATAGTGCGTGCGAGCGCCGCTCCGGAAGAAATGCCGCCCGCAAGAACCAACGACAACAACAGGCTTCGCACAGCCCCGTTCAACGCGCCATTCGAGTGCGTTCGTACACTGCCTGCAGTTCGCGCCAACGCGGCGCTATCCGTTGTAGTTCTCATGAAGTGAACACCTTTGGTCGATAGTGGAAGTTCCACTACTGCGATGATCTGTCTATCGCGAGAAACGGTCGGTACGGTGGCGCACATACACAACGGCCGCTCATCCCGACCGATCTGTGCACGACAGTCCCCGGTCTGTTTGGAGACTTGCTTTAGCTCCGATGCCTGAAAGCAGAACAACGTCGCGCTAACTGTGCGGCTGCGTACAGACGCCGCTTCGTCGTCTGGGCCAAGATGCGTAGTTATGGAGCCTGACATGCAACCTTGGAAGGCACTCTCGAAGGTCGTGCTCGCGGCGCCCCGGTTCGTCTCGGTGTCTGCGCGACATCTGCGCCGAAAGCCGCGCTGACGAATTGGTGATGCGCATGGCAGTTCTAGTCGGATTCCTCCTGATCCTGCTGTTCGCGGGCTGTGCCAGCGTATTGCCCGCGACGCAGGGCGAGCAGCCCGACGGTGGCGCGCCGCATGGCGGCGTAGCTAACGTACCGCCCATGACGCAGGGCGAGCTGCCTCAGGGCGGGGCGCATGGCGGTGTCGTTGCGGATACTCCTGCGGATGGGACGTCCGCGCCGTCGACGGGCAGTTCCACCGGCAAAAGCGCAACCAAGACTGCTCCGTCGCGCGCGAAGGGCCTCGCGAATATTCCCGTGTCCCCCGCGTCCGCGTCGCAGCTTCCCAAAAAGGACAGCATCGCTCCGGAACTTGCAAAGCAGAAAGCGTCGCCGCCGTTCGACCTGACAGCTCTGGAGCAGCGACTCAAGGAGACTCAAGCCATTGGCGTGCTGGCCAAGATGGCGCTCAGAAACCAGGTAGACGATTTGTTGAGTGAATTTCGTGGGTTTCACAACGGAAACGTCAAGACGACTCTGGCGGAGCTCCGACGACCGTATGATCTGCTGGTATTCAAGTTGCTCTTGCTCCTGCAGGACGACGACCCATCGCTGGCAGCGGCGGTCGTGGGATCGCGCGAAGCGATCTGGGGCATTCTTTCGGATCCGGCGAAGTTCGCTGCGATCTGATTCGACGCATGAGACGCCATGAGAACACGTGTGACGGGTTTAGCGATTACGATTTTGACGGCGACATGCTTCGCAGCACCTTCGCTCGCGGCCGACGATTCCGCGCCAATTCGCAGCGCCCACGAAAGATGACGAAGCGCGCCCTGGTGTATCGAAAGGGGATCGAATTGAGGGTCCTGGCCGTTCTTCTGCTGGCGGTTCTACCGTTCTCAGCCTGGTCCTTTAACACGGATCAAGACATCGTTGTCCATGTTCAGAAGGACGGACAGAATATTGCGGTGGAGGTCGACTGTCCGGTGGACGCGCCTTGGTCGGTAGTGTGGGAAGTTCTTACCGATTACGACCACATGGCGCAATTCATATCGAATCTCGAGTACAGCGGCATCAAGGGCCGCGCGGACAACGTGTTGCGCGTGCACCAGAAGGGAAAGGCATCGAGAGGCCCCCTGACGCTGACATTCGACAACGTTCGCGAGATCGAGCTGGTTCCGTACAGCGAGATCCGTTCGCGATTGATCAGCGGTGATCTGAAGGCTTCTGATTTCATCACTCGAATCGTGGAAATTGCCGCACGGGTCCACATTGTCAACAGCGGCCGCTACACGCCCAACATATGGGTTCCCCCGTTTATCGGCCCGGCGCTGATCGAGGCGGAAACGCAGAAACAGTTCGGCGAACTAAGAAGCGAAATCCTGCGCCGAAGTGCGATGGTCCGCCCACAGACGTAACCATCTAGTGAATCGCCTCGCGCTCGGTGACGCCCGGTCTCCCTAGACACCGGGGATATGTGCGCCACCGCACCGACGGCAGCGAGGCATGCGGCTACTTTACTCAGGCGAGTTTTCTACTCGTGGTTGCAACGTGTTTATGGAAAACCTGTCGGCGAATATTCGATTGGTGCCGACGAGGTTGTGGGAGCCCTCATGAAATCGATTCTCGACCCTTCGTTTCGATATACCTCGAGCGTCGATACGGACCTGCAGAAAACGTTCGCAAGAATCCGGCGCGACTATCGGCAAGAAGCGGAAAGGGCGGTGCAGGCGACCCGCAGGCGCGCTCGCCAAGGTTTCGTCGATCGTCAAGAAGACAGCGACGGGCCGGTGATGAAACGTGCGTTGTCGGCGTCGCTTTCCATAGTGAATTGAACACACCAATCTTGGTTATTGAACTGAAGGACAAGAAAATGCGTAACGGACTCATTGTGCTGTCGATGTTGCTTTGCTCGATGGGTTCGGCCGCTGCTCAGGTGAGCGTCGGTATCGGGCTTCCCGGGGTCAGCATCGGGATCAACCTGCCGGTGTATCCGGAGCTGGTCCCCGTGCCCGGCTACCCGGTCTACTACGCTCCGCGAGTGAATTCGAATTATTTCTTCTACGACGGCATGTACTGGCTCTACACGGGAGACAACTGGTACGCGAGCTCCTGGTACAACGGGCCCTGGGAGCTCGTGCCTCCGGAGGCGGTGCCGCTGTTCGTCCTGCGCGTCCCTGTGCGTTACTACCGGCGACCTCCTGCGTACTTTCGCGGCTGGCGTTCGGATGCGCCGCCGCGCTGGGGTTAGCATTGGGGGGATGCATGGGCGCAGCGTCGAAGCGGATGGGATAACTGGAATCGCAGCGCTGCACCCGCGCCGGCCCCGCTGCCTGTATACCAGCGGCAATATTCAGGGACTCGATATCCGCGCGTGGAGCAGCAGCAGCAGGTGCTTCAGAGCCAGAATTACCGTTACCAGCCGCAAGACGCCGTAGTGCAGCAGCGCTATCAGGCGCAGCGAGTGCAAAGCGCGCCCGCGCCGTCTCCGCAGCCAACGCAGCGAGTGCCTCAGGAAAGAGTTTCGCCGCAGCAGGACCAGCGCGGTTCCAGGGCGCCTTCTTCACTTCAGCAAGGCGCTGCACCGGCCCCGCGCGGACAACCGCCGCAAAAGGCAGGCGCAGACGTTCAGAGGCCCGCCGCCGCCCAGGCACTTCCTCAGCAGGGTGCCCCGACAGCCCGGCCCGAGAGGCAGCAGCCACAGCAAGGTGCGGCCCAGCGTCAGCAGCAGGCACCAAGGGCGCAAGGCCAGGACAAGGGACCGCAAGGCAAGGGACCCGCGCAGGAACCAAAGCAGGGCCAGGAGAAGGGCCGTGAGAAAGGTGAGCAGCAAGGTGGGGAACGCAACAAATGAGGCAACCTGGGCCAATTCGCTCCGCTCTTGATAGGGGATGCTGCCTGTGTGCGCGAGCGAACAGACGACCTTCGCGGTCGCCGATATTCTTCTCGCCTGCCCGCCAAGCGGAGGCATCAGAGTCGGTGCGCGCGAAGCGGTGGGGGTGAACAAAAAAGGGAGCAAGTCATGAGTCTTGGCACCATTCTGCTGATTGTTCTGATCCTGATTCTCGTCGGCGTCCTGCCCACTTGGCCGCACGCTCGCAGCTGGGGTTACGGCCCCAGCGGAATCGTCGGCGTCATACTGGTAATCGTAGTCGTCCTGTTTTTGCTGGGACGCTTGTAATCCCGCGCAGTGACGGCGGAGACACTTTAGGGAGTCAATAATGAAATACAAACTTGCGACAACCTGCTTCGTGATCGGCTCGGTGCTCGCGCCCGTTGCAGCCTATGCGGCGGATCCGGACAAGGACCGCTCCAAACCCGCGACTTTCGTCAAGGACTCGGTCATTACGACCAAGATCAAGACGAAGCTGGCTGCGGAACACCTCGCTAGCGCGAAGCATATCAAGGTCGATACGGACAGGAATGGCGTCGTCTGGCTGAGCGGTACGGCCAACAGCCAGGCCGAAGCGGACAAAGCAGTTGAGATTGCGCGCAATACCGAGGGCGTCAAATCAGTCAGCAGCAAACTCAAAGTCCACAAAGACCGCTAAAAGAGCATTGCACGCAGACGCTGGCCGTGCTCCGCCGCACCGCTGCCCTCATCGAGCACTATTCATTGAGTGAGGTAGTCATGAGTATCGACACCCGTTGGACCATGTTGTTTGCCGGTAGTGGACGCGCCGCGGTCGCCTCGTGGCTTCGGCGCAAACTCCACAGCGAGAAACAAGCGCACAAGGCCGAACTCCAGGAATGGGAGAATGAAGGCGGCAATCTAGCGCCATCTGCAGCAGTCCCCGATACCCTCCTGAAAACGCATTAAAGGTGTGTACCCTCGCAGCGGACGCGCCAGCGATCTTGGCTATCTTGGTCGGCTAACCGGATATTCCATGAGCTTGCAAACGTTCATAGTGCCCTTGTTCGCCGCCGCTGCGCTAACGAGCAGCTGCGCGATTACGGACAACCGCTCCGGCAGCAACGACACTCGATACGCATACGTGCACTCAAACGAGAACATGTACGCGGTCATCGACGCGATCGAGGCCGCCCGTCTTAGCAACGATGACAAAGGTGCCGTCGGCGCAAAGCCCGAAGACACGTATCGCATTCGCGTGCGTTTCGACGACAGAAGCTATCAAACGGTGACGCAGAATAGCCTCGATGGGCTGCGCGTCGGCGACAGCGTACGGATCGAGCGCGATCGCGTCCGCCGCTATTAGTGGGCTACCGGAGCTGGTCGAACGCCTCGTGCCGCGCACGAGGCGTTTTTCGTTGCGGCAGCTTCGTCCCGCGTCAAGGGTCGCTCGGTGCACGCGTGGCCCTCCAGAGTTGCGCCGGGGTTAAGTGATTGAAAAACCAAGATCATCGCACCGCGCAATATTGGACGATTGCGCCTGTTCGCACGAGCCGATCGTGCGATCCCTAATGTCACCTTCGTTACAACGTCGAGGACCGGTAGAATCGTCAGCATGAATGCAGCGACCGTGCTCATCCCCGCTTTTCGGTGGTTGACCGAGAGATATCCGGGACTGGAACCTGCGACGGTCGCCGCATGAAAAGGGACCGCGCAGATTGAAGACGAGCGGCACGTCGATATTCGGTCATCTGACCCAGTACAGGACGCGATTTCGCACCAGCGGCTTGTCGTACAGACGGACCCGCGAGGAACCGCCGCTGCGATCGGAGCTGTTCAGCGCCGATCAGCTGGAGCAGTACGGCAAGACCCTCGCGGCTGCGCACAAGCTGACGCCAAGAAGGGCGAAGGATCAGCTCCTGACGCGGTTGGCCGCCAACGAAAGCGCGCTGATCGGGGTCTGCAATCGGTTGACGGCCGCGATATCACCAAACGACCGGATTACTCCAGCCGGTGAATGGCTGCTCGACAACTTCCACCTGATCGAAGAGCAGATCGGGACGGCCAAGAGGCATTTTCCGCGTGGCTACAGCCGGGAGTTGCCGCGCCTCGCACTCGGTCCATCAGCGGGTCTGCCGCGCGTTTACGACAT
>Ga0207646_10005778_pt1 | contig 12952 bp, 12 predicted proteins | sample KBSK5502metaG_FD_184343 | JGI IMG/M metagenome (GOLD analysis project Ga0207646, IMG submission 184343) | Corn, switchgrass and miscanthus rhizosphere microbial communities from Kellogg Biological Station, Michigan, USA - KBS K5-50-2 metaG... | ecosystem: Host-associated > Plants > Roots >...
CAGGTCTCGACCTGCGAGGTCTACGGCGATTTGCCTCTGGATTCTCATGAGACCTTCTCGGAAGAATCACCGTACCGACCGAGGACTCCCTACAACGCATCGAAAGCAGCGGCGGATCTCATCGCGCGCGCCTATCACGCGACGTTCGACCTTGCGGTAACCATCTCGAACAGCGCTAACAATTACGGTCCTTTTCAGCACCCGGAGAAGGTCCTTCCCCTCTTCGCGACGAACGCTCTCGACGACCTGCCGTTGCCTCTTTACAGGCACAGCGAGAACAAGCGCGAGTGGCTCCATGTCCGGGATCACTGCGAGGCTATTGAGCTGATCATCAGAAATGGACGGCCCGGCGAGACCTACAACGTCGGAACCGGAGAAGAGCGGAGCGTTGAGGCGATCGCAAACGCGGTCCTTCGAGAGCTCAGCGCGCCCGCTTCGCTCAAGCGATACGTACCCGACCGGCCGGGCCATGACCGGCGGTACCTTCTCGACCACACGAAGATCGAGCGCGAGCTTGGATGGAAACCGAAGATCCGATTCGAGGACGGCGTCGGCGAGACCGTTGAGTGGTACAAGCGCAACCGCGACTGGTGGGGTGGCAAGAAGCTCGTGCTGAAAGCGGCGCTCGACGAGACGCGGTGGACCCCCGCGAAGCTCTAGCGGTTCGCACCTCGCTCCGCGACGAGGTTGTTTGCCCGAAGCAGCATTTTTACCGACTCTCCGCAATCCGCCCAGTAGCCGTCCAGTACCTCGTGCTGGAGTTCGTTGAGCGCGAGGTACCGGTTATTCACATCCGTGATCTCGAGTTCGCCTCGTCCTGAAGGCTTCAGCGATTTCACGATTTCGAAAACGCGCGAGTCGTAGAAGTACAGGCCAGTGACTGCCAGCTTAGAAGGAGGTCTCTCGGGTTTCTCGACGATCTGCAGGAGTCGCCCGTCTCGGACAACGGCGACCCCGTAGGCGGAGGCGTTCTCGACCTGAGCCAACACGACCCTTCCTCCGGTCGCCTGCCGGCGAAACCGCTCTGCGATCGGGGCGATCGAGTTCTCGAAGATGTTGTCACCGAGCAAGACCGCCACAGAATCGCCCGCCGCGAAGTACTCCGCAAGCCCGAGCGCCTCGGCGATCCCACCGGCTTTGTCCTGATACGCATAGTCGAGATGCCGAAGCCCAAACGAGGAGCCATTCCCGAGAAGGCGAAGGAACTCGCCCGCGTGATTTCCGCCCGTGACGATCATGATCCGCTCGATCCCGGCGCCGGCCAGCTGCTCGATCGCGTAGTAGATCATCGGACGGTCGTACACGGGTAGCAGGTGCTTGTTCGTGATTCGCGTGAGCGGATCGAGGCGCCTGCCCGATCCGCCCGCCAGGATGACGCCTTTCATGGAAGCGGAGGTTATCGCGTGTCCAGATTCGCGGCCGTCGCTATTGTGCCGGTGTGCCACCCAGAGTCAGCCCGAATGAGGTCATCCCGCAGATCTTGGTCGTCGAGCCCTTGGTCAGACGCGACTCTCGCGGGACGTTCATCGAGGCTTACAAGGCAAGCGACTACGCGGCGATCGGCATCTCGGCCCGATTCGTCCAAGACAACCAATCGGTCTCGACGCGGTGGGCGCTCCGCGGCCTTCACTTCCAGGTGCCGCCGCATGCGCAAGCCAAGCTAGTACGGTGCGTCGAAGGCGCGGTCTTCGACGTCGCCGTGGACCTTCGACCGGACTCGCCGACGTTTCGTCGCTACGCATCGATGACACTCAAAGCGGAGGAGCAGCGCCTTATCTGGATCCCCGTCGGGTTCGCGCATGGATTCCTGACGGTAAGCGATCGCGCGACCGTCGTATACCAGCAGACGAATGAATACAGCCCAGGCCACGAGGGAACGATCCGCTGGAACGATCCTTCCATCGACATCAAATGGCCTCTGGACGGGGCGGACCCGCTTCTATCTGACAAAGATGCGCGCGCGCCCCTCCTCAGCGATGTTGATCCGCTTCATTGGTGACTCGCGAGGATCGGTCGGCTATCGAGCCGCGACACGGAGAACCTCGAGGAGACGTGGCGCTTGCTTCTCGAGGCTGTACCAGTCGACGATTGTTCGTCGGCCCTCGGCCGCTAGCCGCTCTCGCTGTCGCGGCTCATCGACGAGCTCGGCGATCGTGTCACGCCACTCGTTGGCCGTCGCCGCGAGGCGCCCGTTCACGCCGTCGCGTAGGAATTCGCTGACACCGCCGACCGGCGAGGCCACGCAGGCGACCCCGCTGCTCATATAAACGACGGGCTTGAAACCGGTCTTTCCACGCCCCCACTCGTCGTCTCTGACCGGGTAGAGACCGATATCGAGACTCTGGTAGTCGGCAACCTCAGTCGCGAGCGACCAGGGCTGTGTGACCAGGTCGACGCCGGGAACCGCCCAATCGCGGGCCGACCCCACGATCTTCAGCCGAAATCGCCGGCCGACGGCCGCTTGCCGGATCGGCTCCACGATCTCAGCCAGGTACCGCGCGGTTGAGTGCGTGCCGATCCAGCCGACGGCGGGCTCGGCGGAGCGATCCTTCGCGGACGGATGGAAGAGCTCCGCGTCAACGACCGTCGGAATCACTGAGATCACCTCAGGGCGTGCGAACCGGAGAGCGAAATCGCGCGTGTACCCGTTGCAGACGACGACCTGGCTCGCCATCGAGACGATCTCGGAGACCTTGGAAGGCCACTTCGTCAGCTTTGCGAGTCGGCCCCACGTGGAAAAGGGATCTTGGAGCCAGATCGCGTCATCGAAGTCGAACACGAGTGGAACGCGAGCAACCTTCGCAAAGATCCACTCGAGGATCGGTGGCCCGAATATGAGCGCGCCTCTCTGCACGACGATGACGTCGAAACGGCGGGCTTGCAGCGTGCGCAGAGCCTGCGCGACGCCCCCGCTAATCAACCGCACCGCCTTCTCTAGCCGACCCTTCGCCGAATAGAAGGTGGAGAACTCCCGCGCCGTCATCATCGACGCAAGCTCGCAAGAAACCCCGTGAGCTTCGAGGTACGGGAAAAACTGCGTTGCCCTAAACCGCGTTGATGCCGCTTCCATTGGGTACGGAGCCAGAAAGAGCGCCCGGATCGTCACGCACGATCCTGGTCTTGCTTGGTGCATTCCTCAAGATAGGAAACCAGCGCGGCGCGCCAGTCGCTCATGTGGTCCAGCCCAACGAGCTCGAGATTTAGGTTTCGCATCGCCTCGGAGGCCGCGCGAGGCGCAGGTAGCGGAAAGTGCGCGGAGTTTACGGGTATCACCCGTACGTTACTTCGCATGTATTCGACGATCGCGCATGCGACCTCATACCGGCTGCAAACCCCGTGGTTGGTCATGTGATAAAGGCCGTAGCGTCCAGACTGCAGGAGCTCTCGTATCCCAAGAACGAGCTCACGCGCGAACGTCGGGCTGCCCACCTTGTCGTTCACGGCTTGGATGTCCCGACCCTCGCGAACCTTCGCGAGTATCTTCGCGACGAACTTCTTGTCCTTTGCGTTCCCGCCCATCATCCATCCAGGCCGGACGATGAAAAAACGGTCGAGGAGTGCTTTGACGTGGCGCTCTCCGGCGAGCTTGCTGGCGCCGTAGACATTGGCGGGATGAGGCGGATCCTGCTCTGTGAATGGCCCGGGAGCGCCGTCGCCGCCGAACACTCCCGCAGTGCTCGTGTACAACATGACCGTACTCGACGACTGGCAAGCGAGGGCGACGTTCTGAGTTCCGACGGCGTTGGTGCGGAACGCGTGCTCCGGCTCTCGCTCGCAGCGGTCGACATCGGTTTCCGCGGCCAGGTGTATGACGGCCGAGTATTGATTCCGGCGGACGCGCCGGCGCACCGCCTCGAGGTCACGCACGTCGAGCGTGTCGAGGTCGGTCAGGTCGAGCGGTTCACCGAAGTCGCGGGCGAGCTCGTGAAAATAGCTGCCGACCATGCCGTTGGCGCCTGTCACGAGGATCACGCCATTAGCCTAGCCGGGGCGAGTCGAGCCCTTGCGGCGATGCCATCGCGTACAGAAGCTCGCGGTTTCCCAGGAGGTCAAGGCTTCGCGAGAGAAACCTTCGGGCGAGCCCTTCGAACGGACCCGCAGATCCACCGAGACCGCAGTCCCGGTCGAAACCCGCGAACGTGCCACTTTCCGTAGCTGCGTAGCCGCCACCGGATAACGCAAACCGCAACGACCGCGGTGTGTATCCCATGCGGTGAAATGGCGCGTGAAAGGGTGAGAGGCGCGGACTCCAGTTTAGGTGGCGCGCGCGGTAATACGCCTCCACGAACCGGAGAAAGTAGGAGTCGCAGTTCGGGACCTCGACAAAGATCATCCCATCTGGCTTCAGCAGGCTACGGACGGACCGAAGCAGGTCGATTGGGTTTTGGACGTGCTCGAGCACGTGGATCAACGTGATCACGTCGAAACCCCCCGCTGGTGCTGGGTCAGTCGCGTCGGCATAGCCCTGCCGGACTCTGGCGCCCGACCCAGCGGCGTGGCGCGCCAGGCCGGCGGAAGGCTCGAGGCCCGTCGCCTCCCAGCCCGCCGCGGAGGCGGCATTGACGAATTCGCCTTTTCCCGCCCCCACGTCTAAGAGCGTTCCTCGAGGTACACACTTTTCGATCAAGCGAAGTCGAGCCAAAGCGGCGGCGGAGGCTGCGGCCCCCATCCCTGGGTACAGATCGGCGTCCGCGTAGTACGCCTGCTCGAGCTTCGCCGACTCATCACTCAGAGATTCAACGTAGAAGAGATCACAGCGGCTGCACCGCAGAGCGTTCGTGACAAGGTGAGGCTCAGCATTCCGGTCTGCGCCGGGGTATTCGTGATTCCCGCGGACGCCGACACGACGACCCTCGCGGGCGCCACACAACGGGCACGCCGGCGGGCTCAATGGGACACTCGTCATGCCGGCAAATGCTCGGCGAATTCGCGGATCGACGGCGCGCTTGTCGCTTCAAGAGATGACCACGAATCAGAGATGTAGGTGCGCCGCCGGCCACGCGCTCTGTCTCGGACGATCCGCGCAGCTCGATAGGCGATCATCGGGATGAGCACCGTCGCGAACTCAGCAGGGCGTAATGCGCGAGCCCGATGGATCAGCGTTGCCGCGGTGATGACACCGAACTCGTACTGCCGAAGCCAGTAGTTCGCTTGTCGGATGAGGTAGGCCCATCGGTCGACTTGGACATCGCGCAGCTCGGGGTAGGTCCTGCGAAGCTCTAGCAGCCAGGCGTGCATCGAATTGAGGAGCTCGCTGCCTTCGATCAAGCCCGGAAAGGCTGAGCCCGCACCCAAATAGTCGACTCCGCTCCTCTGATGTCCACCATAGAAGTAGTGGCCGAACGATTTCGGTGACACCCCTACAACAAGGAGGCGCTCGTCGGCGACAACCAGGCGTAGCGCTCGAAGGAGCAACGAATTCAGCGCGAAATGGTCCGGGAAAGGCGCGCGAAAGAGGTCGCCAGGAACGGCCGCCGCGGCCGGGCGAGAGAAGAGCGTCAGCTGCATGTTCAGAGGAAATCTGACCCTAAATCGGAACATGTCCCTGACGATCGCGCGACGCTCATCCAGAGGTAACTCTCGCTCCGCGGCAAGCTCCCGCATGTTGAAGTGCCGAGGAGACCACATCGCGGCCGCGCCAGGCGCGAATGACCCGGGGGCGACATATGAAAACCCGTTGAACGTCAGAACTTCGGGATCGCAGTGCCGGCGCAGCAACGCATCCGCGCGCGAGAAGAAGCCAGGCAAGAGCAGGTCATCGTCGCCGATCATCAGCAAGTAGTCGCCGTTGGCCGCGCGCATCGTCCGCATCCAGTTATCGGTCACGGGAACGACAGACTCGGAACGGACGACGCGGACCCGCCTGTCGCTCAAATAAGTGCGCAGAATGTCGACGGTCTCGTCTGTGTTCGCGTTATCGCCGACGACGAGCTCGAAGTCGCCCTCTTGTGTCAGAACCGAGCTCATCGCGTCTCGAACGAACTCCCCGCCGTTCCGCGTCGGAAGCAGGATCGAGAATCGTGTCACGGGCGCAGAAGGATCCTACGAGCGAACGGCGTCGATCTCTGTAGATCGGGGCCGAGAAGGAGCCAGCCCATGCCAAGATACAGAACGCCGGCAGCTACAAGACCGACCCAAGCAACAGGTCGCGCCAGGCCGACGGTCTCGATGAGTACTCGGACGATCAGAAGGAGCGCACACGCGAGGAGCGGGAACGGCAGGAACGACCGTGTCAGCCACGGGAGCACGGGTTCTTGTAGCACTCGCCGATGGACCGCCGGTACCAAGGTCAGCAGATATGACGCATTGAGAAGAGCCCAGGCTGCAGCGACACCGACGATGCCAAAACTCAAAGCGGCAACGACGACCAGCGGGACGTACCAAACGACGTTGAAGGCATTCACGAGAACAGGGATGCGTGTGTTGGCAGTCGCCAGAGCGGCGGCGTACGCCAGCGCCGTACTGGTGTTCATCAAGAAGCCAACTGCCAAAAGCGCGAGCACGACCGTTGTGGTCTCAGACGATGCCGACCGAGCGAAGGCGTCGAGAACATACGAACCGAAGATCGCGCAGACCGCAAAGGGCAGCGCGTAGAGGTAGATTAAGACTTGCGACGCGTCTCTATATCGGTCGACGAGATCGCGAAGCTGTCCTGCCTTGTGGTGAGCGGCCAGGCGTGGGTAGTAGGCGGAGCTGACAACGAGCGGAATCAATGAGAGACCGAACAGCAGCGTGTAGGCGACGGAGTAGCGGCCCAGGTCGGACGTAGGTGCGGTCTTTGCGATTACAAGGCGATCGCTCTGCGTGAGGACAAGCGATAGCGCGGCTACCACCGCGACCCCGCGCGCGTACCGCCAGATACCGCCCGCTGCGGCTATCGGACCCGAAGGCCAGAGGGGCAGTCGCGGAAGCATCCGCTGGAGAGCAATGCGATAAGCCAACACTTCGATCAAGGCGCTCGCGACGAGCCAAATGGCAAACGGGGCGATCCCCGGAGAGACGTACAGCACGACCACTGCGCCAACGAAGCTCAACACAGCGTGAAGCCCCTTCGCGACGTTCAGCGAATCGAACCGCTGCAGACCCGCGAGCGCGGCCGACAATAACGAGACCGGCCACCGGATAGCCACCGCGATCGCTCCGAGTTGAAGTGCCGTGGTCGCCTCGCCGACTGACAGTACTGTCAGTTGCAGCCACCGAGTGGCAAGAAACGGCGCCATGGCGAAGAAGATCGCCCCGAGGAGGAGCCCGACCAGGATGTAGGGCGACCAGACCGCTTTGATCGCGTCGTCTTCCTTCGCTGAACCGCCGAGGCCAGCGATGCCCCACGTCAGCGCCGGAGACAGACCAAGGTCGAACAGGCTAAGGAGAACTTGGGTGGAGGCCAGAAACGCGATCACTCCGTACGCTTCAAGCCCCAGCTGATGAAGTGCGATCGGAATCAGCAACAAGCTGAGCGCAGCACTCAGTCCGCTGCCGAAGGCGTTCGCGACCACGTTGCGTCTCATTCCAGCCGGTCCCCTGACAGACCGCAACGTTCTCATCGGAGATCTTTGCCGGGTGTCATCATTGGCGCGTGTCTCATACTGAAACGAACGCTTCGCGAGGGCGGCCTCTCGTAGTGCGTCTCCGAGAATTCCACTCTCAAAATGGGCTGTACCTTAGCATCGCGCGCGCATTCGACGAGGTCGTTTCGAGGGTCCGCAGCGCTTCGGTCGGAACGTCGTTGGGTAGCCCACGCGGCCTTCGACTAGGACACGGGTGGCGGATTCTGGGCGCATCGCGAATTCACGTCGGGTCCGGGTTTGAAGCAGGTGCGCATCTGTGGGTGGAGGCAGTCGCCGGCGCCGATGCGACTGCACGAACGCAAATCGTGATCGGTGACCAAGTGACCGTGGGTGACTCGGTTCGGATTTCAGCGGTGAGCTCCGTCGAGATCGGGAATGACGTATTGATGGGCTCCCGGATCTATATCGCGGATCACAATCACGGAAGCTACTCGGGGACCGAAAGCTCCGATCCAGCGATCAGTCCGCATCGCCGGCCACTTCGTGGCGACCCTGTCGTCATCGGCGATCGCGTGTGGATTGGGGAGGGCGCGACCATCCTGGCGGGCGCGCGAATCGGAAACGGCACCATCGTGGGGGCGAATTCCGTCGTGACAGGAACCCTGCCGGAAAACTCGATCGCTGCCGGCGCTCCGGCACGTGTCTTGAAGCAGTACGACCGAGCTACGAATCGCTGGCAGCCGTCAAACGGAGGGTCGTAATTCGGGCGCGTCGCCGGTCGGCGTGGCGCGGCGCTGCCACCTGGGCTTACGAGCCAGAACCCTGCGCCCCACCAGGAACGAGCTCGTGGCCGATGCGATCAGGGCAGGCTCGCGACGAGGACGACTCGAACGACGAGGGCAGGCTGAAAGGAACGAGGAAGACGATAGAAAAGTGCCAGAAGTAGACACCGCATCAGACGTGCCGCAGCCAATCAGGAGTGTGTCCGCGCGCATGTCCGTGCCGTTCGCTAGGCGGTCAATGCCCACACCCTGGACCGTTCGAGAGCTCGATGCGCCGCCCCGACCAGTGCCGCGACGAGGATCGAAACCACGATCGCTCGCGGACAGTCGGCTCGCGACCGCGCGAGGAACGAATAGCGCCGCTGGCGAGAGCAGTAGAACTGCTCCTCTATCGCGAGCGCCCAGGTGTGGCCAAACAGACCGAGCTGCGTTTCCGCTGGTCCTCGCCCAGTTCAGTACGTAGAGGACGACCCACGAGCATGTGAGGGACATCAAGATGTGCCGCCAAGACCAGCGTGACCCCAAGGGCGCGCAGGCGATCCGGAACGTAGCCGATGGTCCACGGTACTGAGGTCAAGCGGATGACGGTGACCGTTCCGTGCCGGTCAACGCGACGCACGCGCCTCCGAATCGCGATCGAGCAATCGAATGAGTGCGGGTGCCGCGAGGACGATTACGAAGGGAATGACCATTGCCCTATGCCTATAAAGAGTGCCGACGTTTCCTTCGGCGAGGGCGAAGATCAAGAGAGTGCCGCCAACAAAGAGAACAAGAGGTGCAAGGCTGCGCCAGCGCGAGCGCGAATGCCACAGCGCGACCACAGTGGCCACGAGTACCACGTACCAGACGAGCATCTCCGGGATCGGCAAGAGGTCCTGCGCTCGTCTGCCCGCGCCGGGGAAGGGCGCGAATAGCGCGAAAGCGAGGCCGACCGGGAGGTAGCCCAGTGTGCGCAGTACCACCGAATCCGCGCTCGCATCGGCTAGCTGAAGCTCGCCCGAGGTAACGGTCACGGGTAGCTGCCGGGGCTGCGGTGCCGGGGTGGGTCTTGTGCCGGCACCAGCAACGACGATGACGTCCCCGGGCAGGACCGGGATCGTGTTTTGCCCGGGGAGAGGACTCCCTATAACGATGCGGGCATCGGGCTGGACGATCACAACCCCTGGGGTGCGTCCTGGGGGCACCGGGTTTTCGGGAGAGGACGGGACGACGTAAGTGGCCCCTCTCTCAACGAGGACGACCGCTGTACCGAACCCTGTCCTGGCGCCCACCGCCATCGCTGCCCGCTCGCTTTCGAGATGCGCGAGGAGCGACGCCGACAGTGCTTCATTGCCGGCGCTCTGGACGACGGTGAGGAGGGCGCTCAGAGCGAGCGCGAGGGCCGCAGTCCCGATCCGTTGGACAACTGATCGACGAGCAGACGCAACCAACACACCGATCGGGATTACGATCGCGAGTCCGACGAAGACGTAGAAGCGGAGGCTCGCCATCAGAAGGAGGGGGACGTACATCGCCGGTACAAGCCATACCACAAGCGTGCGATTGAAGATGACGATCAGCCAGAGCACCGTCGAGATCAGAAAGAGCGCAAGCGAGTCCTTCAAGTTCAGCGAGGTCCACAGGACGAGCGACGGATAGAAAGCCACGAGGGCGCCAGCGAGGAGGTCCGCCCGTGCGTCGTCAAAGAGCCGGCGACCGAGATCGCACGTGAGCGCCACGAGGCACGCCCCGAGGGCGGCGTTGAGCAGCTCGACGACGACGACGTTCGGGCCGACAAGGAGGAAGATCGCCGTCTCGAGATACACGAACGTGCCGAGCAGATTCAAATACCCTCCGTAGTCGGAGGTGACGGTCTCGCCTCGGTAGACCTGGGCCAGGATCCGCGAGAAGTCCGCATAGGCCGCATCGTCGCCGGTGATGAAGCCACCTCTGCCCACGACGAGCGAGCCATCGTGGACGATCACGGCCACCGCGTAGCGCAGGGTTAGGGCCAGAAGAACGAGGAGGTAGACATCCTGGCGGGCCGGAGCCGGCGTGATCGCACGCGTCAGTAGAACAACGAAAAGCGTGAAGAGGGCGGCGGCGCCAAGTGCCACGTAGTTCGCATCGCCCACAAGCCAAGCGACGGCCGCTCCACCGAAGAGACCGATCCCTGCGGCCTCGAGCCGACGTACTAACGGCGGCAATGTCACGCTAGGGACCAGCGCTCTTACAGCCGCTCGACGTGCTCGTTCCGGGGAAGACCGCGCGTCGCGTTGACTGCGTCGAAGACTCGCGGCGCGAAGCGAACGACCCGGCCGTAATCGATCCCGGAGTGCGCGACGAGAATCACAACACAGTCCGCGCGCCGGAGCGTCTCGTCTTCGAGCGGGACCGATTGAATATTCTGGCCACTTCCGTCCGCGAACAACGGGACCTCGAGACGCACGAATGGCACGTACGGGTCGTGGTACTGCAGATTCGCCCCCTGGTCGCTCAGGATCTCCATCACGCGGACCGCCGGTGAATAACGCGCGTCATCAACGTCCCTCTTGAACGCCGCTCCCAGCGCGAGGACGCGCGCGCCCCGCAGAGGCTTGCCCCCGTCGTCGAGCATCTTGCGGACACGATCCACGGTGAAGAAAGGCATCGAGAGATTCGTCTCGGCAGCGAGCTCGATGAATTTCGTGTGGAAATCGAATTCGCGTGCCTTCCAGGCAAGGTAATAGGGGTCAACGGGAATACATTGCCCGCCCACTCCCGGACCCGGATAGAACGGCATGAAGCCATACGGCTTTGTTGCCGCAGCATCGATGACTTCCCATACGTCGAGATGCATGCGGTCGCAGAGCATCGCGAGCTCGTTCACGAGCGCGATGTTCACCGAGCGGAACGTGTTCTCGAGAAGTTTGGTCAGCTCGGCAACGCGAGCGGATGAGACCGGGTGCACGTGTCCCTCGGTGATCTGGTCCAGGATGGCGACGGCGAGCTCTGTGCTTTCCGGGTCGACGCCGCCGACGACTTTCGCCGTGTTGTCAATGCGGTACGTCTTGTTTCCTGGGTCGATCCGCTCGGGGGAGAAGGCAAGGAAGAAATCGTGTCCGGCTCGGAGTCCAGAGCGCTCGAGGATCGGCTTCATGACTTCATCGGTCGTGCCCGGGTACGTCGTGCTTTCGAGGATCACGAGCTGACCGCGACGAAGTCGGGTCGAGATCCCCTCGGCCGCGTTGACGATGTACCGAAGGTCCGGTTGCTTCGCGCGATCGAACGGCGTTTGTACCGCGACGAAAATGACGTCCGCCTGGCGCAGGGAATCGTAATCGGTCGTCGGTTTGAGCCGGCCGTCGCGAACGGCGGGAGCGAGCTCTCCGTCGGCGACATCGCGGATGTAGCTCGAGCCCTTGCGCAACTGCGCGATCCGTTTCTCATCGAGGTCGAGCGCGACGACAGGAAAACCCATGCGCGCAAAGGCGACGGCAAGCGGAAGTCCAACGTAACCGCAGCCGATGACGGCGACGCACGCTGTGCGGTCGGGGATCTTCTGGCGCAACTCGGTGGCACTCATGACGCGAGCGACACCCGGTAGGTCGTCCGGCACCAGTCGAGCGTACGGCCGAGCCCGACGTCGAGCGGTACGCGCGCGACATACCCCAGCGTCTCTTGCGCCTTCGACACGTCGGGGACCCGGCGTCTGGTGTCCTCGAACCCCTTCGGGTAGCGCGTCTCATACGGCTCGAGAACGATCTCCGACGGTGAAGCGAGGGTCGCTCTGATCATCCGGGCGAGCTCCAGGATCGAGATCTCTCGATCGCTCCCGATATTGAAGACGCCACCGATCGCCTCTGTCATCGTTCCCGCGCGGATCGTGCCCTCGATGGTGTCACTCACATATGTGAAGCAGCGGGTTTGCTTGCCGTCGCCGTGCACCGTAATCGGTCGCTCGCCGAGGGCTTGTGCGGCGAATCGCGCGATCACGCTGCCGTACCCCCTCTCGTCGATGCGCGGACCGTAAGAGTTGAAGTACCGGACGATCGACATTTTCACCCCACGATCGGCATACGCGAAGGCGATGTGCTCGTCGAGCGCCTTCGCGGTCGCGTACGACCAGCGGTGCACGGAAGTCGGCCCGAGGACCCGATCGCCGTCCTCGCGGAACGGGATCTTGTCGCTACGCCCATAAACCTCGGACGTCGAGGCGAGGACGGCCCTCGAGCCGTGACGGTTGGCGGCTGCGAACACGTTCTCGGTGCCGTGAACGTTCGTCGTCATGCTGCCGAGCGGGTCCGCGACGATGTTTCCGACTCCGACCGCGGCAGCTAGGTGAAAAATGAGCGGGTGCTCCGACACAAGCGAGTCGACAAGATCGGCGTCGAGCACGGTCCCGCGGACGATGCGGAGCGCGGCGCTATCGCGACGGTCCGCAAGATTCCGCTCGGACCCGGTCGTGAAGTTGTCGAGAACGGTGACCGCATACCCATTGTCGAGCAGCCGATCGACGAGGTGCGAGCCTACGAACCCAGCGCCTCCCGTTACGAGAACCCGCGTCGAGTCGCTCAATCGTGCGGTCCGGCTACCGGCTCTGGACCGACTGCGACCACTGCGATGCCGACGTCGCGAATCGTCGCCACTCGGCGCCGAAGTTTCGGCACGTCTCCTCCAGTCGATCGACGAGTGATTCGTCCG
>Ga0207646_10005779_pt1 | contig 12951 bp, 14 predicted proteins | sample KBSK5502metaG_FD_184343 | JGI IMG/M metagenome (GOLD analysis project Ga0207646, IMG submission 184343) | Corn, switchgrass and miscanthus rhizosphere microbial communities from Kellogg Biological Station, Michigan, USA - KBS K5-50-2 metaG... | ecosystem: Host-associated > Plants > Roots >...
CGGTGGTGGCGCCCACTCTACTAGGCTGGCGCGGTCCCCTGGTCGCGACCTCGACCAAGGAGGAGCTGGTGCGGCTGACCGGACGCCAGCGCGGCCGGCGGGGTCCGGTCTGGGTCTTCTCCCCACTCGACCGCGACAGCAGCTGGATCAGCGAGCTGGGGCTCCGGCCCGCGGCCTGGAACCCGCTCGCCGGCGTCACCGACGCCGCCCGCGCGGTCGAGATCGCGGACCTCTTCACCGCCGATGGCAAGGCCGGGCCCTCGGCTCACTGGTACTTGTCAGCGGCGTCTCTGATCGCGGGCCTGCTCCTGATCGCCCACCACGAGGCCAAGGACCTGCGCTGGGTCCTGAGCCGGCTGCACATGACCTCCCTCGGCCAGTACGTGGGCCTGGCCAAGTCGCAGCGCGATCCCATCGCCGAGGAGCTCCTCACCGCCTTCGCCAACACGCCCTCCCGGGAGGCGGGCTCGATCGCCTCCACTGCCCGCTCCGCGCTCTCGCTCTGGGTCGACTCCCGGGTGGCGGCGGCCACCGCTGCGGAGCCGGAGTCAGGCGAGCCGCTGGACCTCGAGCAGCTGCTGGCCAGTGGCGGCAGCCTCTACCTGGTGGCTCCGGCCGAGGAGGCGGAGCGCCTGAAGCCGCTCTTCACCGCCCTCCTGCAATCCCTGCTGGCGGCCGCCACCCAGCGCGCTCGGCGCCAGGGCGGCCGGCTCAGCCCGCGCCTGCTGCTGGCCTTGGACGAGGTCGCCAACTTCGCCCGCATCCCTCGCCTCGGTGGCTACGCCTCGACCGGGCCCGGCCAGGGGATCCACCTCCTGCTCAGCTTTCACGACCTGGCCCAGCTGGAGGGGATCTACGGACCCGAACCGGCGCGCACGGTCTGGAACAACTGCCGGGCCCGGCTCCTGCTCCCCGGCCAGGGCGACCTGCGCACCCTGGAGCAGTTCTCGCGCGCGATCGGCGAGGAGACGCGCACGTACGAGGTCCCGAGCTGGAACTCGGAGGGCCGCTGGAGCCAGTCCCAGCAGCGCCTGGGCCGGCCCCTGGCCACGCCCGACAGCTTGCGCCGGCTTCCGCAGGCGGTCCTGCTCTACGGGTCGGCGCCCCCGGCGCGACTGCGGACTCGGCGCTGGGACCAAGTACCGGCCTGGCGGGCTGCCGTCGAAGGCATCGACACCGGAGCCGGGCAGCAGCGTTTGAGCCTAATCAACCGGGCCCGTCGTCGCATCTGGATAGGGCCCGGTTGGCCCTTTGGTTCCTCGACGCCAGACCCGGCGCGGAGGAGCCTGTGAGCATCCGAGTGAATGGGCAACGGCTCGAGCATGAGCTGGTACGGCGAGGCTGGACAGGGCAGGACCTGGCTCGCGCCGCCAAGGTGAGTCCGGGCACGCTGAGTGCGGCCCTGCGGGGGCGCCGGATCTCCAACCGCTCCCTGCTCCGGATCGCGATCGCGCTCACCGAGCGGGCGGTGGTACCCGAGATCGAGATGCTCCTGGATCAGCAATCCGCTTGAGCCACGAGGTCAAGCATTCACGGTGGTGTGGTATCATGCCACCACGATGCCAAAAGCCATGACCCTGCGCCTGGATGACGAGCAAGCCGCCGCCTTGGAGGCCATCGCTCGGATCGAGAACGTCCCGGTGGCTGAAGAGGTCCGGCGGGCCTTGGCGGGTCACATTGCGGCGCGACGCCAGGACCGTGAGTTCCAGGCCCGGCTGGCGGCATCTCTCAAACGCAACCGGGAGATCTTGAAACGCCTCGCCGCCGACTAGGCTCTCTGATCCCCGAGTGGTGCGACGCCGATTGGGGGTTAGGGGATCAGGCGCGTGAGCCGCATGCCACCCCTGCACTTCCTTGGTGGAGCGGTCCTCTCGGCTCTGCTTCCTGAAATCGCATTTATGCTCGCTCCAAGCGCCTGAGGGCGCTCCAATGAATGCGAGCGAGGCACCACCTCGGCAAGAGCCGCCAGTCGCCAGATCCAGACACGTCCGGGCGGTCGTCTTCATCGCCATCGCTGCCGTCGCTCTGCTCGCAAGCGGCTGGTATCTGCTTGCTCCGGCCGCGACCCCCAGGGTTTCAGCCACGAGGCCAACGGCCACTCCGAGAGCCGCCCCTCCGACTCCTCTCGCCAAGCGTCCTTATGGCGAGTCACACATGGATGGCCTCGACTTCCCGTCGCCGGAGATGCAGGCTCCGGAGAGGAGCTTCCTCCACCAGCTGATCGTCGGCGGGCTGGTCGTCCAACGGGTCGATCCGAGCACTTGGGATAGCCGCTTCACACAGGCGGACGCGGACGTTGTCACGACCAATCACGGCGACATGACGGTCATCGCACCCTACGATCCCGACCACCCGGTGTGGGTATGCCAGCGAGGGGTGGTGGTGGTTGGCGGAACCGACGTCCCGAGGTACGAGGTGGCGGCTGGTGGGATCACCATCACGGTCGAGATCGCGGACGCGGTGTACTTCGGCCGTTCAAGTGACGTAGTGGTCTGGACACAGGACCAGGGGATGTGGCAGCGGGTGAGTCGGCTCGTTTCGCCGGCGACTTGCCCAACCGGGACGTAGTTGTCGAGCAGCGTCGTGAGATCCCCGTTGACGGTGGTTACAGCGTCTCAGCCACTCGGGGATCGAACAGACTAGGTGGCCTGGCGCTACCTTGACCTCGCCGACTACCTGCTGATCGCCGAAGCCGTCCTCGGCGTACCCGCTGAGCGCCTGGCAGAGATGCCGCGGGTGGTTCAACTGGCGGGCTCAGCCTTGGCCGTGCCCGCCAGCGGCTTTGGCGACCACGAGGCCTATCCGGAGTTTGTCCAGAAGGCGGGCCTGCTGGCCGCCAGGCTGACGCGCAACCATCCCCTGCCGGACGGCAACAAGAGGGCTGCCTGGCTGGCCTTGATCGAGTTCAGCGAGCGCAACGGCTTCAGGTTCGAGCAACCCGAGGTCGAGGACGCGGTGCGAACCATGTTCGCGCTGGCCGCCGGCGAGCTCAGCGAGGCCGATTTCGTGGCCTGGCTGCGGCCTCGGCTAACGGCTCCTGCTTAATCCGAGCCGCTCAATCCTCGGCGCTGCGCAGCAGCTTGAGCATGGCGTCGTAGGAGTCCTGGGGCACCAGGTGGCTGTAGACGTTGGTGATCATGTCCAGCGAGGTGTGGCCCATGATCTGCATCAGCTGCAGGGTACCCATGCCCCCGCGCAGCGACCAGGTCGCGAAGCTGTGCCGGAGCAGGTGCGGATAGACCCGGCGCCGGATGCCGGCTTTGCGAGCGGCCAGCCGCAGCATCTGTTCGACCCCGCTCTTGGTGACCGGCTCGTAGTCGCCACCGGGGCTGCGCCGGCGGGCTAAGAAGATGCGCTCGCTGCCGGCGTCACGGGGCCGTCCCCGCTCCGCGAAGCGCTGGAGTCGGGGATAGAGCCTGGGGATGGGCACCAGGCGCTCGGCCTCGCCCTTGCCGCGCACCCGCAGGTAGTGGCTGCGGCCCTGCCGGGAGACGTCCTCCAGGCGCAGGCTCAGCAGCTCGCCGAGCCGGATGCCGGTGTCGGCCAGGAGCCGGATGATCAGCTTGTCGCGCTCGGTCTCGGCGGCGTCCTCCAGGGCCTCCACCTCCTCCCGCGAGAGCACCTCCAGGATCCGCCGCTGGGGCTTCACGTTCTGCATCCGGGCCGTGCTTGGCAGCTCGCCCTCCTGGCGCGCCCATTTCAAGAAGACGTTGAGGTGGCGGGCGTAGCTGGCCACGCTGTGCCGGGAGAGCGGGCGCCCGCTGTGGCCCGCCTCCAGGAGCTGGGCGGAGAGCCGGTCCAGGCCGCGCTGGTCGACCTGGGCGGGCTGGGTCAGACCCTCGCGCTCGCAGAAGGGCAGCAGCAGCCGGCGCAGCGGGTACTCATAGGCCTCCAGGGTGCGCGGGCTCTTGCCACCCGCCCGCTTGCTGGCCAGGAAGTCCTCCACCAGCCTGGCCAAGGGGCTCGGGGCTGGGGTCTCGACGATCGTCAGTTCTGGCATGGCTGGCTCCAGAAATCAGGGAGTAGAGCTTTGGCAGAAACAGCGCTGCACTAGAGCGCTTGATGCTGCAACTTGTACCCCTCTTGAAGGCACTTGTCAAGAGTTGCCGTTAAGGGATCAGGCGCTGCAGCTGAACTCGAAATCGAGCTGTTAGCAGAGGTTGGCTGGGGAGCTAGGATTCGAACCTAGGATCTCCTGATCCAGAGTCAGGCGCCTTACCAGCTTGGCCACTCCCCAGCGCCGGAAGCGGCAATCATTCTACCCACCGGCTTCCGGCCCCCCGGGCTTCGCTCCAACGCCCGCTGCGTCAGCCGGAAAAGCGTGCTAGTGGTCGCCGGAAGGACTCGGCGGGCACTGCTTTTTGCTGCCGTGTCCCCCGCACTGGGGAATCTGCACGATCTGCGGCCCGCCCGCCGGCGGCGGCCTGACGAAGGTCGGCGCCGGAATCACCGGCGGCGGCGTTTCGACCAGCGAATCGGCCGAGCGGGCGATCGAGTCGACGGTTGCCGGCTTGGTCAGGGCGGGCGCCGCCCGCGCCGGCACCTGCACGAGCGGCGCGCCGGGAACGGCCAGCGACACCGAGACCGGCGTCACGTGGCCCGCGGGCACCAGCGAGGCGCCCAGGGCGACGCCCGCCGCCAACAGGAGGCCGGCGGCCACCACGACGATCTTCATCTGGAAGGGAAAACGTCCCGCTGCGGCGGGTTACCCGAGCTGACGCGCCCTATCGTGCCGCCCGCTTGGGGGCCGGGGTGCGGGCTGTCTTGGAGTCGCCCATCAGGGTCCCGAAGGCTTCCTCCAGGTACTCCTTGGCCCGGTAGAGGTTGATGGCCCAGCCCACGCCGAAGACGCGCTCGGTGAAGAGGCGCGGCTCGTCGGGATTCCAGTACGCGGCTCGGATGCGGTCCCAGGTCGGCGGACGGAAGTCGTAGGGCACCAGGCCGGCTACTTTCCCATGCCAGTCGCGCTCCGACTCGGGCTTGGACATCTCCTGGGAGATCGCCGCTACCATGAGCCCGAACCCCGCCAGCTTCACGATGCGCCGCAGGCGCCGGACGAACCTCACCATTTGATTATCCCCGTCGTAACCCGTCGCGCGCCCGCCCCGTTCAACGCCACGGTGCTGGGGTAGCGATGGGCAGGCGTATGCAGCAGACCACCGGGTGGTGGCGTTGGCTGACGCCCGGCCTGGAGGTCAAGCGCTGGCTGATCCTGCTGATGTTCAGCCAGCTGATCATCGTGCTGGGCCTGGCCTATCTGCTCAAGGACTTCTACCACACGACCACGCTGCCGGGCGAGGCGTACTTCGTGACCCTCCAGTTCATCCCGCGCTGGATGCGAGGCGTCATCTTCGGCGTGCTCGGGATCGGGCTCCTGGCCTTCGCGGTGGTCAAGCTCCAGAACTCAGTGCTCGGGCCCTTCCTGCCCGGCGGCGAGCGGAGCATCGCCGAGCAGATCTACGCCTTCCGCACCCGCAACCGCGGCCCCCGGATCGTCGCCATCGGGGGCGGCACCGGGATGAGCACCCTGCTCCGCGGCCTCAAGGAGTACACCGCCAACCTGGCCGCCATCGTCACCGTGGCCGACGATGGAGGCTCCAGCGGCCGGCTGCGGGAGGAGTACCGGATCCTGCCTCCGGGCGACTTCCGGCAGTGCCTGGTGGCGCTGGCCGACGCCGAGCCGCTGGTCAAGGAGCTGTTCAACCACCGCTTCACGGAAGGGTCGCTGGACGGCCACTCCTTCGGGAACCTGTTCATCATGGCCATGGCCGACATCACCGGGAACTTCGAGCACGCGCTGCGCGAGTCCGGGCGCGTGCTGGCTGTCCGCGGCGCCATCATCCCCTCGACGCTCCACGACGTGACGCTGGTCGCCAGCGTCAACGGCGGCATGGTCGAGGGCGAGTCCAAGATCCCCATGCAGAACGCGCCCATCAGCCACGTCTTCCTGAAGCCGGACAACTCGGAGCTCAACCCCGAGGCGGCGATGGCGATCATGAACGCCGAGGTGATCGTGATCGGCCCCGGCAGCCTCTACACCTCGATCCTGCCCAACCTCATGGTCCCGGGCATGGTCCAGGCCATCAAGGCATCGCCCGCGCTCAAGGTCTTCGTGTGCAACGTGGCCTCGCAGCACGGCGAGACCGACAACTTCAACGTCAGCGATTACCAGCGCGTGCTCGCCGACCACGTGGACGACATGCCCTTCGACTTCATCGTCGTAAACTCCAACCTCAACCACATGCCGACCGGCGGTCAGACGCAGGTCATCTTCGACTACCAGGACGCGCAGCGGCTCGACCCGCGCGCCCGCTTCATCGCCGCGGACGTCGTCAACTCGCGGATCCCCTCGCACCACGATCCCGAGAAGGTGGCCAAGGTCATCATCAAGCGCGTCTGGGAAGCCTGATCACCCCCCGAAATCTGCGATTTCGCGGGGGGCCCCGATTGAACCGGCCCGCGACCAGCTCCACCAGCGCCGCCGCCGCCGCCGCGTAGACCAGGCCCGCGAGGGCGTCCACGAAGTAGTGCTCGCCGAGGTAGACGATCGCGATCCAAACGGCGGCCGTCCAGATCGCGAGCGCCACCGACAGCGCCCGATACCGGTTCCAGGCGTAGAGCGCCGCCAGCAGCGGAAAGGCCGCGTGCAGGGAAGGGAAGGCCGCGTACTGGTTGGGATTCAGATGCGAGTAGATGGGCGATATGTAGTAGCTGTTTGAGATGGGCGAGATGTAGTACTTGTTGAGGAGCTTCTTGACGGTCTCGTCGGTCACCCAGTGCACGCTGTTCGGGAATTGCAGCCGGGGCGGAGCGCTGGGATAGACCAGATAGGTCAGGAAGGCGAGGAACGACATCAGCAGCAGCGCGCTGATGAAGCGCCAGTAGTGCTCGCGGCTGCGGGTCCAGAAGATGAAGCCGACCACGATCGGCAGCGGGAAGTGCAGGAAGTAGAGGACCAGCGCGACCACGTCCTGCGGCTGCACGGAGTGCACGTCGTAGAAGTGCTGCTGCAGGAACTGCGTGGGCAGGGTGCCCCCGAACAGCAGGCGCTCCGCCCCGGACAGGTCGTGCGGCGCGAGCCCGGTCTTGGCGGCAAAGCCGCGCATCGCCTCGTAGGCGAAGAAGAGCACCAGGAAGGGCGTCCAGTCCTTGATGAACTGGCCACCCCGGCCCATCGCGACCGCGATCAGCAGCAGCGCCAGCACCACCCACTGCGGCTCGATCGAGATGCCCCGCGCCAGCATCACGCCGAAGATGAGCACCAGGTAGAGGACGCTGCCGGCCAGGAGCAGCCGGGGCGGGATGCGCCTCAGCGGCAGCGCCGGCTCAGGTTCTGAGGATGGCGACAGCTGCGATCTCTACCGTGACGTCGCGCGGCAGCGCGTTGGCGCCGACCGCGGCCCGGGTGTGGCGCCCGGCGTCACCCAGCACCTCCACCAGGAGGTCCGAGCAGCCGTTGACCACCTCGGGCTGCTGGCCAAAGCCGGCCTCGCAGTTGACGAAGCCGATGACCTGGGCGATCTGCTCCACCCTCTCGAGGCCGCCGGCGGCTTCGAGCTGGGCCAGGATGGCGACCCCGCAGGCTCGCGCGGCCGACTTCGCCTCTTCGATGGAAACCTGGCTGGGCACCCGTCCCGTGTACATCCCGCCGTCGGCCTTACGGGGGATCTGACCGGCCACGTAGACGAGGCTGCGGCCTTCCCCGATCGGGACGCTGCGCGTGGGCACGTAGTTGGCCGCCGGGGGCGGCGCCGCCGGCAGCTCGATCCCCAGAGCGCGCAGGCGATCGTGCGGGCTGGCCACCGAGGGAGTGTACGGATACCGTGGGAAGCGGTGCTCAAGTTCTACCCCGACCACGTGCCGGCCCGGGTGCCCCGGGTGCTGGGCGACATGCTGGTGACCCTCTGGATCGTGGCCTGGGCGCTCTGCGGCTTCGCGGTCTACCAGATCGTCGAGGGTCTCCAGGCGGTGGCCGACGGCATCACCGGCACCGGCCGCACGCTGGACGCCTGGATTCAATCGTTCCGCAACGCCGTCCCGCGCGGCATACCGGGCATCTCGTCCTTCCTGACCGGCGTCGCCGACGGCCTCCAGAAGAACTCGGGTGACCAGTTGATCGGCTTCGGCGGCCAGGCCCGCGACACCATCGACCACATGGCCGTCGCCTTCGGCCTGATCACCGCCATACCGCCGATCCTGATCGTGGGCGGCACCTATCTCTTCCTGCGCTGGAGGGACGCCCGAGAGATGGGCGCCGCGCTGGCCTTCGTGTCAGCCGCCGAGCGCAGCGGGCGCCTGGAGCAGGCGAGGGCGGTGCTCGCTTACCGGGCGGTGGCGCAGCTGCGCTTCACCGAGCTGATGAAGGCCAGCCAGGACCCCATCGGCGACCTGGCGGCTCACCACTACGACGGGCTGGCGACGGCCATGCTCAAGCGGGCCGGGCTGGAATCCTTCCGCCTCTACGACCGCGGGTCCGAACGCCTCTCAGAGGCGGCGGCTGCGGCCGCGGCGGAAGTAGGCGAAACCAGCCAGCAGGAGGACGGCGACCGCGGCCAGGCCCAGCGCCAGGTACGGCGCCTCGGGCCCGGTGACAAGGGCCACTAGCCAGCCGCTGGAGCCGGCCGGGCCGACCGGCGCGGCGGCTGCCGGCGGCGCCGTGGGCAGCGGCTGCAGCGGCGGCTGCGGCTGCCCGCCCGTGTCGCGGTAGCTGAAGAGCATCACCGCGTGGTCGGAGGCCCTGAAGGTAGCGGTATAGAGCGTCGGCTGCTCCTCCGCCGTCACCGCGAGGGCGGTTACCGAGAGGACCGGCGGGCGCAGGGGATTGAAATGCAGGCCGGCATCGACGGTGGACCACAGGCCGCCTCGATCCGAGGCGCCGCCGTCGCTGGACACGTAGTAGCGGTCGGCGTGGGCGGCCGTGAACGCGATCTGGTTGAAGTCGGTCGCCGGCAGCGCGCCGCCGCCGGTGAGCTGCTGCCAGGTGCCGCCGCTGTCGGCGGACCCGTAGAGGCCCGTGTTGGTGCCCAGCAAAACGGGGCGGGTGTCGGTCTTGGGCGGCAGCGTGCCGCCGAAGGCCGCCAGCGCCGAAACCAGGTTGCTGCTGGTGGCCACGCCCTTGACCTCGTTCCAGGTGAGGCCCCCGTCGGTGCTGTTGAACAGCGGCAAGGGCTCGGTCCCGCGGGTGGAGTCGCCGCCGGCCAGGAGCTTGGAGGGATCGTTGACCGCCGACACGGCGACCGCCGCCACGCTGATGGCGGGGAGCGTGGCGGCGCCGCCCGGCGCGGCATCCTTGACGGTCACCAGACCCTGCTCGGTGCCGATCGCAGTGAAGGACTTGGCGAAGCCGAAGCTGCGGGCCACAGACTTGTCGAGGCCGGGCTGCAGGGTCCAGGTCTGCCCGTAATCCGTGCTGCGCAGCACCCCACCCCCGCGCGTCCCGGCCAGCACCACGCCCGGCTTGCCCGGGTTGAAGGCGATCGCCAGGACGGCGTGGCCGGGATCTCGGCGCACGGGGCTCCAGGACTGGCCGCCGTCCCGGCTGCGGTAGATGGTGCCGGCCGGCGTGCCCGCCAGCAGCGATTGGCCGTCCGTAGGGCTGACGGCCAGGGCGAAGAGCGGCGAATCGAGAGCCTCAGGCAGTGGCGCCAGCAGGTTCCAGGTGTTGTCCGGACCGACCGCAGACGCGGCAACGGCCGGCAACAGGCCGGCCAAGACCAGCGCTGCGCATGTCGCAAGAAGACGTCTGGAGGGACGCGACACCGAGGGCGCGATTATCGCGCAGGCCGCGGACTTGTGCACGCCGGTGTGGCATCTCCGAGCACTGCCGCTACAATCCGCCCCTAGTGGGGAGAGTGGTGCGGGCCTTGGAAAAGGCCGTGTTCGAACCCGCCCATTTGCCGGCAGCGGCGGTAGCCGCGGTCGCTTTCGCGCCCAGCGTCGTCATGGGCTTGGTTTTCTTCAAGGTCGCGGCCTTGATCATGCTGGCGGTCGCCGTCGGCGCCGGCAGCCTCGCCCACCTCGGGGCGCGTCTGGCCAAGCTGCCGTTGGAAACCTCGCCCATCCTCCCCGCCGTGGTCGGCGTGGCGCTGGTGGGCCCTGCGACCCCGCTCCAATGGGTGGTCATCGTCGCGGTCGCAGGCGCCGTTCTGGAACTGGCTCGCGCCCGCTGGCTGCCGGGGGCGCGGATCCAAGCCGGCCTGGTCGCCTTCGCCGCCATCTTCCTGGCCACCCAGGGCGCGACCGCGGCCTACCTGAATCCCAACGGCCTGAAGCCCCTGGTGGAACCCATCCGGTTCTGGGCGCAGTACGGCGGCAGCGCCGCCTTCGACCCCATCCGCCTGTACGTGGGCAACGTGCCGGGCCCCGTGTTCGCGACCTCTCTGATGGCGGTGGTCATCGGCGCGGCCTGGCTTTGGTACGCGGGCCGCCTGTCGCCCGGGGTGGCGGTGACGTTCGCGCTCGGAGCCACGGTGCCGATCGTCCTCCTGCACTGGAACCTCGCCTTCCAGCTCGAGAGCGCGCCCTCCTGGTTCGCGGTCCTGCTGATCCTGGCCGACCGCCGCTTCCTGCCCGCCTCCAGCGCCTCGCGGCCCCTGCTGGGGATGGCGGCGGGCGTGGGCGGGGTGGCGCTGCGTTCCAAGGGCTTCGGCGTGGAGGCCGTATTCCTGGTGGTGGCGGCGCTCCAGGTCGGCGTGGCTCTCCTGGAGGGGGCCGAGTGGCTGGTCGTGCACCGCGCGCGGCTGGCAGAGGGGATGCGCGGCCACGGGGCCTCGCTGCGGCTGCCGGGCCGCAAGGCCGCCTAACTCAAGGTCCAGGGGTTGCGGCGCTCGACGAACTGGTCACGCCGCGCTCCGACCCCGATCAGGTCGACCGGCGCGCCCACCTCGGACTCGATCAGCTCGACGTAGTCGCGGCACTCGCGCGGGAGGTCGTCCCAGCGGCGGGCTGAGCCGATGTCGGTCTGCCACCCGGGCATCTCCACGTACCGCGGCTCGCAGTGCTTCAAGTGGGAGATGTTGGCCATCGGGTGGTGGTGGGTCTCGCCCCGGAAGTCGTAGCTGGTGCAGACCTTGATCCGGGGCAGCTCGTCCAGGATGTCGAGCTTGAGGAGGGCGATCGAGCCCACGCCGTTGACGCGTCCCGCGTAGCGGGCGACGCAGGCGTCGAACCAGCCCGTCCGCCGGGCGCGTCCGGTGACGGTGCCGAACTCGCGGCCGCGCTCCCGGATCTGGTCGCCGGTCGCGTCCTCCAGCTCGGTCGGAAAGGGGCCGTAGCCGACGCGAGTGGTGTAGGCCTTGAGGCAGCCGAGCGTGAGGTCGACGCGGGTGGGCGGGATGCCGCTGCCCGTGCAGGCGCCGCCCGCCGTGGGGTTGCTCCCGGTCACGTAGGGATAGGTGCCGAAGTCGAGGTCGAGCATGGTCGCCTGAGCGCCTTCGAGGAGGATGTTGTCGCCCCGGTCAAGGGCGCCCTGGACCAGTGGGTAGGTGTCCTTGATATAGGTGTCCAGCACCCGGGCATAGCCCAGGTACTCCTCGAGGACCTTCTCCTTGTCGAGCTGCTCCTCCCCGTAGAGCTTGTCGAGGATCGGGTTCTTCACCTGGCCGACCACGAAGTCGATCTTCTTGCGCATGAAGACCTCCTTCTGGAGGTCGCCGATCCGGAAGCCGATGCGGCGCACCTTGTCGCCGTAGGCGGGGCCGACCCCGCGCCAGGTGGTTCCCAGGCGGTCGTCGCCGCGGACGCCTTCCTCGAGCCGGTCGAAGATCGGGTGGTAGCTCATCACCATGTGCGCCCGCTCGCTGACCACCAGGTTGTCGGGCTCGATCCCGCGCTCGCGCAGCTGCTCGATCTCCTTGATCAGCACCCGGGGATCGACGACCACGCCGTTGCCGATGATGCAGGTGACCTCCGGGTAGAGGATGCCGCTGGGCAGGAGCTGGAACTTGAACTCGCCGTGCTCGGTGATGACGGTGTGGCCGGCGTTGTTGCCGCCCTGCGGGCGGACGACCACCTGGGCCTTCTCGGACAGGTAGTCGATGACCTTGCCCTTGCCCTCGTCCCCCCACTGCCCGCCGACGATGATGATGACCACGGCCAGCTACCGCCGCCGCCGTGGTGCATTCGCCGGCGGATGCACCACTTCTCGGCGCTCGGGGAGTGCCATCGCCGGCGAATGCACGGTGACGGCCCTACTCTTCGTCCGAAGAGCCGCGTCGGGATTCCAGGTTGTAGAAGAGGGTCTGGTCTTTGCGGAAGCGGAGCTTGACCATGCCCGTGGGGCCGTTGCGGTGCTTGGCGATGATCACCTCGCAGATCCCTGGCTCCTCGGACTTGTCGTTGTAGTAATCGTCTCTATAAAGAAAAATCACGACGTCCGAATCCTGCTCGATACTTCCCGAATCCCTCAGGTCGGAGAGCATCGGGCGCTTGTTGGGGCGCGCCTCGGGACCGCGGCTGAGCTGGGAGAGGGCGATCACAGGGATCTTCAATTCCCGGGCCAGCCCCTTGAGGGAACGCGAGATCGAGGACACCTCCTGGACGCGGTTGTCGTCCTTGCTGGCGCGACCCTTCATCAGCTGGAGGTAGTCGACGACGATCAGGCCGATGTTGTGCTGAAGCCGCGCCTGGCGGGCCTTGAGGAGCAGGGTCAGCTCGTCCAGGACCGGTGACTCGTCGATGTAGATGGGCGCGTTCTCGAGGGGGCCGATGGCCATCACCAGCTGCTCGTACTCGCGGTCGCTGAGCATTCCGCGATGCATGCGCTGGGAGTCGATCTTGGCCTGCTGGCAGAGCAAGCGCTCGACCAGCTGCTCCTTGGACATCTCGAGGCTGAAGATGGCCACCGGCACGTTGGCGTGGACCGCCGCGTGGAGGGCGATGCCACTTGCCATGGAAGTGTTGTGGGTGGGGATACAGGCTCGGCCGGCCAGGTAGAGGTGGTTCACCGAGTCC
>Ga0207646_10005780_pt1 | contig 12950 bp, 10 predicted proteins | sample KBSK5502metaG_FD_184343 | JGI IMG/M metagenome (GOLD analysis project Ga0207646, IMG submission 184343) | Corn, switchgrass and miscanthus rhizosphere microbial communities from Kellogg Biological Station, Michigan, USA - KBS K5-50-2 metaG... | ecosystem: Host-associated > Plants > Roots >...
CACATGGAAATTGACGGTGACCACGCCGATGACCAGCTGCTCGGCAATCTGCGCGCTGGTCAAGCCCTGCGCGAGCAGACGCAGCACATCCGTCTCACGAGTGGTCAGGCCAGCAGGAGGGGTGGGTGGTATCCGCGCTGGAGGAGCCGATGATGGTTCCGTGGGGATGAGCGCGAGTACCTCCGCTGTTCCCCTTGCAGCAAGAATCTGTTCCCGTGACATCATTCGTCCTTCGGACCACGCTGCGGCAAAGGTCTTCTCCCCGAGATGGCTGTGTGTGGCAGCAACCGCCCGTTCATAGGCAGCACGCTCAACAGGCGGAAGGGGTGTACCAAAGGCTGCACGGATGGCCTCCGCTGCCCCCCAGAGTTGTGCCCCTCGTGCGAACTCTTTCTGTGTCGCCAACACGCTCGCCAGTCCTTCCAGATAAGGGGCTATCCTCCACTTGCTGCCTATCTCCCTGGCAATCGCCAGGCTCTCCTCGTAGAGGGCACGTGCTGCCGCATAGTCATTCTCTCGGGCTGCCACCTTTGCTAAATCGGAGAGCGACTCGGCAATGTTCACTCGCTCTCCTGACTGTCTGTTGATCAACATGCTCTCCTCGAAGAGCGAGCGCGCCAGGGCAACATCGCCCTCTTGTAGGGCTACCTCTCCCAGAAGCCAGTACGAGTAATCAATACCCATCTTTACGTTTAGCTCCCGAAAGAGGGTAAGACTCTCTTCGAGTAGTGCGTGTATCGTTGTAAGATCGCCTAGCGAAAGGAAAAGTACCTGTGCCAATCGGAAGAGCGTGATGGCGGTGCCATACTTATTTCCCAACTTCCTGTACAGATTCAAGCTTTCCTCTAATAGCGCATAAGCCTTGACATACTCCCCTTGATCTTTGAGCAAGATTCCCAGGCCCTGGAGCGACCGGGCGATGGCCACCTTGTAATCCGATCTCTGGGAGAGCGCCAGGGCTTCTTCCTCCAGAGAGCGTGCTGCTGCAAAGTTCCCCTTCTCCCGGGCAACCTTTACCAGGTGACCGAGTGTGTCAACGACGCCTCGTGGGTCTTCAAGCTCCCTGTACAGTACCAGGCTCTCGCGGAGTAGTATCTCTTGCCGATCAATTTCGTTCTCGGTGTAATCCAATAAGTATGCAGCGACCTTGAGAGCCTTTGCTCGCGCTGATATCACGACTCCATTGCTTATCGTCAGCGCCCTCTCCATAAACATTCGCCCCTCACTCCAGTGTCCGCATGCCGTCCAGAAAGATTCCAGTGCTCCAAACATCCGTAGAGCTAGCTCTGCCTGATCTACCTCTGTCTGCGCTCGCTCCATCAGCCACCCAAGTGCCGTACGCAGGTTCTCATGCTCCTGCTCCAGGCGATCTAGCCACCTCCCCTGCTCGGTACCCAACAGATTTGGTTCGGCCTTCTCTGCAAGGCTCAGGTAATACGCTGCATGTGGACGACTCGCTGCCTCCAGCTCACCGGACTCGCGCAAGCACACCAGTCCAAATTCCCGGATCGTCTCCAACATCAGCAGGCGCGGCTCCTTCCCCTCCTGCTCGCCCTGCAGCAAGAGGCTCTTATCAAGCAAAGCCTCCACGACCTCCAGCGTAGAGACAGCCCCTGGTTCTGTCTCATTGCTCAGTTTGCTTACAGCCTCCGCCTCCTCTAGAGTGAATCCACCGACAAATACGGAGAGGCAGCGGAAGAGCCGTTGTTCCTGGGCTGTAAGCAGATCATAGCTCCACGCGATGGTGTCGCGCAACGTTTGCTGACGTGCTGGTGCATCCTGTGCTCCGCCCGTCAACACCGCTAACCTCTGAGAGAGCCGTGCCAGAAGCGCCTGTGGTGGCAAGAGTCGAACGCGGGCCGCGGCCAGTTCAATGGCGAGCGGCAAGCCATCCAGATGCACGCAGATCTCGGCAATTGTTCGCGCATTCGCCTCAGTGAGCTGAAAGTCAGGCAGAAGCGCCTGGGCACGCTGGAGGAAGAGGGAGACTGCTGCATACTGGGCCAATTCCTCCCGCTCGGGCAGGTGGTCGAGGTCGGGCAGGGCGAGTGGGGGGACAGAGAAGAGATGTTCGGCCTGCAGGTGCAGCACCTGGCGGCTCGTCACCAGCACCTTCAGCTGTGGGCAGACCATGAGTAGATCCATCACCTGCGGGGCTGCACTCACCACCTGCTCGAAGTTGTCGAGCAACAGCAGGAAATGCTTATTTCGCAGAGACGCCTTGATGCGCTCGAAAATGGGCAGTGCGCCTACCTCACTAATCCCGAGAGTTTGGGCGATGGCGGACCCCACCAAGTCGGGATCATCGACGGGGGCCAGTGGGACGAAGCAGGTGCCATCAGCAAAGTGTTCGCACATCTCCATCGTGACCGCCAGAGCCAGGCGCGTTTTGCCCACACCAGCCGGGCCGGTGAGTGTCAGCAAATGCACCTCCGGACGCCGTAAGAGCTTCACTATTGCTGCTGTGTCCTGCTCACGCCCGACGAAGGAGGTAAGTTGGAGGGGAAGGTTGTGTTTTGGCACTGACGCTGGGGATGCGAGCTGCTGCGGGACGATCACGTTCGTTGGCAGCGGAGTGATGGAAGCCTGGTGGGCCTGCAACGTCTCGTTTCCAGATGCCCACCGATCTGGTGCGTCACCTTGCCCTGACAACTGCGCTGCCACCGCGTTCAGCCGTTGGAGTGTCACAGTGTGCGACTTGCCGAGATAGGCGCGGCGCAGTTTCCCGTCCTGTTTGCGGTAGGCCTTCCAATAAGCACCACCATGCTGCCGGGTTTCTTTGTGCGCCGTAAAGGTGCCCCTGTCACTGACAAAGGCAAAGGTCGAGACCTCCTCCAACCAGGCATACCAGGCAGGGGTGCCCACGGTGAGCTGCTGCTCGTGTCTATCCATAGACCAGGTCACGGTCTCGGCTTGCACCACCGGGGTCGTTCGTGCCATCGTCTGAGACTCCTTTCCCGCAAAAGTTCCCTCCTACGGCAAAGAGGGCAGTGGGGAACTTGGCAAGAAGTTCCCCATGAGTAGCCCTTCCTGAGCCTCTTCACGGTCTGCTGCAGAGGGGAGACGATAACGGCGTGTCTCCAAGCGGTTCTGTCCCGCCACCTCTGCCATCAAAACCTGAGAGGGCAAGGTACAATATTCGATGAATGCTTCACTGTCCCAATGGTGTTTCATTGCGTTCCGTGTCTCCATTGCTGTCAGTGCTAGCGAGAAAGCCCAGGATGACCAGCATGTGTGGTGGCCGGGGCATTTCTTTGCTAGCCTCACTCTACTGAACTGATACGACGCCCGCAATACCATTCCTGGGCTTGTGAAAGGACTTTTACACGACGTTACAGTATATGCCAGTTTCGCTCCTTCTGCCACTTTTTAGACGCTGGCAAGGGGATTTTTTCACACCGAGTCCTGACTTTCCCTATGTCACTACGTCCCGAAGCTGAAAGTTGTCAGTCAGCCAGCTCATCATGTTCCTTTCGACCACGCTGATCTTCTTCTTCCTTGCAGACATGGACATTGATGCTGACTTCTTAGGCTGATCGTCACCACCTAGCCACTCGAGCACAATCGGAATGGGAAAAAACGGGTAGTAAAGGATCCGTAAGGACTATGGGTACAGCAATTGGGGTGACGCGTCGTTGTTTTACTCGGTAAGAGATAACTCTGCTGATAAGGGTCCCTCCTACGTTTGTGGGAATTTGAATCTCCAATATTGTTCCGTCCAAGAAGACGACGGTGCAGTTTCCTCCCGCCCCCGTACAGTCGGGAATGGGCCTACTAATGTCATGGCGCTGTCCCCTGCCGCCTTTCGGTGCAAGGTGAGGCGCTGCTTTACACTCAGTGTCCTCGTAGTTACCCCACGGTAATCAAAAAGAGACAACCCTTGTGAGGTTGTCTCTCTTCAAAAGTGGGCTGTACAGAACTCGAATCTGTGACCTCGTCGATGTCAACGACGCGCTCTAGCCAACTGAGCTAACAGCCCGTGCCCATAGAGTAGGTATCAGAGTGACCGCACTTCGCGGCTTGGGAAGGTACGCATCGTCAGGGCGCACATGTCAACGTGGCGCTCTAACCAACTGAGCTAATCGCCCTTGAACACCGGTAATCATAGCATTGGCCACGCTGCTTGTCAAGAATTTTTGCACAAAGTACTTTATGCGTTGCGCGTCAAAACCGGAAAATCACCAGAAATTACCCCCCTTGTACCTTCCGCTGCTTCTGAAGTCGATGTTATACTTTACCTGAGATAACAGTACGATATAGATCAGCGTCTATTGCACACAACAGAACACCTTTCCGCTCAACTCAATGCACTTAGCTGGGGGGCTCTCACAAACTGCGGCCGAGGAGTGAACCAGCATGTAACGACAATCGTATGTTTATTTGGAAGAAGTGATATCTGGCGAGCAAATTACGAAGGAGCGTTTTTATGCGTGCTGCATGGCCTGCTGTGCGTAAAATAAAACCACCGCATGTCCGCCGATACATCCTACATATTTTCGCACTTATTTTCCTCATCTCAATTATTTGGATTGAAGTCGGCATGGCGCATGCCAGCACTTCGTTTGACCATACAAAGGCTACCGTTGACAGCAACTGTCATCAGGCGTATTTCTCATCCGATGGCAACCCTTTCCCGCTCTGTCCCGGCCCCTACCCAACAGGGGGGAACTGTGTTTGGTGGGCATGGGAGCAGTGGCACCTGCTTGGCTATGATCTTCCGCTCAACTGGGGTAATGCAGCTGATTGGATTGTCGACGCAGAACGTTACGGTCTACCCCTGGGAACAACTCCACGGCTTGGCTCGATAGCGGTCTTTCCGGTTGCGGACGGTGTGTGGGCTTTCGGCACGGCTGGGCACGTGGCCTTTGTTACCTGGGTCAGCCCTGACAGTAGTACGTTTGATGTAACATATCAGAATTATGGTGACCCTGCCCCCATGTTCGTCGGCACAGGCTATACTGTTTCTGTCATCAATGAAGCACGGTTCCAGAATGGTCAGCTGCGCTTCATCTATTTCCCGAAGCCCATTGATCCGGCTCTCTTTGCACATCTTCCAGGAATTGACGGCAACGGAGTTTCACAGGTCGCCCTGGCAAATAACCAGTTGAATACTACTGGTAGCACTGGCAACGGGAATAGCAGTAGTAATAGTACGAGTACACTGACGAGTAGCCAGATTGCGCTTGGCTTGCCCCCCGGATCAATTGACCAGGAATTCAGCGCCGACTTCACAGGCACGGGTTTCACCGAGCTGTTACTCTATAATCGCCAGCAAGGCCGCCTGGATATCATCACTTTTTCTGACAAGTTCCAGCAGAAGCAGGTCCCACCGCATTTCGCGCATTACGATGGGCAAAATCAGGCAGTGTATATTCCTCAACTCCCGCAACGTGTGAGTTTGAGTGATGCAAACACGCCGGTCAATGGTTGGGGTTCGTCTTTAGATATTCATGTTGGAGATTTCACTGGCAGCGGGCGCTCTGAGATCCTGCTCTATGATCGTGTGACCGGCGAAATACAGTTGATTAGCCTGACTCCACAGCTTAAGATTCAGAAGCATATCACGCTCCCAGGTTGGGGGCCAGGTTGGGAACTCTATGTTGGCCAGTATGATGGACATCGCAGCAGTGTCTTCATGTACAACCGTTCTGCTTATCTGAATCCAATCATACCATCAACAGGTCCAACATCCAACCCAACGTCACCGGCAGGCCCAGCGCCAACCCCAACACTACAGCCTGGCCCAAAGGCCAAGCCAAGCCCGAGTCCAACACCGAGTCCGAAGCTGAGTCCGAGTCCAAGCCCAACGCCGAGTCCGACACCGAGTCCAACGCCAAGCCCAACACCGAGTCCGAGTCCGACACCAAGTCCGACACCGAGTCCGACACCAAGTCCGACGCCGAGTCCGACGCCAAGCCCGACACCGAGTCCGACGCCGAGTCCAACGCCAAGCCCGAGTCCCAGTCCAACACCAAGTCCGACACCGAGTCCAACGCCGAGTCCGACAGCGAGTCCGACACCAAGCCCCAGTCCAACATCGAGTCCGGCGTCGAGTACAAGTCCGACGCCAAGTCCAACACCAAGCCCAACATCGAGTCTGGCGTCGAGTATAAGTCCGACGCCAAGCCCGACGCCAAGCCCAACACCGAGTCGGGCAGCAAGCCCGACGCCGAGTCCAACACCAAGCCCGACGCCGAGTCCGACACCAAGTCCGACGCCAAGCCCGACGCCGAGTCCGGCAGCAAGCCCGACGCCGAGTCCAACACCAAGCCCAACACCGAGTCCGGTAGCAAGCCCGACGCCGAGTCCAACACCAAGCCCGACGCCGAGTCCCAGCCCAACACCGAGTCCCAGTCCAACATCGAGTCCGAAGCCGAGTCCGAGTCCCAGCCCAACATCGAGTTCGACACCGAGTCCAAATCCGACACCAAGCTCAACATCGACCGGGGAAACAGGCGCGAATTCGGGTATAGAGCATACGACAATTAACGCGGTCCCAAAACCGGGGGAGGACCTGAGTGGCAGTGTACTACAGGATTGGGAGACGCAGGGACGGATGCCAAATATCCTGGTGTTCGATTTCAAAAAAGACTTTAGCATTGACCAGGAGCAGCAGTACACGCTCTGGCATGATTCCTGGGAAGTATATGTCAGTCGCTTTGTCAATCCCCACCAGGATGGCATCTTTCTCTATGATCGTACTGCTGGCGAGGCGCGCATTATGGATTTTGATAGCAAATTGGTTGTCTCGCACTATCAGCAGGTACACAACCTGGTGGGGAACTGGGAAATCCATAGCGGGGATTTTAACGGCTCCGGCCGCGCGCAGTTGCTGCTGTATGATCCTGATAGTGGGAATGTGCAATTCCTGGTTTTTGGCTCAGGCCTCTCACCTGTGGATCAGAAGAGCGTATCCGGGTGGAAATCTGGTCTTGTCCTCTATGTTGGTCACTTTGGCCTGCGCTCGCTAAGTGTTATGTTGTACGACCCACAAGCAGGCCAGAGTACGTTTATAGCCTTTAACTCATCGCTTGCAGTGACACATCAATATACCATTACGAGTTGGGATCAGAATTCGCAGGTACTCGTAGGCGCCTTCCTCGATCGCTCTCGCTGCCTGGCCAGTAATACCTGCGTTACGGGCGACGACATCCTGGTGCTCAATCGCCACACGGGCCAGGTACAGCAGTATATCTTCTCCTTCAGCAATAACTTCAAAGTGTTCGACAATCGAACGCAATCGTTTTTGCGTGATGGCACAGCCTCAACTGCCTACATGAGAACGGTAGATCCAAGCTCCATTAGCCTCGTGACAACCCTTGATACGGGCATCCACAACGAGGAACTGTATTAACCGGCACAAACGATAGCTAGTAGCCGTCTTGCGCGCTCCCGATTGAGTGATATAATGGCAACTACAGCAAGGCCTGAGAAAACCATTATCAATGCAGCACGAGCGGAAAATAAGATTCAATTTTAAGCTTCAATGTTGTTGTCACGCGAAGAAGGAATTGCATGAGTCAAGAACCAATCAAACAACTTCGTACATGGATAGCTGAACAAGAGCTGGATGCTTTTCTTGTCACACAACCCCAGAATCGTTCGTATTTGAGTGGGTGGCTCAATGATGATATAGAGGGCGCTGGTATGCTCCTGGTAGGACAGCAAGAGCAACTATTGCTGACCAATCCACTGTATAAAGAGGCAGCAGAGAACGAGGCTGCCGGCTGGCAGGTGATCGTCGTTGAAGGGCGAGAATATGCCCCTGCTATCGCTGAACTGGTTAAGGAGCATGATTTTCAAAAAATCGGCGTCGAATCTTCGGCCATCACCTATGCAGACTTTGAGAAGATTAGTAATGCCGGTAAAGAAATCTACACTCTCCAGCCGTTCGAGAACAGCTTTGTAAATGAGTTGCGCCAGGTGAAGCGCTCTCATGAGTTGGAGTTACTCAGGCGAGCTATTGCCATTACCGATGAGACGTTTGCTCATATCTGCGATTGGATACAACCTGGTATGACCGAGAAAGAAGTGCAGTGGGAAATAGCACGCATTATGATAATGCTGGGTGCTGACGGTCCAGCCTTTGAAACCATTGTCGCTTCCGGCCCGCATAGCTCGATGCCCCATGCCCATGCAGACCAGCGCCGTATCCAGCGCGGCGAGTTGATCACCATCGACATGGGTGCTCGCTATAAGGGCTATTGCGCGGATATGACACGCACCATTTGCCTGGGTGAGCCTGCCGATCCCCGCGCACTTGAAGTCTATCTTGCTGTGCTTAATGCCATGAAGACATGTGAATCCGGCATACACGCAGGTATCACGAGCAAAGATGCTGACGCTTTAGCGCGTGATGCACTGGAGGACCTGGCGGAATACTATGTTCATAGCACAGGTCATGGTGTAGGCTTGCAGGTCCATGAGGGGCCTCTGTTGTCGCAACGAGCGCCTGAAGATATGCAGCTGCCTGCTGGCGCTGTTGTCACAGTCGAACCGGGAGTCTACATCCCAGGCTGGGGCGGTGTGCGTATTGAAGATTGCGTCCTGGTAACAGGAAAAGGTGTCGAGGTGTTAACACAATCGCCAACCAGGCTGGTGATTGCGCGATAGTTGAAAGAGGGTGTTGAAATGATATCTACGAGTGATTTGAGAAAAGGTGTCCCCATCGAATTTGAAGGGCAGCCCTGCAGCATTCTTGACTGGCAGCATGTTAAAATAGGACGTGGTGGCGCGATAGTGCGTATGAAACTGCGTAATTTGCGTACCGGCGCTACATTTGATCGCACCTTTGATGCGGGTGAAAAATTCAAGCGCCTCTACCCGGACCGTACCACTGTTATCTACCAGTATCAAGACGGCGACCAGTATCATTTCATGGATACCAGTACTTACGACGATATCGTATTGACCAGCGAGCAGCTTGGCGACGCCAAAAATTACCTGGTCGACAACCTGGAGCTTGATCTCGTTCTCTTAGATGGGGAGCCGCTTTCCGTTGAGCCTCCCGAGAAAGTCGTTTTGCGTGTCGTATATACGGAGCCAGGTTTCAAGGGTGATACTGCCACGGGTGGTACGAAACCCGCAACTACCGAAACAAGTCTGGTTGTACAGGTGCCCCTCTTCATCTCAACAGGTGATATGATTCGCGTCAATACAACGACAGGAGCATATGTAGAACGCGCGTAGGGGCCAGGCTTGCCTGGCCCACATCCTTGTATTTGGAGAATTGTAATGGATGGAAGCAGATTCCAGTCCTCTAAGGAAGCTGGTGAACAATCTCAGGATTCCGCCAGCGTCATCAGTATTGAGCAGTTACAGCACCTTGTGTGCCTGCTCGACAAAAGCGATGTTTCCGAACTGGAGTTGAGACGTGCTGGTGAGGGAACACGTCTTGTACTGCGCAAAGTAAAAGCTCCCGAAAGCGGCTATCAGCCCGCCTCGTATGTGCCTTCTGCTATCAGCAGCACTGATAGCGTTGCTCCTGAGGCGGCGGCCAAAGAAACAGAACACAAAGTTCTTGCGCCCTTTGTTGGTACTTTCCATGTATGGGCCAAGCCCAGGGGCGGAGCCTTAGTTGCGATGGGTGATCGTGTCAAGGCTGGTCAACTGGTGGGAACCATCGAGTCGCTCAACGTGCTCAACGAGGTTGAGACTTCGGTGGCTGGTCGAGTGGTTGAGATATTTGTCCAGGACGGGCAACCTGTAGAATATGGACAGGTGCTCATGACGATCGATAGCTCAGCGGGGGGATAGATGCTATTTTTAGATACGCCATCGGTCTTAAGCGTTTCGCAGGTGTCACGCTATCTGAAAGAACTCCTGGAGACGGACGAGGTATTGCAAGATGTATGGGTGCGGGGCGAAATCTCTGGATGTAGAATGTACCCCTCCGGTCATTGCTATTTCACACTCAAAGACGCCGAAGCACAACTACCCTGCGTCTTCTTCAAAAATGCTCGTGTGCGTTCAGCGGCTCCAGAACTACGCGATGGCATGGCAATTGCCGCGAATGGCCGCATTTCATTGTATGAACGCGATGGAAAGCTGCAACTCTATGTTGAAGATGTAGAACTGATCGGGGAAGGAGCCTTATTTCTGCGCTTTGAGCAACTCAAAGCACGCTTAGCCGCCGAAGGGCTTTTCGACGCCTCACGCAAACGCCCCATCCCTCCCTCTCCCTCGGTAATCGGTATTGTGACCTCTCCACAGGCTGCGGCGCTGCGCGATATGTTGCGTGTGCTCCGCGCACGCTATCCACTGGCACGTGTCATCCTCTCCCCTACGCTCGTGCAGGGCGCAGAAGCTCCGGCAGCCATTGCCGAAGCTCTTGATTTACTCAATGAGCATGGCGAGGCCGAGGTCGTGATTCTTGGACGCGGTGGCGGTTCGATTGAAGAGCTATGGGCTTTTAATGAAGAGGTAGTTGCACGTGCCATAGCGCGTTCGCGTATTCCGGTCATCAGCGGTGTTGGTCATGAAACGGACTTCACCATCGCCGATTTTGTTGCAGATTATCGCGCCTCGACACCAACTGCTGCCGCAGCGGCTGCCGTCCCTGATATCGCTGAATGGCGTGCTCATGTGCTGGAACTCCAGCAGCAGTTAACAGAGTTTATGGAGGCGTTTTTAGGCGATCAGCATGGGCAGTTGGAGAGAACTAAGCGTGAATTACTGCGCCTCGACCCCCGATATCAGCTCGAGAGACTTCAACAGCGACTCGACGATACCTCTGCACTATTACAGGCGCGCATGCAGCATATCCTTTCACTGCGCAGCGAGCGCCTGCGAGGTCTAGCGCTGCGCTTGCACTCGCTCAGCCCCTCGCTCACGATTGCTCGCGGCTATGCGATTGTGCGCCGGGATGCCGATCAAACCGTCATCACCAGCGAACAGCAGGTGCAGCCGGGCGATGAACTGACGATACAGGTAACGGATGGGCACATCCACGCTATAGTTCGTCAATAGTATAGTCGCTAAAAATCTCGCGTTTTATGGCGTGGGATTCAGGGGACTACCAGCGGGCCTGCACGGCAGGCAGCAGTTAGGATGGTCAGAACACTGTTGGATGTTTGCTCCAGTCTGACGCTCTGTTGGTTTTCATTAAGGGTAGTGGAAACACGAAGTGTGAAAACTGTAAAAAGCCATCTTAACACCCGCAAGGGGCATCATACTCCAGAAGGAGGGCTTAACGCCACAATGTCAACACTGGTCTATGTTCTCAATCGGAATGGGCAGAAGCTTATGCCATGCAACCCGGCCAAGGCACGCAAACTATTGCGTGCGGGCAAGGCCAGAGTTGCTGGACGCAGCCCGTTTACGATCAAGTTGCTCTGGGATTGTGAGGAGCAGGTCCAGGAAGTCACGCTCGGCATCGATAAGGGCAGTCATGTGACCGGCTTCTCCTGCATCGGCAAGGGGCAAATCCTCTTATCGGGCGAGATCAGGCATCGCCTAGATGTCAAAGAGAAAATGGAGGCGCGCCGCATACATAGGCGGAGCCGACGCAATCGGAAGTGGTATCGTCCCAAACGCTTTCTCAATCGCGCTTCCAGCAAACGCAGCGGGCGCTTGCCGTCTTCCATCAGAGCGAACGTGGAAGAGGTGATTCGCGTCGTTCGTCACATCCCGCTGCCCATCAGCAAGATCATCGTCGAAGATGTCCAGGTGGACATCGCTCGCCTCAACAATCCTAGTTTGAAGGGCAGCCAATATCAAGAGCCCACTCGGCTGGATGAGAACCTGCGCATGGCTTGTTTGATGCGCGATGGGTACTCCTGCCAGCACTGTGGCAAGAGATCGGTGCGCCTGGAAGCCCATCATCTCATTGAACGTTCACAAGGTGGGAAAGATACGCTCACGAACCTGTTGACGTTGTGTGAGCGTTGTCACCACAAACTGCACGAAGGAAAAATCACCTTGAAGGTGACCGGGGTAAGCGGCCATCTAGACCGGCTTGCGCAACGCACCATGCAAGGAAAGAGCTACCTCTACGCCGCGCTTGGCGCACAGACATCCCTCTCCAGGCTCTTTGGGTATCAGACGGCCACCTTGCGCAAAGCCAGGGATCTGCCCAAGGAGCACGATGCGGATGCCCTGTGTCTTGCCATCTACGCGACTGGCGAGATGGTGCCCTATAACCGCGAACACTTCTACACTGTGTCGTTTCGCCCGCGCCGTACACGGCGACAGTACCACGATCTGCCACGTAAAGGCCAGGGCCGCGTGCGCTATCAGGTGAACCAAGAGTTGGAAGGCTTTCGCAAGGGGGATGTAGTGCGCATCAAGGGGAAGCACGTTAAACAGATCAATTCCATTTACTCCAACGGGTACCTGGCCTTTCCACGGGTGAAAGGGGAGCCGACCCAGGCCCGACCACAGGATTGTCAATTGCTTGAACGTGAACGAACGATTCTGTGGGAAAAATCGTCATAAAACGCGAGAGAACGCTATGAAACGCTATAAATTGGGCCACATGTCACAATACGGGGAGGTAAAGTTATGGAAACCTTATCTTTTGAGGAAGCCTTCGCTCAACTTGAGGCCGCGGTAGCAGCGTTGCAGGATGGACAGATGCCTCTTGAACGCGCCCTGCACTATTATGAAGAGGGCATGAAATTGGCGCAGCACTGTAGCGACTTGCTCGAGAAGGCGGAACTGCGTGTGCAGCAACTGCGAGTCACTGTGGATGGCACGCCCGCGCTAGAGCCTTTTGAATGAAAACCCCATGCGACCCAAAATGAAGGCCAGCTTTAGTTGAAAATTCCTGGAATTATGGTATACTATCGCACAAGATAGAGTTGCCAGCTCTGCTCCCTCTGCTCAGGTCATTCGCTAGTGAAACTCAAGGAGGTAGTCTATACAGTAAAACAGGTAATTATCCACACGCAACCTCGTGCTGACCTCGTGTATTCATTGTATTTATCACACTCAGCAGGTGCAACGTTCGA
>Ga0207646_10005782_pt1 | contig 12949 bp, 13 predicted proteins | sample KBSK5502metaG_FD_184343 | JGI IMG/M metagenome (GOLD analysis project Ga0207646, IMG submission 184343) | Corn, switchgrass and miscanthus rhizosphere microbial communities from Kellogg Biological Station, Michigan, USA - KBS K5-50-2 metaG... | ecosystem: Host-associated > Plants > Roots >...
GAAAGAGGCGTGAGAAGAGCAGCCATTGCAGGCCCAGGACGAGCAGAAAGACGGCGGCGGCGGCCGCCCAGTAGGTCAGACGGAGTGCGTTCTAAGGCAGCGCGTGCACACGCGCGCCTTGACCGTCTTGCCCTTGATGTTCACCAGCCCGGTCTGCAGGTTGGGCAAGAACCTGCGGTTGGTGCGCACCTTGGAGTGGCTGACGTTGTGTCCGTACTGCGGGGTCTTGCCGCAGATCTCGCATCTTCTGGCCATGTTTGTACGTCCGTTTGGGGAGTGAACGTGAATTGTACCATGGCCCCGAAGAGACCCCGATGAGTGTGAAAGCAGAAGAGGCGACGGGCGCTCGGCGGCAGCTCAGCCGGTCCCGGCAGTGGGGCCGGGTGGAGGTCTTGCCGGCCGTGGTCGCGGCCATCGCGGCCCATGCCGCCACCGGCTGCTACGGCGTGCACGGGATGGCCGCGCGGGGCCTGCGCGCCGGCTTCGCCGAGCTTCTGCGCCGCGAGAGCAACCACCGCGGCGTGGAGGTCCGCGAGCTCGCGGACGGGCTCCAGGTCGACGTCTACGTGGTGGTCCAGTACGGCGTGCGCATCACCGAGGTCGCGCACAACCTCCAGGGGGCTGTGCGCTTCGAGGTCGAGCGGACGGTCGGGGTTCCGGTGGTCGAGGTGAACGTGAACGTTCAGGGGGTTTACGAGCCATAGCAGTCGCCGACCAGGGCCGTAAGCCGCCTCCGAAGGTGGTCGACGGTCAGGTCTTGAAGCTGGCGCTCCTGGGCAGCCTGAACTGGCTGGCGGCGCATCAGGAAGAGGTCAACCGCCTCAACGTGTTCCCGGTGCCCGACGGCGACACGGGCACCAACATGCTGCTCACGCTGCAGTCCGCGGTGGAGGACATAAAGGACTCCCCGGCCACCGACGTCGGGCGGATCGCCCGCATCGCCGCCCACGGGTCCCTGATGGGCGCCCGCGGCAACTCGGGCGTGATCCTGTCCCAGATCTTCCGCGGCTTCGCCAAGGCCGTGGAGGGCAAGACCGAGCTCGGGCCGGCCGAGGTGGCGGCGGCTTTCGAGGAGGCCGCCAACGCCGCCTACAGGGCCGTCTTGAAGCCGACCGAGGGCACCATCCTCACCGTGGCCCGGGAGGCTGGGCGGTCGGCGACGGCGGCGGCCGGGGATCCGCGGGCGACCGTGACCAGCGTGATCAAGGCCGCGGCCGAGGGCGCCCGCAAAGCGGTCGAGAGGACGCCCAGCCAGCTCCAGATCCTGCGCGATGCCGGCGTGGTCGACGCCGGCGGCTTCGGGCTGCAAGTGATGTTGGAGGGCATGCTCACCTCCGTGGAGGCCCCCGCCGCGGCAGTCTCCAGGGGTGAGGGGGTCGCGGCCCGGCCCGCCGCGCAGACCGCCATGGACCTGCCGGAGGAGGGCTGGGGCTACTGCACCGAGTTCCTGATCACGGGCGAGGACATGGACGTCGACCACATCCGGGAGCAGATCGCCGCCCTCGGCGACTCCGTGCTGGTGGTCGGGGAGCCGGAGCTGGTCAAGGTCCACGTGCACACCAACGACCCGCCGCGGGTCATCGGCCTGGCCGGCAGCTTCGGCCGCCTGGAGAAGCTGAACGTGGGCGACATGTCCACCCAGCACAGGCGCATCCTCGAAGAGGCGCAGCCCAACGGCTCCGGCGGCGGCGAGCACCAGGGGCGAGCCAACAACACGGGGCTGGTGGCCGTCGTCTCCGGCAGCGGCCTGGTCGAGATCTTCAAGGGCCTGGGGGTGGACGCGATCGTGCAGGGCGGGCAGACCATGAACCCCAGCACCGGCGACCTGGTGTCGGCGGTCGACGGTGTGCCCTACGACGAGGTGCTGCTGCTGCCCAACAACAAGAACGTGGTGCTGGCCGCGCGCGAGGTCGACAAGCTGGCGACCAAGAAGGTGCACCTGGTGGAGACCCACACCATGCCGCAGGGCATCGCCGCCGTGATCGCCTTCAACGCCGAGAAGCCGGCGCTGGCCAACGCCGAGGCGATGACGCGGGCGGCGCGGCAGGTCCAGACCATCGAAGTGACGCGTGCGGTGCGCGACACGCGCTCCAACGGCCGGCGCGTCAAAAAGGGCGACGTGATCGCTGTCGTCAACGACCGCCTGGACACGGCGGGCAGCGACTACGCCGACGTGGTCGCCGACGCGCTCCAGAAGCTGGGGCCGGACAAGTTCGAGCTGGTCACCGTGTACCGCGGGGCGGACGCGGGCGACGCCGAGGTGGACGCGCTCTCGGCCTCCCTGCACGAGCGCTTCCCGGGCCTCGAGGTGGAGGTCCAGGCCGGGGGCCAGGACCACTACCCCTTCATCGTCTCGGTCGAGTAGCGGGCTGGCAGCAGCGTTCCGGGTCGTCACCGACTCCACGGCCGACCTGCCTCCGGCGTGGGCGGCGAAGTACGGCATCGAGGTGGTGCCGCTGAAGGTTCTCTTCGGCCAGGAGTCGTTCCGGGACGGCGTCGACCTGAGCAGCGACCAGTTCTTCGACCGGCTCCGCCAGGCCGACAGGCTGCCCACCACCAGCGCACCCTCGCCCGGCGAGTTCGCGGCGGCATATGAACGCCTGGCGAAGGAGTGCGAGGGCGTGATCTCGATCCACATCGGGAGCCGGCTCTCGGCCACGGTCGAGGCCGCGCGAGTGGGTGCGCAGTCGGTGGAGGGCTTCCCGGTGCGAGTCGTGGACAGCGGGAGCGTGACGATGGCCGTGGCCTTCCTCTGCCAGGTGGCGGCGCAGAGCCCGTCCCTGGAAGAGGCCGTGCGGCGCGTCGAGGAGCGGGTGCCGAAGCAGCGGATCATCGCCCTGCTCGACACCCTCCGCTACATCGAGATGGGCGGGCGCGTCAACCGCGCCCAGGCCATGATCGGGAACATGCTCGACCTGAAGCCGGTGCTGGGGGTGGCCGACGGCCAGATCAAGCCGCTGGACCGCGTGCGCACCCGCGGCCGCGCCATCCTGCGCATCGTCGAGCTGCTCCGCGACGACTATCCGCTGGAGCACGTGGCCGTGATGCACGCTCAGGCCCCCGACGAGGCGCAGCGGATCGTCGACGAGATCTCGCCCGAGCTCGAGAAGGTCGGGGTGGAGGTGGCGACGGGCCAGATCGGCGCCGTGCTGGGGACCCACGTGGGGCCCAAGGCCCTCGGCTTCGCCTACCTCAAGCGCTGATGGCGATGTACGCCATCGAGCCGGATGCGCGCACGCTCCACGACCACTTCAGCCGCGAGCTCGACCCGGTGCTGGAGATCGACCCCGGGGACAGCGTGCGCTTCAGGCTGCTGGACGCGGGCTGGCACCGCGAGCCCCTGCGCGCCGCACCCAAGATGCCGCGCACGGGCCAGCGCGGCCACGCCCTCGTCGGCCCCGTGTTCGTGCGCGGCGCCGGCCCGGGCAGCGTGCTGGAGGTCGAGGTCGTGGAGCTGCGGCCGGCGGACTGGGGCTGGACGCGGTCCGGAGGAGCGCCCATCGAGCTCTTCAAGCGCTTCGGGGTGGACGAGGGCGACCCGGATTGGCTGCTGTGGTCCATCGACGCGGCCGCGGGCACGGCGCGCAACCAGCACGGCCACACGGTGGCCATCAGGCCGTTCCTGGGTGTGATGGGGGTGGCGCCGGCGGAGCCTGGGTTCCACGCCACCGGGCCGCCGCGGGTGGTGGGGGGCAACCTGGACTGCGCCGAGCTGGTGGCGGGCAGCACGCTCTACCTGCCCGTGCAGGTCGAGGGTGCGCTGTTCTCGTGCGGTGACGGGCACGCGCGCCAGGGAGACGGGGAGGTGTCGGGGACCGCCATCGAGTGCCCGATGGAGCTCGCGGAGCTGAGGTTCGGCGTGCGCACGGACATGTCGATCAGGACGCCCTGGGCGCGCCTGGCCGGGGCCTGGCTGACGATCGGCGTGGGGCCGACGCTGGACGCGTCGGCAGACAGCGCGCTGGAGGCGATGCTCGACCTGATGCAGGACCGGCCGGACCTCTCGCGCAAGCAGGCCATCGGCCTGGCCAGCGTGGTGGTCGACCTGCGCGTGACGCAGTTCGTGAACGGCACGGTCGGCGTGCACGCGATCCTGCGCGACGACGCGATCACTTAAAACGCGACTCCTCCCCACCCGGTGGGGAGGTCCCGCCCGGAGGGCGGGGGAGGGGAGTGCGGTTGGCCCGGCGCCATCTCCGTGCGTCGGGCATCTCCCAGACCAGGCGCGGCGCCACCCGGCGCCCGGCGCGCAGGGCCGAACGCAGCAGCGCGTAGGCGCTCCCGGGCGCCGGTAGCCCATAGGCGGCGCGCAGAGGCTCCGGCAGCAAACCGGCGGTCAGCACCTGCAGCGGCCACCAGGCGCCCGGCACCTCCACCGGCCGCAGCACCCGGGCCGCCAGCGCGCGTGCGCGCGCGTCCACCTGCACCTCGTCTCTCAGGACCCGGTCCCGGTAGGCCTCGAACCCGGCCAGGGAGGACGGGAAGGCGTCCGCCGGGATGCCCAGCAGGCGGCCCGTCTCGCGCGAGCCAAGGTAATAGGCCGCGCGTTCCGCCCGCGACAGCGGCGCCACCAGCTCGGAGTAGGTGGCCAGGGCGCTGTCCACGAGCGTGGCGTGCACCCAGAGCAGCAGCCCGGGGTCCCGGGCGCTGTACCCGCGGCCGCGCACCGCGCGGTGGGCGCGGTTGATGGCCGCCGCCGCCTCCCGGACCTCCGCCTCCGATCCGAAGGCCAGCCGGTAGGTCTGCGTCAGGGTCCGCCAGAGGCGGGGCAGGGGCCGGCGGCGGAAGTCGCTGTGCTGGTCCACCCCGGCCGCGACACCCGGGAGGGCCAGCTGCATGAGCAGGGCGCGGCCGCCGCCGAGGAGCACTGCGGTCTCGGCATTGATTCGGTACAGCGGCGTACCGTATGTTGAAGTGTCAGCCTGTGTGATCCTAAAAACCCCTCATGGGCGCTATCATGTCTTGACACCTGTGCGACACCCTGTTAGGTATGACGCTGCCGTACAGAATGGGAGGGCGTTACTAGGTTGATTTCCCGCGCGCGCGGGTCGGTGACCGGAGTCGGCGAGCTCACGCTCCTCTTCGGTGCAGCCCTCCGCGGCGCTCTGCGGCGGCCCTTCTACTGGCAGGAGTTCCTGGAGCAGTGCCGCTTCATCATGACGGCCAACTTCGTCCCCCTGCTGCTGACCGGGATCGGCTTCGGGACCATCGTGGCGCTGGAAGCCGGCCAGTTCTTCAAGGCCACCAGCGCCGAGTACCGGTTGGGCGGGTTCACCGTGATGTCGAACATCCGGGAGTTCAGCCCGGTCGCCACCGGCCTGATGATCGCGGCGGTCTCGGGGACCGCCATCGTGGCCGACCTGGGCGCGCGCCAGGTCCGCTCCGAGCTGGAGGCCCTCAGTGTGATGGGCCTCTCCAACGTGCTCTTCATCGTGGTCCCGCGCGCCCTGGCGCTGATGATGATGACCGCCCTCTACAACTTCCCGATGATCGTCTTCACCATGCTCGGCTCCTACCTGGTGGGAGTCGCGGTGGTGGGCGTCAACCCGGGCGGCTTCATCGCCACCTTCTTCACCCAGGGGACCGCCGTCGACGTCATCGGCGGCGAGGTCAAGTGCATCGTCTTCGGCGCCATCGTGGCCGCCATCTGCATCTTCAAGGGCGTCACCGCCCGGGGCGGCGCCGAGGGCGTGGCGCGGGCGGTCCACTCCTCGGTGATCTGGAGCTTCATCGCCATCCAGGCCTTCGAGTACCTCTACACGCCCACCGTGCTGGCGCTGTTCCACAACGCCATCACCCTGAGATGAGCACGAGCATCCGGGTCAAGCCCGAGCCCTTCTGGGCCCAGGGCTTCGCCATCTTCGACGTGCTGGGCGACATCGTCGTCTTCGCGGCCCGCGCCCTCGGCCAGATCCCGCGCAGCCTCCGCTACACGGGCGAGATCTGGTGGTACGCGGCCTTCCTGGCCGTCAGCAGCACGCCGGTGGCTCTGGTCATCACCTACTTCAGCGGCTCCGAGTGCTCGGTCGAGGCCTACTACTCGCTCCACCAGCTGGGGGGCGCCGAGTCGCTGGCCGGGGTCTTCAACGCACTCTGCGACATGCGCGAGATCACGCCGCTCTTCTTCGGCTTCGCGATCGGGGCCAAGGTCGGCTGCGGCATCGTGGCCGAGCTGGGGACCATGCGCATCAACGAAGAGATCGACGCCCTGGAAACCATGGGCGTGCCCAGCATCCCCTTCCTGGTCAGCACCCGAATGCTGGCCGCGCTGATGGTCATGCCCCTGATGTACGTGCTCAGCCTGGCCGGCAGCTTCCTGGCCAGCTGGATCGTCCAGCACTTCCAGATCGGCCTGGTCAGCGACGGCATCTACTTCAACTACTTCTGGAGGTACACCAACCTCCAGGACCTGGCCTTCTCGATGGTCAAGGCGATCACCTTCGCCTTCACGATCGTCTGCGTGGCCGTGTACTACGGCTACCACGTGACCGGCGGCGCGGTCGGCATCGGCCGCGCGGTGGCCAAGACGATGGCCGTCTCGCTGGTCATGACCGTGGTTCTCAACGCGGTCCTGACCCAGATCTTCTGGGGCCAGAACCCCAACCTCCCGATCCCCACCTGAGGAGAGCAATGGCCGCCACCATCGAGCACCCCACGTCGCGCCAGGAGAGCCCCAAGGGGACGCTGATCGAGTGCCGCGACGTGCACAAGGCTTTCGGCCATCACGCGGTGCTCGCCGGCGTCGACTGCAGCATCCCCGAGGGCGAGATCACGGTGATCATGGGCCCCTCCGGCACGGGCAAGTCGGTGCTCCTGCGTCATTTCGTGGGCCTGCTCACCCCTGACCGCGGGGACGTCCTGGTGGACGGCGTGAGCGTGCCCCGGATGAGCGAGGAGGAGCTCCTGGAGCTGCGCCGGAACATGGGGATGCTCTTCCAGGACGGGGCCCTCTTCAGCTCCATGAACCTGTTCGACAACGTCGCCTTCCCGCTGCGCCAGCACACCCGGAAGAGCGAGCGGGAGATCCGCGACACCGTCATGGACCGGCTCAAGGAAGTGGGGCTGGCGGGCGCCGAGAAGAAGATGCCCAACGAGCTCTCGGGCGGCATGCGCAAGCGCGCCGGCTTCGCACGGGCGCTCGTGCTGGAGCCCAAGATCCTGCTCTTCGACGAGCCCGACTCCGGCCTCGACCCGGTGCGCACCGCGCTGCTCTGCGAGCTGATCAAGGAGATCCAGCGCAAGTACCAGTCGACGGCGATCGTGATCAGCCACGACACCAAGGCCGTGTTCGAGGTCGCGGACACGGTGATCCTCCTGCACGACGGCAGGGTCGTCGACCAGGGCACCAAGGAAGGCATCCAGCGGTCCGAGAAAGAGTTCACCAAGCAGTTCATCAGGGGGGCGGTCGAAGGGCCGCTGGCGATGGACTAGATGACCTGGCTCACGCTGATCCTGGCCAAAGCGAAATGGGCGGCCGCGTTTGCCGCCGTGGTCGGCCTGACCATGTGGCTGCCCCGCCAGCTCGACCCGTTCCCGGGCCCCTACACGCTCGAGGTGCCCCTCAGGGACGCCTCCGGGCTCTACCCCGGCAGCGACGTGGAGATCGCCGGCGCCAAGGCCGGCAGCATCGACGCGCTCACGCTGCACGAGGGGCTGGTGTTGGCCACCATCAGCCTGGACCCCCAGCGGGCGCCGGTGCGCCACGACGCCACCATCGACCTCCGGCCGAAGAGCCTGCTGGGCGAGAAGTACCTGGCGCTGGATCCCGGCAAGTCCGGCGAGACGCTGCCCTCCGGCGCCACCCTGGGGCGCTCGGCGGTGACCCAGTCGGTCGAGCTCCAGGACGTCTTCAACACCTTCGACCAGCCCACCCGCGACAAGCTGCAGGTGCTGATCGACCAGCTGGGCGGCGGCCTGGCCGGCGAGGGCATGGTCCAGAACCAGGGCCTCAAGGCCGGCTCCAAGGACATCAACGACCTGGCCGCCATCGCGGACACCCTGGCCCAGAAGGACCGGGAGCTGCAGCAGGTCATCCAGTCGCTGTCGGTCGTCACCGACGAGCTCTCCCGCTCCGACCGGCGCGACCAGCTGGGCGCCCTGATCCGCAACACCGACGCGCTCATGAAGGACCTGGCCGACCAGGACGCCACCCTCAAGCGGGCGCTGGTGGAGACCGACATGGCCCTGGCCCGCACCAACACGGCCCTGGCCGGAACCGGCGGCAACCTCAACAGCATCAACCAGTCGCTGGGCACCACCGTCCACGACGTCAACGGCCTCACCAACGACCTCGGGGTCGGCCTCGACGCCCTGCTGCCCAACCTCGACACCTTCATCAAGGGCGTCCAGCAAGGCCCGGTCGTGTTCGGCGGCCAGGACCCGAACGGCACCGGTTACGCCACCCGGATCAGCGTGGTCGCCGGCACCGGGACGGTGGGCGCGCCCAACCCGGCCGGCGCCCAGCCGCCGGCGGGCCCGCTGCCCAACCTGCCCGGGCCGCTGAGCGGCGACAGCCTGAGCGGCGCCCTCCTCTTCCTGCTCAACAACGGCAGCAATCCATGAGAGGGAAGCAGAACCTGCCCATCTTCCTGGGCTATGCCGTGGCCAGCCTGGTCACGCTCGCCTACCTGGCCACCCAGATGGGGGGTGAGTTCTTCATGCAGAGCGCCTACCACGTGAAGGCGGTCTTCGCCACGGGCGCCCAGCTGGTGGCGAACGACGACGTCACCATCTCCGGGCTGCGGGTCGGCAAGGTCGACTCTCTCGGCCCTGGCCCCGACGGCGGGGCCGTGGCCGGCCTGGTCATCCACACCCAGTACGCGCCCCTCTTCAAGGACGCGCACGCGCTGGTCAAGGCCAAGAACCTGCTGGGCGAGACCTACGTCGAGCTCAACCGGGGCACCGCGGCCGCCGGCCCCATGCCGGACGGGGGCTTCATCGACCAGAGCAACACGCTGACCCCGGTCGAGATCGACCGCATCCTGGACACGCTCGATCCGGACACCCGCAACCGGCTGGTGCTGACCATCAACACGCTCGGGCAGGCCACGGCCGGCAACGGGCAGGACATGAACGCGGCGGCCGGCGACCTGCGCGTCCTCGCGCAGTCGCTGGAGAAGATCGCGGCCACCGTGGCGTCCACCTCGGACCGCCTGGACGCGCTGATCGGCGGGCTCACGAAGGTGCTCGAGACCCTGGCCGCCTGGCACGCCGAGTTCCGGGCCCTGATCACGGACTGGGACCGCCTCATGCGGGCGCTGGCCGCCCGGGAGGCCGCGCTCCAGGGCACCTTCCAGCACGACGACGAGGTGATGACGATCTTCGCGCAGGCCCTCAGCGGGCCCGCGGCGACGGACCTGCACCAGGCCATCGCCGAGGGCCCGGCGGCGGTCGACCACAGCGACCACTACCTGTCCGACGGCCAGCAGGTGTTCCCACGCCTGGCCCAGAACAGCAACAGCGTGGCCGCCCTCTTCTACGAGCTGGCCTCGGTGATGAGCGGCATCGATCCCCAGACCGGCCGCCACATGTGGCGGGTCACCCCGGTGGTCGACCCCAAGGCCGACGTCAGCGTGCCCTGCAACCCTTACTTCCAGACCTGCGACGTCTTCGGGAGGCTGAAGTCGACCCCATGACCACCCCAAAAAATCTGCGATTTTCCGGGGGCCCCGGTTTATGAGGGGCAGGACGATCGCCAACATCGGGATGGTCAGCGCGTTCACCGCGGGCTGCCTGGCCGGCATCACCTTCCTGGCCGTGGGCCTGGGGCTGGAGGTGCCGGGCAAGGGCGGCTGGCACCTGAACGCCGACTTCGCCGCGGCGGAGGGCGTGGTGCAGGAGGCCGACGTGGACGTCAGCGGCGTGCGCGTGGGCCGGGTGGTGGGCATCTCCGGCCACAACGGCGGCAGCACCGTCGAGATGGCGATCGACAACGGCGTGCACCTGCGCCGGGACGTGCGGGCGGTGGTGAGGCCGAAGACCCAGCTCGGCGAGAAGTTCGTGGAGCTCATCCGGGAGCCGAACAGCTCGGCCCCCTACGCGGGCGACGGCTACACCATCCCCCGCGCGCAGACCGGCTCCGCGGTCGAGATCGACGACGTGCTCAACAATATGGACCCCCAGGCGCGGGCCGCCTTCACGCAGATGCTGCGCCAGCTGGGCGTGGCAGTGGACGGCCAGGCCCAGAACATCAACGACTCGATCCCGCCCCTGGCCCAGACCGCGGCCGACTTCCGGCCCCTGGCCACCACCGCAGAGGCGCGCCAGGCCGAGATCGACCGCATCCTGACCGACCTCAACACGATCATGCAGGCGCTGGCCGACGAGCAGGACGCGCTCGGCCACGTGATCGACGACGGCAACACCTTCTACGGTGCGGTAGCCCAGCGCGACCAGGCGCTGGCCGGGACCGTGCAGCAGGCCGACCTCTTCTTCGGTTCGCTGGACACCACCTTCTCGGACCTGACCCCGTCCGACAGGGCTTCCCTGGAGAACGCACCCTCCACCATCGCAAGCGGGCGCGAGCTGCTCTCCCAGACCAACCCCGAGCTCGATCGCCTCATCCCCGAGCTCCTCCTGGGGCAGGTCAACTACCCCAGCAACCAGCTCAACGTCACGAGCCCCGAGGCGCTCTCGCTCGCCCGCGAGTGGGGGTCCGCGTTCGCCCAGCTCGACGTCCAGGGCCACTCCTTCCGGTTCACCAACATCAACGGCTCCGGCACCGCCGCGGCGCCGGCTTCGCCCAGCCCGCCCGGCCTGCCCCAGCTCCCGGTGACGCTGCCGGGCGGCATCGGCCCACAGGCGAACGACAGTGGCCTGCCGCCGGCGATCCAGTTCCTGCTCGGAGGCGGCCAGTGATCCTGAAGGCCATCGCTGCCAGCCTCGGCCTGGCCGGCATCCTGAGCGCCGGCTACAACGTCTGGCAGCAGAACCAGCCCTACACGGTCACCGGCTACTTCATCTCGGCCGAACAGCTGGTGCCCGGCAACGACGTGACGCTGAACGGGGTGCCGGTGGGCAAGGTCGGCGACGTCGCCATCGCGCCCGACAACAGCACCGCCGGGGCCGTCGTGAAGCTGGAGATCGACAGGCAGTACGCGCCCCTGCGCCAGGGCACGCGCGCCGACATCCGGCCCAAGGGCCTGCTCGGCGTGATGTACGTGCAGCTCACCCCCGGGACCGGCCCGCCGCTGGGCAAGGGCGCCGGCATCCCGCTGCAGGACACCTCGGCGCCGGTGACGCTGGACCAGGTGAACGACACCTTCGACCCCGCCACCCGGGCCAAGGTGCACACCGCCACCGTCGAGGGCGGCAAGGCCTTCGCGGGCCGGGGCCAGGACGTCAACGCCCTGCTCCAGCAGCTGCCGGCGATCTCTCGGGACGCCGCCGACATTTCAGCCCAGCTCGCCCAGCGCGACCAGGCGCTCGACGCGCTCGCGGTCGAGTTCGACAAGGTCGCGGGCATGATGGCCGCCGAGGCCGATGCGCTGAAGGCCGACCTGGCCAAGGGCGGCGAGCTTCTGCACGTGCTGGCTCAGCACGAGGCCACCCTGCAGCAGGAGCTGGTCTACGCCAGCAGCGCGCTCCAGAGGCTGAACGCCGCGCTGAGCGGCCACGAGAAGGACCTCAACCAGATCCTCAAGGACATGCCGGCGGTGCTGGACGACCTCAAGTCGTTCCAGACCCACGCCGCCACCGCCCTGGGGATCATCAACCCCTGCGTGGGCGACATCCGCACCACCCTGGACGAGATGCGCAGCGCCATGGATTACAAGACGCCCCAGGGCTCGACCGACGGCCAGGGCTTCGAGCTGCGCACCTACGCGCAGAACGTCGGGCCGGTGACCGGGCAGAAGGCGCCGACCCAGGCCCAGTACCCGTGCACGGGGAATCCGGGGCCATGAGGCTGGTCAAGGGAAATGCGTTTGCCACCGGGCTGGGCCTGATCGCGGGCTGCCTGGCGGTCCTCATCGCGGCGATCTCCATCAACGCCAACTTCGGCTTCCCGGCCAACCTCAACCTGGGCTGGCCGCCGGGCTTCGACTACACGCTCTCGGCCGCCTTCGACGACGCCAACGGGCTGTCGCACGGCGCCGTGGTGGTGGTGGCCGGGACCTCGGTGGGGCAGGTGACCGGCGTCTCGCCCACGGGCCGCCAGGCCCTGGTCACCATGCGCATCGACCGCCAGTACGCCCCCATCCACAAGGGCACCGTCGCCCGCATCCGCTACGGGACGCTGCTGGCCCAGAAGTACGTCGAGCTGACGCCGGTGGCGGGCGGCCCGACCATCCCTAGCGGCGGGCGCATCCCGTCGACCTCGACCATCACGCCGGTCGACTTCGACCAGTTCCTGTCGACGCTGGACCCCGAGACCAGGCAGCGGCTGCAGGACATCGTCCAGCAGGCAGGGGGCGGCGTCGACGGGCGCCAGCAGGCGATCAACGCGCTGCTCGACGACCTGGGCCACTTGGCGGTCGAGTCGCGGGTCGGGCTGACCACCTTCCACAACCACGACGGCGACCTGGGGAACATCACCACCAACCTGGCCACGACCGGCAACCGGCTGGCGCAGAGCCACGACAACCTGGGCAACTTGGTGGCCAACAGCGCCGACGTCAACGGCACCCTGGCCGACAACGACAGGTCGCTGAGCGGCCTTCTCCTGCACCTGGCCAACACCATGGACGACTTCAACCAGACCCTGAACGGGGAGGAGGGGAACTTCCACGACACGGTCACCTCGTTCGACCCCTTCCTGGTCCAGCTGAACGGGACACTCGGCTACGTCTACCCCTACCTGCACGACAACCTGGGCTCGCTCACCTACGGCCTGCAGACGCTGGTGCCCTACATCGGGAGCGCCATCCAGGAGCAGGACGCCAACGGCAACTACCTGCGCCAGTACCTGGTCAACGACTGCCGCTACGACTCCACGTCCGGCGACAGCAGC
>Ga0207646_10005785_pt1 | contig 12947 bp, 9 predicted proteins | sample KBSK5502metaG_FD_184343 | JGI IMG/M metagenome (GOLD analysis project Ga0207646, IMG submission 184343) | Corn, switchgrass and miscanthus rhizosphere microbial communities from Kellogg Biological Station, Michigan, USA - KBS K5-50-2 metaG... | ecosystem: Host-associated > Plants > Roots >...
CGCAGCTTCTGGTGGACGCCGTTCATCCAGGGGATGTCCTTGGGCAGGAACTGCTTGGGTACCTTGGCGACGACCGTGTAGTTCGCGTCGCACACGTTGGCGATCCGCGAGCGGGCGGCCTGTGACACCAGCTGGTAGGTGTCCATGATCGATAGTCCCGTGTCCTTCGCCAGCCACTGGATGATCTGCGCGTGCGCGATCCGGAAGGCATCCTCGAGCGGCCGGTACGAGCCGGCGACCATCAGTGAGTCGTCGTTCTCGAGCCGGGGCCACTCGCTGAAGACGCCCTTCACTACCTCGACCGTCAGCACCGTGTTCATCGCGCCCTCGACCGCCACACCGCAGGCCTCTCCCTCGCCCATCGTGTAGTGGCCGTCGCCCAGGGAGAACAGCGCGCCCGGGACATTGACGCCTAAATAGACGGTCGCGCCGGCCTTCGCCTCCGGCGTGTCCATGTTGCCCCCGAACATCTCCGGCACCAGGACGTTGCGCACTTCGTAGGCCGCCGGCGCCACGCCGATGGTGCCGTGGAACGGCTCGAGCGGGAAGGTCGTCGCGTAATCCGAGTCGAGCGCCCGGAAGTGCACAATGTTCGCCGCCTTGTCGACCTTGTACATCCACACTCGCTCGGGCAGTGGTTCCTGCAGGGTCGCCGTGAAGTGCGTGCCGGTCAGGGCACCAAAGAGCGACACCGTGCAGCTCGCGGCCCAATCCCTGGCCGGCTGAACGTCGATCAGGTGGATCGCCAGCGTGTCGCCCGGCTCCGCCCCCTCGACGTAGAACGGCCCAGTCTGCGGATTGATGAACGGGTACTCGATCGACTTGCTGGGCAGGTCCTTCTCTGAGCGGATCCTGCCTGCAAAACAGTCCTCCGTATAGAGGTCCAGCACGTCTCCGGGCTTGATGCGGGCGATCGGTTCGACGCCGCCGAAGGTCCAGGCGTATTGCTTCTCAGTCGGAACGATCCGCTTGACGTCAATGGTCTCGATCATTCGATGATCCTTTCCTCTGTCAGTTTTATCCGGCGGTCTTCGAGGCGCGCCGCTCAGCCAGCACCTGGCGCGCCTTGGCGAGGGCCGCCCGGCGCCGTTCGAGGGATGCGGGATCAGTGATCTTGCGGCGCCTGCGGACCTTTCGAGTTTGAGGCGGCGCAGTAGTCCCTCGACTTACGACCGGCACAGCCCTGACTCCTTCGACGGCCTGGCTGACTCTGGTGAGGATCGAATGCAACGCCTTGTTCTCTCGAACCAGCGACTGGTTCTCGGCTACCAATTCAGTGACCTGAGACAAAAGTAGGTTTGCCGCCGATCCATTACCCCCTGATGCCGTCGGACGTCCCCGGCGGCGTCCGCCTCTTGTAGTGCGTGCCATCACTCACAACCCTCCATGGTTAATTGAGCCGGCCCCCGAAGCCAACAGTCTAACCCCACAGTCGTAGTCTCAATGGAGGTGGGGCCCTATGCGGCGCCCACCCCCACGTTCAAACGGTCGTTAACAGGTAGGCGGATTAGCGTCGCGCCGGGTCGGCACCCCCTTGGGAACAAAATAGGTGGCCTCCAGCACCAGCGGAGCTGTATTACTGGCGTTGCGAGCGATGACCGGAGTGTTGCCGGTCTCTAAAAAGGTCTGGCCGGCCGAATAGGTTGTGGTCGCGCAACCGACCGTTATGGACACAGACCCCGACTTCACGATTCCAACCACGAACCCCGGGTGGCTATGCCAACCTGAGTCGCCGCCTACATCTTGCTTGATCTCTTGGACAACGACGTCAGTCGCATCCTTCGTCTGGAACTTGATGCGGTCGGCGTTGAGGTGCACGTCCTGGCTCAGCGTGCCACGCGTTTGCGGGCCGGGGTGGAAGCCCGCATTTCCCATCGTCGCCACCGCCGTTACCCCGAAGATCGCCACAGCGCCAAGTGCGATCGTCGCGCCCAAGATCGTTTTATGCTTCTGCAATCCCCTTCTCCTCTCTGTGTCTGCGATGTTGACGGAGACAGCTGCAGCATAGGCGCAAAAGGAACCGCAATCAAGAGCCAAGCTCAGCGGTTTACTGGTAAATCCCCTTCCCTCCACTGACTTGCAGCGCGAGGAGGAGCTCGACCAGGAGCACCTTCATCCCATCCGGCCAGTCGTCTGTCCGGTACTCCGTCGAGCGGGAGCTGGTCCGCTTGACACCCGGAATGAGGCCGCAGGTCTCGGCGGTTGTGGTGGAGTTCCACTCGATCCCGATCGTGATCGGCGGCTTGAGCAGATATGGCTTGAACGCCTTGTTCTTAAGCGCTCTGCTAGTCGCTTCCCGGATCTCGGCCGCGGCGACCTCGGGGTGCTTCAGGATGGCTGAGTATTTGTCAATTCCGTCCTTCACTGCGACTGTTTCGACCCACGGCAGCACGCGCTTTGCCTCCTCACAGACGGCCACATCGCCGGCCACCAGCGCCACCGGCACGCCATAGTGGCCGGCCAGACCCGCGTTCAGGCGGGTCTCGCCAGTCGCCTCGCCGTTCAGATAGATGTTCTGGACCTCCTTGCCCAGCATGGTGTGGTTCAGGACGCCGCCTTCGGTCCCGGCGCAGGAGTGGTAGCCGACGAAGACCGCCGCCCCGTAGCTGTCGTCCAGGCCCTGGAGCATGCAGAGGGGCTTGTGGAAGCCCTTGATCACCTTGGCCCGCTTGTCCAGGTCGTGTATTAGAAGGTTGCGCATGATCCAGTGGGAGTCGTTGACCAGGACCGCCTCGGCGCCGGCGTCGTAGGCCCCGCCGATGGCGGCATTGGCATCCCCGGTCATATACCGGCGGCAGGTCTGGTATTCGGACCCGTTCGGCAGGACGTCCTCCGGGTCGGTAACCCCCGAAATCCCCTCCATATCGACGGAGACGAAGACCTTCACTCGAGATCCCTCCTCTTCCAACGAACCCCCTCCCCCTTGGGGTCTGTCCCTCACCAGCTTGCGGGGGAGGGTCAGGGTGGGGACGTGGGGCTTTTTAGCTGTTGACGAGCGGACTTTTAGTCTGTACAAATACTACAGCCGCCCCGGGGGCAGGCGGTAAGTACTTTGTACGGAGGGAAGTCTATGGCCGATCCGGCCCCGACGAAGTCGTCGTCCGTCGAGGGGGAAGCTCTTCTACAGAGCCTTGGCTACAACCAGGAGCTCAAGCGCGCGATCAATACGCTCGGCAACGTCGCCCTCGTCCTGTCGGATATCACGCCGACCGCGTCGCTCCTCATCATCGGCACGGTCGTCATCGCCACCGCCGGGACCGGCTCCCTGGCGGCCTACCTGATCGGCGGCTTTTTGGCTCTCATGGTCGCCCTGTGCATGGGCGAGCTCGGATCGATGTTTCCGGTGGCCGGCGGCCTCTTCAGCATTGTCACCCGGGTGCTGGGCAAGCCGATCGGCTTCCTGGCCATGCTCGACTACATGGGCCAGGCCGTCTTCCTCCCGGCCAGCGTAGCCATCGGGATCGGCGTCTACCTCGCGGTGTTCATCCCGGGCATCCCGCAGAGGCTTATCGCGGCGATCGTCATGATCATCGTGACCGGAGTTGCCTTACTCGCCATCCGCTTCAACGCCGTCCTGACCGGCTTCTTCCTGGCCCTGGAGTCGGCGGTCGTCCTCGCACTCGCCCTCTCCGGGCTGGTCCACTTGCAGCAGCCGCTCTCGATCGTGACCCACCCGGTCATGACCAACGGCAAGGGCGGCCTGACAGACGTCGGCCTGGGCTTGGTTATCGCGGCCATCGCCGTCGCCATGTTCTCGGTCAATGGCTACGACAGCGCCATTAACTTCTCGGAGGAGACAGAAGGCGAGGCGAGGCATATCGGCCGAGCGGTCGTGGTGGCCGCCTCGATCGGCGTCGCGCTCGAGGTCGGCACGTTCCTCCTGGTCTTCTTCGGCATCTCGGACGTCGCCAAGTTCGTCGCCTCGTCGACGCCATTGCTCGACGCGGCCAAGAACTCGTTCGGAACGACCTTCTACAACATCGTGGCCATCGGGGCGATCATCGCTATCTTCAATGCCTCGCTGGCGATCACGCTGCAGTTCGCCCGCATCGTCTGGGCCGCCGGCCGCGACCGCGCCTGGCCAGGCGTCATCAGCGACTGGATCGGCAAGGTCGAGCCCAAACGCGGCGCGCCCTGGGTGGCAACATTGATCGTCGGCGCCCTTGCCACCATCCTCTCGTTCCAGGGCACCCTGATCGCGGTCGTCACATTTACCGCCGTGCTGCTGATCGTCCTCTACGGCTTGATCTGCATTTCGGCGCTCGTCAGCCGCTACACGCAGAAAGACCTGCCGCGGCCGTGGAAGATGCCGCTCTGGCCGGCGCCGCCCATCATCGGGCTGGTCGGCGTGGCAATCGCCCTGACCCAGCAAAAGATCGGCGACCTACTGCTCGTGGCCGGGATCTTCGTGGCCGGCCTGATCTACTACTACGCGTTCATCCGCCCGCGCGGCGACCGCTACTGGAACGTCCAGGTCAACCCGCAGCTCGAGCTGCAGAAGCTTCAGACGTCGACTGGTGTCGAGTCCCCCAAGAGCTAGGGGCAGAGCTCGCGACTTCGGGATCCCGGTGGGGTTTCTTCCCACCGGGACCCACAACGCCATTACCGATGTGCCTGGCGTCCGCGTCGGCCACCAAACTGTCTGGAGGGGCGACTATTCGCCCACTCACTCCCAAATTTCCCCTCCCCCGTTTACGGGGGAGGGCCAGGGCGGGGGCATTGAACCCGTAATCCGCAGCGGCGTGACCGCGATCTGGCCCCATTCAGGCGACCTTTTTAGGGAGCGCCTCTACGCCGCGGTTTCGGTTTTCAACGGCTACGGTGAGATGACGAGCCGCAGCGTGATCGACGAGTGGGGCCTCCTCGGCTCGCCGATCGTGCTGACCGATACCGTCCACATTGGGCTCGCCTACGACTCGGTCGTCCGCTACATGACCGAGCGCGACCCGGAGATCGCCGATAAGGACGTCGTCATCCCGGTTGTGGCCGAGACGGACGATAGCTTTCTGAGCGATGGCCGTGCCTTCGGCATCGCGCGCGAGGACGTGTACGCGGCGCTCGACGCCGCGATGGATGGTCCGGTTCAGGAAGGGTGCGTTGGCGCCGGCACCGGCACCCAGTTCTTCGACTTCAAGGGCGGTATCGGAACTGCGTCTCGCGTTATCGAACTGTCCGGCCAGCGGTTTACCATCGGCATACTGCTCCAGACGAACTATGGAAGCCGCCACCAGCTGCTGATCGCAGGCACGCCAGTGGGTCGGCGGATCACCGACCTCATGCCCAAACGGCACCAGGAGGGCTCGTGCATCGCTGTGCTGGCGACCGACCTTCCTTTGCATCCTGGCCAGCTCCGACGGCTTGCGCGCCGCATCGACATCGGCCTGGGACGGACGGGCTCGGTCGGCAACGACGGCAGCGGCGAGATCTTCATTGCGTTCTCGACAGCCAACCGGATCCCCCGATCGACAGCGCGACCGGCCCATCCTATTAATGTGCTGGTGGAGGGCCAATTTTGGACCGAAGGATCGCCCTTCGATCTGATTTTCGACGCCGTAGTCGAAACTACGGAGGAGGCCGCGTTTAACGCGATGGTTGCGGCAGATACCGTCGAGGGCCGCGACGGCAACACGCTCTACGGCTTCCCGCTTGATCGCGGCCTTGCTCACCTGACGAAGCGCTAGCGAATGGACATCGAGCGGATCCTGGCTGCAACCGCAGACATCATCACGCCGGTGGCGGTTGTCGATGAGGAAGTCGTCGAGCGCAACCTGGCGCGGATGGCCAAGCTCGCCGCCGACCACAACGTCAAGCTGCGACCCCACGCGAAGACCCACAAGAGCGCCTTCATGGCTCAGCGGCAGATGGCACACGGCGCCGTCGGCCTCACGTGCGCGACGTTTACCGAGGCTGAGGTCTTCGCGGATGCCGGCGTCGATGACTTGCTGATCGTCCACCCGCCTGTTGGCAAGCCGAAGCTCGAGCGCCTCGCAGCATTGGCGAAACGAATCAAGCGGATCGCGGTGTCCCTCGACGATGTCGGCATCGCCAAATCGCTGCCCGAGACCGTCGAGGTCCTGTGGGAGGTCGACCCAGGTCAACACCGGATCGGGACGGCGCCTGGCGAGCCGACTGTAAAGGCCGTCCAAGAACTCGTCAGGGCAATCGGTCCAGACCGCTTCCGCGGACTCATCACCCACGGCGGCCACGTCTATGCCGCCACCAGCCAGAAGGAACGTCAGCTGGCAGCTGACCAGGAGACCGACAGTATTTCGATCACTGCCGACACGTTGCGCCGGCCCGGCATCGAGGTTCGAGAACTGAGCGTAGGCTCCACCCCAACCGCCGGCCTTGCGCTGCGCGGCGGCATCACCGAGATGCGGCCGGGTACCTATATTTATGGGGACGCTAACCAGGTCACCGTAGGCAGCCAGCGCCTCGAGGACTGCGCCCTCGTCGTGGTAGCCACCGTGGTTTCTACGCCAGCGCCCGACCGCGCCGTCGTCGACGCGGGATCCAAGGCGCTCTCGGCCGACCTACGGATAGCCGGCCTTAGCGGTCATGCGATGGTTCTCGGGTGGAACGACCTGACGGTTGCTCGGCTGAGTGAGGAGCATGCGGTCTTGACAGCTGCGGAGCGAACCGGACTCACCGTCGGAAGTCGCCTAATCATCATGCCGGCACACGCATGTACAACAGTCAATCTGCACCCCGCCTTTCTACTACTCTCGGGTGGCAGCCAGGCGCGATGGCTCCCGGTCGATGCCCGCGGCTGGCAGCAACAAGCCACATTGGGTCGGGACCAATACGCCAGGTCGGTTGATTTTGGCTAGAGCCGCTAAACTTGCTGGACAGATCGATTCACCGACTCAGGGGGTTCTGCCGTCAGTAACTATTTCTTGTTCACTCAGTCTTCTGATACCGAGTATCGCGACCAAGAAGGCTCCGCCTACCACTTCCCGCTAAGCATTCCAAACGCCCGCAAAATTCAGCCGGGAGACCGGTTCGTTTACTACCGGCCCGGTAATAGCGAGCAGGGCCGATACTTTTTCGGACATGGCGAAATTGATCAAGTAGTCCCAGGCTCGTCCGACGACGCGACCGCCATTATTCGGAACTATGTTCAATTCAAGTCGCCCGTTCCGCGACTCGCATTGGGCTCCGAATTAAGACGAAGCACGCAGCACTCTATCTCCCCCATCGATAAGCCGGCCTACGACGAGCTGCTACGACTAGGCATGACCGAAAGATCGCCAGTGGATAACTGGCTCTACGTCTTAACGGCTTCTGGCCCTGCCGCTCGCGCTCACTACGCTGAGACCATCGCCAAGCCGGTCGATAGAGATCGCCTTCGTCAGTTCATTTCGGATACCGACTTGCCACCCGACGTGAATGAATTGCGGGCATGGGGAGCGCTAGCTGGACCGCGGAATACGGTCGTTTGGCAGCAGATGAAGCTCGGCGACTGGGTCATTACCTACTGGAACCGCAAGTATCACGAAGCTATGCAAGTGCTAGCCAAGTTTGACAATCAGGAGCTGGCAGCATCGCTTTGGGGCCGAGATACGAGCTCAGGCGAGACGTGGCGGTATATGTACCTCCTCGGCCCTCCGCATTCGATCGACATCGACGCCGACAGAGTCACAGACTGGCTGCCGTCATCGTATCAAGGCTTCACCCGAATCTCCGAAGCCCGCGTTCAACGCGTCGTAGAACGCTTTGGAGGAATACGGGCCTTTATAGACTCTCACTTAGGAACGGATTTTCTCGGGGAGGCAAAAGCAAAACCATACTTGACCCTGACCTTCCCGGAACAGGTAGACCGTGTCCATCAGTTTCTTGGCGGTCGGGGCTACGTCATAGCAGTCGAGGATCTGGCTAATTTCATCACCTGCCTTCGGGTGAAGCCTTTCGTAATTCTTGCTGGAGTGTCAGGAATCGGAAAGAGCAGGCTTGTCCGTCTTTTTGGGGACGCCATTGGCGCTCGATGTGAGGTGATTCCCGTGCAGCCCAACTGGACGGATAACGCCGACTTGTTCGGTTATGTCGATCCAGCTCGTCAAGTCTTTGTACCTGGCCGGTGTACGGTAGCGCTGCGTGAGGCTGAGAGCCTAGGAACGCAGCCCTTTCTGCTTTGCCTGGATGAAATGAATCTCGCTCATGTTGAATACTACTTCGCCGATTTCCTAAGCGTCCTGGAGAGCAGGCGCCTCGATGATCTCGATCGAGTTGTGACCGATGACCTTCTAGGGAACCTAAGAGCCCAGCTAGGTGCCGAGCGAAGGGATCAGAAGGAGGCTTGGCCTCCCCTACCGTTCCCGAATAATGCGTTCGTGATCGGGACCGTAAATATGGATGAGACCACCCATCCGTTCAGCAGAAAGGTCCTGGACCGGGCTAACACAATTGAGCTAACGAACATGTCTTTAGCAACCGTATTGGGGGGGAAGCAGGCGCCCGTCAACACCAATTTCGATTGGGAGTATTTACTGCCTGCTGCGGTGTCATTGAGCGATGTCTACGATACCGACAAGGCTTTCTTCGACAGCCTAATCGCTGAACTTACGGAAATCAATTCCGTCCTCGAACCGCTCAACCAACACTTCGCTTATCGCGTCCGCGACGAGATCTGCCTCTACTGCTACTACGCGCAAGAGCTCCCGACCTACCTTCCTCAATCCAAAGCAATCGACTACCAGATACTCCAGAAAATCCTTCCCAGGTTGCATGGCTCCACGGAGGCGACACGTCGTGCCCTATCGATGCTGTACGAACGTTTTACGCCGGGAACAAATGCGATCAGCGTCGATCGGTTTGACCTTCCGATTGCTCTTGACGAGGTGCCGACTGCTCGTTACCCAATGAGTGCCCGCAAAGTTGCCCTCATGCTTGACCGCTTTCAGAGCGACGGCTTCACATCATTCTGGTTTTAGTTGCGCGTCCTCCTGACCTGGACTACTGAGCGCTTCCGCTGCCAGATTGCCGGCGAATCCCCGAAAATCCCACCGTTTGTGACGCTTCCTCGAGCAACCCTTGGCATTACGTCGGGAAAGCTAATCCTCAACGACCTAGAAGAGATACATCCAGGCCTCGGTGCAAGCGGCCCGCCGCTCTTTATCGAGCAGCAACTTTACACGATTGCTGTGGACTGGAAGGGAGCCAAAGGGGAAGTCCTGCTAACCGGCAAACACTTGCTGGAGCCGGTCGAATTCTATGGATCCCAAAGGTCAGTGTTTCAACTCAACTTCGGGTCCAGCGTAGGGCTCGCCTCACTTAGGGTTGGATCGGCTCACGACGTAATGACCTTTGAAGTACTTCCTCGAAAGATCGAGTATCGAACGGACTACAAACTAATGAAAAGGGACGTCGTCAGTCAAGCTCATAGCCTAGCCTTTAACGTTCTTGGTCGTACCGAGGAGCAAGCTAAGCAGTTCCGTTTGGCCTTTCCCACAGAAGCTGAGTCGTACGTTATCGCCAAGGCCCTAATAACCGATCTCATGCAGCTCCTGGGGCTCTTGGACAGGCAACCCCAAACTCGGTTAGCGACAACATCGCGGATGGAGCGTCTTTTGCCCGAAACTCGAATCAGTGTGAATGACTGGCGCCGCCTCGTCCGAAGAAGATCCTACGGGCTGGGGGAGACCATCCCCCTGGAACGTAATTACCCGACGGTCCAAACGCCCGAAAATGAGTTCATAAAATGGACCCTCCTGACCGCGGCTCGGCGGCTATCGAGGCTGACTCAACAGCTCACGCGGCCTGACGAACACGAGGAACGAGCGGGCGCCCACAGACTCGGAGACGAAGTCCGGGGCGTCGAGAAAGCTTTGCGAAACCGCATTAACCGCGGGTTCTTGAATGATGTCCGCGCTCAAGCTCCAACCCTGACTAGGCTATCACTGGTCTTTCAGCTCCATCCAGTTTATCGTCGTATTTACCATGACTGCCATCTTTTGCTATCTGGATTGGAGCTGGAGGGTTATCTCCTTCAGATGGGGACCAAAGACGTCGCCACCCTCTACGAGTATTGGTGCTTCTTGTCAGTAGTCTCAGTAATCCAGAGGTACGCACGACTCGAGACCACAAGCTTGATCAAGGTCAGGATGCATGGGGCCACCCTCCAGTTACTAAAAGGCCGCGAATCGAGGGTTCGATTTCGACGCGGAGACGGCTCTCTGATTGACGTGAGCTATAACCCTCTGATGGATCCCATATACACAACCCCTCAGAGGCCGGATGCAGTAATTGAGATCAAAGCACAGGGTGTTCGGATCATTCTTGATGCCAAGTACCGGCTCCAATTCGATTCGGACTACCTACGATCCTACGGCGGGCCAGGACCGACTGAAGATGACATCAACAAGATGCACCGATATCGCGACGCCGTGCTTTTCCAGATGGGTAATGAAACGCTAAAGGCGGGAGAAGCCGTGGCGTTGTTCCCACTGCCCTCATCCGTCCCCTACATGGGGCAGCATCGTTTCCACCGAAGCCTCGATCTCGTTGGCATCGGCGGAATTCCCTGTTATCCAAAAGCGTTAGACGGCCTTGATGCCTACATCAGAGACCGGCTGACATTGTAAGTCTGCACTCAGCAAACACGATCTGCGACTCAGATCCTGCTCGTCGGGCGGGGGCCGGATCCCATGTTCACCTACTCGGTTGAAGCTGTCGGGACTGGCTTCGTTCTTCGATTGAGTTCGGAGTGTCAAGCCCGGTTTCAAACTCCCCAGGTTCCCCCGGTCTCAAAGTACCCAGGCGCGAAGAGAACTTAACCGATCCACGGTTTCAAAATACCCAGGTGGGAGGCTCACGAGCGTGACTGGTTGCTGTGGAGAAGACGCCGGCTCGCTTCTTGTCCTTGAGCCGGTAGCTCTCACCGCGGATGTTGACGGTGGTCGAGTAATGCAAGAGGCGATCAATCACCGCCGCAGGCGTCACGTCGTCGCCGAAGACAGAGCCCCACTCCGCGTAGGACTTGTTCGACGTCACGATGATGCTGCCTTTGGTGTAGCGCTTGGAGACGAGCTGGAAGAGGAAGCTGGTCGCGACCTGGTCCAAGGGCAGATAGCCCATTTCGTCGAGGATCGGCAGCGTGGGATGGCGCAACGATCGCAGGTGGTCAGAGAGCCGGTTCTCTGACCACCTGCGCCAGCTGGTCAAGCAGATCGGGGATGGTGATGAAGTAGACGTCGGCGCCATGCGCGACCGCCTCGACCCCAGGGCCGCGGCGAGACGCGTCTGCCCACGCGCGGTGGACCGAGGAAGATGAGGTTCTCGCCTGGCTCCGTCCGCAGACTCAGATCACTCGGCGGTGGAGTTCCTGAAGACGCCACCTACAAAGTTATTTCGATGGGGAGGCCCACCTCCGCTGCGATAGGTGTCCAGAGATCTACCTGGACGTCGGGAGCGTTGATCGATACTACGAGTGAATATCTCGCTCCGGCCGCGCTCCGGTCAAGCTCGGGGCGTTCTTTCCACCAACCCGAAACTGGATAGATAACGATCACGCCTCGGGCTGCCAAATCGGCGGCAGTCCCATGCCAGATATCGGTATGGAGCGAGCCTACCGTCCTTAGATCAGTACCGAAAAACCAGCTTCCGGTCTCGCCGGCACTGACCTCGGACCTTTGGTCGCCCTCCTCCTCTTCTTGGGCCTTGCGATTCAGACGTTGACGCATTCCCGCAACTGACTCGGTAGCTCTTTTTAGGTCGAACCTAAGACCGTGCGACGCGTAAGCGTATCGCTGAGCCCAGCCGCGGCTTCCGGGGTTTGGTTCGACAAAATACGAAAGGGTAACCCGCAAGCCCACGGAGGTCTCCCCTAGGGATCGGAGTGCATCGCTTGGCCATGGCAAACGATGCACCTGCATTTCCCTCATTTTCCCGCCATCAAACGGATGTAGCGTATCTTCCACGATTAAGGTCACTGCATCGGTGGCACTGCGGGACGCTCGCTCAAGCGATGGGACGCCCATTCCGTATCGTCGCCGGAGAGCATTCCTAGCCTGGCGTGTGGTCGCTCCGTCAAAGTGCATCTTCATTGCGGACGTCCATTCGGCGCTGTGAACTACCAAAGCCCGCACGGTCTCTGGCCACATAGTCGGGTACGAGGAAAGGAGACTAGCCGCCAAATGGCCAGCCTGAGCCACGGCCGCGCTAGTCGCGTTGATGGTGGTGAATGGTCGCGGGTCGCCGGCCATAGTTCGAGTCGTCAGAATGTTGAGATCATCCAGAGTATCCAGAGACCCATTAGGGGATTGGGCAAGGTTGCCCCCTTCCAGTACGACGTCCGGCTTCACAGGCCAAGCTCGATTAAAACTGACAGATGTTCGACTAAAGGGTGACAACTCCCCGAGAGCGGCAAGTGGCCGCCAGGTTCTGAATGTTGGATCTCCAATGGTCTGGAGCTCCGTGTATGCTCCGACGCTAACGGCGTTCCATGACTGGGCCGGATCCTCCACTACCTCTATATCGCTCCGTGACAAGTACTCAGCATCATTTGTTGACACGTTGCCAACTGCGACCACAAATAGTCGATATTCTGGTGATTCTTCACCCCGAAGAAAAATGAGATCATCCGCCGTACCAGAAACCCCTAGGCCCGCCGCAAGAGCGTCGATTGCAGCAGACCAGGACGTTGGCTGACCCACTGTGCGACTCAGCGCAGTTCCACCGCGGTCCGATGCGGGTGCAGTCACTGGAAGAACGAGGGCACGGCGACGCGCGGGATTCTCGATTTCGAGAAGGGATACGGCTGTCGCGGTCAATGAGCCGTATAGTTCCGGAGGATTTGCCTGATAATTTGGAGGCAAAATTCTGACCGACTCCAGACGATGCGCCAGCTGGACCGGAATGGGGTTACTCAGCAAGCCAGCTATGTCGCCATATAGGGCCAACCCGGCAACGCTCGTACCATGTCCGAGCTCGTCGTCCAGACGCCAGGCACT
>Ga0207646_10005786_pt1 | contig 12947 bp, 9 predicted proteins | sample KBSK5502metaG_FD_184343 | JGI IMG/M metagenome (GOLD analysis project Ga0207646, IMG submission 184343) | Corn, switchgrass and miscanthus rhizosphere microbial communities from Kellogg Biological Station, Michigan, USA - KBS K5-50-2 metaG... | ecosystem: Host-associated > Plants > Roots >...
ATGCTCGCGGGGACCTCGTAGTCCAGGCCGGTCTGTACGTCGCGTTCGCCGCCGCCGCGTCGCCCGCCGAGCAGCGTGAGGTGACCCATGACCACGTTGACGGTGTCGGGGGTGAATCCCGCGGTCAGGCGCTCCACCATCGCGCTCACCTGCTGGGCGTAGTCGAGCGCGTGCTCGGCGACCTCGTGGAACACGATCTCGGCGGCGCGCACCGCGAAGCGCTTGGACAAGAACGGCAGCGCGGCGACCCGCACGGTCTCGCTGCGGCGGGTGCTCAGCGTCAGCGTGCCGCCCTCGCCCGGGCTCCGTGGCATGCCGAGCACATGCAGCCCGAGCTTCCCGAGCACCGGCCGGTAGACCGCGTCGAGCAGGCCGGCGTTGTCGTGGTTGCCGGCGATCAGGACAACCTGGCGGCCGTCCTCGCGCAGGGCGAGCAGCGTGTGCACCACCAGGCCCTGCGACCTCGCCGTGGGTGCCGACGTCTCGAACAGGTCGCCAGCGATCAGGACCAGGTCGGCGTCCTGCTCGCGGGCTGCGGTGACGATGCTCCGCAGGACTGCGACGTGCTCATCGTGGCGGTCCCTGCCCTTGAGTACCTTGCCGACGTGCCAGTCGCTGGTGTGCAGGATCTTCATCGCGCTCGCCCTAGAAGGGCGGCACGTCGGCGGCTGGGATGGCCGCGAACGGGTCACCGGGCCTCGCGGGTCCCGGGTCATGCCCGGCCCATTCGCCCTTCTCGCTCGGCCGGGTGGCCCAGGCGGGGAAAGGGAAGTCCACCGCGAGCGGTACCGGGATGTCCGGCTGGGAGATGAACATGGTGCCGGGCTTGGCCAGCGTCGCCCGCTGCCGCTGGGCGGGCGGCAGGTAGCCGTACTCGGGGCGCTGCGCTTCCGCGGCGTCGAGCCGGCCGGCCACCCGAATCGCGCAGTTGGCCAGTATCCGGCGCTCGACCTCGCTCGCGGTCTGCTGGGCGCCGATCAGGATCACCCCGAGCGACCGGCCACGCTCGGCCAGGTCGAGCAGGATCTGCTTGATCGGGCTGTCGCCCTCGCGCGGGGCGTACTTGTTCAGCTCGTCGAGCATCACGAACATCAGCGGGCGCGCCGTGCCCTGCCGCTCCTTGCGCGCGAACTCGGCGCGGAGCGTCACGCCGACCACGAAGCGCTGCGCGCGGTCGGGAAGGTTGTGCAGGTCGATGACCGTCACCTGGGCGCGCGACGTGGTGATCGAGCGCTCGCCGCGGTGCGCGAGGTCGCCGCGCACGATCGCGCTGAGCGGGGCAACCGCCGAGCGGAGCCTTCTCAGCAGGGCGTTCACGCTGCCCATGACCGCGGCGCCGCCCACCCACGAGCCGCGGGTGGCCTCGTCACCGAGCTCGGCCTCGAGCAGCGTGACCAGGTCGCCGAAAGTGCGGATGATCTTGTCGTTGGCTGGGCCGACGCCGCCGATCCTGACCGCCCCGTCGGTGCCCGCCGCCACGGCGTCCCGCCGAAGCCGGGCCGCGACCTGGGCGATCAGCATCGTGTACTGGGCGCGCTCGTCCTCGGAATCGGCGAACACGAACGGCAGCAGCTCCAGTTCGCAGAACTCGGCGAGCGTCCAGTAGAACGGGCTGACCGCCCGGTCGCGCGCGAACACGTCGGGCGTCCCCGACGGATCGTTCTTCCGCGGCGGCGCGAACACCCGCACGTTGCCGAACGGCGTCGCCGGCAGTCCCAGGTCGGCGTACCTGGCTTGCTGGCCGGCGGTCAGCCTGGCGTTTGCGTAGTCGAGGAAAAGCAGGTCCTCGCCCTTGACGCTGAATACCAGCGCCTTGGTGTTGTGGGCCTCGCCGTTCAGTACGCCGCAGTTCGTGATCGAGTGCAGCAGGAACATCGCGAAGGAGGTCTTCGTCGCGATTCCGGATATCCCGGAGATCGACACGTGAGCACCCCGGGTGCCGTCGAGGAACTCGAAGTTGACGTAGACCGGCTGCCCGTCCCTGCCGAATCCGACCGGGACCTTCGACGCGCCCATCTCGTCGAAGTACAGCGCCGACTCGCGCTGCTTGCCGACGGCCCGGCTGACCGTGGCGCCGGGCAGCGGCGGGACGTACAGTTCGGGCTCCACCCGGGTCACGGTCACCTCGGCAACCTCGCACACCTCGGCGGGGAGCGCGCCGTCCGCGATCAGGAACACGTCGGAGGCGAACCGGGCACCCTCGTGCACCGCCTCGACGTTCGTGACCACGCCGGCGATGCGCACCTCGCCCCGGCCGGGCAGCGGGCGTTCGGTGACGACAACGTCGTCGAGCTGCGCGTACTGCCCCGGCGCGAGCCCGACGGAGAACTGCAGCGGGGTCGCCGGAACCGTCCCGACGACCAGGCCCAGTCCTCGGGGGGTTCCGGGGGGTCGCTCCCCCGGGCCAACGCTGCCTGGCGCAGTCACCAATCCCCCACACGGCGCTAGATCCCATCAACTGACCGGGAGCCTACGCCGCCCTAGGGACAGTGCGAGCGCTTTCAGGCGCGCGAGGCCGCTTCCTGCAGCGCCCGCCGCACGAGCACGCGGGCCAGGTGCTCGCGGTAGGCGCGCGGCGCGTTCAGGTCGTCGGACGGGCTCGTTCCTTCGGCGGCGTGCACCGCGGCGTCGCCCGGGCCAGAACCCGCTGCCAGCTCCCGCTCGGTCGCCGTGGCCCGCAGCGGGGTGGAGCCCATGTTGACCAGCCCTACGTTGCCGCCCTGCACTGCGACGCCGACGATCGCCCAGTCGATACCGCGCTTGCTGAACTTCTGGAACGACCACCCGGCCGATGCGGGCCTGGGGATGCGGATCTCCGTGAGCAGCTCGCCAGGCGCCAGCACGGTCTCGAACAGGCCGAGGAAGAAGTCGCCCGCGGCGATCTCGCGGGTGCCCGACGGGCCGCGCGCGACCAGCGTCGCGTCGAGCGCGAGCATGACGGCGGGCAGGTCCGCGGCCGGATCGGCATGCGCCAGCGATCCGCCGATCGTGCCGCAGTGCCTGACCTGGGGATCGCCGATCCGCCCGGCCGCGTCAGCCAGCAGCGGCACGGTGGCGGCGAGCACGCCGGAGCGCGCGATCTCGTCATGGGTCGCCAGCGCGCCGATCGCGACGTGGCCGTCGCGTTCGCTGACGTAGCTGAGCTCGCCGATCCTGCCGATGTCCACCAGCGTGTCGGGAACGGCGAGGCGCAGCTTCATCAGCGGCATCAGCGAATGACCGCCGGCCAGGAACTTGGCGTCCTCGCCGGCCTCGGCGGCCAGGTCAATGGCCTCGTCAACCGAGGACGCCCGCTGATAGGTGAACGGCGCGGGGATCACTGTCGCTGCCCTTCGCTGGCCGCGGCGAGAACCGCGCGGACGATGTTGTGGTAGCCGGTGCACCGGCACAGGTTCCCCTCGAGGGCGGTCCTGACCTCGTCTTCGGTGGGAGCGGCATTCTCGGCGAGCAGCGACACGCTCGCCATCACCATGCCAGGCGTGCAGAAGCCGCACTGCAGTCCGTGCTCGGCGCGGAACGCGCGCTGCACCGGGTGCAGCTCGCCCGAGCCGTCGTTCAGCCCCTCGACCGTCGTGACCGCGCGCCCGTCGGCCTGGGCGGCGAGCACGGTGCAGGACTTCACCGAGCGCCCGTCGAGCAGGACCGTGCACGCGCCGCAGGAGCTGGTGTCGCAGCCGACGTTGGTCGCGGTCAGCCCGGCCACGTCGCGCAGGAAGTGCACGAGCAGCGTGCGGTCCGCCACCTCGGCGGCGACCTCGCCGTCGTTCACCGTCACCGTGACCTTCACCGGCCCTCCCTCGCTTCGCTGATGGCCGCCCAGACCCTGGCCGGGGTGAGTGGCATCTCGATGTGGCGGATGCCGAGGTGGCTGACCGCGTCGACGACGGAGTTCTGGGTGGCGGGCGTCGCGCCGATCGTCCCCGCCTCGCCGATGCCCTTCGCGCCGAGCGGGTTGATGGTGGCCGGCGTCTCGCTGCTCAGCAGCTCGAAGCTCGGCAGCTCCGCCGCGGTGACGATGGCGTAGTCGACGAGCGTCCCTGTGACGGGATTGCCCTCGGCGTCGTAGACCATCTCCTCAAGCAGCGCCTGCGCGACACCCTGGGCGATCCCGCCGTGCCGCTGGCCCTCGGCGAGCACAGGGTTGAGTACGGTGCCCGCGTCGTCGACGGTCACGTGCCTGATCAGCCGCGCCTGCCCGGTCTCGGTGTCCACCTCCGTGACGGCGAGGTGGGTGCCGAACGGGAACGTCGGCTTGCCCTCGGTGTAGTTCACGTCCGCCGTCAGCCCGGTGTCGCCGGCATGCGCCGCGACCTGCGCCCAGGTCCTGCTGGCCGCAGGGTCGCCGCGGACCTGCCAGACCCCGCGCCCGACGTCGAGCTCGAGGTCCGCCTCGCTCGCCTCGAGCATGTCCGCCGCGAGCTTGCGGGCGTGGTCCTTGACCTCAACGGCGGCCTTCTGGACCGCCACGCCGCCGAGCTGCAGCGAGCGCGACGCGTAGGTACCAACTCCGGCTGGGATCAGGTCGGTGTCGCCATGGATCACCGTGACCTTGTCCATCGGGATGCCAAGCTCGGCCTCGACCAGCATTGCCCACGCCGTGTGGTGGCCCTGGCCGTGCGCGGAGCTGCCCGTGTAAACGGTGGCGGTGCCGTCGTCGTGCACGACCAGCCGCGCGGTCTCGCCGCCGTCGGCGTCGGCCGCGGTGATCTCCACGTAGCTCGACAGGCCGATGCCGAGCTGGAGCACGTCGCCGCGTTCGCGCCGGCGCGCCTGCTCGGCGCGCAGCTCGGCGTAGCCCGCGCCCGCGAGCACCTGGTCGAGCGCGCCCACGTAGTCGCCGGTGTCGTAGGTCGCGCCGCACGGCGTGGTGAACGGGAACTTGTCGGCGGGGACGAGGTTGATCCGCCTGACCTCGCCAGGATCGAGGCCGATCTCGGCGGCGAACAGGTCGACCGCCCGCTCGATCGCGGCCGTCGCCTCCGGCCGGCCAGCGCCGCGGTAGGCCGAGATCGGCGTGGCGTTGGTGACCACGACCTGATACGCGGTCTCGACGTGGCCGATGTCGTAAGCGCCCGACGCCATCAGGCAGGTCAGGAACGGCAGGAAGCCGCCCATCCGCGGGTAGGCGCCGGTGTCCTGGACGATCTCCAGCCGGTACGCGAGTATCCGCCCGTCCCTGGTGCCGCCGATCTTGACGGTATGCCGCTGCGCCCGTCCGTGCGTCATCCCGAGCATGTTCTCGCTGCGCGTTTCGGCCCACCGCAGCGCGCGCCCGGTGTGCTTGGCGGCCCACCCGACGATCAGCGCGTCCCTGTCGATGCCGACCTTGGCGCCGAAGCCGCCGCCGACGTCCGGCGCGACGACCCTGATGCCCGCGGGATCGAGCCCCAGCGCCCCGGCGAGAACGAACCGAGCGATCTGCGCGTTCTGCGTGCTCACCCAGACGGTCAGCTTCCCGTCCGCCCACCGGGCGGCGACGGCCCTGCCTTCCAGCGGCACCGGAGCAAGCCGCTGGTTCGTGATCGTCCGCTCGACGACGACGTCGCAGGCATCGAAGGCCGCGCTGTCGGATGGCGTGCCCGTGGACACCGCGACGTTCGACCCGGCCGGCGGGAACAACAGCGACTCGCCGGCCAGCGCACCGTCGAACCCCACGACCGCGCCGAGCGGCTCGTAGTCCACGCTGACCAGCTCGGCGGCGTCTTCACCGCCATACTTGTCATCGGTGATGACGATCGCCACGGGCTCGCCGACGAATCGCACCTTGTCCACTGCGAGGAGCGGCTCAGACCAGGGGCCGCCGAGCGGCAGCGGAGCGCCCTCGGTGCCGGTCAGCCCGCTGTCGGGCGGCGGCGGCGGCAGGTCGTCCATGTCGGCGACCGTCAGCACGGCGACGACGCCTGCTGCCTCTTTGGCGGCTGAGGTGTCGATGCCGGTGATCCGCGCGTGCGCGACCGGGCTGCGCACGAACGTGACGCGGGCCGCCTGCGCGAGCTCGGGAACGCGCAGGTCGTCGACGTAGGTGCCGCCTTCTGTCAGCAGCCGCGGGTCCTCGGTCCTGACGACCCTGGTGCCTAGGATGCTCATCTGGCTCCCTGTCTCCCGATGACTGGCTGAATGACTCGCTGATGCGTGACGCGCGTGGCCGAGGGCCGGGTCGCGGTGCGCTCAGTATTGCGGCGATGACCGCGCCGCCGCAACCGTGTGCACCGGCTCCGGTCGTGAACTTCCGCCTGCTGGGAGAGGTCAGCGGTCGGCGCGCCGAGACGACGGGCGCGAACTGCAGACATTCCACCGGCGTGACCGGTACAACAGGGATGAGCTCGGCAAGCGCCGCAACGACTGACCGGTCGGAGGATGAATTCATGATCGAGCCCTATCAGGCAATTGGCCTGGTGCCGACGATGCGCGGCATCCGGCACCGCGAACAGATCCAGGCCAACCTCGAGCACCTCTCGCACCTCATCAAGGCCGCGTCCTGGCTGTCCAGCCTCGACCTGCCCGTGCGGCTCATCGCGGTTCCCGAGGGCGCGTTGCAGGGCTTCAACGACGAGGTGCTCGATCTCGACCACGAGGAGTTCGCCGCGCAGTGCGCGATCGACGTCCCAGGCCCTGAGACGGACCAACTTGGCGCCCTCGCCCGCCAGTGGAACGCCTACCTGATGGCGCAGGCCAAGGCCAGGCACCCCGAGTTCCCCGGGCGATTCTTCAACGTGGGCTTCGTGCTCAGCCCGGAGGGCGAGATCATCCTGCGTCACCACAAGGTGGTGCCACTGCTGCCCGTCGAGCACTCGGTGACGCCGCACAACGTCTGGGACCGCTGGGTCGAGCTGTACGGCAGGACCCTCGACGCGTTCTACCCGGTCGCCGACACCGAGATCGGCCGGCTCGGCTTCCTGATGGCCAACGAGGGCTCGTATCCGGAGAACGCGCGCGGCCTGGCGATGAACGGCGCCGAGGTCGTCTACCGCGGCCCGTATCCGCACCCGCACGTCGGGAACGGACTGTTCGAGGTGCAGAACCGGGCGCGGGCGCTCGACAACAACATGTACCTGATCGCGTGCAACGTCGGCACCTACTACCTGCACGCCGACTCCGACATCCCGATCGACACCTTCGGCGGCGGCTCAGCCGTCATCGACTACCGCGGCCAGATTGTCGGGCGGCACGACTACAGCGGCGGATCTTCCTGGGTAGCGGGGACGATCGATGTCGAGGCGCTGCGCAAATTCCGCGCCAGCGCGCAGTGGGACAACTGGATCAAGGACCTGACCACCGAGCAATACCAGCTCATCTACGAGCGGCCGATCTACCCGAAGAACCTGTACCTGGACCGTGCGCCTTACAACCACGCGGAATATCGCCGCGAGGTCATCGACAAGCAGGTCGAGCTCATGCACGAGCGCGACATCTGGGCTAAGCCGGGCACGTGAGACGGGACGGTGACCAGATGATCGATCTGCTGCTTCGCAATGCCCGCGTTGCCGGCCAGGACGCTGGCCAGGACGCGCGCACCGATATCGGCATCGATGCCGGCAAGTTCGTCGCCGTCGACGGCGACACGACGGCCGCCGAGACCATCGACCTGGCCGGGAGCCTGGTGATGCCGCCGCTGGTCGAGCCGCACATCCACCTCGACGCGGTGCTGACCGTCGGCCAGCCGCGGCCGAACGTCTCTGGCTCGCTGTTCGAGGGCATCGCCGTGTGGGCCGAGCGGGTCGCCGACCTGACCTACGAGGACGTCCAGTCGCGGGTCCGGCAGATACTGCGCTGGCAGCTCGCCTGCGGGGTGCAGCACGTGCGCAGCCACGTGGACGTGTGCGACCCGCAGCTTCGCGCGCTGCGCGCGCTCGTCGACCTGCGCGAGGAGGCTCGCGGCCTGATCGACCTGCAGCTCGTCGCGTTCCCGCAGCAGGGGATTCTCGGCTTCGACGGCGGGCGCGACCTGATGCGCAAGGCCGTCGAGCTCGGCGCCGACGTCGTCGGCGGCATCCCGCACTACGAGCTGACCCGCGAGGACGGCGTGGAATCGGTGCGGTTCGCGATGGCGCTGGCCGACGAGCACGGACTGCGCGTCGACATCCACTGCGACGAGACCGACGACGACCACTCGCGCTTTGTCGAGGTGATGGCGGCCGAGACCATCAGGCGCGGGATGTCTGGCCGGGTCACGGCGAGTCACACGACGGCGATGCACTCCTACAACAACGCCTACGCCTACCGGCTGATCGCCAACATCGCCAGGGCCGGGCTGCACATGGTGACGAACCCGCTGGACAATGCCGTCCTGCAGGGCCGGTTCGACACCGGCCCGATCAGGCGCGGCCACACCAGGGTCAAGCAGCTGCTCGAGGCCGGCGTCAACGTGTGCATCGGCCATGACTCGGTGATGGACCCGTGGTACCCGCTCGGGTACGGCGACCCCCTCCAGGCCGCGTTCGTGTTCGTGCACCTGGGCCAGATGTCTGGCGACGCCGAATTGCGGCGGCTGATCGAGATGATCACGGTGAATCCCGCCGCCGCGCTGGGCGTGCCCGAGTACGGCCTGCGCCCCGGCAACCCCGCCGACCTGGTCGTCTACGCGGCACCGTCCGAGGCGGACGCGCTGCGCCTGCTCGCGCCCCGCACGCTGGTGCTACGCGGGGGCAAGGTCGTCGCGCGGTCCGCCCCGGCACGGCACACGGTTACCTGGGACGGCGCCGAGGAGGAGGTCACCTTCCTTCGGTGACCTCCGCATCGGGAATGTGCAGGGTCTCCTCGACGCCCGCCTCTCCCTGCAGTCGGAAGAACAGCGCGTAGAGCAGCGCGGCGAGCACGAAGCCGACCTCGAAGGTGAGGTCACCGAGCGCCGGGTGGTGCTTGGGCAGGACTCCGACGTACTCGGTCTGGTTGGCGAAGAGAACAATCGACACGGCCGTCGCGATCAGCATCGCGGCGAACCCGGCCCAGGGATTGTGCCTGCGGTCGAAGAGCAGCCCGGCCACCTGCTTGCCGCGCCGCAGGAACTGGTCGGCGAAGAACACGCCGAGCCACGGCCCGATCCAGTAGGCGATCACGAGCAGGAAGTTGGTGTACTTCGTGCCCGCGTCGTGCAGCCCGGACAGTGCGACGAAGAACCCGACGACGCCGAACACCAGCGCGACGATCGCGCGGCGCAGCGCGAGCGGCAGCCGGATGCCGAGCGCGAGGAATGACATCGCGCCCGAGTAGACGTTGAGCGCGTTCGCGCAGATCGCGCCCAGCGCGATCGCCAGCAGCGTGACATCGGCGAGCGGGGTCGCGAGATGGCTGGTGAAGCCGGCGGTCGGGTTGCTCACGTACTTGCCGATGCTGGTGATCGTCGCCGCGCCCGCGCCGACGACCTCGAGCACCACGCACGACGCGAACACGCCGAGCCCGGTCCACAGGCCGGTGGCCCTGCGGTCGGTGTCAGGCGGCAGGTACCTGGTGTAGTCGGCGGCGTAGGGGTTCCAGCCCGCGGCGTAGCCGAACGCGGCGCCGAAGGCGATCAGGAAGCCGCCCAGGCTGTTGTGCGACGGCGCGCTCAGCTGAGCCTTCGACATGATAACGACGGATGCGATGAGGAATACCACCACGAGGAACGGGAACGACCAGCGCTCGAATATGTGCACGAAGTTGTGGCCGAAGAAGGCGACCGCGATCTGCGCGACGACGATGATCACCAGGCAGAGCGGCTTGCTCCAGCCGAGCAGGGCGTTCAGCGCGAACGCGCCGCTGACGCTGTTGACGGCGAACCAGCCGATGCCGGCCACGACCGCGTTGAGGCCCGCAGGCAGGATGTTGCCGAGGAAGCCGAAGCCGATCCGCGACAGCACCATCTGCGGCACCCCGTACCGCGGCCCGCGGGCGGCGAGCACGCCCATGGACACCGAGCCAAGCCCGGTGCCGAGCACGATCGCGAGCGTTGCCACCCAGAACGACAGGCCGAAGAACCAAACCGCGATGATCCCCACGAAGACGGTCGCAAACTCCATGTTCGGGGATACCCAGGTCCAGAACTGCTGGTACGGCTTGCCGTGTCGGTCGCCGAGCGGGATGAACTCGGCTCCGCCCGGCTCTACCGTGGCTACCTTGGCCCCGTAGGTACCCTCGCGGACCTCGGCCTCGATGACGGCGGCCGTCCGATGACTGGATTCGGTCATCTGCGGTCAACCCCTTAGCTAGGAGCAAATTCCAACACGTTCACGGTATTGGCGGCGCCGCACGCACGTCTAGCGTCAGGGCCGGCAGCGTTGACGGGCGCGTCAGGCAGGCCGACGCCGCGGCACCGACCGCGGCACCGACCGCGGCCGGCGAGAACCAAGGCATCGAAGTTTGCTGCGCGGAACTGCGATGTAGGCAACAATGGCGGCGCAACAGGTACAACGGCCAGAACGGGGAGCGGACCGCATGCTCATCGCTATTGTCAATCAGTCAACACTGGTGTCGAATTCCGACGCCGCTGCGATGACGCAGGCCATCGCCAGCCAGATACAACTCGATGCCGCTCCCCTGTGGGATCGCGCGCCCGCCGCCGTCGTGTTCTATACCGACGCCTCGGCCATTCCGGTGAACGCCCACGTCATTACGATCACCGACACGATCAAGAACCAGCCGACCGGCGTCCTCGGATACCACACAGAAGACCAGGGCGGCAAGCTGTGGGGCATCGTCGCGGCTCAGCCCGAGCTCAGCAATGGCGGCAAGGTGACGACCGGCGACTGGAGCGTCTCGAGCGTGCTGTCGCACGAGGTGCTCGAGATGTTCGTCGACCCCAACTGCAACCTGTGGTCGAACAACGGCAAGGGGTCCATCTACACCTTCGAGGTCTGCGATCCGGTCGAGGCGCCCAGTTACGCCGTCAATGGGGTGTCGGTCTCGAATTTTGTCACGCCCGCGTGGTTTGACCCGCTGGCCGCATCGGGCGCGCAGTTCGACAAGCTGGGCCTGCTCACCGCGCCCTTCTCGATTCTCAAGGGCGGATACGTCGTCTACGCGACCGCGGGCAAGGAGCAGCAGAAGTTCGGGGACGAATTCCCGCAGTGGCGCAAGGACATGAAGCAGGGCCCCTACGCGCGCACCAGGCGCCGACTGAGCCAGGCAAGCGCCTTCGAGGCGAGCTAGGGCACGCGTTCGCGGCGGACACGCATGCCAGGATGAGGACATGGTCAGTCCGCGCGCCGGGCAGCCGGCCGGCCCTGACGACCTCGTGGACGTTCCGAGGCTCGTCACGGCCTACTACGCGCTGCATCCTGACCCGCATGAGCCCGCCCAGCGGGTGTCCTTCGGCACGTCAGGCCACCGCGGATCGGCGCTGACGACGACGTTCAACGAAGACCACATCCTGGCCGCGACCCAGGCGATCTGCGAGTACCGGCTCAGCCAGGGGATCGACGGCCCGCTTTATCTCGGTGCCGATACCCACGCGCTCTCCGAGCCCGCCCAGGTCAGCGCGCTTGAGGTGCTGGCCGCGAACGGGGTGTGCGTGCGCGTCGACGCGCGCGGCGGGTACACTCCGACGCCCGCCGTGTCACTCGCGATCCTGGCGCACAACGCCGCCGGGCAGCGGTCGCGCGCCGACGGGATCGTGATCACGCCGTCACACAATCCGCCGTCCGATGGCGGCTTCAAGTACAACCCGCCCGACGGCGGTCCGGCCGGGACCGACGTCACCAGCAAGATCGGTGACCGGGCCAACTCCCTGCTGGCCGAGGGACTGATCGGGGTCCGCCGGGTTCCCTACGCGCGGGCCAGGGCGGCGGACACGACGGGCACGTTCGACTTCCTCGACGCGTACGTGGATGCTCTCGACCAGGTGGTCGATCTGGAGGCGATCAGGGCCGCCGCGGTCCGCATCGGCGCCGACCCGCTCGGCGGCGCGAGCGTGGCCTACTGGGGTGAGATCGGCGCCCGGTACGGTCTGGATCTCGTTGTCGCGAACACGGAGGTCGACCCGACGTTCCGGTTCATGACGCTGGACTGGGACGGCAAGATCAGGATGGACTGCTCCTCGCCGTCGGCGATGGCCAGCCTGATCGCCAGGCAGCACGAGTTCACGATCGCGACCGGAAACGACACAGATGCCGACCGGCACGGGATCGTGACCCCGGACGGCGGGCTGATGAACCCCAACCATTACCTCGCGGTGGCCATCGAGTACCTGTACCGGCACCGCGCGGGCTGGCCGGCGGCCGCCGCGGTCGGCAAGACCCTGGTGAGCTCGTCGATGATCGACCGGGTCAGCGGCGGGCTCGGCCGGCGCCTGCTCGAGGTGCCAGTCGGGTTCAAATGGTTCGTGCCTGGCCTGCTGGACGGCACGGTCGCCTTCGGCGGCGAGGAGAGCGCGGGCGCCTCCTTCCTGCGGCGCGACGGAACGCCGTGGACGACGGACAAGGACGGCATCATCCTCGCGCTGCTCGCGTCGGAGATCGTGGCCGTCACCGGGCGCTCACCCTCGGAGCTGTACGCGGGCCTCACCGAGCGTTATGGCTCGCCCGCCTACGCGCGCATCGACACCGCGGCGACCAGGGAGCAGAAGGCGGCGCTTGCCGCGCTCTCCTCGCAGCAGGTCACCGCCGACGAGCTGGCCGGAGAGCCGATCACCGCGACGCTGACCACCGCGCCAGGCAACGGCGCCCCGATCGGCGGGCTCAAGGTCGTGACCGCATCCGGCTGGTTCGCCGCGCGCCCGTCGGGCACCGAGGATGTCTACAAGCTGTACGCCGAGTCGTTCCGCGGCGCCGGCCACCTTGCGGCGATCCAGGAAGAAGCGCGGGAGATCATCGCGACGGCGGTCGGCTGAAGGCGCTGACCAGCCATTGCGAGCCTGTTATAGAATGTATTGTCAGCTTTTTAGGGCTTATTAAAAACTTGGCGCGCAGTATACCCTGATTTCGTGCGCGGGCAGGGTCGTTACGGCAAGGGCAAAACGCTTGCCTTGCTGATGG